>Ga0316218_1001370_pt1 | contig 26507 bp, 29 predicted proteins | sample TBH18003metaG_FD_203634 | JGI IMG/M metagenome (GOLD analysis project Ga0316218, IMG submission 203634) | Freshwater microbial communities from Trout Bog Lake, Wisconsin, USA - TBH18003 | ecosystem: Environmental > Aquatic > Freshwater > Lake > Hypolimnion/Profundal zone | place: USA: Wisconsin...
GTAACGTAGCAAACTTCTTGATACACTTTAGCAATCCAAGGATTCTGAGCAACTGTAGTTACTGTTGGAACCGGCGGTGATACTTCATAGTTAATGTAGTATGACGTTGAGAACGGTGCCGATGGGTCCCATGGGTTATACGGGTAAGGAATGTTTGTGTTAGAGTTCTCCGGCGTAGCCGTGTCCTGCACAAACGTCCCGTCCGATAACGCAAAGACCATCACATAACGTGCTCGGTTCTTGTAGTAACGAAACAACCTATTTGCCAGACCTCGTGAGTCAGGCAAGATAGGCGGGTTGTCATAGACCTTGGGTGGCGTAAATGTAGCCACTCAGAACCTACTTCTTGCGTCCGTTAGCCCCGATGCGGATAGCGTCAATAGCGTCACCCATACGAGCGCCACCAGTTGTCTGGTACTCAGCACCTTCGGTAACTGCTTCTCCTACAGGCATGTTTACACGGTCATTACCCATAAGGCTCTGCTCAAGCAAAGTTGTAGGGCGCATGTCGACTGTAAAGCCATCCTTGCGAGTGTCTACGCCGTAAGCGCTGTCATCTAAACGACTTGGCATTAAATGTCTCCGTAAGTCTTAAAGCCCTCTACAGGAGGGGCGTCTGTTGCTGGTGCGTATTCAACCGGTGTAATGCCAGTAACAACCATAGGTGCCTTAACGCCACGGGCTGTGTTCATTTCCACGCCACGAAGTGTTGGACCGTTTGTTGTCTGTGATGTAACAGGTGTCGGAATGATTCCTGTGTCAATCGTGTTAGGAGCAGTACTACGAAGGTCGTACTCACTAATCTGCTTAAATGCTGCACGTGATTCCATTACATGAACCTTTCGTCTGTCATGTCGCACTGACCGCAGTAGCAAGGGTCTGATGTTTCGCCCTTAACTGCAGATGCGTCGTTTCTTTTTGCAAAAGCAACACGGTTACCAATAAACGAATTACCAGCGTGTGTAGTTACTTCCATCCCCATACGGTTTCCACCGAATGTTGGTGTGTTGTCAATCATAATTCCTCCGAAGTGTGTTGGTCTAGGACAGACACGGCTATGCCATCCTTGTCGGTCAAGTGACCACAGGTGAGACAGAATATTTCATCTATCCCAGCCTGTATGTCACGAGAACCACAGTGGGCGCAGGCACGAGGCCATGGCATAACCGTGTCTACCTAATTACTGACTAAGCCAGTGGTGAGCCGGACTCACCTAGGTCAACTGCTGGCTCGAAAGCGGTTCCAGTTCCAACTGTTGTTGAAATGTCTCCACCAAGGAGTGATGCTGACTCTAGACGAATGATTGAAGCCTGACGGAAGATTCCGTAAGCACCCAACCAGTACCATCCAAGTGGTACGAAACGACGGAGGCGGTCTGTGATTGGACCTGGTACAACGTGTGGGTACGCACCGTTACCGTCGATTGTTGAGAACGCCTTAGCAAGAGCCTGGCGACCAAGAATCATAGTTCCGTAAACGTTTGCGCTTGAAGCACCGGCACCCTGGAATACAGGAGCACGAGGTGTTTCAATCCAACGTACACCTTCGTAAGCACCGAGTTCACCAGTCCAGATTTCACCTGGCTGAGCGTAAACGTGTGGTGCACGCCATCCCTGTACGTTGCTGCCAGAGATAGATTCTCCCTGAAGGTCAGCCACGAGGTCTGGGTGGATGTATCCGACGTACATTCCGCCGAATGTTGGTACGTTCTGTGAACGGAGACGAGCACGAGCAACACGAATGTCAAGTGATGAGATTGTGTTTGATGCTGTTACTCCGGCACGGGTTGTGACAGATGACTGTAGAGTTGTTGCTCCAAGTCCTGATGCGTACTGTACGTTTGTACCCTGGTCAAGTGCAGCACGTGCAATTGTGTCAATTGAAACTCCAGCGTTGTATCCAACTACGTTGGCAACAATTGGGTCAATGTCTACGTATGACGTTCCACGCAACTTGGCTGTGGTAAGTACTGCGTTACCGTACTCAGCAAGTGTCAGGGTAACCTGGCTGTCTGAAAGAGCAACAGTAGAAACGTCGCTTGTTTCAGTCAACGCAGAAGCCTGAATTGCTAGGTCGTTAACGATTGTAAACTTTACCGATGAACCAGGCATTGCTTGGTGCGTAGGCTGAACATCAGCGGCTGCATCGAAGTAAAGTTCTGGACGGAGGGCAAAGTATGCCATGCGGTCATAGGCGGCCTGAGAGAAATCAAGCGTACTAGAACCTGTATATGCGTCAACCATTGTGGTTAACTCCTTTTCTTTAGTGGTTTAAGTTTTTAGGCTTAGAACGCACCGCGAGAAGAATACATTCCGAGTTTCTGCCCAGAATCACCTTCAACGATTCTCATGACATCTTCGGGGGTCTTCGCTTCAGCAAGGGCATTTAGGTATTCCTGCTGGGGGTCTGGCATTGCGCCTGTAGTCCCAATAGTCGCACCCTGCGCTCTGCGTAAAGCCGCAAGTTCCGAGTCATCTGATGATGTTTCTTCTGAAGCCTGGATAATGCCGTACTCCTGGGCTGCTGCACGAATCGCTTCTTGTGAAGCCTCTCCGTCATAAGCCTTGCGGAATAGTTGACCTAATCCTGAATCTGGAATCCCAGCCTTTGAGAATTGAACTTCACGCTTCTGCGTTTCTAGTTCATTTCGCACTGACTCTAATTCCTTACGAGCCTTCTCTGCTTCACGCAACTGCTTCCGAATATTCGGGTCTAGCGGTTGACGCTCTTCAATTTCAACTTCGTCAAATTCATCATCGTATGCCATGTAATCGCTCCTTGCGGTACGCACTTTACCAGAGGTTAATAAAGCGGCTAATTTTCAGCATTGTTGTACGCACCTGGGGCATGCCCTCCCAAGCGGGTTAAATAGTTAGCGCACCTACGGCCACATAGGGCCAACTATCTATGAACATTGTATCACTTAAGTGAGTAATGTTACGTTCTTGCGGAACCTATTCCGGTTACTCCCTTGTTAGTTTCCAAGTATCCACCACCTTTTTCAAACGGGGCGGCTGCGGCTTGTTCTGCCCTAGCAACTTGAACCTGCTCGGCTGCCTGGTTAGTTCCACCAAACCCTGCCAGTTGAGACCCGATAAGTTGAGTGGTATTAATAGTTGGGGTTCCAGCACCTGGAGCAGATTTAATAAGTTCCTCGTCACGGCTGGCTGTCAAAAGCGATTGCTCAATTTGGCTAACCCCGTAACCCAGTGGCTGGTTGCCTGCTGTGGCAGACAATTTAGCCATGTCAGCAAGTTGAGTAAATCCTTCGGCTGTAATACCACTGTTCAAACCCACGCGCTGAGCGTAATCCTGTAGACCGGCTGATGCCACCTGACGTTGCATGACGGGTAAAGCGTTTTTAGGATTAGCGTAGTAAGCCATAAGGTCACTGTGGTTAACACCGAACTGATTAGCCAAGATGTTTTTAACATTCTGGTCAGCGCTAGTTACTGCTGAGTAAATGTCCGATACGCGCTGTTGGTATTCCACTGGTGAAACGTTGCCTTTAATAAGTTCACCTATTTGTGCCTGTGATGGCATAGGTGCACCAAATTGGGTTGCAGATTGTTTGATTTGGTCAGTGTAAGTCATGTACTGGTTTTCAGTCATGTGAGTAGCACCTGGGCTACTGTTGTATTCAGCAAGTCCAGGAAATGCGTCATTGTATGCTTTGGTCTTACGAATCTGGTCAATTATTTCGTTAGCGTTTTTCATACCAGCAACAGCAAAACCGTGAACCATTTTGGCTATTGTTGGGCTATCAAGTCCCCACGAAAAAAGCGTGCTGTCAGCAGAAGATTCTGCGTCGTACATTGCAGTCTGACTAGCACCAAGAAGAACTGCATTGTTACCAGAAGCAAGTGCTTTTGCATCCGCAGACAGAACTGCTTGTTGCTTAGAGTAGTTAATAAGGTTAGGTACATTAATGCCACCTAGGTTTCCACCGTTGAGTGCAAGTACACCAGCAACCGCTGTAGCGGCTGCGCCTACTGATGAGAAGGCGGGGTCACTAAGACCTGAAAGACCCATAACAGCCTGAAGTACATTTCCAGGCATGTTTGCGCCACTGAGGGCACCACGTAAAGCATCTTGAATAGGAATGGTATTTCCATTAGAGTATGAAGAAGGAAGGTTTAGTACCTTTCCACCCCACTGCTTTGCCAAGGCTGCTGGTATGTTGTATGGCCTTGCCATAAGTTGTGCTTGTGTTGGAAGGGTTATCGTTCCAGAAGAGCCAGAAGTGCCACTTGTTGGTAGACCCAGTTGTGCTTCTAGTTGTTGTACCGTAAGTTTTTTACCCATTATTGGTTTCCTCCAAATCCTTCGTTAATTGCATCAACAACTTGCTTAAGGTTACGTTGTCCGTCTGGTGTTTGTAGCCAACCAAATGTTGGTTCTGACTTAAGGTAACGAGTCCATTCACTTAGGCCCATAGGCGCAGGTCGTCCTGTCTGTGGCTCAACGCCACCTGACAATGCCATAGCGTGACGTGAGTCACCAATAAAGTCAGGCTCAAAGTGTTCTCCAAGAACACGCTTACCCACTTGACGGTATGGGTCAAGTAGGTACGCGGTAGGAATGCCTGCTTTAATCTGTGGTGCAAGCGTTGGGTACAGACCCTGGGCTACCGTCTTGACGTGTTCCTCAAAGGCTTTAAGGGTGTCGTCAGAAGTACCATCTGATGTGCCGGCGATGTCATGTAAAGTTTGCTCACTAAACGGGACGTGGTAGTTATGTGCAATGGTACGCATTGTGTCAACCGCTGAGTTTGGCTTTGGCATGACCGGTGCTTGTGGTTCTGGTGCTTTTGCTTCTACAGGCTTGCTTTTAGTGGCGGCTAATGATTCCGCTGCTGTTAATGGTGCTTGAGCACTAGGCATTGTGTCTGTCATTGTTGTTCCTATTTAGTTGGTATCTTTGATAACACTGATGAAAGAAGGTATTCCTGGTTTTTAAACATTGGATTTTTGGACCAATCAATGCACTGCTTGTACCAAGAATCTGCTGCTTGGTAGGCGGCTGAGCCATGGCCTGCCAATGTTAACGCCGTTACTTTTTGAGCAACAGCGGTGTATTGATTAAGAAGGTACGTTAATTTTACCACGTTGTCATTTCCAACAGCCTTTTCTGCACCGTTCCATTTAACAAAATCTTGTAATTCACGAATAACTTGTGCTTCTTGGCTCTTCTTGGTTCCACCAAATGACGAGTTGTTGTACCAAACTGAGTTCCAATTGTTTGAATACCACTGAACCATTGCCTTGAGTTCCTTTTGACCGGCAGAAGAAATGGTGTTTTTATCGCTACCAGGACGGTCCCAAGTACCAAACTTTTTGTAGTAGTAAGGTTCAAGAAATTTGTAATAGTAGTCATTACCAAGTTGAGTAAGCAATGCTTCTTTGTACTGTTCCATTGATGATTGTTGGTTAATACCTGCTGTTATTAATGCTTGGTGTGCGCCAGGTGTATAACCGGTGTTTCGTGGTGTCATAACAGCCATAAGGTTAGGGAACTGAATTACTGCGCTTGGGTCTCGATTCCAAAGTTCCATAAACGAAACGTTCTCAGGGAACCTTGCACCTTGACGCTTTGGAGCAAGGTCAAGAATGTTGTATGGGTGTTCCTTTGACCATTTCTCTGAACCATCCATAAACGTGTATGGCTGACCTGTTGTTGGGTCTACTGAGTTCATAATTTTTTGAAACTCTGCGTCTGCAGAAAATTTGTCCTGAACACTTAATGCCGCAGGAGAACCAAAGCCAATTGCAGCCTTAACAACGTACATAGTTAACGCAGCCATGTGAGCCTTGTTCATAATGTCAGTCCACTTGTTACTCTGCATAAGTTTGGTCATCTTCATGTCAACGTACGCAGCAGAAAGCATTTCCTTTGTTTGCTCGTCAACGCCTTTCCAATCCATAGAAGCATTAAGTTCGTCATAGAACATTTTGCGTGAAGCGTCCATGGCATCGTTAACAACACTCATTTGAATTGATTCAATGGCACTGGTGTGCTGAATTTTAGAGATGTCTCCGACTGTACCAATAACGTCGCGAACCAATGTCGATGGAAGAACGTCACTGAAGTAACCTGAGTTAGCAGAAATTTTTCCTAGAAATCTTTCAAGGAACTGTTGGTAACCAGGATGCTCAATAAATGCTTTACCAATTAACTTAAGTGGAATAGTTACTAATGGTCCCCATGAAGGCGTTGTTATATCGTTAAAGATTCCCATGCCTGCTTCTCCACCCGTAGGAATAACCGAAGAAACAGAACCTTCTGACATTGAAAGACCAAATCCTAGGTTTTTCATTAATGCTGCTTCTGATGGGTTGAACCCAGTACCAAGGTTCATACCCACACCAGCAAACATGTTAAGAAGAAATTGACTTCCTGGGATTGCTAACGATGGTGATGTTCCGTCCTTAGTGTTAATGCTTACATAGTTAGTTACACCAAGGCACATTTTTAAGTAGCGTTCAAACGCACCTGGGTCGTCTTCAAAAACTCGTAACGAACGTCGCCATGCTTGATTTTGTGCAAAGTAAAACGGTGCTGCAACACGAATGTTGTTTTCAAAATTGGTACGCTCCATTGGGTTGTGGACGTACTTTTTCATGTTGCGAAGAGCCTCGTTGTCAGCCATGACTTCTGCTTGGTCAAGGCTTATAAGGTTTTTGCTAACCATGTCGCGGATTCCGCCCTCCATGGCTAAGTGATACTCAAGAAGGTAAATAGGCTCACGAACAAGTGAGTTAACAATTTTACCAAATACCTTGTCGTGTCCAAAGTTAGATATTTCGTTAAGAAAACTTCCATCTGCTAAAGCGTCCCAACGCTTGTAGTCTTGGAATCCACGAGCAATAATGTCACGAGGGTGAGACTTGCCCATGTCAACCAATTGTTGTGCAATCTTTGATGGCATTTCAATTTCGCCAGTAGTTACTTGACGAATAAACGGCTCATGAAGAATGTAACCTTCACCCTTAATACCACTAACAAGACCTAGGCCATCTGATACCAATGCACGTGCCCAGTCTGCTTTTGGACCAGTAGTCCATGATGCTCGTGTTGGGTCAAGGCTAGTTCGATAACTTGGGTCAAATAGTTCCCAACTGTTACGACGGAAACGGTTAAGTGACTCTTCGCTGTAAACGTTCTTTAGACGGTCATGAGCAGCGTATTCCAAACGCTTCTTTAGTTCTTGCCATTCAGCAGGAGTGTAGATGTGGTCTGCACCGTTTTCGTCTAATGCTTTTTCAATGTCACGCATGACATCCCACTTCATAGGTGCTACGTCGTATTGAGCACGGTGGAATGCTTCGTGCAATGCAGTAGCCATGTTCCGACCATCAGCAGTAACAAACTTAGGTGTACGGAATGTGTGGTGCTGAACTGCGTTACCTTGGTCGTCTACACCGTAGGTGTACTCACGTGCAGCCTTGTGGAATAGTTCAGGCTCAATAAGGCTTTCTGCTTCGTGCACGCCTCCAGGCAAGTGACCGTTGTGGCGCATGATAACGCTAGTAAAGTCATCAAGCATGCGGTACCACTGGTCTTGGTTAATGCCATTAAGAAGACCACGCTCAACACCCATAAGAGCACCAGCAAACATGTCACGTACTGGCTTAGAACCTGAGTGAAGTACGTTTACAATAACGTCCATTGCTTGTGAAACAGTTGACTTAATTAAGTCTTCTTCACTACGCTGCTGACCATTCTTGCCCCATTTACCAAAAACACGCTTTGGCATCTCTGGTGTTGAGTAGTTAGTGCGCACTGCATCAGTAAGATGCTTACCTAATGGTTCACCCATCTTTAGGTCTGCAACTTCTTTTGCTTGTGCTGCAGTCCAATTTGATTCGCCATTACTTATGTTTCTACCAATAAGTCGGTGGTAAGGAAATGAATCAAAGCCAACAGCACTTTCTACTGATGCATTATTTTCAGCAGCAATTTTTGCTACTTCGTATTGAAGTGCGGTTCCTGCTCCTGCGTCATTTGGCAACGAACCAAGCCAACCAACTGATATGTACTTGTCGGTTCCAACTTTTTCTATTCTGTATGAAAACGCAGCAACTGCATTGCCTTGTGCATCGTGAGCAATTATTCCGTTGTAGCCATCATCCTTAATTTGTTTAATAGCAGTTCCAAAAGCAATGGCTCGTTGTGAAGTTCTACGAAAACTTTCAACTCGCAATGCTTCTTCGTTTGTAAAATCATCAATGGCTTTATTTGCTTCTGCGTATCCTGCTCCTGGATTGTTTTTTACGTAATCTTCTATAAATTTTGAAGAAGCCTCTCCATGTGCGCGACTTGCTTCTTGTGCAATTAGACGGGCTTCGTCGAAAGCCATGTCTAGGTCACGTACGGTTGATTCAGTAAGAATAGACCTATATGTGCCATTGTCAACCATTAACTGCTGAATAGTTCCACCAGATTCATTAAACCGTTCTGTTTGGTGACGAATAAACCTAGCACCAGCAGACAAGCCAGCATCTCGTGAAAAATCTTTACCTGTACCACCTGTGTAAATAAATTGTTTTTGGCGTGGTCGTGGGTCAAGTGCGTAGACAGAGTATTGGTTTCGTTCTCTACCAGCAAAAAGTGCTTCTGCTTCATCGTGAATGTTCTGGGATACTTCTAGGTGAATCTGTCCAGTGTCTGGGTTGTGCCAAACACCAAGGTAGTGGTCACCTTTTTCAAAAAGGTCTTTGTTAACGTTGTAGTAATTTTTAAGAATTTGTTCTGACTTAATTGGGTCTGAGAAATCTTCGACGCTTGGGAAGATGGTTATTCTGTTGCTGTGGGCAACCATGAAACCCTCGGTAGGCGTAGTGCCATCTGGCAACTTAATTGTCATTCCACCGTCTGGTTCTCGAACAGCATTAAAGATGTGAGCAGCGGTTGACTTAAATACTTCGTCTCGTTTAGCAGCGGCTTCTGCGGCTACTTTCTCAAGGTCTTGCCCACGAACAGCGTGCTTGGCAATTGAAGTTGTTAACTTGGCATCAAACAATGCCATCGGGCCAAGACGGAATGAGTTAAGCGCATATTCAGAAAGAGCAACACGCATAGACCAACCACCCGAAAACAACGCCATAGGAACGAACGTTTGGCTTAGAAAACGGTTTGCTCTGTCAATGGTGCGTTGACCTACGTTGAGGTAAGCCTTACTGTAGTTTTCAGAAAGTTTTTTCTTTTGAGCCTTCATGCGGTTTGTCAAGTCTTCTTTGATTTTTTCCTGAAGTAGCATTTGGTCTGGGTAAAGTTCCTTAGCGTATTTATCTGCTGCTTGGCTTATCTGCTCATCTGTTAGACGTGGGCTCTGAACCTGAATAGCAAGTTCACGTTCAAATTCTTTGAGTGCTTCTAAGTGACCGACGTTCTTGGCAAATACTCCATCAACAAAACCAAGGCCATTCATTCCACCAAGGTCATTGTTAGGGTTTGCTACCCATTCATCAAAATACTTCTCCAAATCCCTAATAGAAATACGAACATAATCGTAAGCGTTAACCCATTTTTGAACATCAGTAGAAACTTGGTCTTTTTCAATTTTGCGAATTTCTTTTGTGATGTCTTCAAAACTGTTTTTGTAAGACTCTTCTACAAGCCCACGAGGGTCGTAATCTTCGTTATAGTATTCTTTTAAAGTTTCTAATGTACGGTCAGAGAACCGTGCAGCCTTAGAAGCCAAATCACGAATGCTTGCATCTTTGTACAAAGCAGCGTTTTCGAGTGTTTCACGGCTTAGGGCAGAAATCTTTTCCACTAAACCAGCAGTTGCCTGAGTGTTGTCAAGCAACAGACTCATCATTTTCTTTTCAAAGCCTTTGAATTGGCGTGGGTCAAATAAATGGATAGCACCTAGGTGGTCTGCATCAAGACCAAAAAATCCAGTAGAGTTAGGATTTTCTGGGTCAACTAATTCTGACATTGAATTGTTTTCACTACCGTGTGTGTAGACACCCTTGCTTCCACCACCGTTGTATCCCCAGAAATTTGAAACAGTTTCTCTTAGCGTTTGGCGAAGTGGGCCAATAAGATTGTGGAATGTACTTCCTGGAATAGCACCGACAAGACGGTTTTCCAACATGCGTATGTCTGAGTTAACAAGTACCTTAAACCAGTCGTCGGGGTTCTTAGTGTGAATAAGGGCGTTACCAATAGTCTTGGCATAAAGTTCTGATTCTCCACGAATACGAAGAAGGTTTTGAATTGCGCGAACACCGTCCATTGTTCCAGGAATAATTTCCTTTGAAACATACTTTTGAGCAACTGGGTCCCACGCCATAGGACGTGCAGCCAAATTGCGAGCAAAAAAGCGTTCTGCTCGGTAAATAAAATCCCAACCTGATTGTTTTCCATTAATGTAACGACGAAGCGTTGCCATTGAACGAATACTTGTGTCACGAACAGAGGCTTCATAAACGTCTGAAGGTGCAATGTCTACACCGGTGTCTTTTTCTACTTGTGCTGCAACCTTGATAAGTGCTTCGTATGGAAGTGGGAGAAGTTCTCCAACAACACCACGAAGAAGGCCAAAGCGTTCAATCATTGGGTCACGAAGCGCAGCCTTGGTTACTTTCCAAAGACTTAATGTTGGAAGTATGCGCATTGTTGAATTACCAGCGTCAACAGCATCGGCAAAATAAGTCATTACTTTACTAATGCTATTAGCCGCGCCTACTTTACGAAGTAAGTACTTACCCGCTTCGCCTTCAAACATTCCTGGAAATGCTTCGTTAATTGCTTGAGCATCGTGCTCGGCCATAAACTTAAATGAACGCATAGTGCGCATTGAGTTAACAGCCTTGGTGAATACGTCCGCTCCCGTACGTACGCCTAGGCCATCGCCAAAAAAACGCACCATTGAACCAGCAAAACCTTCGGCACTGCGTGCTGTTTTACCTAGCGAACCAAAAAAAGCAAATGGGTCAGATGCAACGTAATTAGAGTAGAGGTCAATACCGCCAGATGTAATGTTGTAAAAAGCGTTGTCTTTGCTCATTAAATCATTAGCAACTGATTGACCAAAACTACCCATTGAACGACCGTATTGGTCTATGGCACCGTTTGTTGTGTCACGCCATAGTGCTGCAGTTTCTGGTGAGCCTTGTGCCTGTGCTGCTATAGAAGCGTACAAAGCCATAGCGTTTGCTGTGTTTCCGTTATTTGCCAAAGCACGCATTGCTCCAAAAGGTAAACCTACCGTTGGCTTTGCCACTGTTGAAAAGAATTTGTACATTCCTCTACGTGCTGCACGCATGTTTTCAGTTTTAAGGTTAAAATTTGCTTTGGCTTGTGCGGTGCGCTCTTCTTTGCTTAGTTGTCCTGCTTTAGCACGAGAAGCAAAGTCTTCTTGACGACGTGCCAATGCTTCTTTAAGTAACGAAGATTCTTCTTCAGTCAATATTTCTGATTGTTCTTTTGTACCTAGTTCAGCAATAATTTTTTGGTCAGCAATTGCTTGACTTGAACTAGCCATTTGCATTCCGGCTTCATCTACAATTTTTAAAGCAGCATTGTAATTAACAAGGTCTTCTGTTGTCATTGTTGCGCCGGTTTCAAACGCTGCTTGTGCGTTAGCAACAAAATCTGCTGCAGCATTAACCGATTCTGCAACACTTCCTGCAGCAAATGCTCCGCCACCTGCAAGAGATGCAGCAATGGTAGGCATTAAATGTCCAATTGTGTAACCCCAGCCTTTGCGTTGTGCCATTGACATCATGTACGCGCCAGTGTGACCTAACATTGCAAAAATGTGATTAGGCTCTAATGCGTAGCCAAGGTTGTTTAATGTTTGGTTTGCTTCGTCAAAGTTCTTTTTGTAGTTGCCAAGACCTGTAGCCCATTGACCAGCACCTATTAGATACTGCTCTCCGGTAAGAAGAGTACGGTTTACTGTATTAACAGTTCCCTTAATTAACTGATTAGTTCCCGCTACCTCACCCTGTTGAACGTTGGCTGCTGTTTGTGCAAATTTGCTATTTGGGTTTATGTTTGCTAATACTTGGCCAGAGCCAGGAACAGCAATTTGTGTAGCAACAGCACCTGCTGTATTTAGAATTGAGTCGCGGTGGTTGAAGATGTTCTTTGCAATTTGGCTAATTGAATCCCAAAAGCCAAGTGAATGGCTGGCTGAGTTAGCCTGTTTTTGGATAATGTTTGGCGCAGAGCCAAGAGCAGTTAAAAATTGTGTTGCGTTAGCAATTACTTGTGGGTGAAGATTGTTCTGTGTGGCAAACGAATTAAGAGTGTTTGGGTCACGCAGTAGCGCAGGGTTGCCTTCTGCCAACGCAGCAAGTTTTTGTTCGTTATTGTTGCTAAGTGAAGTGTAAGCGTTTCTATCGTTAACGCGTTGGTTTTGTTGTTCTGCGGAAAATGCGGGTATTTCTCCAGCCATTAAAGTCCTAACATTCGTGCGGCATCAGCAATGTTCATTGTAAGTTCAGAACCCGATGCATCAGCGTACGCTGCAAGTTGACGACTCATGTTGGAACGTGGTGGCATCATTGCTTCTGGTCCAGGGCCAGGGCCAAATGGAAGACCTGCAGTAACTGGTTCTGCTGGTCGGTTAGTTGCGTCAAGGTATGGAAGCGAGCCTGGTGCAACTGCTGGCCTAGGTGCTTGCGCTGCTGGGGCCGGTGCCGCAACTGGTGATTCTCCCATAGGTACAGCACTTTGTGCTTCACGTTGTTGTGTTTGTTTTCCATACGCTTGTCCTGGAACGGTTGAAATAGGCATATTTAAATCTGTACGGTTTCCGTACGCAGTTCCTGGCGTTCCTTCGCGTGAACCGCCTCTACCTTTACGTGGCATTTATTACACTCCCATTCCTGCTGATGCTCCGGCTGGAGCCATAGGTGCTCCACCAGGTGCTCCACCAGGTGCTCCACCTAACTGTGAAAGTAATGCTTGAAGGTCTGGTGCTCCTTGCGGTGCAGCAGTTGGTGTTGCTTGCACAGGGTTTTCAGGACCTACACCCATACCAGGTTGCATCTCTGGGCTTGGCTGTGGCTGTTGACCTTGCATAGCCTGCTGTTGCTGTTTTTGAGCAGCCTGTGCTTTTTGAGCCTGTTCCTGTTGCATTTCCTGGTGAACTTCATCAATGGCATCTTCAAGCGTCATGTGACGTTGTGCCTTCTTCTTTGCAATGCGTGCAATGATTGATGGGTCTAGTTGACCCTGTGCAGCCTGCTGTTCTAGTCCGGTAAGCAATGCTTTGCGAAGACCTTCGATTTCAACCATGTCGCGTTCGCGTATTGGGTCTTTGATTGATGGGTCCATAGTACGGGCTGTGTCGTTAGACATAATGCCCATACCTACACGCTGACCAATAGAAACGACCATAGCGTTAATGTCTGAGCCAGGCATTGGGTACTTAACGTACGAAAGGTCTGTTTCAAACGCTTCGTTTGGTGTGTAATCAGGGTTAGCAATCTTTCCGTCTGTACCAAAGAAAAACATACTTGGCTTTTTGCCGTAGTACGACTTCATAATTTTTACAGCACGAGAGTTTTCTAGTTCCATTGATGCGGCCATAATCTCCTGGTATTCCTGGAGTGGCATGTCAACTGCACTAGAAAGAACAGAAGCACCACGACTAGCAGTACGAATGTTTGTACCTGACTCTCCACCAAACTCCTGTGGAATGTTTGCACTGAGACGCTGTGCGCGCTCTAAGCGGTCAAGTGAGATACCAGCATCTTGTGTCTGCTGTGGGTGAACAATCTGAATCTGTCCCTTGTCCAAGATTCCTCGGATACCTTGCTTACCATCGGCTTCAACCACAATACGTGGGCTTGTTGGTGCGTTGGCAGGTGATACCACCCATTCATCTGGGAATACGTTACGGAACACTGCGATAGTGTTAAGTGCGTCCAATTTGGCTTCACGCTGGTACATACCAAGCATTTGGTCAAACTGACCCTGCAAGCGGTCAAGCGTAATACGTCCAGCAATAACTACTGGGCAAACTTCAGCGCGGTTAGGAATACGTTCTAAGATTACGTGTGTAGCAACACCTTTGTTTGGCTCTTGGCTAAACGGTGTTTGCTTTGGCCTTTCTGCACCAACAGCAACAAGAACTGTTTCTACTGCGTCAATGTATTCCAAAATTTCAAACATGTCGGTGTCAGACTTGTCACCACGGTACAGTGCACGTATTTGCGCAGGGTAGTTGTCCTTTAACCAACCAAGAGGGCGACGGTCAGCAAAGATGCAGTCCGATGGCTCCATGTTGTCTGGGTCAATCATTGGCGACGGGAATGTTGCCAGAGGGTTGCGTACTCGCCAGAATGGAATGTCACGCTTGTCATTAGGGTCAAGCGAAACAGGAGAAAGAGATACAGCAGACATACCGTACGCTGTAAGGTGACGAGCACGACGACGAACCTTTGTTGTCATCTTGTTCATGTTCCACCAACCGATGTTGGCTAGGCGACGGTCGTTAGCCTTGTTTTCAGAAATCTGAATACCATTACGAAGTGCTGGGTACTGAATGTCTGGAAGGACAGAAGCAACTCGCATGGCGAACTGGTCAATACCTTGAGCGATAAGGTTTGGAATGGCTGGTTTTTCTGCTTCGTCCAATTCCGGAAGTGGAACAATTACGTCACCGTTGTAATGGTCACGTACTTCTTGCATGCGTCGGAACATACCGCTACGTTGCATTCGACGTTCCTGGTAAAGAGTGACAATTTGGCCACTAGCCTTATCGTTGTCAGGTGAAAGAGCCATTTATTACCTCAAGTTCGCTAGTCGGGTATTTTTTACCCATGTTGGTCGCCATGCTTTCACAGACTGGGTTTGAGGCGCGTAAATGTTAGGAAGGTTCCATTCAAAGAACCATTCCGCCATAACGCAGTCATCGGTACGTCCGTGAGGATACCGAGTCACCTCATCTATTAATTTCATGGAGCGAGTTTTACCTTCACCCTTACCCATCAATCTTACACGACCAAACTTCCAATGTTGAGAAATCGTCGTAACACCGTAGTCAGCGTCTGATTTATTGCTAGTTGTGTTGTGGGGAATAACCTCTACACCACGCAGTTGTCGCCACCTTTTGAAATGGTCATACTGAAGTAGGAAACGTTGAGCGGCGTTTTGTTCGACCACCCAAACTTGGATTGGAAAGCCCAAAGATTCGCTTAAACGTTGCCAATCCTCCATGATTCCAATGAATTCACCGGTGTTGTAGTTGTAGTCCAGGAACTCTGGGGCTTCCATCTTGGAACGAACTAAGTCCATAAGGAAACGTTGTTTTGACTCAGGGTGGTATACCCAGCACTGTACAGACCAATACATGGTAGGAGATGGGTCAGCGGTGGCTACAACGATGCAATCTCGTGGGCTAATGCCTAGTGGTATCTCCCAGCGGTCACGGTCTTTATCTATGCACCCTGGGTTGTCACCGTGCCCATAGACCCATTCATTGCGTACAAGTACTTCGTCTAACGCCAGGTCTTCCTGCTGGTATACAACAGCAAAGCGTTCTCCTCGGTTGGACATAAGGTTAGAAATGTCTCGCCATCCGAGACGGCGCGGGTCCAAGAGACACCCTTCGGGGTAAGCAGGAGCCGTGCGCTTGTGATTATCCGGTAAACACTTTTCTTCATAGTGAGCCTTATAGAGTAGATGTTTGTACTTCTTGTCGCGGCGAAGTTCTGCCAGTTCTTCTTCTGATAGTTCGTCCAGTGCTTGTTCGGCCTCATCGTCCAGAGGCTGCACCATGTCTAAAGCAAAGCGATAAAGGTCATCAGGAGCAAGACGCTGACCAATAAGAGCAAGCATACCTGCAGGTTCAAGTCGGGTTTCTGCCACGTCTTGGTACCAATCTTCCATTGCTTCTCGCATTTCTGCAGAACGGACTTTGCGAGGGTCCACAAGGTCGTCCCAGAAACAGCCATCGAAGCGTCCTCCGATGAAACCACTATCCATACCGTAAGCACTTAGTGTCGGCTCCTTTTCAGAAATAGCACCCATCTCTTCTGGTTGCATAACAATGAACGCTTCGTTAGTCCACAGTTCTTTTTCCAATGGCTTAAAGCGTCCAAAATCGTGAGCCATTGTAGTAACAGCATCCATGGCTTGGCCACGTGCTTTTAATTGGTCATCCGCTACTTCTGGGATAACACGTTCTAGTGAACGGCGCACACGCATAAGGTTTCGCTTGGCTAGGCTCATGGTCGCACTACCGGTCAAAAGTCGTGTAGAGCGGTTGCGGCAAATAATCCAGCAGGTGATGTCGTGAAGTAGAGTTGTTTTACCAGAACCAGGTGGCATGTTCATAACCACGTATTCTTTTTCTGGCGACTCAAGAAGTTCTACAAGTGCAATACCTGCTTCTTCTTGCCATGGCGTAGACACACGACCAAAGTATCGTTCACGGAAATAACCAAAATCTTCCAGTGCTAACTTGGCTTCGTCTGACAGATTGTCATACGCGATTGGGCCTGAGAGTTTGGCTTCTTTTTTTAACTCTCGGTAGTTGCTGGCAGAACTATCTATGCCTTCGTCGGCACGTAGATTCTGGGCGGCTTTCTCCACGCGGTAGGCCGTGGCCTCCGAGAACTTCGCCTTGCGAGCACTTTCCGCAATAGAAAATCCCGCTGTGCGTGCTTCAAAGTACTTCTTTCGTTGTACTGGTGTTACAGCCATTTATGTGTGCAATGCGTCAGCAAGCAACCCACGAACCCTGTACCCAGGTACGTTTGAGTCACCGATGGTAAAGATGCCACCTAGTCCGTCGTTGTAATCCTTTACAGCAACAATTAGTACGTAGTCTTCGACTACTGGCATCTCCCACGGTGCATCACTTGGTAATTCCTCGTTTATGCGGTTGAGAAATTTGGGAAGGTTTTCATCAAGCCATGCTTTAAGTGACTGTTCGATTACTTCCCCGTGTGACATTATTTTGCTGTGTCCTGCTGAACCGAAGTCGCCGCCTGGTTCGCTAGGTGTGTAGCAAGAATAATGTTGCTTTCAAGGTTGCTCTTGCGCACGTAGTGCAAACCTTGCATGCATGTAGATGCTAGGACGCATATTGACGCAATAAGACCCTGTACCCCTGCTGGGATGTGAAAGCCTGGGTGAATAATTGCTAGTACTGCCCCTGCTCCTGTAAGGAGTGAGGTGATGTGTGGTGCATATGTTTTTTTCATAAACTTAAGCATACCATGAAAAATCCCCCCAGTCGTAACCGAGGGGATTTTTTCATAAGGAAGGGTAAAACTATGAGTAAGCGACCAATTGCCTACACACATAGTATACACACACTATTTGTGCGGTGGCAAAAAAAATTTAAAAAAACGCACCAAGGTGCAAAATTGCTCTAGGAGCGTGGCGTACCGTCCGCGTTCCAGAGAGCCTTATAGTCTCGTCTACGCTTTCTACGCCATTTAAGGCGAAGAGAGGTGACGGTATTATCCCGCCGGCGGTTGCGAAAAATCAAGGCCGCTTAGGTTTAGGTTTTGGCTTTACGGCTTTAAACTTAATCTTGGGGTCGGCATATTTGCGATTGGTGGTCTGTATGTCTTTTTCGCCGTGCTTGTTGAATGGCTGGCCGCAGCCACAGGTAGAACACATACACCAAGCATACACATAATAAACACCAAGGTGCGTAACATGTCGCGCAAAATGTGCTACTATGGATGTACCACCGGTGTGAGTGGTCGTGGGTGTAAGTCCCCCCCGAGTGTGAGTCTTCTGGTTCGAGCGTTATTGCTCCCAGGAGATACTCGCGGGAGTTAGCCGGTTAGAGCGGTATTCGGTCGAACACGCACCTCATGGATTTGTCCCTGGGAGTGAATTGTCGAGGCACATAGAACTCTGCCACAGACTCGCCTCGTGTTCATGACGGGATGGATGTCCCCTTCTAAGTATCTTCTTTTTACGCTTTTAAGGGTTGGTGATGCGGGGCAACTTGTAACCAAAAGGTGCAAACAAAAGATAGCGTTTTTGAAGGAAATGTAGTAGTTTTTTTGAAAGCATCTTTCTTCTTCTTCAAACCCCCTACAAATGTTTCCGCGGCCCTTGTGATAACCTGATGAGAATGACAGTTCACCGTAGAGCATATCCCTGTTCGCGTAAGAGAGGGGCTCGCGGCACATACCCAGTCAAAGATTTTCGTGAGATGCTGGCACTCGTTAACTGAGACTGCCAGAATAAGGGAGCGAGATTAGGTAGCCTTGCTACTTGCAATCCCTACTGATACCTGCTAGGGGAATCCTGCGTATCAGCGTGCTAACACGTGACCACGTGCTGGTGAGCGCACACTCAACTCACCAACACGCGAACACATCACTTCATTACTTCAACAACTTCTTCCACGCGCGCTGGATGTCACGCACTGCACGCTTGCGCTTGATGCGACGCTTCGATGCACGCACACGCTTCTGCACGATGCTGATGCTCATGCTTCTCCTCCCTTCGTGAACGTGATGCGAATCTCAATGTCCTCGCGTGCGGGTCTTCCATCACAACCACACGCGAGACACTCAACACCCGCGAATCCAAGAATGTTCACAACGTCATGCACATCAAAGTTGTGACCGCAATAACACGCTTCGCGAATCCACCACTTGCGATTACTTCGCCTTCTTTCACTCACTTGCTTCTCCCTTCTGTACCAATCAACAAGCACACAAGTGTGAGCAAGAAGATGAACGAACTAAACACACTGACTTGCGTGTTCGTAATCGGTGACGTTGACGAGAGTGCGTTGTACACCCAATGCGCAACGATGTACGAGAGCGAGACACACAACAAACGAATCACCGCTCTCATTGGAACACCTCGTAACTGTTCGCACTGAACTCACACACACACGCGAGTGAATCACGTTGACAGTCTTGACACCACTTGCACACATCACACAAGACTTCATAATCTTCGATGCTCGCTTCGCAATCAGCATTGACACACGACACGAACAACACCTCATCGGTGAATCGCTTGCGTGAGCCGTACCAATCACAATCATCAAGTGCATCAAGTTCTGCACTGCGTAGTGCTGTTATCTCGCGCGCACTGTTCCATGCACTGCTTGTGTATCCATACGTCGATGCTGGCTTGTATGAACTGTTACTGAACCAGATGTCACGCTTCGCGTAATCCCAATGTCCGAGTGACTCACCAAGAATTGTTACGGGCTCAACATCACTCTCAGCACTCAAGATGATGACCTTGCTGTTGCAACCTGAAACGAATCCATCAAGCACATCGAACACAACACGCGATGCATTGATGCCACGCGCACCACCGAACGATGGCAAGTAATCTTCCGCGAACACGCGTGAATCACTACGCCAATCACTCTTAGCAATCGTCACATCAAGCACACCGTTGTGAATCAGTAACGACTTCTCGTTGCTAATCGCGAACGGGTGAACACCATTGATGTCAACTGCACCATGAGTTGCGATGCGTGCATGAAACACGTGAGCAATGCAAACTTCTGCGTACTGCTCGTAGTGACTCAAGTAGTTGTCAATGGCTTCATCGGCAACCATGCTCTTACTGCTCACGAATGAGCGCGTGCCATCGTTGTTCTCAATCAAGAACGCATAACCGAATCCATCAGGGTTATACGCGCATGAACGGACAAGTTCTTCACGTGTAGGAATTGCATTGCCTATTGAAAGTATCGCTATACACATTTTTTTATCTCTCTCTCTTTTAGTTTTCTAGTGTGTTGTCTAAGCGGAATCTCTCGCCACCGATGATGCGTGATGCGAGAGGGTAATCGTGACCATGAACCCAACTTTCATAACGCTCAAAAGTGAGCGCACCCAAGTTGATGTCCTTGATAGTTAAGTTGCGCGTGTACTCAAGTGCGCTCGCAACAATCTCAATCGAACCAATCACCCTGTTGATGCTGAGTGATGGTCTGAAGATGCGCACTTCAACAGTCTGTGGCCAACTCAAGTTGATGGCATCAGCGTGATTAGGGTAACTCTTACCTGCACACTTCTTCACCACACCGCGATGACGTAACAGTACAAACGATGCGTAGTCACTCACGCGACTTGCGACACGCTCAAACTCAACATCGTTGTTCGCAAACAACAACGCGAATCGTGAAACGTGCGACACACCATCGAACGCAACACGCGAAACGTGTACGTGCAATCCTGCTGTCGTCGTGTTCCATGCACGCACACCAACGCTTGCTTGCGCACGCAACACTGCACCGAACTCTGGTGCGAACTCACGCCATGAATCAAGTGAACGAGGGTGACTAACAATCTCGAAACCATTGTTGAGTGAACCGTCGTACTTGAGATACGCATCGTCAGTGCTAATCGCTTGAGCAAACGCCTTCGCATTGGCATCACGTGTTGAACGACCAATCGGGTGCTCAGTCTCTAATTCAATTCCGTAGTACGCGAGAGAGGCACGCTCAATCGCAACACCATCGGCATCAACAATTTTTCCACGCGATGCATCATTGAAGTATGAACCGTCGCCTTGAACGCTGAACGTAATTGACTCAGGGTGAAAAATTGGTGATGGCTTGTAACCGTAACTCTGAATTATGTGTTCGTGTTCTTCATCGTGAGTGAAGAACTCATCGCACTGCTCGCACAAGTAGCCGATGTTGTTAGCGCAATCATCACAATACGTTTCATCATTAATCCAATTACCATGAAACGAACGCAACGAGAACAACTGGCAACACTGACTACAACTGAACGTGTCGTCTTCAGCGCAACCTTCACACCACAACTGCTCACCGCGATGCACTGTCACATTGCAACCATCATCATTGTGTGTGCAGTCACTACAACGCTCACACTCAAAGTAGTTATTGTCGATGCAATCAACACACACGTCTTCGTTGCGTGATGTAGTTGTGAGTGAATCGCGCTCGCACAACTCACCACAATCGTCACACGCAACCTTCAATGAGTCTGCATAGTCATCGATGCAATCGTCGTGAACGATGACACCATTCACAACTGCAACATCGTCACGCTCAACAACAACGTGACAGTGCGCACACTCATGTACTTCTGATACTGCTTCTTCGATGCTTGACATAGCCAAGCCCCCTTGACGGAATCACGAACCAATCAGCCCCTTGCTGATGGCGGAAACCGCTAACACGATTTTAGGACATAAGTATGTATAGGTGCGAACTCATTTACACCTATGAAACACCTGATGAGAGGGTAGAAAACACACGAAAAAACGTGAAAAACACACACCCGAAAATTGGCTCGAAAACGACTGCATAATTATGCAATGACCGCACCAATCACCAATGAACACCGCGTGAAAATACTCACACCGATGCATAAATAATCGGTAAGTAATCACTTACAATCAGGGTTACTACTTAGTAACTTTTGTTACAATTTTATTAAGATTTGGAATCAAGACACGAACTTCCAAGAGCGAGGGCCAGGCGTCATTTTACGGCAAGCCAAGAGAGAGAGATTAGTTGGTACATAGGAAGGTTGGCAAAACGGCTACGCCCCGACTAATCCTGAAGAAGTTAGAAGATTAATCGGGGCTAGCCAAGCGTCATACAGGTCAAGGGGATACCTGCATGAGGCACTTTGGAATCAAACGTCTACATGACGCATTGATTCACGAACTAAGGTAACGATGTCTCTCGTTCCCTTTGATGGATTGGGTCGTTTGCCTTTCCCAAGACCACCGTTAACAGCATAGTCTATTTCTTTCCACTGGTCAAATGTCACTTCGTAAACTAACTTAACGTATTGACCTCGGATGGTAAGTGTCATTGCCTTATCCACGGTTCTGATTTTCCAATAGGTAGTCAGTTACAACGATTACTTTGAGGCACGCACTGCAATCCCGACGCTCACTGTTGAAGATTTTACCGTAATCCTCTTCGTTGATTTTCATTAGGGACTCGTCGTAGTCGTCCTTGACGGATGGGAAACAGTCTAGGCAGAACAACTCATCAGTGTCGTGTGACCACCATGCAAGAGTGCCGTACGAATCTGTCATAGAACACCGTCCTCGTTAGGTGGTTGCTTACGTGTCAACTCACCTGTGTTGAGACGCTCTCTAAGAGATTTAGCCAGGTCTTTGATGAACGCATCTAACTGCTCGCTGTTCATCTCGCTTGGCTTAGGCATCTTGGTCAAGTGTACTTCTATTGGCTTACGCTTTTTCATTACTGAACTCCATAGTCTTGGCAAATGCTTGCAACTGCTTCGCTTAATTCATCGAACAGTTCTGCTATTGCTTCTTGATTAAGAGAGGCTCTGTCAATCATGTCCTGAGTAATCTCAGAGAACCAAAGAACCTCTGTGTTGTCTGCTCCAAAGTGCTTATCCATTGTTGCTACCTACGTAACGAACATACACCTTGTGTATTCCATCTTCGGTGCGGTAATTGCGTTGAAAGTCTTTGCCTAAAAACTCTTTAGGTGGCGTTACTTTCTTGTTGCTTGACTTAATCAAAGCCCACTTGCCAGGGTTCTCAAGTAGTGCAACCTTTACGTGTGCCCACTTACGACCCTTGACTGAACCTCTTACTGCCTTTGTGGGGTTTTCCCACTTTACTTGTACTGTCATCTCACCCTCCTTAAGGTGTTGTTAATTGATACAAGCAATTAAAGCACGTTTAAGAACGGCTGTCAAGTCATTTATTTTTTCTGTATTTTGCTACCCGTATTCGAGTTGCTGCATTGTATGCATCTAGGCAGGGTTGGCACGTCTCGTGCGTTGGGTCATTTATTTTCTTACGGCGATGCCACGCCCATCCACGTTCTGTGCCGTGTTCTACTTCTGTCTCTGTCCTGCTGGGTGGCTCATAGCCAAGAGACACTGCTACTATTCTCAACTCATGATAGTCAAGACCAGCCCAAATGCCCCACGCTTCTCTGTGTTCCAATGCCCACATCAGACAATCGAATCTGATGGGGCACTGGACACAAATGTTTTTAGCACTTAAGACACTGCTTTGGCGGTCGCTGAAAAATGTTTTGGTCAACCCTATGCATTTAGCAAGCGACCAATCAGCCATTAAAAGTCTGCTTCTTCTTTCTTCTTGGCTGAGTTAACAACGGCGGTAGCGAATCGAAGGTCTGGACCTACCGCTTCTGCACTGATAAGAGTCTTGCTGACTGTCTTGCCCTCTTTGTTCTCGTAACGGTCTTGGGTTAGAAAACCATTTACAACAACTCTGTCACCCTTTTGAAGTGAATCGGCGACACCCTGTGCAAGTGTGCCCCATGCAGTTACATCGAAATAAGAGACGTATTCCTCTTCTCCCTTTTTGCGGTTCACTGCTACTGAGAAGTTAACCACGGCTGTGCCGTTGTTGGTAAACTTAATCTCAGGGTCTGCTGTCAATCTGCCTATGATGGTGGTGCTCATTTCTATACCTGTTCTTTCTAATGTAATTACAGCGATGTAATTCTATCACCTTTCGGTCTCGTTTAGCAAGGAAATCCACTGTTCTAATGTCATCACGACATAGGCTTCCTTTGCACCACGATTTCTGCGTTTGATAATGCTGACCCCATAATCGGCCTTTGCATTGCTCTGCTCATGCAGTGCCTCATCAACGATTGTAGATAGGGTTATCTTCCCTACGTTCTTGCACTCAAACACGATGCCAGGTAGCCCATTCAGGTCTCCCTTGTCGATGGTGTTGCCTGCACCGTAACGGCGTTCAATGGTGACACGTCCTCGGTCATTGAAGTACCGAGCAACATCACGCTCCCACTGAGAACCCTTAGCCTTCTGTGGCGTTGTCATTATTTAATAGCCATCCATGTAAGAGCCCAAATACAGACAAGAATGATTACAAATGATGTTGTCGTCATTTCCACGCACCAAAAATACCAAATAACACAAACAACAATAATGCAACAGCACCTACGAAAAATACGTCAACCAGTATGTTAATTAGTGTCATCATGCTTGTCCAACTTTCGTTCTGCAATGTTCATCATCGCTGTGCCAATTAGTTCCTGTGATACGCCAAGCGTCACCAGTTCGGTCAGCAATGGGAGCATCACTGAGTCAACTGCTTCGTTGATGTTCTGAATCATTGCTTGCTCAGTCATCGTTATTTTTTTCATTAACTGCCTTTCGTTTGAATACATCCTTAAAGTTAGCAGGCATCGGTACTGCCTCTGCCTTTCTCTCTTCCCATCTACGGTCGAACTCGCGCAACTTGGCAACGACATCTTCAGTACGGTCTACCATTGGTGCAACCTTTGCATCCTGCTTGTACCTGATGTAGAGTTGGTCGAAGTGCTTACGCAGTTTCTCTGGACTGAGTATGATGGCGCACCAGAAGTCACTCTCCTGTGAGTAATCAATGACACCCTGTATCTCTTGCTCGGTGTAGTTGCATACCCTTATGAGGTATTCGATGTCACCCATAGTGCCTCGGTTGATACGGAAGGTTTTGTTTCCGTTAGCAATGATGGCCTTGTGTAGTGAATCAGCCAAGCGATACGCAGATTGCCACGTCTTACTGTTCTGGTTCTCTTTAATTTGTAGTTCTTTGGCCTTGTTGACCGCTACCCTTACCTGCTCGGTAGTAACTAACCCCTGGTCAATGAGTACACAAAGAGCCTTGCGGTAATCAGTTTCCATTCCTGAACTCGTCCAGTGCAATGGTGAGGTAGGTAATCATGTCGAGCAATGAGTCCTCTACACCTTCGTTAGCAAGAGATGAGCCTTGAGCCGCAAGTTGTATACGACCCATTTTGTCATTGGCTCTCAGACAAGCACCCACCCATGAGGGTATCCCAAAAGACATACTCTGTCGAATGTTGTAATACGGGTTCTCTGGTCGTCCATAATCCTTAGACTTCCTGTCGTGCATCTCCTGCACTTCTTTTAGTATTGCGTTAAAGGTGGGGTTCATCAGCAACCATCCGTCCATTCTGGGTATAACCCGTTGTTTCTGTTGTAATAAAATACTGCCACTGCTTGTTGTTGGTAGACATCTGCCTGATTAGGTGTGGGTGGCAAACCTTTTACATAGTTGCGAGCGAACTGCCAAATGTCAGGCATGAATTGAAACATACCCTGAGCACCTGATACCACGTTGGTATCAACTACTTTGCCACGGCTCTCTCGGTATGCAACGCATGTGAATCTGGTTTGTACATCTCTGGGTAGAGACAGCAATGGGGGGGTGGGCATCGCCGTCTCTACCAAGATTGGTTGTGGTGCTTCTGCTGGTGCTGTTGATGGCATAAACGAAAACGTCGTTACTGCCGTTAGAACTGCAATGGTCGACTTAATCATCTTTTCTCCCTGACGGATGGCGAAGGCGTGCAATGTGTATTTGTAATTCGCGCACCTTTCTTTGTAAGTTGCTGTTCTCCATAAGGTATTCTTCTATTCGACCTAACAATACCTCGTTCCTCTCTCGGAGGTAATTAAGTTCTATCTCGTTGTTCATTTTGTTCCTTAGTCTCGAAGTGTGTAAGTTTGCTTTTGTTGCTGGGACAACGGTGAACTACCTCTATTGCTGATGTTTCAATTAACAACAAGCACTTAGGGCAAACCCACTTTTTCATTTGAATTTCCTGTGTGGAGGGTTCGATGTTCTTTCAGTACGCAGGATTACATTCATTGAGTACAATGTTGCGCACTCTAAGCACTTCAATGCATAGACACGCAGGAACTTGTCATCACGTCCCGATGCTTCCTCATAACAATCCGCACCGCACTTGGGGCAGTTAATAAGGATGCTGTATGTCCTCTTGTCTGACTTAACTTGGATACCACTCATTATTACTCCTAACTTTTTAATACATTGAACGGTGGCATTGCCATGTTGCTATGCCTAGCCGTTATCTTTAATGCTGATTTAATAGCCACGTCTACTGCGACCTTTTGTTCTGCAAGAACGGCCATAGCACCAGTGCCAACACTGTTGCCAGCACCAATAGATGCATAATTCTCTTTGAACTTGATAACTGAAAAGTCATCTGAGATTTCGTATAACGCTTTCTTGGTCACAACTAAAATGGTCCACTCACCTCCAGGATTTGCTTCTACAAGGTGATTACGTAATGCGTATGGGTCATTAAGACCGGACTTGCGGGCTAATTCGATGATGCGGAAACTTCCCGCACCACCCATTAGCGCATCGCCTGACTTCCACACCTTCGGCTCACCCGACAACTGGTAAAGGCCACCTTCATCAAAAGCACCTGAATCTCCGCCAATGGCGTAGTTTTTACCGTCTGTGTAACCGATGATGACTGTCATTTTTTGTACTTGTCCGGAACTATGCCCTTGTAAGGCAGTTGTTGGTTCATGGGTTTGAATGATGCTTCGCACTCAGGACAGTAAACATAAGGGGCGTTCTGAGTAATGCTCAGTAACCACTTGTGATTGCAGTCTTTCCATTTGGTCATGACAACTCCATGATGATGCCAGCGACTTCAGCATCGGACAAGTCGTTCAGTGACTTGAGGGTGCGACCCACCTTTTCCTCACAGAACTGCTTACGCTCGGACTGCATGGCGAACTTCTTTGATA
>Ga0316218_1001373_pt1 | contig 26481 bp, 19 predicted proteins | sample TBH18003metaG_FD_203634 | JGI IMG/M metagenome (GOLD analysis project Ga0316218, IMG submission 203634) | Freshwater microbial communities from Trout Bog Lake, Wisconsin, USA - TBH18003 | ecosystem: Environmental > Aquatic > Freshwater > Lake > Hypolimnion/Profundal zone | place: USA: Wisconsin...
CTGCAGGCGGTGACGTCGGTCACCTCCACCGGCAAGCTGCGCCCTCCCGGCTTCGACGGGGACCTCGCCTATTCGGAAACCATCGTCCGGGGCGGCAAGGTGCGGGTGAACATCACCCTGCAGGGCCTGACCGCGGTGCAGAGCTATGACGGCACGGCGGGCTGGCAGATCCAGCCCTTCGGCGGCCGCAAGGACCCGGAAAAGCTGTCCGACGACGATGTAAAGAGCCTGCAGGAAGAAGCCGATTTCGAAGGCGGCCTGGTGGACGCAAAGACCAAGGGCAACACCGTCACCTATCTGGGGACGGAGGATGTGGACGGGGCCCCGGCCCATGCCCTGCGGGTCCAGCTGAAGAACGGCGACACCCAGACCTGGTACCTGGACCCGGATGCCTTCCTGGCCGTGCGGGTCGTGACCCGCACCGTGCAGCGGGGGACGGAGAGCGTGTCCGTCACCGATTTCGGCGACTACGAGAAGGTGGCCGGCGTCTATTTCCCCTTCGAGCAGGAGAGCGGGCCCAAGGGCTCCCCCCAGCGCCAGCGCCTGACCCTGAGCAAGATCGAGGTGAACGCCCCCGTCGATGCGGCGCAGTTCGTCCAGCCGACCGCCCCCCAGCCGACACCCCCGTCGGCGGTGCAGAAGTGAAGGGACGCCTGACCATGATCCGCAACCGGACCACCGCCCGCCGCCCCCTCGCCCTGGCCCTTGCCACGGCGGTCAGCCTGACGGCCCTCGCCCACGCCTCGGCCGAAACGCCGGTCGGTGCCGCGCCCGCCGCCACACCCGCCCCCAGCCTTTCCGGCCTCGGCATCCGCAACATCGGCTCCGCCGCCATGGCCGGGCGCATCTCCGCCCTGACCGGCCGGGCCGAGGCCGACGGTCGGACCACGCTGCTGGTGGGGGCAGCGTCCGGCGGGGTGTGGAAGTCCCGGGACGGGGGCACCACCTTCACCCCGATCTTCGACAGGGAGCCGGTGCAGTCCATCGGGGCCATCACCCTCGATCCCAACCATGCGGACACCTACTGGGTGGGTACGGGGGAGGCCTGGACCCGCAACTCCGTCTCCATCGGCGATGGCATCTACAAGACCACGGACGGCGGCGACACCTGGCAGAACATGGGCCTGCCGAACTCGGAGCGGATCGCGAAGATCGTCGTCGACCCGCGCAATTCCGACACGGTCTATGCCTGCGTCACCGGACGGCTGTGGAGCGATTCCGCCGACCGGGGCCTCTACAAGACCACTGACGGCGGGGTGACCTGGCACCAGGTCCTGAAGGGCCCGAACCTGTCCACGGGCTGCGCGTCCCTGTCCATCGACCCGAAGAACCCGGACAAGCTGTTCGCGTCCCTGTGGGACTTCCGGCGCAAGGGCTGGACCTTCCGCTCCGGTGGGGAGGGTCCGGACAAGCCGTCGGGCAGCGGCCTCTATGTCTCCACCGACGGGGGGGCCAGCTGGACCCGGCAGACACCGGAGACGCACAAGGGCTTCCCGGCGGGGCCGCTGGGGCGGATCGGCGTCACCGTCGCCCCCTCCGACCCCAACATCGTCTATGCCATGATCGAGAGCGCCCGCTCCGCCCTCTTCCGCTCCGACGACGGCGGCAAGACCTGGAGCGAGCGGGACCGCAGCCAGTTCATGGTCTGGCGGCCCTTCTACTTCGCCAACATCACCGTGGATCCGAAGAACCCCGATCGGTTGTTCAAGGGGGACCTGCAGCTGATCGCCAGCGAGGACGGGGGCAAGAGCTTCTCCAGCATCGCCAGCGGCATGCACGGGGACAACCACCAGGTCTGGGTCGACCCCAGCAACACCGCCCACATCGTCACCGGTGACGACGGCGGCCTGTGGAACAGTGCCGACGGGGGCAACCGCTGGCACCGCAACGACAACCTGCCCGTGTCGCAGTTCTATCATGTCAGCCTCGACATGAAGGACCCCTACCAGGTCTATGGCGGCCTGCAGGACAATACCAACTGGGTCGGGGACAGCGCCTATCCCGGCGGCATCACCAACAGCCGGTGGGAACCGTTCATGGGGGGCGACGGCTTCTTCGTCTATCCCGACCCCACGGACCCGGAGAACTACCTCTATGGCGAGACGCAAGGGGGCACCATCGCCCGGGTGAACCGCCACACCCTGGAGCAGCGGGACATCCAGCCCAAGCCGGACCGGCTGGAAAAGCTGCGGTTCAACTGGAACGCGCCCATGGCGCTCAGCCCGCATGACAAGAGCGCGCTCTATCTCGGGGCCCAGTACCTCTACCGCACCCGCGACCACGGCCAGACCTGGGACCGCCTGTCCCCGGACCTGACCACCAACGACCCGGCCAAGCAGAAGCAGGAGGAGTCCGGGGGCATCACCGTCGACAATTCCGCCGCCGAGATGCACACGACCATCTATGCCATCTCCGAAAGCCCGGTGAAGGCCGGTCTGATCTGGGTCGGCACGGATGACGGCAACCTGCAGCTCACCCGGGACGACGGAAAGACCTGGACCAACACCATCAAGGCGGTGAAGGGCCTGCCCCCCGCCTCCTGGGTGTCCTGGGTCGAGGCCAGCCCCCATGAGGAGGGCACGGCCTATGCCACCTTCGACCGGCACACCTTCGGCGACTTCAGCCCCTATCTCTACCGCACCACCGACTTCGGCCGGACCTGGACGCCCCTGGTCACCCCCGCCTCCGGCGTGCGGGGCTATGCCCACGTGATCAAGCAGGACCTGAAGCGGCCGGACATCCTCTATCTGGGGACCGAGTTCGGCCTGTTCATCTCCATCGACGCCGGGGCCCACTGGACGGCGTTCAAGGGCTCGGACTTCCCGTCCGTGGCCGTGCGCGACATCGCCCAGCACCCCCGTGACAACGACCTGGTGCTGGCCACCCACGGGCGGGGCATCTGGATCATCGACGACGTCACCCCCCTGCAGGGCCTGACGCCGGAGGTGCTGAAGCGGGACCTGACCCTCCTGCCCTCCCGGCCGATCCAGCAGCGGATCGAGGCCAATGGCGGCTGGAACGGCGGGGACGACAAGTTCACCGGCGACAATCCCGCCTCCGGGGCCGTGATCACCTATTACCAGCCCACCCGCGCCCTGTTCGGCAAGCTGAAGATCGAGGTGCTGGATGCCGCGGGCCAGGTGGTGGACACCCTGCCCGCCTCCAAGAAGCCCGGCGTCAACCGGGTCGCCTGGAGCATGCGGGCCCCGGCCCCCAAGGCTCCGCCCGCGGCCCAGGTGGCCTTCAATGCCAGCCAGGGGCCGCGCCTGCTGCCCGGAACCTATACCGTGCGGATCACCAAGGGGGGCCAGGTGCAGACCGCGCCCCTGACCGTCGGCCTCGACCGCCGGGCGGGCTTCACCCTGGAGGACCGCAAGGCCCAGTTCGCCGCGGTCCAGCGGGCCGGGGCCATGTTCAACCGCATGACGGAGCTGGTGGAGAAGATCCAGTCCGTGCGCGAGGGGGCCGACGCCACCGCGTCCACGGTGAAGGACGCCCGCCTGAAGGCCCGGCTGGCCGGTCTCTCAGGCCAGGCCGACGCCCTGCGCAAGGAGATCGTCGCCACCAAGGAAGGCGGGGCCATCACCGGGGAGGAGCGGCTGCGGGAGCATCTGGACAGCCTCTACGGGGCCATCAACGGCTATGAGGGCCGCCCCGGCACGTACCAGGTCACCTATCTCGGCGTGCTCGACGCCCAGCTGACGGACCTGGAGAAGCGCTTCGACGCCCTGGCCAAGGGCGACCTCGTCCAGGTGAACGCGGCGCTTGGCAAGGCCGGGCTTAAGCTGATCACCGTGGCGGAGGCCGAGGCGGCGGACACCGGCACCGGCGGCAGCCGCAGCCTGGCGGCGCTTAAGGACTGGCGCTTCTCCTTCCGGGCCACCGCGGTGGTGGCCCAGGCCACCGACGAGCGGGACTGAGAAGCCCGCGGGCGGGGGTCTACTTCCCGTCCGCGTAGAGCTTGACGACGCGGTAGAGGTATTCCCGGCCCTCCATCAGGGACTGGACGCTGATCCGCTCGTTCAGGCCGTGGATGTTGCCAAGCGTCGCATCGGCGAACATGCCGGACAGGCCATAGGTCGGAATGCCCCCAGCGTTCAGATAGCTGCCGTCGGTGGCGCCGGTGCTCATCATCGGCAGGACCGGCACGCCGGGCCACATGGCATGGGCCACGGCCTCGGCCGGGCCCAGCACCCGCTCCGTCAGGGGCGGCGGCGGCGGGGTCGGGGCCAGGTTCCCCACCGGGGTGACGGAGACCTTCGGGTCATTCACCACCTCCGTCAGGATCGCCTGGACCTCCGGCACGCTCATGCCCGGGAAGATGCGGCAGTTCACATTGGCCGCCGCCCGCTGCGGCAGGGCATTGGCCGCGTGGCCGCCCTCCAGCATCGTCGCCACGCAGGTGGTGCGCAGCATGGAGTGCCAGACCGGGTCGCGGGAGACGATGGCATCGGCAGCCTTGTCGTCGGGATGGGCCACAAGCGTGGTCATGGCCGCCGCCGCCTCGCCGCCCACCAGGGGCGCGGTGCGGGTGAAATAGGCCTTGGTGGTGTCGCTCATCCGGATCGGAAACTCGTAGGCCGACAGGTGGGCCAGGGCCACGGCCACATGATAGATGGCATTGTCGGGCCGGGGCAGGGAGGAGTGACCGCCGGGATTGGTCGCCTCCAGCCGGAAGTCCTGATAGACCTTCTCCCCCGCCTGGATGCCCATGTAGACCCGCCGGCCCTTGTCATCCAGCGCCCCGCCGGCCCCCTCGTTCAGGGCGAATTCGGCGTCGATCAGGTCCTTGTGCGTCTTGACCAGCCACTCCGCCCCGTCAAAGGCCAGACCGCCGTTCTCCTCGCCGCAGGTCAGGGCCAGCTTCACGTCCCGGCGGGGGCGGAAGCCCTCCTTCCTGTAGCGGATCATGTTGTCGGCAAAGGCCGCGGCCATGGCCTTGTCGTCGGAGGTTCCGCGCCCGTAGAAATAGCCGTTCTCCTCCACCAGGGTGAAGGGATCGCGGGTCCAGTCGGCGCGCTTGGCCTCCACCACGTCGATGTGGGCGAGCAGCAGGATCGCCTTGGCCTTGGGGTCCCGCCCATGCAGGGTGGCGATCAGCCCGCCTTCCTTCGGATGGCCCGGCGCGGTGAACACGTTCAGGTCGGCATCGGCATAGCCCGCCGCCTTCATCCGCGCGGCGATCTGCTGGGCGGCCACGGTGCAGTCCCCGGAGGACAGGGTGGTGTTGGTCTCCACCAGCTCCTTGTAGAGGGCCCGGAAGGCGGGCTCGGTGGGATCGGCGGCCTGCGCCGCCGACGGGGCAAGGCCAAACGCCCCCAGAACCGAGACACACACGACAACGGAAGCGAAAAGGCGCATCAGACCCGACCTCAGGACTCAAGGAATTTCCGGACAACAGAGCAGACTACGGCCCGTGACGCCAGAGCGGGGTTCAGCCGTCCAGGGCCGCGTCGGTCCGCGACTGGAACCAGGCGACGGCCGCCTCGTGGGTGCGGACGGCCGCCCCGACGTGGAACGCCGGGCTCCGCAGGGACTTCTGGACATGCTCGCAGAAGGTCGCGCTCTTTTCCGTGGCCGCCTCCGAGGCGACGATGGCCGCGTCGACGGTCGGGTCCTCCGGGGCATGCAGGAACACGTGATGGACGCCGGTGCGATCGACGCCCATGGGCTGCAGATGCTCGATCAGCAGGACGCCGCGATAGAGCGAGAACTTCAGGTTCGGCCAGACGAACACCCAGGCGCTGTCCGCCTCTCCGCCCGCAACGGCGGGGGACGAGAACAGGACGTCCCCGTCCCCCCCCGGCCCGCCGGGCACGGCGTCGGAATGGGAGCTGAGGAAGTTCTCCACGTGGATCTTCCAGTTGCAGTCCACCGGATGGCAGTGCTGCAGCCTGGCCGGACGCTCCTGCGGGGGAGCCATGCGATCATCGATGGGCTTCAGCAGGGCCGCCAGCGGGGCCGCACCGGGATCGAGATTGACGAAGATGAACTCCCGCCAGGTCTGCACCTGGACCGGATAGAGGCCGTAATCGGCGGCGGCGAAGCCCGCCACGGCCTCATAGCCCGGAGCCTCCAGCAGGTCCCCCGTGAAGTCGAAGCGCCACTCATGGACCCTGCACACGATCGCCTTGTCGCACCGGCCGCGGTCGTCGCCCACCAGGGGCCCCGCCCTGTGGGGGCAGACATTGTGGAACCCGCGCAAGTCCCCGGACCGGTCCCTCACGACCATCACCGGCAGGCCGCAGACGTCCCCGGCCACATAGTCTCCCGGGCGGACACAATCCGACGCAAGGCCGAAGAACTGCCAGGTCCGGGCGAAGATCCGTCGCCGTTCCAGGTCGTGGTACCCGTCGTCCAGATAGCGGTCCGCCATGGTCATCATCGGCTCGTCCCCCGTCCCTCCGTCGCGCCCGGATCGGCACCGGCGCGCGTCCAGTCTCCCCCCAGGGCCAGATAGAGGGCCGCCACGTCGGTCAACTGGCTGGCCCGGGCCTGGATCAGCGCCAGCCGGGCCTGCCGCTCCACCGTTTCGGCCTGCAGGACGGTCGTGGCGCTCACATCCCCGAGCGCCTCCTGGCGTCTTGCGATGTCGAAACTGTCCCGGGCCGCGGCATCCAGGGCCCGGGCCGCCGTCGCCGCATCCCCGTCGGCGAGCACCGCATGCAGGGCGTCGGCCATGTTCTGCACCGCCCCGATCACCGCACCGCGATAGGTGGCATCCGCCTGGTCGAAGGCCGCCTGCGCCGCCTTCTGCCGGTGTAGGAGTTGCCCGCCGGCGAACAGGGGCTGGGTGATCGACCCGGTGACGGTCCAGAAGCTCGTTCCCGGACCGAAGCCGGGCAGCAGGTGAAGGGCGGCACTGCCGGCGGCGGCGTCGATCTGCACATCGGGAAGCCGCGCGGCGACGGCGACGCCGATCTCCGCGCTGGCGGCATGCAGCGATGCCTCGGCCATCCGGACGTCGGGCCGATGGCGGACCAGTTCCGCCGGCAGGCGCACCGGCAGGTCCGCCGGCAGGACGAGGCCGTCCAGCTCCGCCCCCGCAATCTCCATCTCGCCCGGCGAGGTGCCCAGGAGCGCGGCAAGCAGGTCCCGGTTGATGGCCCGCTGTCGTTCCAGGGGGGGCAGCCCCGCCTCCGTCTGGGCGACAAGCGCGCGCTGGGCCAGAAGGTCGGCCCGGGCGGACTGGCCGAGGGCCAGCTGCCGCTCGATCGACCGGGCGATGGACCGCTGGATCGCGATCAGCCGCCGGGTCTCGTCGATCTGGGCGCGCAGCTCCGCATCGGTGACCGCGGCGACCACCACATTGGCGGCCAGGGTCTGCTGCGCCGCCGAAAGCTCGAACCGGGCCACGTCCTGCTGGGCCGCAAGGCTCTCCACCGCGCGGCGATTGGCCCCGAACAGGTCGGGAGCGAAGCCGACCGTGACCTGGCTGGTGGTCAGGTCGTAGACGCTGTTGCCCGCCTGGGTCGGACTGGCGAGCGTCCGGGCAAAGGACTGGTGACCGGGCGAAACGCTCGCCCCCACCTGCGGCAGATAGGCCCCCCGCTGCGCGGCCGTCAGTTCCCGGGCCGCCCGCAGCGCCGCCTTCGCGGCATCGACGGAGGGGTTGTTGTGCAGCGCCCGGTCCACCAGGGCGTCGATGGCCGGGGAGCGGAACCGGGTCCACCACCGGACCGGCACGGGGGCGTCCGGCCGCAGCAGACCGGCCTCCGCCGACACGGGCAGCTCGACCCCGTAGCTCAGGGTCCGCGGGGGCGGCGGCGCATGGAAGTCCGGTCCCACGGCACAGGCGGACAGGACCGACAGGCACAGGAGGCCGGCACTGGTCCGGGCCGCAGACGATGCGCGCATCATTCGTCCTCCGCTTGGCGGCGAAGGTCCTGCCTGGTCTCGAACGCCCGCTCCATGGCGAAATAGAGCGCCGGAAGGAGGAACAGGGTCAACAGGGTGGCGATGGCCAGGCCCCCGACCACCACCGTGGCGAGCCCGCGCTGCACATCGGTCCCCACGCCCGTGGCCAGCGCCGCCGGCAGCATGCCGAAGCTGGCCACCGTGGCGGTGAGCAGCACCGGCCGGAAGCGTTCCGACGCGCCGGCCACCACGGCGGCTTCCAGCGACGGGTGACGGGTGCGGACCCGCCGGATGTTCGAGACCATGATGATCCCGTTCTGCACCGCGACGCCGAACAGGGCGATGAAGCCGACGGCGGTGGCGATGTTCAGGGTCTCGTGCCGGACGGCCAGGGCGATCAGCCCGCCTAGGCTGGCAAGGGGTACCACGCCCAGGATCAGGGCGGCGAAGCGCAGGGCCCGGAACTGCAGGAACAGCAGCGCCGCCATGAACACCAGGACGAGGCTCATCACCACCACCAGGCGCGCCTGCGCCCGCTGCTGGTTCTCGAACTGGCCGGCCCACTCCAGACGATAGGCCGCCGGGTTGAAATGGACCCTGGCCGCGATCCGGGACCGGGCATCGGCCAGGTATTGGGACAGGGCCCGGCCCCGGTTGTCGATGCGGATGGTCAGCTGCCGCTCCCCCTGCTGGTGGGCGATGGTGCTCTCGCCGCTCTGCAGGCGGATATGGGCCACCTGCGACAGGGGGATCTGCGCGCCGCCGGGGGCCGTCAGCACCAGGGTGCCGAGGCGGCGGGGACTGGACGTCACCTCCGGCGGCAGGCGCACGGTGATGTTGTGGGTCCTGTCAGCGGTGTAGATCTGGGTGACCGGCGCGCCGCCGACGGCGTTCTGCACCAGGTTCATGATGTCGCCGACACTGATCCCGTAGCGCGCGGCGGCGTCCCGGTCCGCCTCGATCTCGATCTGGGGAATCGGCGGCTCCTGGAAGATCGAGGCTTCGCCCGTGCCGGGGGTCGCGTGCAGCACGTCCACGATCTCCCCGCCGATGCGGCGCAACTCCTTGAAGTCCTCCCCGTAGATGCGCAGGACGAGGGGGCTGTGGGCCCCGCCGACCATGTCGTTCACCCCGTCGATGATGGGCTGGCTGATCCCCACCTGAAGGCCCGGGATCTGCGCCAGCCGGTCGCTGAGCTTGCGGACGAACTGGGCCTTGGTCTCGTGATCGGGCCAGGTGGCGTACGGCGTCAGCCCGACCGCGGACTCGATGTGCGAGGGGGTCCACGGGTCGGTGCCGGTGTCGTTGCGGCCGGTCTGGGTGACGATGTCGGACACCTCGGGGAAGGACCGGACCACCCGGCGCAGCTCCCCGGCCATCTCGCTGGCCTTCTCGAGGGACAGTCCCGTGGGCATCTGCACCTGCAGCCAGAGGGACCCCTCGTCCATGTCGGGCAGGAACTCCTGCCCCACCGACGCGCCCAGGACCAGGACGGCCACCAGGCACGCACCGGCGGCGGCATAGACCGCCGGAAGGTGGTTCAGCAGCTGCGCGAGCCGGGCCCGGTAGCCCTGGCGCAGCCACTCGATCATGCGGTTGGGCCGGATCGTCACCGGCGACTTCAGCGACTCGAAGATCAACCCGGGGGTCAGGGTCATGGCGAACAGCAGGGCGCCGAACAGGGCGAAGCCGACGGTGAAGGCCATGGGCCGGAACAGCCTGCCCTCGGCATTCTGGAACGCCATCAGCGGCGCATAGGCCGTGATGATGATGAGGGTCGCGAACACGATGGGCTGGGCGACCTGCTGGGCCGTGGTGACCGCGAGGTCTGGCGGCATCTCGTCCCGGGGCAGGCGCTCCCGCACCCGCAGCATGGCCTCGGCCACGACGATGGCCCCGTCGACGATGACGCCGAAGTCGATGGCGCCCAGCGAGAACAGGTTGGCCGGCATCCCCATCAGGCTCATCAGGATGAACACCACCGCCAGCGCCACCGGGATGGTGGCCGCGACGATCACCGCCACCGGGGCGCTGCCGAGGAACAGGATGAGGATGATGCAGACCAGCACCACGCCCTCGATGATGGTGTGCGCCACATTGTCCACCGTGGCGTGGACCAGATTGTCCCGGTCGATATAGGGAACGATCCGCACGCCCTGGGGGGCCAGGCGGCGGTTCAGCTCGTCCACCCTGGCATGGACCCGGTCCAGCACCCGGGACGGGTTCTCGTATTTCAGCAGGTTGACGATGCCCTCGACGGCGTCGGGATTGGAGTCCTTGCCGACGATGCCCTCGCGCACCTGGTGACCGATCTGCATCCGGCCCAGGTCGCGCACGCGCACGGGCACGCCGTTGTGCTGGGTCACGGCGATGGCGCCGATGTCCGACAGGGTCAGCACCCGGCCGACGCCGCGGATGACGTAGGACTGCTCGCCCCGGGTCACCCGCCCGCCCCCGGCGACGGCGGTGTTGTTGTTGATGGCCCCGACAATGTCGCTGACCGACACCCCATGGCGGGTCAGCTGCTGCGGATCGAGCAACAGCTGGAACTCCTTGGTGTAGCCGCCGAAATTGTCGACGCCGGCCACACCCTGGATCTGGTTCAGCGTCGGCACGACGGTCCACCGCTGGATCTCAGACAGCTCCATCAGGTTCCGGGTGTCGGATTCCAGAGTGTAGCGGTAGATCTCCCCCGAGGGGCTTGACACCGGGTCCAGCGACGGCGTCACGCCGTTGGGCAGGGTGACCTGCGAGATCCGCTCGCTGACCCGCTGCCGCTCCCAGTAGTCCTCGGCACCCTCGCGGAAGACCAGGGTGATCAGGGACAGGCCGAAGGTGCTGCTGGAGCGCATGGAGACCAGCCCCGGCGTGCTGCCGAGGCCGCGTTCCAGGGGAAGGGTGACCTGCTGCTCGATCTCCTCCGCCGCCAGGCCGGGGAGCTGGGTGGTCACCTGCACGGTCACCGGCGACAGCTCCGGATAGGCCTCGATCGACAGGCTGGTCCAGGCGAGGGCACCGCCGACCAGCAGGAGCACCGCCAGCGCCCAGGCCGCGCGGCGATGGTCGAAGCAGACCTGAAGCAGGCGATCAATCATTCAGGAGAATTCCGCCCCGGGTGACGATGCGCTCCCCGCGGGACAGTCCGCTCACCACCTGGACCTGGTCGGCGGTCTCGTCGCCGAGCTGCACCTTGCGGCGTTCGAAGGTCCAGGGGCCGGTCTCCACCAGCACGGTGGTGGCGTCATTGTTCATCAGCAGCGCGGACTGGGGGGCCCAGACACCATCGGAGGTCGTCGCGATCCGGACCGTGGCATACATGTTGGGCTTCAGCCGGCCGTCGGCATTGTCGACGACCATGCGCACCTTTTCCCGCCGGGTGTCGGGCTCGAGCACCGGGTTCACCGAGCCGATCCGGGCCCGGATCACGGCGGTCGGATCGGCCACCAGCCGGACCTCCGCCTCCATCCCGACGGAGACCCTGCTCAGGTCGGTTTCCGGGACGGCGGCCGTGACATAGAGGCGCGCGACGTTGGTCACCGTCATCAGCACCGCCGTCGGATCGCTGACCTGCGCCCCCGGGGCCATGGACAGGGCCGTGACGACGCCGTCCTGCGGCGCGCTCAGGATCAGGTTGCGTCCGCCCTGGGCCGGTCCGAGGGACGCGGCCCGGGCCCGGGCGCGGGTCAGTTCGGCCTCGGCCTGGGCATGGGCACTGCGCGCAGCCTCCACATCCTTGTCGGCACCGCCGCCCGCGGCGCGGACCCCCTCCGCACGCTCAAGGGAGCGACGGGCGAGCTGCAGGGCATCGGCGGCCTTCTCCACGTCCGCCATCGCCTGGGCATGGTCACCGGACGCGATCACCGCCAGGGCCTGTCCGCGCCGGACATGATCCCCCAGCGCGACATTCACCGAGACGATGCGCCCCGTCACCGGCGACAGGATGTTGGCCACCCGTCGCGGGTCTGCCTCGACGGTCGCGGGAATGTCCAGCGACGGCGACGCCTCGGAGGCACCGGCCACGCCGATCACCAGCCGCTTGCGGATCGGCGATCCGTCCGGAACATGGAGCCGACCGTTCTCCACGGTGAAGGGCGGCGCACTGTCCCCGGCGGTGTCAGCCGGGCGACTGCAGCCGGTGGTGGTCAGGCCCGCCGCAAGCGTGACGCACAGCCAGCGGGCTGGATGCTTCATCAATTTCGCTCACCCCTTCGGTCTGGTACCGGTCCGGGAGGCATCCGGGACCCGTCGGATCGCCCCGGCGCAGGACGATCATGGCCCCATAACGCCAATTGCCGAATATGCCTATCACGGACAAATGACAGAACCGTGGTGGCACCGGGTCGAGGCTGGGCGAGCGGAACGGCCGTCAGCGCCGGCCGCGCAGCGTCATCCGCCTATGGCCTTGGTGCGGATGTTCAGCTGGCCCGCCAGACCCGCGTCCCGATGCCGGGTGATCGCCTGGTACTCGGGGGACTGGATCATCTGCAGCATCGCCGCCCGGGACGGGTATTCAGCAATGGCGACCATGTCCCAGAGCTCCTCCACCTCTCCCAGCTGCAGGTCGGTGACATAGGCCGAGAAGCGGGACCGCGCACCCACCGCGGCAAAGCAGGCCTGCACAGCCATGCCGTAGCGCATATAGGCGGCGCGGCCGGACAGCTCGGGCTCGGACCCGTCGGCATATTCGGCCTTCTCCTTGAACTTCAGCAGGTTGACCATGCACATGGGGCCGTCTTCCTCGGCGCTGAAGAAGGCCGCCGCCTGCTGCGGGGTGGGGTGGACCTGATGGGTGACTTTCATGGACGGCTCCGATCGGCTCGATCATCTATGGGCACAAAACGTGTCATAATCCGGCGAAGGCGGTCAATATCACCGGGACGGGACCGCCCCCATCCCGGGAGCGCATTGACTCGCCGAGGCACGCCGCAATAATTTGGCAGTCCTTCTGCCATTATCACGGGAACGGCCCGCGTCCATGACGAGATCCCGGATGTCATTGTCGGCCGCTGCCTCACGGGCTGTCCGGTGCGGCGGGACGCTGGCGATCGTGGCGGTGCTGCTGGGCGGATGTCACCGGGCGGACCCTCCGGGCCCGTCCGCGGAGGACCGGTCGCGGGTGGCCGGGGCCTGCCTGCCGACACCGCCGACCGCAGCGCCTGCGCCTTCCACCCGGAACATGGTCCGGTTGCCGGGCGGGACGTTCGAGATGGGGGCCCGGGGACTGCGCCGGGGGGAAGGTCCGCCGCGCCTGACCCGCGTCGATGCCTTCTGGATCGACCGGACCGATGTGACCAATGCGGAATTCGCCCGCTTCGTCGCCGCCACCGGCTATGTCACCCAGGCGGAGCGCCCGCTGGATCCCAAGGCCTATCCGGGCCTTTCCCCCGACCAGCTCCGGCCCTCCGCCATCGTGTTCGTCGGCTCGACCGAACGCGCCGGATCGGACCCGTCGCAATGGTGGCGGGTGGTGGCCGGGGCCGACTGGCGCCATCCGGAGGGCCCCGGCAGCTCCCTCGCCGGCAAGGACAGCCTGCCCGTCGTGCAGGTGGGCTGGGAGGACGCCCTCGCCTATGCCCGGTGGCTGGGCCATGACCTGCCGACCGAGGCGGAATGGGAATACGCCGCCCAGGGTGGCAAGGGAGCGACGCGGTTCGTCTGGGGCGACCAGCCGTTCGACGACGCGCATCCCCAGGCCAATGTCTGGCAGGGGGTGTTTCCCGCCATCGACACCGGGGCCGACGGCTACAAGTCCCGGGCCTCGCCCGTGGGCTGCTTCCCGGCGAACGGCTTTGGCCTCTACGACATGGCCGGCAATGTCTGGCAGTGGACCCGGGACCTCTATCGCCCCGGCCTCGACCCCGACAGCCGGACCAATCCCCAGGGCCCGGCGGACGCCCCGGGCGATCCCGGGCGGCGGCGTCACGTGATCAAGGGCGGGTCCTTCCTCTGCTCTCCGGACTATTGCTACCGCTACCGGCCCGCCGCCCGGGAGGCCGGACCGGACGACACCGGCGAGAACCACATCGGCTTCCGCACCGTGATGCGGGACCCGCACCGATTGCGTTAGTGACACTCCATGTGCCATAACATCACGGCAAATGGGCATCGCCCGGGGAGCACCGCATGAAGATCTGGGCCTGGATCGCCACCGTCGGCCTCGTCATCGCCCTCGGGCTCGGCTGGGCCGCGACCCATCAGGAAGCGGTGCTGCTGATGATCGCCCGGACCCAGGTGCCGCACATCGAACCGAACCGGCCCGTGACCTGGGCCCAGGGACCCGCCACGCCCCCGGCGGGCGCGCGGCCCCCGAACGTGGTGCTGATCCTGGCCGACGACATGGGCTTCAACGACATCACCTTCAACGGCGGCGGCATTGCCGGGGGCGCGGTGCCCACCCCGAACATCGACTCCATCGGCCATGAGGGCGTGTCCTTCGACAACGGCTATGACGGCAATGCCACCTGTGCCCCGTCCCGTGCCACGATCATGACCGGGCGCTATGCCACCCGCTTCGGCTTCGAGTTCACCCCCGCGGGAATTCCGTTCCAGAAGGTGGTGGGCACCTCCTCGGACCAGGACGACTTCGTCCTGCCCCAGTTCTTCGCCGACCGGGTGAAGGACATGCCCAAGGGCACCACCGGGGGTCCCGGCGCCGACGGGTTGGCGGTTCCCCGGAGCGAGATCTTCATCGCCGCCCTGCTGAAGGCCCGCGGCTATCACACCCTGCATTTCGGCAAGTGGCACCTGGGCGCAGCCAAGGGCACCCGACCGGAGGAGCGCGGCTTCGACGAGAGCCTGGGCTTCATGGCCGGGGGCGGCATGTACCTCCCGCAGAACGACCCGGACGTGGTGAACGCCAAGCAGCCCTGGGATCCGATCGACCGGGTCCTGTGGTCGCTCCTGCCCTATCAGGTCCAGTTCAACGGCAGCCCGATGTTCGCGCCGAAGGGCTACCTGACCGACTATCTGACCGACGAGGCGACCAAGGCGATCCACGCCAACCGCAACCGGCCGTTCTTCCTCTACTTCGCCCCGAACGCGATCCACACGCCGCTTCAGGCCACCCGGGAGGACTATGACGCCCTGCCCGGCATCAAGGATCATCGCCTGAGGGTCTACGGCGCGATGATGCGGAACCTGGACCGCAATGTGGGCCGCATCCTGCAGACCCTGAAGGACGCGGGACTGGACCGGAACACCCTGGTGATCTTCACCAGCGACAATGGCGGCGCGAACTACATCGGCCTGCCGGACATCAACAAGCCCTATCGCGGCTTCAAGGCCACCTTCTTCGAGGGCGGCATCCACTCCCCCTATTTCATCCGCTGGCCGGGGGTGATCCCGCCGAATTCACGCTATCCCTATCCGGTCGGCCATGTGGACATCTTCGCCACCGCCGCGGCCGCAGCGAGGGCCCGCCTGCCCACGGACCGCAAGATCGACGGCGTCGACCTCGTGCCCTATATCACCGGCCAGACCTCCGGCCGCCCGCACCAGACCCTGTTCTGGCGCTCGGGCCAGTACAAGACGATCCTCGACGGGGACTGGAAGCTGCAGAGCAGCGAGGCCCAGCACAAGGTCTGGCTGTTCGACCTGGCGACGGACCCGACGGAGCAGCACAACCTGGCCGACACCCAGCCGGAGAAGACCCGGGCGATGCTTGCCCACCTGGCCCGCCAGGAGCGGGAGATGGTCAAGCCCCTCTGGCCCTCCCTGCTGCGCGGACCGGTGTTCATCGACCACCCCTCCGGCCAGCCGCAGAAGAAGGGCCAGGAATATGTCCTGTGGGATAACTGACCCCGCAGGGCGGCCCGACCGCCTGCCCGGAGACGACGATGGACATGGGGAACGGCGCGCCCGCATCCTCCCCCGGCTGGACGTGACCTGAGGAGGACGCCGACATGGCCCTGCTGCCCCCGAGCACCAATGCGGACTATCGCGGGTCGAACCTTGCCGCCGGGTTCCTGATGCTGGCCGGTATGCTGACCCTGGTTCCGGGGCTGATCCACTACTTCCTTCCGGACGGGGGCTCCGGCGTCATCGCCCATATCGACCTCTCCACCCGCGCCGACACGATCATCGCCCTGTTCGCCTGGTACGGGGCGATGCAGATCCCCTTCGGCCTGCTGATCCTGGTCATTGCCGCGAGATACCGCACCCTGACGCCGCTGGTGCTGCTGATGCTGGTGCTGATGCAGTCGCTCAGCGCCTTCGCGGCCTGGTTCGGCAAGGGTTCGCACGGCGATCACCATCCGCCGGAGCACTATGGCAGCGCCGCCTTCGTCGTGCTGGGCCTGGTCTTCCTCGGCCTGTCGCTGCGCGACCGCAAGGCCCCCTCCCCGGGCCCGTGACCGCCGGACGGATCGGATCAGTTCCCCGAGAACGTCCCCGGCCGCTTCTCGAAGAAGGCGGTGGCCCCCTCCCTGAAGTCCTCGGTACGCACGGTGAGCAGGTACTGGTCCCGGTCCATGTAGCTGGTGGCGTGATGCAGGGCGTTGGCGGTGGCGTTCACCGCCTCCTTGGTCATGCGCACCGGCAGCGGCGGCAGGGCGGCCACCTTCGCCGCCCACCGGCCCGCTGCCGCCCGGGCCTCGCCGGCGGGGACCACCTCGTCGGCCATGCCCCAGGCGAGGCAGGTGGCGGCGTCCGCCGGCTCGCCGAACATGACGAACCGCTTGGCCCGGGACGGCCCGGCCAGGGTGGTGATGCGGGGGATGGAGCGCCAGCTCATGTTGATGCCCAGCGGCACCTCCGGCAGGCGGAGATAGGCCCCTTCGCCCATGATGCGGAAGTCGCAGGACACGGCCAGCGCACAGCCTCCGCCGATGCAGTAGCCCTCGATGGCAACCAGGGTCACCGCCTCGATCTCCTCCCAGGCCCGGCACATGTCGGGGCCGAGGCTGATGGCCTCCCGGGTCTCCAGCACCGACGGGGCCGCGGTCCGCGCCTGCACCCCGCCCAGGTCCGCACCGGCGGAGAAGTAACGCTCGCCCCCGGCCAGGATCACCGCCAGCACGTCGGTGCGCAGGCGAAGGGCCCGGGCGACCTCGGTCAGTTCCTGCATCAGGAGGGTGTTGAGAGCGTTGCGCGCCTCGGGCCGGTTCAGGGCCACCGTCGCCACGGGCCCGTCGCGAGTGACCGCCAGATGTGTCCAGGTCCGGTCGAACACGGGGTCGGTCATCATCTCTCTCCTGGGGCAGCCTGGCCGGTCAGCAAGGCTACCACCAGAAACCGTGATGCCGACAGATGACTGACGCCAAGTGGCAGAAACGGAAAGGGGCAGACCGTCCAGGACTATCCAACTGTTTTCGGATGGGATTTCCGAGCATGGGGCTGGTCGGCTGGAGACAAGCCTTCACAAAACGGAAAACCCCATGGGATGGAGGGGGTCGCGGTCATCGCTCGGCCGGTCCCAGTGACGCCGGCGCACGTGATCCATGGACCGGGGCAGGCTGAAGGGCGTCCGTCCCCGGCAGGCGGCCTGGCCGGTCAGCACATCGAGGATCGCCGCGTCGCTCGCCCCGAAGTCCAGCACGAGGTCGGTGGCGAGGGCTTCGATCTCGGTCAGCACCGCCGGGCGATCGAGGTGCGCCACGACGATGAGTCGCAGGCCCGGCGGCAGGGCCTTCAGGGCCATCAGGTCCGGGTCCTCCGGCTTGAAGTCGAGGTCGCCCTCGTGCTGGCGGCTACCGAAGAAGTAGGTCGGGTGCAGGTGCTGGAAGGGCGCGGACAGCCTCACCAGCGCGACGGTGGCCTGGGCCGGGTCGGCGACGACGGTGACGCCGCGGCCGACGAGGGCGGCATCCGGCAGGCCACGCAGCAGCACCCTGTCGCCCGGGCGCAGGGCGGGTCCCGGTCCGCGCTTCAGCCGGACCAGGGACTGGCGCTGGGCCTGCTCGCCGGCTGTACGAAACGGGGGCGACCCGACGATCCGCGCCGCTTCGTCCGCATCGACGAACGGATGCTCGAACAGGCCGAGCTCGAACTTCTGCTTCAGGATCCGCAGCACCGACTGGTCGATCCGCGCCGGGGAAATCCGCCCCTCGCGCAGCGCCTGCAGCAGCAGGGACGGGTCGTTCTCGCCCCCGAACTGGTCCAGTCCCGCATTGACGCCCAGGGCGATGCGCGCGACGGCGGGCAGGTCCTCGACCCCCCAGGACATTGCGATGTCGGCGGGTTGCTGCGGCGGCTGTCCCGTGCGGCAGGCGGTGTTGCAGTCCTTGGAAATGGCCCAGTCGGACAGGATGACGCCGTCGAACCCGTGGGTGCCGCGCAGCAGGTCCGTCAGCAGGCGGCGGCTGAAGCCCGCGCCCACCTGTTCCACCGGCTGGCCGTCGACCGTCACGCCGCGCAGGATGTTGTAGGTCGGCATGACGCCAGACACCCGGAAGGCCAGCGCGTCCCGGAAGGCGTCCACATGGGCGTCGAACGCGCCCCCGGGAAAGGCGGAGTAGCGGCCATAGTGGTTGTGACCGTCAAAGCCGTCCTCGGAGGCGCCGTAGCCGACCCAGTGCTTCACCACCGCCGCGACACCCGTCGGCGTCAGGCCCGACCGGCCGCCCTGCAGGCCCTCCACATAGGCTCCGACCATGGCCCGCACCCGCACCGGGTCCTCGCCGAAGGTGTCGTCGATCCGCGGCCACATGGGCGAGGTGGCCAGGTCCGCCTGCGGGGACAGGGCCATGGTGATCCCCACCGCGCGATATTCCCGGCGCACGATCTCGCCGAAGCGGCGCACCAGGTCCACGTCGTCGATGGCCGCCAGCCCCAGGGTCTCGGGCCATTGGGAAAAGCCGACCGCCCCCTGGCTGGCCCCGGCCGTCGACTTGAAGTGGTGGCGCGGGTCGGTGCTGATCGTCAGCGGGATGCCGAGCCTGCCCCGGGCCGCGAGGGTCTGCAGTGCATTGTTCTGGGCCGCGAATTCCGCCGGAGGCAAGGCCAGGCGCGTGATGGCGCAGGTGACCCCTGCGCCCAGGATCAGACGCTCCGCCGCCGCCAGGTCATAGGCCGGTCCATAGCCCAGCATGCCGAACGGCCCGGACGCGGGCAGGGTCCCGTGCAGCATCAGGCCGACCTTCTCCGCCGGGGTCATGCGCCCCAGCAGGTCACGGGCGCGCACCTCCACCGGCAGGCGCCAGTCCTCGTAGGGCGAGACCTGTCCGTCGTGGTCGAGGTCGCGGAACCACTCGCCCTGATGCCCGATCATCCCCGTTTGACTCCCGGGACCGGGCGGACCGGCCTGGCCCGCCTTGGCCGGTCCGCTCATCAGGGAAGCGGCAAGGCCCGCAATCACCATGGTTCGACGGTCTGGATGCTGTGGGCGCATGCCGCTATACTTTTGAAGGATTCAATAATTGCCAAGATCATGGGCTACGACCACGGGACCGGAATAGAACTTCCTGATCGGCGCCAGATATACACGCTCAAGATCCTGCTCGGGGACTTCAGGTGCCAGATGGGTTAGCAAGACCGACTTGACACCTGCGGCGCTGGCCATGCGACCGACATCTTCCGGTGACAGGTGATCCTCCTGGAAATGCCGCAGGACGTCCTGGAGCTTCGGCCCCGAAGCCTTTGACCCGCGCGCATTTGCGGGAGTCGGAGGATTTTTCGTGAAGTAGGCAATCAACTCCGGGACGTTGATGACCTCGGATATCAATAGATCCGCACCCTTTGCCAGTTCCACAACACGTGCGCTCGGCCCGGTGTCTCCGGTATAGACGATCACTCGGTCCGGGGTCTGAAACCTGTAGGCATACGATCTTGCCCGACCATGGGCGGGGCTGCCTGCAGCGAAATGGAAATGGTCATTTTCGACCGCGGTCACGGTGATGTTGCGGTCCCGGTACACGACGCCCGGGGCTGATACATCCTTTGCGAAGAAGACCGCTTCCGGAGGCACCTGGTGATCGGCCTCCGACATGCGGATGTCGGCATTGACCCTGAAGAATTCCATGAATCCCTTCATGGCCGCCTCCGTCCCGGCAGGGCCGTAAACGGTAATCGGTGCCACTCGCCCGGACGAGTATTCAACCCCCATCAACGTGCCCATATCGGCGTTGTGGTCATTGTGGTTGTGCGAGATGAATATGCTGGAAACCACTGCCGGATTGATCCCCGCCTTGAACAATTGGCCCGCAACACCGTTGCCTGCGTCCACCACGTAGACTTCGCCATTGACGATCAGGGCATTTGCCGGTTGGGCGCTCGATCCGACGACGGGTCCGGCATGAACACCCAGGGTTATCCAGCGGGTGCCTTCCCGGGCATTGGCGAGGTCTGCAGCGCGACCTACCGAAGGGCCCGCAGCAACGAGAGCCACAACGCCCATGGTTGCGGCCACCAACCCACCCAAGCGCGACATGTCTTCCTCCACCGCAAATTCGTGATTCGAGGGCCCGCTACCCGACGGGTCTTTCATTTGAAAAATCGATGACCTCGAGGGTTCCGAAACGGCGGAGGCCCGTGGGGTGTCGAGCTGACCTGAACGGCTCCGTCATGGGGTCAGCCGCCCGTCCGAATCCCGCGCGCCACAGGGCGTCGTTCGATCTCGTAGGCTTGAAGCGGCTTGGCGTCGTGTGCCCCATCGGTCGCTTGGGCGAGGTGCCCGGCCAGGCAAAGCGCGTCTGCGACGCCGAGCGCCAAGCCGTCCTGACCTGCAGTGGAGATCGGATGGGCGGCATCACCGGCCAGGATCACCCGTCCCCGGCCGAAGGCGACGGCGATCTCGTCCTCCAGGTCGATGTCCAGGAAGTTCCGCACGAGGCTGCCCGCGCCGTCACAGCCCACCAGATACCCGGCGCGGACCTGTTGCTGCCCGTCCCCCTGCACCTGCATCAGGTGGGCGGTGACCCCGTCGGCGAACCGCTCGAAACCGAACAGGCGCCAGCCGGGGCGAAGGCTGACGCGAGGGTCGGCGTGAATGTCCGCCAGGGTGAAGGGGGCAAGTCCTGCGGGCATGTCCACCGGCGTCATCCCGCCGGGGTCCGCCAGGATCGAACACACGCCCAGGCGGGACAGGGCGAGGGCCAGGGTCAGCCCCACCGGCCCGCCGCCGGCGATCAGCACCGGGGTCTCGATCATGCCGCCATCTCCTGCGGGCAGGGCCGGGGAAGCCCCGCGGCGAAGGCGGCCAGCACTGGCCGCAGCGCGCCGATCCGTCCCGCGTCAAAGACCACCCGGTCCGGCCGGACCAGCGCGAAGTCGACCCGGGCCCCGTCCAGCCAGCCGCCGAGGATGTCGGCAGCATCGCCGATCACGCCGTCGCCGTGTCCCACATCGATGCCGAACACGGCGAGGTCCAGTCCGGCCTCCGCCACGGCCTTGCGAACCGTCGGCAGATGGGCGGCCCGGGCAAGGATCACGCTGTGGGGTCCCAGGGCCTCGTCCAGCAGCATCGCGCCCTTTGCGGTTCGGACGCCGGGCTGGGGCAGGAGGTGTCCGGCCAGCTTCGGGGCGTTGCGGCCGATGAAGCCGCATTCGATGGGGCGCTTGCGGTTGGCAAGGTCCGTGAACACCTGGCGCAGGGGGGCAAACCGGCTCGGCAGGGCAAAGGCCAGCAGGTTGCGGATCGCCGCCACCGACCGCCGCCGGGTCTGGATCACGTTGCCGAGGAACATGGCCCCCTCGATGATGTGCCGGACATGGGCGGACCGCTCGTCCTCGTAGTGCTGCAGCACGGACTCGTCGGCCTTTCCGGCCAGGACCAGGTCGAGCCGCCAGGCGAGGCTCATGGCATCGCGCACGCCCGAGCACATGCCCTGGCCGAGAAAGGGCGGCATCTGGTGGGCGGCGTCCCCCGCCAGCAGGATGCGGCCATTGCGCCAGGTCTTCGCCCACAGAGCGTGGAAGTGGTAGTAGGCGATGCGGATGATCTCGACCTGCCCGGGCGGGACAAAGGCGCGGAGCAGCCGCCGGACATGAGCGGGATCGGTAGCCTCCGCCTCCGACCTTCCGTCGGTGACCATGAACTGCCACTCGTAATAGGGGCCGGTCATGGGCACGAAGGTCACCGGCTGGGCCGGATCGCAGAGCTGGTAGTGATGGGCCGGCAGGGCCGGGTCCTTGGTGCCGGTCAGGGACTTCACGTCCACCACCACCCAGGGCTCGTCGAAATCGGCGGTTTCCAGGGTCAGGCCCGCCTCCCGCCGCACGGTGCTGCGCCCGCCATCGCAGCCGATGACATAGCGGGCGCGGATCCGCTGCTCGCCCCCGTCGGCATCGCGGGTGGTCACCGTCGCCCCGGTGGCATCCTGGTGGACGGTGGAGACGGTGCGGCCGAACAGGGTCTGCACCCGGGGAAATCGGCTCAGTCCCGCCCGCAGATGCCGCTCCAGGGTCGGCTGGTGGAACCACCAGGCCCCGGCCCAGCCATAGGGCGCACCCGGATGGCCGACCTGGGAGGCCAGCGCCGGTGGCCCGCCGGCCTTCAACAGGAAGGCCATGTCCCGGAACGGCTCGCAGACCCCCGCCAGCCCTTCCGCCAGGCCCGCATGCTGGAAGATGCGCATGATCTCGTCGTCGAAGTGCACGGCCTTGGGGGCGTAGTAGATATCCTCCTCGCGCTCGAGGGCGATGACGGACCAGCCGGACTGGCCGAGCAGGTTGGCGAGCACCGCGCCCGTGGGGCCGAGCCCGACAATGGCCACGTCACAGTCGAGGGCCGCGCCGCTCACCGGCGGGTCCCGCCCAGGGCGACCGGGCGACTGGCCCAGCCCACCAGCAGCACCAGCGCCCCCAGGACGAACACGTGCACCACGTCCCCGTGCAGCACCGCCAGCTGGGCCGCCAGGGCCCCGCCGCAGATGCCCGCCAGCATCACGGCACCCACAAAGGCCGTGCGGGGCCACAGGAGTGCCAGGGCCCCCAGCCCCTCGATCCCGCCGGTGACATAGCGGAAGGCCTGGCCGAGGCCGAGCTCCCCGAACTCCGCCACCATCTTCGGGCTGCCGGACAGCTTCAGCCCCGCCGCCGCCAGAAAGGCCAGCGCCACCAGCGCCTTCACGATCCACAGGCCGATTCGGCCCAGCTGTCCGTCCCGCCGACGGCGTCGTCCGATTTCCAGGGTCATCCGGGGTCTGTCCTCAAGCCTTCAGGGGGTCAGCGGTTGCGCAGCCAGTCCACCAGGCCGACGGCCTGGCGGGCCACGGCGGTCTTCAGGGCGCCGGCGCGGGGCTGGGGCTTCACCCGCTTCGCCGCCGCCGCCTCGTCCTTCGCGGCGAACTGCGGGAACAGCTTCAGGGCATGGCCCCGGTCGATGCCGTTCATCGTCGGTCCGTCGAACACGGTCAGGGCCTCGAGGTTCTGCACCTCCACCCCGATCAGCGGGGCGGGCGCAAAGGGGAAGTCGCTGCCGAACAGGATGTGGCTGGGGTCGACGAGCTCCTTCAGCGCCGCCATGGCGAAGGGCGAGGGCGACAGGGCCGTGTCGTAATAGAACCGCCGGGCATAGGTCAGCACCCCCTGCGGCGCCCGCTCGACAAAGGCCGGGAAGTTGTTGGCGAGCGACACCCGCCAGGCGATGTAGGGCAGGAAGCCCCCCGCATGGGACAGGATCCAGCGGATGTCAGGATACTTTTCCATCGTCCCCGACAGGATCAGGTTCACCGCCGCCCGGGTGGTGTCGCAGAGGAACTCCACGATGAACAGCGGGGTGGCGAGGCCGATCTGGTCGGTGGTGGCGTGCAGGTTGGGGTGGACGAAGACCACCGTCTTTCGCCGGTTCAGCTCGGCCATCAGCTCGTCGAAGGACGGGTCGCCGAGGAACTTGCCGTCCGTGGAGCCGAGCAGGACGATCCCGTCGGCCTTCAGCACGTCGAGGGCGTAGATCGCCTCGGCGCAGGCCTCCGCGGTGAAGGGCATGGGCAGCACGGCGAAGGAGCCGAAGCGGGTCGGGTGCTGCTGCTTCATCCCGGCCGCGAACTCGTTGCAGGCACGGGCCAGCGAGACCGCATCGGCCTTTGAGTCGAAGAACGTCCCCGGCGCCGACAGCGAGGTCAGGGCCACGTCGATGCCGTTCATGTCCATCACGTCCAGGGACTGCTGGACCGTCCATTTCGGCAGGGGGGTGGAGGCGACCTCCGTCAGTCCCCGCACCTCCATGGCGGCGGTGAAGGCGGGGGGGATCAGGTGGTGGTGGACGTCGATGCGTCCCCGGGCGGGAGCCTTGCGCGCCATCAGACGGCCGCCTTCACGGGCGGTTCGGCTTCCCGGGTGACCTCGGTGAACAGGGCGTCGGGCATGGACAGGATGTTCTGGTACATGTCCGCCGGGAAGTGCGGGTGCGGCTTTGTCGGATCATAGGCGGGCTGGGGCACGGCCCCGCCCTCGCCGGCATAGGCGGCCGGACGGACATAACGGGCGAGGTCCTCCGGCGTCACGCCGGTGAATTCCATCACCTCCGGATCGACCCAGCGGTCCGGCGTCAGTTCGCCCGTATAGGTGGAGACCTCGAGGGCGAGATCCTCCGGCCCGGCGAAGTAGATGGACTTGCAGAAGCCATGGTCCATCGGTCCCACGACGTTGATCCCGCGGGAACGGATGCGGTCGCGCATGTTCAGCAGGTCGAGCTCTGAGTCCACGTTCAGGGCCAGATGCTGCATTGTTCCGGGTGCGGACGAATTCAGCGCCGTACCCGGATGAGTGACGCCGATCACCCGTTCAATGGACTTGTTCTGCGGCGTCTGCACGAAGGCCACGGCGCACTTGTCGTTCAGCTTCAGGAAGCCATGCACGGTCTGTTCCGCCCCGTGCATCCAGTAGAGGGCCATCAGCTCCATCCCCAGCACGTCGGAGAAGAACTCGATCTGGCTCTTGATGTCGCCCGTGGACAGGGCGAGGTGATTGAGGGCGTTGGGCTTGATCGACGTCATCGGGGTCGCTCCTCTCAGATGTTGGCCAGCACGAAGGCGTGCACGGCGTCGGAGAATTCGGCGGTGTGGAACAGCATCAGCTGGTGGCTGGCCTTCTCGAAAACCTTGAACTCGACGGGACCGGCGATGGAATCGGCGGCCATCTTCATGACGAAGGGGGGGAAGGTCGGGTCCTTCTCGCCGGCGGCCACCAGGATCGGCTTGGTGTTCTGGCTGGCGGGCACCTTGGGCTGGTGCTGGAAGATGGTGGCCCAGGAGGCGAGGTCATAGGACCAGGTGTTCCACGGATCGAGGCGCTTCTGCTCGCCCGCCCCGGCATAGCCGTAGTCCTCGTCGAAATTGAACAGTATGCCGACATCCACCCGGGCGGCGCGGCCCAGCTGGGCGATGGCCTCCTTGAAGCCGTCGGTGCGCCAGGGCCCGGCCCGCATCTCGATCACCGCGGCGGAGGGAATGACCGGCGAGCCCATCAGGATCGCCCCGGTGATCGCGTCGGAATGCAGGGCCGAGAAGGCCGCCGCGACGCCCAGGCTCGATCCCAGGGTGAACACCGGAAGACCGGTGGTCGTCTTCACATGCTCCGCATAGGTGACGGAGGCCTCGGTCCACTCCTCCAGCGTCCACTGGCCCCGGGGGCGGTTGGTGGTGGACTTGCCGTGACCGGGCGCCGAATAGCTCCAGATGTCCGCCCCCCGGGCCGCGTGGTGGGTGCAGAACACGTCATAGATGCCCCCGTGGCTGGCGATGCCGTGGGAGATGACCAGGGCGTATTTTGGGTCCTCGCCCCGGTAGCGGACGGCGTGCAGCTCGTCGACGACATGTTCTTCGCGCAGCATGGAAATCTCCTCGGGTCGGGCCCGGCTCAGAGGCCGAACTCCTTGTGGTAACGGGGGATGAACAGGGATTTGCCCTTGATGGCGGCGGTCAGCATCGGCCCGACCACGGTGCCGTTGCGACCGACGGGCAGGACGCTCGCCCCCCGCTTCGGACCCAGCGGCACCAGGATCGGCGGCGAGGTCCAGGCCGCATAGGCCGGCAGGTCCTCGACGGCCTTGCCGGACGCCACGGCCGCCAGCGTCTTCGCCAGCCAGGGCGCCTGTCGCGAGGCCGCGACGATGGTCATCAGGTCGCCATTGGCGGCCATGTCGCCCAGGGCGAAGACCCGCTTCAGCCCCGCCGGACGCATCCAGCCGTCGGTCTCGACCCGTCCGATCCGGTCGAAGCGCGCGGCCGGGGCCCCGGTCAGCACGGCGGTGTCGGGGCGGGCACCCATGGCCGGGATCACCAGATCGGCGGCGATCACCTCGCCGGTGTCGAGGCGCAGCGGGCCCGCCACCGGGCGATCCGCGGCACCCAGCCCGTCTGCCCGGACACCCATGCGGACGGTGACGCCCAGCTTGCGCAGGTCCGCGGCCAGACGCTTGCCCAGGCCCGGCGCGAACTCCGGGAACAGGGTCGCCCCGGCGGACACCAGGGTCACCGACTTGCCCCGGACGGACGCGGCGATCTCGCCTGCCAGTTCCACCCCCACCGCCCCCGCACCGACGATGGCGATGGCGGAGGCCCGCTTGATCGCGGCCTCGGTGGCGGCCGAGGCAGCACGGAAGTCGGCCATGCCGTCGGTGACCGGCTTGAACGGCTGGGCATAGCTTGAGCCCGTGGCCAGCACGATGAGGTCGGCCTCCAGCGAGCCGCCCGACGCCAGCCGGACCCCGCACTCGGCCACGGCCGTGACGCGGTCGCGCACCACCCG
>Ga0316218_1001376_pt1 | contig 26429 bp, 27 predicted proteins | sample TBH18003metaG_FD_203634 | JGI IMG/M metagenome (GOLD analysis project Ga0316218, IMG submission 203634) | Freshwater microbial communities from Trout Bog Lake, Wisconsin, USA - TBH18003 | ecosystem: Environmental > Aquatic > Freshwater > Lake > Hypolimnion/Profundal zone | place: USA: Wisconsin...
ATTAAAAACGGAACAAGACGGAAGAATGTTTCCTGTTTCAAATACTTCACAAACCATTATTAATTGCTTATTAAAAGAAGCAAATAAATATAAGATTGAAGTTTTATTGAATTGTGAGATTAAAGAAATCAGTAAAGAAAATAATTCTTTCCAATTATTAATTGCCGACTCCAGACGATTGACTTGCGACTATCTATGCATAGCTTGTGGTGGATTTCCAAAATCTGAACAATTTCATTGGTTAAATAAGATGGGACATTCCATTGAAACTCCTGTTCCATCCTTGTTTACTTTTAATATTCCCAATAATAGTATCACTCAATTAATGGGAGTGAGTGTGGCCAATGCTTCTGTAAAAATTATTGGAACAAAATTAATTGAACAAGGTGCTGTTTTAATTACACATTGGGGATTAAGTGGCCCTGCTATTCTGCGTTTGTCTGCTTGGGGTGCAAGAGAATTGGCCAATAAAAATTATGATTTTACGATTAGTATAAATTGGTTGCAAGGGTATTCAGAAAATTCTTTACGAGAAGAATGGTTATTGTTTCGTCAGCAATATGCATCATATAAAATGCATCAAAAAAATCCATTCAATTTACCGAATCGACTATGGAATTATTTATTGTTGCAAAGTTTTATTAAAGAAGATATTCGTTGGTCTGATATAACTTCTAAACAACAAAATCAACTGATTAAAAATTTAACTGCTCAAGCGTTTCACATAAAAGGTAAAACAACTTTTAAAGAAGAGTTTGTAACCTGCGGTGGTATTAAATTAAATGAGCTTGAAGTGAATACCATGCAAAGTAAAATTGTCGATGATTTATTTTTTGCAGGAGAGATCATTGATGTAGATGGAATAACGGGTGGTTTTAATTTTCAAAATGCATGGACAACCGGATGGATCGCTGCAAAAGCGATTGCAGAAAAATCAGTTCAATAAAAAATCTGTCACGATGTAATGAAATCAACGAGACAGATTTTTATTACTATTCAATCAAAGACAATTTAACTTTTTTTAGGAGTTGCCGGCTTATTGGCTTTGTAACGCATATCGGGTGTACCATCTTTTTTTAATGGACCCTTGGGCTTTGCAGCTTCTTTATTGGCTTTGTAGCGCATATCAGGTGTACCATCTTTTTTTGTTGGTCCGGCTGCAGGTTTAGCAGCAACAGGTTTAGTTGTTGATGCTGCCGGTTTGGTTGTAACCGGTTTCTTTACGGCAGGTTTTGATTGAGTTGTTTGTGCGAATGATACACATGTAATCAATACAAATGCAAGGGAAAGAGACAATATTTTTTTCATACAATAGTTAGTTTAGAATTCGAATTTAATTAATCGTATTTATTTCCCCAACAGGAAGCTATTAATTAATCTTTATTAAATTAAAACAGGACTTCTTCTTATCAGTAAAAAATAAAATGAGTGTGGAGGCTGAAATGCAGACATAGATTGAGTTTTGGTAAGATTTGCTTCACTCAAAAAAAACCTTAAAAACTACTGATTTTTGATATCCATAGCTTACCTTTGCTGCCCCGAATAAAACCCTCGGGATTTTTGTATGAATTTTATTGTTAAACAATTAAACGCAGAAGCACAGGAAGGATCAGCAGTAGCTGAAACAACTGCGGTAACAAATGCACCTGTTGCACCGGCTGTGGTTGAAACAGCGCATGATGATTTTGACTGGAGTGTCGACAAACGTAATGTTGCCCACTACAGCAAAGATGAAAAAATGAAATATGATAAAGTGTATGAAAACACTTTCGTTCAAATTGCTGATGGCGAAATTTTAAAAGGAGATGTTGTTGCTTTAACTAAAACTGATGTTGTGATTAATATCGGATTTAAAAGTGATGGCTTGATTTCTTTAAACGAATTCCGCGATGTACAAGGTTTAAAGATTGGGGATGTAGTAGAAGTATTGGTCGTTGAAAAGGAAGACAGAGACGGTAATCTTCATTTAAGCCGTAAACAAGCAAGAATCTATCGTGCTTGGGAACGCATTATGGAAGTTCATAAAACTGGTGAAGTAATTACCGGTACAGTTACCAGCAAAACGAAGGGTGGATTAATCGTTGATGTATTTGGTATGGAAACATTCTTACCGGGCTCTCAAATCGATGTGAAACCTGTAACTGATTATGATCAGTTCGTTGGTAAAACAATGGAATTTAAAGTGGTGAAGATCAATGAAACAATCAAGAATGCAGTAGTATCTCACAAAGCATTAATTGAAAGTGATATTGAAGCACAACGTGCACAGATCATCAGCAAATTAGAAAAAGGACAAGTATTAGAAGGAACTGTAAAGAATATTACAGACTTTGGTGCTTTCATGGATTTAGGTGGCTTAGATGGTTTATTATATATCACTGATATTTCATGGGGTCGTATCTCTCATCCAAGTGAAGTGGTGAAGATGGATCAAAAATTACAAGTGGTTGTATTAGACTTTGATGATGATAAAAAACGTATCAGCCTTGGTTTAAAACAATTAACACCACATCCTTGGGAAGTATTGCCTGCTGATTTAGCAGAAGGTGCTATCGTTAAAGGTAAAGTAGTAAATATTGAAGATTATGGTGCATTCTTAGAAATTAAACCGGGTGTTGAAGGTCTGGTTCATGTAAGTGAAATTACTTGGGCTAATACACCAATCAATGCAAAAGAATTCTTTAAACTTGGAGATGAATACGAAGCTAAAGTTGTTACGTTAGATAAAGATGCCCGTAAAATGAGTTTATCTATCAAACAGATGAGCGAAGATCCTTGGAGCACTATTGAAACTCGTTTCGCTGAAAACAGCAAACACAAAGGATTGGTGAAGAACATTACTCCGTATGGGGTATTTGTTGAATTAGAACCCGGTATTGGTGGAATGATTCATATCAGCGATTTAAGCTGGTTAAAACGTTTCAATCATCCAAGTGAATATGTAAAAGTTGGTGAACACATTGATATCATTATCTTAGGAATTGATAAAGAAAATCGCAAATTACAATTAGGACATAAACAATTGGAAGAAGATCCTTGGAATGCATTAGAAGAAACTTTTGCGGTAGGTACCGTTCATGAAGGAACTGTAACTCGTAAAGATGATAAAGGTGCATTGGTTCAATTACAATATGGCTTAGAAGGATTTGCTCCTAACCGTCATTTGAATAAAGAAGATGGTAAACAAGTTCAGGCTGATGAAACTGCACAATTTGTAGTGATTGAATTTGACAGAAATGAAAAGAGAATTGTGTTGAGTCATGCAAGAATTTGGGAACAAGCAATTGCCGAAGAAAAAGAAGCTGTGAAGAAAGAAGCAAAAGCTGAATCTGAAAAAACCAAGAAAGCCGTGAAGAACATTCAAAGCAAAGTAGAGAAAGCAACATTAGGCGATTTAGGTGCTTTGGCTGATATCCGTGCTAAATTGGAAGGCGGCGAAGATGCAGCTAAATAAGTTGTATTTTTTAAATACTAAATTATAAGTAAAATCCTCTCAATTAATTGAGGGGATTTTACTTATTGATTAATATTATTAAAATGCAACTCACCAAAATTCTGCAATGAAGATAACTTTAAATCAGCAGCATGCCAATGTAATGCAGCAATTTGTTCATGACTTGGCACTACTACACATTTCATCTTCGCTGCTTTTGCAGCGATCATACCATTGAATGAATCTTCAAAACAAATACAATTGCCGGGTTCCACTTGTAATTGTTCGGCACAATTCAAATATACTTGCGGATGTGGTTTTCCATAAGGCAATTCTTCTGCTGATGCTGTTGCGTGTAAATATTTTTTTATTTGAAGGATGTCTGCCACCAGATCAATCAATTCTTGCGGTGAAGAAGATGCTACACCAATTTTAAAATTTCTTTGATGAAAGAAGTCGATGATATAATGCACACCCGGCATAATTTTCCCGTAATGAGCAACTTTATACAAAACTAATTTAATTATTTTTTCTTCGGCTGTTGGAATTTCAATCGGATTTATTTTGAAAAAATTAAACCAATACGATAAAAATTCTTTTGTTCGTAAACCTGTAGTTTGAATGTATTGTTGTTTGGTTAAACTAACCTGATAGTCTTTTAAAATTTCATCTGCTGCATCTGCCCATAAAGGTTCGCTATCAATCAGCAAACCATCCATATCAAATATTACTGTATTTAATTGCATTTCATTTTATTGAAGTGCAAAGGTAATGTTCTGTGTTAATTTGATTTGAATACAGATTTTATTTCAACGCAAAAATCACATTAACTGTCATATTTAATATTATTTTTTTAAAGTCTACGCTCATTGGTGTGTTTGTTTCTCTTTTTTGTCCTCCATAACCTGTTACAACAACTTCATTAAACGTATTCGGAGAATAATTATTTACAAAATTATTTGCTTCATAAGGCTCATTAATTGTTATTGCTTCTCCAACATGTTCGCTAATGGCTTCAGCTAAATAGGTTGCTTTTTCTTTTGCTGCTTTTATGGCTTCAATTTTTAATTGCTTTCTGTATTCTTCTATTTTGCTGTGCGATGTTTTGGAAATAAAAAAATTCTCAGTTGCTTCATCATCTAAGTTATTTACGAGTTCATCTAATTTGTTTGTTGAATTTAATTTTATTGAATAAACAATGCTTGCTTTTAAATCAGGATTTTGTTTTTTATTCTTTTTTTGCATCCATCTGTCTGCACCCGAATAATTTTGAACACTAATTTCCTTTTCTGTTAAGCCAATCGATTGACAAGCGTGCAAGAAATTATTTTTAATAGATTCAATATCTATCTTTCCAACTCCTTTTTTATCATACTCACGCAAATTCACTTGTACATAAATTTCATCAGGCACAATTTCTATCTCTGCTTTACCGGAAACGCTGATGGTTCTTTGCTTTATTAAATTTTCTTGTGCTTTTAGATTAAATAATATTGAGCAGGAAAGTAGCAGATAAATGATTTTCGTTTTCATGTTTTTAATTTTTATAAAGATGAATTTTATTTCAAATTACATATAGATATTGGTAATTAAACCGATGCTTAACATTTCATTTACATTGTTTATATTGCATTTTCTTGTTTGCCAAAACTAATTTAAAATGAATTTAGCCGAAAGACTAAAACATATTCGAATTGTGCGATCATTGGTATATGGAATTGTTGGTGCAATCACTTATCCCGGTATTGCGTTGATCAACAAAATTAAGATCGAAGGAACGGAGCATTTACACAATCTTCCTAAGAAAAATGTTTTATTGGTCAGTAATCATCAAACGTATTTTGCTGATGTAATTGCATTCATTCATATTTTATGTTCAGTAAAATGGCGCAAAAAAAATAAATTGGGTATTCCTTTTTATTTATTGAATCCTTTCACCAATGTATATTTTGTAGCAGCTGAGGAAACGATGAATGGTAGTTTAATTAGTCGATTTTTTAAATTAGCCGGCGCATTAACAGTTAAACGAACCTGGCGTGCTGAGGGTAAGGAAGTGCGAAGAGGATTAGATCCGTCCGATACACGAAAAATAAATAGTGCCTTAGAAAAAAGTTGGGTTATTACATTTCCGCAAGGAACAACAAAACCATTTGCACCAGGCAGAAAAGGAACAGGATATATTATTAAAAATAATCGGCCGGTAGTAATTCCGGTTGTTATAAATGGCTTCTGGCGGGCATTTGGTAAGAAAGGGTTAACCTTTAAAAAGAAAGGATCAATATTAAGCATCCGGTTTAAAGAACCAATGATGATCGATTATAACTTGACTGCCGAAGAGATTTTAGAACAGGTAATGGATGCCATTGAGCAAAGCAAAAAATATATGATGAAAGGGAAACATCATTTGATGAATGCTTTGGACAAATAGTATATTTATTTGACAAATAAAGATTTCAATTCATTCGCATCGTCGGGTTTTAATTTGCTGCCGAGTATCAAGCGTAATTGTCTTCTTCTTAATGCGCCATCATACAATCTTGTTTCATCTTCTGTTTCAGGAATTACTGCAGGCACAGGTCTTGGTTTGCGATTGGGATCTAAAGCTACAAAAGTAAAATAAGCTTCATTGCTTTCGTATTGATATTGATGCAAGGTGTCTTCTCCCCAAACTTTTAAATAAATTTCCATCGAAGTTGTAAATGCTCTGGAAACTTTTGCTTCGATATGAACAATATTCCCGAGTTTAATAGGATTCTTAAAACTTAAATTATCTACACTTGCCGTCATACATGGTGTATTACAATGTTTCATGGCAGCCATACTCGCTGCAATATCCATCCAGTACATTAAACGTCCGCCCATTAAATTACCGAAACCATTTGTATCGCCGGGTAGTACAATTTCATTCATTGTGGTAAAACTTTCGCTTGCTTTCTTTGCATCCATAGTTGATAATTATGATGGCAAAGATAAACTATTCAAAACAGAGTGATTTGAAATGATTATTAAATGACAATATGTTCTAATTTTTTTAAGTAATCATCTTGCACATCTGCGCCAATACCAATGGCATCGCCTAATTGCAAATGCATGCCTTTATAAGTTACACCGGCAATAACAGGATCTTCTTTATGCCCAAGTAAGCAAGTATCTAAATCGTAAAATTTAATATTATCAAATGCCATGGCAAAATGCACTTTGGCAGTCAACGCCACTCTGCTTTCTAACATGCCGCCCATCATGCAGGGAATATTATTTTGTTCTGCTATTTGATTAATTTTTATTGCTTCATGAATACCACCGCTTTTTGCAAATTTGATATTAATATAAGTTGCGGAATGATTACGAATGATTCTTTCAGCATCATGGTGTGTGAACACACTTTCATCTGCCATTATGGGAATAGGAGAGATTCTACATAATTGCGGCAATAATTCATCATTGTATTTTCGCATCGGTTGTTCACAAAATTGAATATTGTATTTGCCTAATTCGGTTAAAGCAAATACAGCTTCTTCATAATCCCAACCTTGATTTGCATCAATGCGTAAAATTATTTTTGATCCGATCGCTTCTCTAATTTGTTTAATCCTTTCAACATCTTTTTTTGCGTCTTTTCCCAATTTAACTTTAATCATGTTCACACCTTTTGATACAAAATCAATTGCAGTGGCAGCCATTGATTCCGGAGTACCGATGCCAATCGTTAAATCACTTTCAATATTTTTTTGATGTCCGCCTAAAAATTTATATAACGGTAGCTGTGCATGCTTTGCAGCAATATCATATAATGCAAGATCGAAAGCGCTCTTTGCAGTAAAATTGCCTGCAATGGATAAATGCAATTCACTTATTCTTTCATCAATATTCAATGCATCTTTTTCTTTCCATATGGCAGCAAAATCTTTTGCTAATTCGTAGCATGTATTTTGTGTTTCACCGGCAATCATGGGAAAGGCCGAACATTCGCCAACACCAATGATACCGGTATCTGTATGAACTCGAATAAATAAATTTTGAGCAAAATGCATAGTGCCGGTAGCAATGGTGAAAGGCACCATCGGAATAGCATACTTGTAAATTTCTGTGTATGTGATTTTCATGATCAAACAATATTGTCACGAAAGGTAAATCATTCGTGATTAAATTCTGATCAAGTTTTTTGCTCTTAAAATATTGAGTGATAATGCTTCTCCAGCATTTAAATTTTTGTAAGATAAAACATCGCAAAGAAATAATGAGTGATCCGGAACTAATTGTCCTGATTGAATTTGAACTGCCTGCGCTTTCATTTCCATCACAGCAATGCAATCTTTTAATATAGAAAATCCCTTCCATTCGGTTAATAATCTTCTTTTATTTAAACGCTCAATTTTATTAATGTGGATTCCTGATTTTTTTCCTAATAATTCCACCAACCTATATTGATCAGATGATAAAATTTGCAAAACAAAATGCGGGTTCGCTTGAATATTATCTAATGTTTGTGTGTTTTGATAAATGGCACAAATAAATTGTTTGGGATGCATACTCACTGCCTGCGCATAAGTAATAATGTTCATGTTGGCATTTCCGTTTATGCCTTTACTGCTAATGGAATAAACAGGTAAATCTATTCTGTTCCAGGGACGCTTGGCCATTGATTTTTGTTTTGGTAATTACAACAAAATTGTTTGCGCGTTGTTGTACCTAATAAAATTTGTATGGAATCTTTAAAAGGTAAAAATATTTTAGTAACCGGTGCAACCGGTGGCATTGGCAATAAGGTCGTGAAATTATTGGTAACTGGGGGGGCGAATGTTTTTATTACCGGAAGAAATATTGATAAACTAAATTCCATTGCTATCGAATGCGGTATACCCGATACACAAATTAAACAGGCAGATATTACCAATGCACAACAGGTAAATGAATTGAAGGAAGCCTTCTTTCAATCTTTTACAACAATCGATATATTGGTTAATGCAGCAGGTATTGGAATTATCAAATCCGTTGAAAACCTTTCTGATCAAGAATTTATAAAGACATTACAGTGTAATTTGATAGCTCCTTTTTTATTAGTTCAATCATTTTTACCTTCAATGAAAGAACAAAAAAAAGGGTTGATTATTAATATCCCTGGTGTTTTGGGTAAAGTTCCGATGGCAGGAGCTGCTGCTTACAGTGCAAGCAAATACGGATTGGTTGGTATGATGCAGAGCATCAGAGAAGAAGTAAAAAGAACAGATATCCGTATCACAAATATATTTTTAGGTGGTGTAGATTCTTCTTTTTGGGATACGATTGATTTAAGAGTACAACGCGATAAAATGATTGTTGCAGAAGAAGCAGCCAAAGCCATTTGGTTCTTATGTCAGCAGCCTAAAAGCGGTGTAGTAAGCGAAATGGTATTACAACCGTTTAATCATCAGGCCATATAATGAAGTTGTTTTTGCCCGACAACACAGTAATGCACAATGCTGCACAAATGTTATTTTTTATTTTACTAAGTGATTACGATATTCGCATAACTAACCTGCGTTAGCATATGAATATCTCATTCGATAATACAGAAAATGCTTTTGCTTATAAAACAGATAAGCAATTGAAAAAAGCTAAGTTTTTATTTGGTACAATGGATTATCCGTTGTTTGTTCCTATAGGCACAAGGATTACTCCTTTTTTAATGAAGACCGGATTACCGGTTCATGGAATTATTCGCAATACAATATTTCAACAATTCGTAGGTGGGGAAACGTTGGAAGAAACAGATGAAGTTTGTTCATTATTGGGTAAATATGGTGTGCAGGTTATTTTAGATTATGGTGTAGAAGGTAAGGATGGCGAAGAAAATTTTGAACGGGCCACCGAACAATTTATTAAAGTGATTGATTACGCAGCATCACAAACAAATATTCCTTTCATTAGCATAAAAGTTACTGGTATCGCACGTTTTGGCTTATTACAAACTTTAAATGAAGCACCCCGTTTGCGCAGCGGTATTCATGATCATGAAGATGAAATGAATGAATGGCAAAGAGTAAAAGACAGAATGTATCGTATTTGTGAAGAGGCAGCCAAAAAAAATATTGGTGTATTGATAGATGCAGAAGAAAGTTGGATACAAGATCCGTTAGATCGGTTAACTATGGAAATGATGGAAGTCTTCAATAAAGAAAAAGCGATTGTTTATAATACTATTCAATTGTATCGTCATGATCGGTTACATTTTTTAAAAATATCTCATCAAATAGCCAAACAACAAAATTTCATTTTAGGAATGAAATTGGTTCGTGGCGCCTATATGGAAAAAGAAAGGTCCAGAGCTGTTCAATACGGTTATCCATCCCCTATCCAACCTGATAAATTAAGCACAGATAAAGATTTTGATGAAGCCATTGGTTTCTGTATCGAAAACATTCATAATGTTTCTGTGATTATTGCATCTCATAATGAAGAAAGTAATTTATTGGCTGTAGATATTTTGGATAAAAAAGGATTGGCATTAGATCATCCGCATGTTCATTTTTCTCAGTTATATGGAATGAGTGATAACATTACTTTCAATTTGGCTAAGGCAGGATGCTCTGTTAGCAAATATTTGCCTTTTGGTCCTATCAGAGATGTTATACCTTATTTAATGCGCAGAGCTCAAGAAAATAGCAGTGTAAGCGGGCAAACAGGAAGAGAATTAAAATTAATAAAGAAAGAATTAAAAAGAAGAAAAAGTAGAGTGGCTTAATTAACAGCTAATCCCCATAAAAAAATCAATCTCTTATTTTTTTCGCAAGTGCTTTACCTTGCACACATGCAACAATACCATCAGCTTTTACAACACATATTAGATAATGGTGTATCTAAAACAGACAGAACAGGAACTGGTACCATCAGTTGTTTTGGTTATCAGATGCGTTTTAATTTAAAGGAAGGTTTCCCCTTGGTTACTACTAAGAAGCTGCATGTAAAAAGTATTATTTATGAATTGCTTTGGTTTTTGAAAGGTGATACCAATATTAAATATTTGAATGAACATGGCGTAAGTATTTGGAATGAATGGGCTAATGCAGATGGGGATTTAGGTCCTGTTTATGGAAAACAGTGGCGCAGTTGGACCGGCGCTAATGGAGAAACCATTGATCAAATTTCTGATGTTATCGATCAACTTAAAAAAAATCCGGATAGCAGAAGAATGATTGTCAGTGCATGGAATGTAGCTCAATTACAACAAATGGCATTAATGCCTTGTCATTCTCTTTTTCAATTTTATGTAGCCGATGGAAAATTAAGTTGTCAGTTGTATCAGCGAAGTGCAGATGTTTTTCTGGGTGTGCCTTTTAATATTGCATCATATGCTTTATTAACGATGATGATTGCACAAGTTTGCGATTTGCAATACGGAGATTTTGTGCACACTTTTGGAGATGTACATTTATATAACAATCATATAGATCAGGCGAATTTGCAATTAACCAGAATACCCAATCCTTTGCCAACTATGCATTTAAATCCGTCAGTAAAAAATATTTTTGATTTCACTTTTGAAGATTTTAAATTAGAAAATTATCAATTTTATCCGGCTATTAAAGCACCTGTCGCAATATGATTTTATCTATTGTTGTTGCTGTTTCTGAGAATAATATGATTGGTAAAAACAATCAGTTGCTATGGCATTTACCTAACGATCTTAAATTTTTTAAAAACACTACCTGGGCGGCTCCGGTGGTGATGGGAAGAAAAACTTTTCAATCACTAGGTAATAAACCATTGAATGGAAGAGTAAATATTATAATTACGCGTCAAAATAATTTTACAGTAAACGGTGCAACGGTTGTTCATTCTTTAGAAGAGGCTGCTAAATATGCTGCATCACTTGCTTATAAAGAATTATTTATTTTAGGAGGCGGAGAAATTTATAAAGATGCTATTGCCAAAGCAGATAAAATTTATATTACCAGGGTACATGCCGATTTAGAAGGCGACACACAATTCCCTGTAATTGATAAAAGTCTTTGGCAGCTTGTGTTTGATGAGCACCATGTTAAAGATGACAAGCATACATATAATTATGATTTTCAATTATGGACACGAAAATAAATTAATGTTGCATGGAATTTATTGATACTGCTTATCTTTTTTCCATTCCGTTGTTTTTATTGTTAAGCTTAATTAAAATAAATAAGTATCAAAAATATTGCATTAATATCATTGCAACAGCAAATACTGTTTTGATATTAAATTCATTTTTTATTATCCGTCAATTGTTTGGTTTCTATTATTTAGGTAAAAAATTGGGTATTGAATATCATGATCAGTCTTTTAGTTTGATTAAGTATTTGGGAAATACATTTTATATTCAACTTGCTATCATTTTAATGCCAGTTTTATTTCTGTATAAAAAATTAGCTGCGAGTAAATGGCTTTCCGTAATAATGTTGATCTTACTTTTTTCAATACATCATTCTTTTTTCTTTTATTCATTATCAGCAATCCTCTTTCATTGGTTAAATTATTTCTGTTTAATGATTGGTGCTTATGCTTTACTTTGGTTGTTGAAAAGATTGCCGTTTCAATCAGAATGACATGTACTCAAAAACAGCATTAGCTTTTAGATACCTGCAATATTACATCCTTGCATACAACAGCAAAGGGCATGGGATGCATTCTCCGTTTGTGTTTAACCTGATCACAAAAGTGTTGAATGATAAGAGACATTTTTATGCTTACGATCAAATTGAAGCTCAAAGGCGATCATTATTAAATGATGAAAGAAAATTATTGATTGAGGATTATGGAGCAGGATCAAGAGTAATGCAAACGAACGAAAGAAAAGTAAAAGCTATCGCTCATTCTTCATTAAAGTCAAAAAAATTCAGTCAGTTATTGTTTAGGATGGTGAATTTTTATCAACCAAAAACAATTTTGGAATTGGGTACATCATTGGGTATTACTACTGCTTATTTAGCTGCTGCAAAAAATGATGCAACTGTCATAACGCTGGAAGGGTCTGCTGCCGTAGCTTCTGTGGCAAATGAAAGTTTTGCTAGACTTAATTTAAATAATGTAAAATTAATTGAAGGGAATTTTGATGATACGCTGCCGGAAGTTAATTCTTCATTATCATCAATAGACTTTGCATTTATTGATGGCAACCATCGTTATCAACCAACCATCAACTATTTTTTACAGATACTGACCACATCGAATAATGATTCAATTATTATTTTAGATGATATTCATTGGAGCAAAGAAATGGAAGCAGCCTGGCATTTTGTGCAACAGCATGAGGCTGTAACCATGACCATTGATCTTTTTTTTATTGGAATTGTGTTATTTAAAAAAGAATTTAAGATTAAACAACATTTTAGCGTTAGGTTTTAAAATTAGTTTCGATACAAAATGTAAGATACTATCTTCGCTTTGTGTTACCTCAATCATTATTACATTCATTAGAAGGCGTAAAAGGCTTTGACAGAGCGGCTTTTGAAGCAGTGCATCAGTCGGGTGAGCAGGTTACTTCTATTCGATTAAATCCAATTAAATGGCAAAATATAAAAACAGAATCTCTGCCATCTGTGATCATTCATAAGTCACCTGTTTCCTGGTGCGAACATGGTTTTTATTTAAATGAACGCCCTTCTTTCACATTCGATCCATTGTTTCATGCCGGCGCTTATTACGTGCAGGAAGCAAGCAGTATGTTTTTATGGCAAGTATTAAAACAGACAATAAGCAATGATTCTCCAAAAAAAGTTTTAGATCTATGTGCTGCACCCGGGGGGAAAAGCACTTTGCTGGCAAGCTATTTTAATAATGGATTGATTGTAAGCAATGAAGTGATTAAATCAAGAGCTGCTATTTTAACAGAAAATATTACTAAATGGGGAGGTGATCATGTTATAGTTACCAATAATGATCCCAGTCATTTTCACTCCCTAAAAAATTACTTTGATGTAATTGTAATTGATGCTCCATGCAGCGGAAGTGGGTTGTTTAGAAAAGACCCTAATGCCGTAAATGAATGGAATGAAGAAAATGTAACGCTCTGTAGCCTCCGCCAGCAAAGGATTATAGCAGATATGGTTTCTTCTCTTAAAACGGATGGGATATTCATTTACTCAACTTGTTCTTATTCAGTGGAAGAGGATGAAAACATGTTAGATTTTATCATCAATCAATTTCAATTAACCAGTTGCCGATTACAAGTTAAAGAAGATTGGAAAATTATAGAAACAGAATCACTTCAACATAAAGCATTTGGTTATCGTTTTTATCCGGATAAAATAAAGGGTGAAGGATTTTTTATAGCAGCATTTAAGAAAACTAATGTTGATGATGATCAATTTATAAATGAACAAAATATTTTGATGCCATCAAAACAAGAAGTTCAACAGATACAATCATTTATTTCATTGTCCGATGAATATGTACTATTTAAACAAAGCGATTATTTTCGGGCTATCAAAAAAGAATGGATGCACGATTTAAAGTTATTGGCTAATCAGTTATACATTAAAAAAGCAGGAGTGGAGTTGGGTACGATTAAGGGAAAAGATTTTATTCCTTCGCATGAATTGGCATTAAGTATGATGCAAAAGCAAAGCCTTTCTGGCATTGAGTTAGATAAAGAGCAGGCTTTGCAATATTTGCGAAGAAAAGATATTTTTGTACATGGTAATAAGGGCTGGAATTTGATGATGTATTGTGGATTAACCCTTGGATGGGCAAAAGTTTTACCCAATCGGATAAATAATTATTATCCGCCTGAATGGAGAATTTTAAAAGACTAATTTTACTAAAATGCATCATAAATTATGAAACGATTTTTATTATACATTTTTTGTTTCTTTAGCATAACAACACTTGCGCAAGAAAAAATATTGGTTGAGGGTGCCACTCCCAATTTATATTTTACACATACTGTTGCAGTTAAAGAAACTTTATATAGTTTATCCCGTTCATTCAATCAAACACCTGCTGCTATTGCAACTTTGAATAGTATTGCGAATGATGCACAATTAAGTGTGGGTGCGAAAATAAAAATTCCATTATCTAAAAATAATTTTACGCAAGACGGTCAAAAAGCTGCTGATGAAACTTTAGTGCCCTTATATCATATTGTTCAGGCAAAGCAAACACTGTATGGTATCAGTCGTTTGTATAATAATGTGAATATAGATTTTGTTCGAGAGTGGAATAACATTGTAAAAGATGTGATTAAGCTTAATCAATATTTAGTAATCGGGCATCTTAAAATAAAGAGTAACAATTTGCCTTCAAATGCAGCTGCAGCAAGTATTCCTGCAAGTACAGATAAACAAAGCGATTTTGCGTCAATCAAAAAAACTGAAATTGCCCTAGCTGCAAAAACAATAGCGAAAAAAGATTCAATCAAAATTATTGAAGATAAGAAGACTGATGTTGCACCGATTATAAATGGTGAATCTAATTCTGCTCCTGCTAAAGTGATTGAAGAAAAAAAACAGGATGCAGATATATCGCAACCGGTTCTAATGACACCACAAAAAAGTCAAAATGAACTAATTCCCGTTAATAATATTCATATTGGTGATAAAGGATATTTTTCATCTCTATATAATAAAGGAAAAAATGAAATTAGTGGTGATGCTGCTATTATTAAAAGTAGTAGCGGTTGGGCAGACGGAAAATTTTATGTATTGATGAATAATGCCGATAAAGGTTTTATAGTTAAGGTTACTGCAAACGGAAGAACTATTTATGCAAAAGTGTTAGGTCCTTTGCCTGACATTAAAGAAGACAATGGGTTACTCATGCGCATCAGCAATGCAGGTGTAGCTGCATTAGGCATTAACGATAATAAATTTTTTGTAACCGTTAATTATTGATTTAATTGATAACCCCGCAAAAAATCTTCAATCAGCATTCTCTTCTTGCCTTCTAATTGAATTTCTAATACATGAATGTAGCCGTTACTGCAAGCGAATTTCAGGTAATGCTTGCCATCTGTTTCAAATGCTCCTGTTGCAAGCTTATGTGAAATGATTTCTTTTTTACATTGATATATTTTTATTGTTTTTGATTGTAAAAAACTAAAGGCTCCCGGATAGGGAGATAATCCTCTTATCAAATTGTCTATTTCTTTAGCAGATTTATTCCAATCAATTTTACAGGTTTCTGTAAATATCTTAGGTGCATGTTTTATTTCGGGCAATAGGCTTTGGTTTGTTAATTGTGGACTTTCTGTTAATTTTCCTTCTGCTAATTCTTTAATTGTTTTAACTATTAATGTAGCACCAACTGTTTTTAATTTATCGTATAAGGAGCCTGCTGTTTCATTTTCATCAATCAAAACTTTTTGTTGTAATAAAATATTACCGGTATCAATTTCATGTTGCAATTTAAAAGTAGTGATACCTGTTTCTTTTTCTCCGTTAATAATCGCCCAATTAATAGGAGCTGCACCGCGATATTGCGGTAACAAAGAAGCGTGTACATTGATAGTTCCCAACGGCGGCATATTCCAAACTATTTCCGGTAACATTCTAAATGCAATCACCACTTGAACATCAGCATGTAATGCTTTTAACTCGGAAATAAATATTTCATTCTTCAATTTTTCAGGTTGAAGAATATTTAAATTATTTTCAACTGCATATTTTTTCACAGCACTTTGTGTAAGCTGTAATCCACGTCCTGCAGGCTTATCTGGTGCAGTAATTACACCAACAATATTGTAGCCCGCTTTTACCAATGCATCTAACGAAGCAACTGCAAATTCAGGTGTGCCCATAAAAACAATTCGAAAATCATTTTTTATTTCAATGCTCATTCTGCAAAAATAATAGAAGGGTTTTGTTTTGTAAGGTTGTAATTCAATCAAAATCTTTATACAATAAATATTTTTTCCGGATTTTTTTAAATGCATCCAATTTTGGTTGCCAGCTAGCCCTTATTTCATCCTCAGTTTTTCCTGCGATAATTTGTTTAACCAATTCATCAGTTCCTGCTAAACGATTAATGCCATAATCATAAGGCTTTCCGCTTCTACCTTTGTTAAAAAAATTTTCTTTATCCGGAAACAAACGGTAGGCTTCTAATAAATATTTTAATTGCAATCTTCCATTAATTTCTTTTAATACTTCTTCATTACTTTTAAATAAATTCCAGCCATAACAAATTTTGTTTTGTTGTTTAGGTGTAGTTGCACCGAATCTGCTAGTTGGTGTGAACGCAAACATTGTATTTGGTAATGAAGGATGACCAATAGTACAGAATGGATGATCTGTTCCTCGTCCTTCGCTCAACACCGTTCCTTCAAATAAACAATTGCTCGCATACCAATATACACAAGCCATATCAGGCAGATTGGGAGATGGTTTAATGGGAAGTATGTATTTGCTGTTGTGATCGTAATTGGCACATTGAATAACAATAATATTGCTTTGGATATTTTTTTTCTGTTGAAGTGATGTATATTTTTCGTTCGCTTCTTTTGTTGAAAGCCAATGTTCGCCACAAAGCATTGTTGCATATTCACCAATTGTCATTCCATACACTGTTGGTATTGGTTGCATACCCACAAAACTTTTGAATGCGGTATCTAAAACCGGACCATCCACATAAAATCCATTGGGATTGGGTCTGTCTAAAATAATTAAAGGTTTATCATTTTCAAGAGCCGATTCCATAAACTCCTGAACAGAGGAAATAAAAGTATAAAAGCGAGTGCCAACATCTTGAATATCGATCAGCATGATATCGACATCTTTTAAATCATCTGCAGAAGGTTTTCTTTTTTTGCCAAATAAAGAAATGACATGAATATTGGTTGCCGAATCAACATAATCATCAATTCTTTTTCCATCATCCATATTGCCACGAAAGCCATGCTCCGGGCCAAATGCTTTTACAATATTTACGCCCAATTTTAATAATGAATCTACCAAGTGTGTTGAACCGATTGTTGCGGTATTATTGGCAAAAACCGCTACACGCTTGCCTTTTAGCAAAGGAACATAAACCTCTGTTCTGTATGCTGCAGGCAGTATAGTCAATTCTTTTTTATTTGATTTGACTTGAGTTGTTTGGCTCTTTTTTTGTGCAAAAGCTGCAGTTAGTATAATGATACTTGCTGTAAAAAGAAATATTTTTTTCATGACAGAATGAATAAGAATAGAAAGTTAAATAAAATTAATTGTGTGTTTTAATTTATGCCTTTATTTTGCTAATAATTCCTATCTGATTTTGCTTCTTATCTTTTTCTTCAATCGTATTCAGGTAAAGATGATAAACAATTTGGAACAGAATTCAGTAATTGTGATGAATGATTGTATTCATCAATTTATCAAACAAAAAAATAAACAATGCAACAAGTTAAAAAAGGTGATACTGTAAAAGTGCATTATCATGGAAGATTAGTTAACGGAGAAACATTCGATTCTTCTGAAGGTCGCGAACCACTTGAGTTTGAAGTAGGCGGCGGTATGGTAATTGAAGGATTTGATAATGGTGTTACAGGAATGGCAGTTGGAGAAAAAAAGACCATTAATATTCCTGCAGCACAAGCTTACGGTGAGGCTAATGAAGATATGATCATGGAGTTTCCAAAAGAGAGATTTCCTGCAGATATGGTTCCCGAAGTGGGCATGCAATTGAATATGCACAATGGTTCGGGTCAGCAATTTCCGGTAGTGATTGTTGAAGTGAAAGATGAAGTAGTGATTTTGGATGCAAATCATCCTTTAGCCGGACAAGAATTAATTTTTGATCTTGAGTTAGTGGAAATTAAAGGAGCGAGCCCTTTGATTATTATGCCTTAATCAAACAAAGTAAAATAGTAAAAGGTATATAAAGTTGTTTTGCTTTATATACCTTTTTTACTTTAGTAATCTTCTTTACTTGTTTTTTTTCGTCATCCACCAACCTAACCAAATTCCCGTTAAACCCCATCCTGCAATGGCATCTATCAAATAGCCATACATGTCAAATATTCTATACCACATGTAATTGGCATAAGGCACATATAAAAATGAGATAGCACCTACAAATAAACATGATATCAAAATTAAATTAAAAGAAGGAGCGGAAAATTTACTTAATATCAAACAGAGCAAAAACACCATAACAATATCTGTCAAAAATCCTCTGATCATATTTATGAACATTGATGTCATATCGAATGTATAGCTTTTATGATATTGAATAGTTGCCCAGGGTTTGCCTTTCATTTTTTCACCCGCTTTCATCATTTCATCGCTCGATGTGCCTTTAGGTAAACCCGGTAAAATGTAACCCCCATCTTCAGTAAATGATTGATTTAATACAGTTATGATACTATCCTGTTTGGGCGTGTATTACTGTGTGGCATTATGCAATCCGAGTATGCCTGTCCATGATTCAGTTTGCCAAATAAAAATGATTAATGCGCCAACAATAGAAGCAATGATTTTATTTTTATACAGAAGTGTTTGTTGAAAAGACAAAATAAAAAATAAGATTTGCTTCTGCAAGTACTAATGAGAAAGATTATATAGGTTCGTTTAATTCGGCCATGGCTTTATTAAATTCTTCATCATGTACAGCTCTTTTCTTTCTTCTTTCATATTCCCAAATAAAAACGAAGAACATTAATAGCAATAATATAGGGCAAATAATAGAACCTTCAAATCCGAATTTGCCACCTGTTAAATATTCAGATCCGTTAATGCTTTGCTGCATAATACTGCTACCTGTTTCAATGCCACTAACATTATAACCCAATACAGATCCTTGAAAAAAGTTCCACCCGAAATGCATAAAAATACCAAACCATAAATTTTTTGTGTAGATATAATTAATGCCCAACAATAATCCTGCAATAAAAATAGTTATAATACTTAACCAATTTACGTTGTCGTTTGCCCAATGCATAGCTGCAAACACTACGGAAGAAATAATTAATGCCCACCATTTATTCATGCTTTGCATTAAATTATGTAAGATATAACCACGAACGATAGTCTCTTCAACAAAAGCTACAATAATGAACAATGCAATGGCAGTTAAGAAATAAGAGATATTAAAAAAGGCATTGGTAAAATATAAATGTTTGGTGAAAACCAATATCAAAGAACCAACGAATAAAATCATCATAGCAGAGAAGAAACCTGTCCACGCATCGGTTCTATGTCCGTCCCATTCAAAACCTAAAGAAACAACAGACCGTTTATCGATGAATATTCTAAAAATAAAAGCAACCAATACCAAACCATAATTAAATAAAACATATTGTTGAAAGAATGAGTAGATAGGAACAGCCACAGTTCCTTTATCTGTTGTGTAAGCTCCGTTGATTAACAGGTCGGTTGCAAAAGATAAACCCACACCTAATGGTAAGCCAATTAAAATATATAGCATTGCTCTTGCCCATCCATAAGCGATTAAAGATTTTTTATCCATCTTCTTAATTATCTTGCTGCACAAATTAACATGGATGATTGATAATTACAAATTCACTGTTACAGAACGATTTCTACGTTATGTTCAAATAGATACGCAAAGCGATCCTCAAAGCAATTCTTTCCCTTCAACGGAAAAGCAAAAAGTATTATCGAATCTTTTGGTAAATGAATTAAAAGCAGTTGGTATAACTGACGCACATGTTGATGCGTTTGGTTATGTATTTGCAACTATCCCGTCAAATTCAAATAAAAAAATCCCGACTATTTGTTTTTGCAGTCATGTTGATACAGCTCCTGATTGCAGCGGCACTAATGTAAAACCATTGCTGCATAAGCATTACAGTGGAGAAGATATTATTTTGCCTGATGATGTTACACAAATATTAAGTGTAAAAAATTATCCTTATTTAAAAGAGCATATCGGTGCATCTATTATCACTGCAAGTGGAAATACTTTATTAGGTGCTGATGATAAAAGTGGAGTTGCCATAATTATGGATACGGCAAATTATTTAATACAACACCCTGAAATAAAACATGGAAAGATTAAAATATTATTTACTCCTGATGAAGAAGTGGGAAGAGGAACAGAAAAGTTAGACCTGAAAAAATTGGAAGCTGACTATGCATACACTTTAGATGGCGGCGAAGCTGGAACTTTAGAAGATGAAACTTTTAGTGCTGATGGAATGATCATTCATATCCATGGCGTTAGTGCACATCCGGGTTACGCAAAAGATAAATTAGTGAATGCATTAAAGATTGCAGGTGAAATTTTGGCTGCATTACCTAAGCATGAATTTAGTCCGGAAACAACTTCACATCGGGAAGGTTTTATTCATCCGGTAAGAATGGAAGGCATTGCAGAAAAAGCAACGATTGAATTTATTGTACGAGACTTTGTTACAGCTAATTTAGAAATGCATGAAACAAGATTAAAAAATATAGTGAGTGAAGTGTTGTCAAAATATCCCAATGTAATTGTTGACTTTGAAGTGAAGGAGCAATACAGAAATATGAAAGAGATATTAGATCAACATCCGCAAGTGGTGGCATTTGCAGAAGAAGCGTATAACAGAGCAGGACTGAATGTAGTGAATGAACCGATACGTGGAGGCACAGATGGAAGCAGACTAAGTTTTATGGGTTTGCCTTGTCCGAATATTTTTACCGGCATGCAAGCGATACACAGTAAATTAGAATGGATTGCTGTGAAGGATATGGAAAAATCTGTTGAAGTTTTGATTCATTTGGTTCAAGTGTGGGAAGAAAAAAGTAACAATGGTTACACCGGTTAAAACGAATAGTGCATATAATTTAATTCGGGGAATCTTCTACTAATAACTCATACATAATTTTTATCCAAACAAAAATGCAGGGTGTTACTTTAATAGCGGTGGGAATAAAATAATGTGTTCTTACAAATGGCGGAAAAATATCTGTAACCGATAAAGAAGTAAAGATAAAAGCAATAATTAATAAAACAGCATCAAACCATTTTCTATGTTCAGAAAAAAACCAAATCGCAATGCCGCAAATGGCAATAATGAATGTTGGAGATTCTGCTTTGTGATTGAATATTACTATCCACAATAAACAAGAAGCCAATAACAATAATTTGAATTGAAAGTTTTTGTATTGTTTGATTCTGATTAATGGTAATAAGAAAAGCATCATTCCAAATAACAGTACTATATTTTTTTTGATGGTTAGGTTAAGCCAGATATTGAACCAATTCATTACAGATAATCCATTTGAGACTGCATGATCTAATCCCAGTAAAATCCACCATCTTTCATATAAAAAAAGTAATTGATGATGCGTAACAACCAATAAGGGCAAAAAGAAAAACACAATCGTCCAGAAAATAGAATACAAGATTAGTTTCCATTTATCCGGATAAAAAATAAACAATACAAATGCTACACCGCCGAATATTTTTATAAATATGCTGAACACAACACACAAGGTTGCCCATACATATTTTTTATTTTCTAAAAAATTGAAAGTGAAGATAATCAATGCTGCCATCAATCCATTGCTCTGCGAATTTTGTAATGAAGTGATGAGTTCTATCAATACAAAAAATAAAATGCAATTCTTTTTTTGATTGCTGAAATGGGGTAAGTATCGAATAGATAAAAAAAGTAACAAGGCATTTAATAAATTCCATAAACTTAATCCGATGATATCAGGAAAATAAGCAAACATACCAAAGAGTAAAGAAAAAGCCGGACTGTATTTATAATAATCCCAACATTCATCTAAATATAATTTATACAAATCTTTTCCTTCAATTAAATGAAAATGCGATTGTTTGAAGATCACATAATTATTGTATTGTGTATAAGCCGGATGGGTTGGCAATATGTTTTTCTTGCCTAATGTAAGTAATTGAAGACTTACAGCAATGGTGGCAACAATATAAATAACAAGAATGATCTTAGTATTCGCTAAAATTCTATAGATACCGTTTTGTGCAAAAGACCATTTCATTGAAGCAATTAGTTTTATCAAGTTTTAAAATTAACTGAATTCATTGCATTCACTCAATGAAATAAAAAAATATTTATACACTTTATATAAAATTCCATGCAGCATTCATTCCTTTATGTACCTTACATAAAATTTTATAATTATGGAATTCCTTGCACATTTTTGGTGGATACTAGTATTGGTATTCATAGTCTTCAGCGGATTGGTTACTGTTAATCAGGGAACCATTGCAGTCATCACCATGTTTGGAAAATATCAACGCATTCTATTACCGGGATTAAATTTCAAAATACCCGTCATTGAGCAAGTATATAAAACAGTAAGCATTCAAAATCGCTCGGTAGAGCTCGAGTTTCAGGCCGTAACACTTGATCAGGCGAATGTGTATTTTAAAAGCATGTTATTGTATTCTGTTATTAATCAGGATGAAGAAACCATAAAAAATGTGGCATTTAAATTTATCAGCGATAAAGATTTGATGCAGGCTTTGATAAGAACTGTGGAAGGCAGTATTCGCGGATTTGTTGCCACCAAAAAACAAGCAGAGATTTTATTGTTGCGCAGAGAGATCGTTGAATTTGTAAAAGGACAAATTGATATTTCTTTGGAAAGTTGGGGTTATCATTTACAAGACTTACAAATTAATGATATTACTTTCGATCAGGTGATTATGGAAAGTATGAGTAAAGTGGTAGCAAGCAATAATTTAAAAGCAGCAGCAGAAAATGAAGGACAAGCTTTATTAATAACTAAAACAAAAGCTGCAGAAGCAGAGGGTAATGCGATAAAAATTTCTGCAGAAGCTGAAAAGGAAGCAGCTCGTTTACGCGGACAAGGTGTGGCTTTATTTAGAGAAGAAGTGGCCAAAGGTATGAGTCAGGCTGCACAGGAAATGAAAGAAGCAAATTTAGATACCAATGTTATTTTATTCAGCATGTGGACAGAAGCCATTAAGAATTTTGCTGAAGTAGGAAAAGGAAATGTAATATTTTTAGATGGCAGCCCCGAAGGAATGGAAAATAATATGCGGCAAATTATTGCAATGATGAAGATGAAAGAAACAGTAGCAAAATAATTTTTATAAAATAGAAGTTAGGAGATAAAAGAAGTTTTATCTCCTTTTTTTCTGATGGCTTCCCTTAATGTGTAAAATCTTTCACAAAAAAATGGGCAAACAGCTATTTATTCACAGCTTGGCAGTTCCTTTGCAATAGTTGTTACTTTCGATTATCATAAAACTATCCAGCATGTTTTATTTATTGCAAGCCGGTGTAAGTAATATCGTTGATACATTGCATAAAGCAGCTTCGGCTATTCCTGCACCGCCGGAAAAAATTTCTATGTGGGATCTGTTGCAAAAAGGCGGATGGATCATGTATCCATTATATCTGTTATTGGTATCTGCCATCTTTGTTTTTTTTGAAAGATGGATCGCTATTCGCAAAGCCTCTAAAATTGAAGAAAATTTTATGAGCATTATTCGCGACAATATCATCAGCGGAAACGTAACAGCTGCTCGTAACTTAGCCAAGAATACGAATAACCCCGTTGCAAGAATGATTGATAAAGGCATTCAGCGAATTGGTAAACCCATTGATGCGATTGAAAAAAGTATGGAGAATGTAGGCAAATTGGAAATGTATAAAATGGAACGCAATCTTTCTATTCTTTCATTAATCGCAGGTATTGCACCCATGTTTGGTTTTCTGGGAACCATTGTGGGAATGGTGCAATTATTTTATGGCATTGCATCTACCGGAGAATATACATTAAGTAATATTGCCGGTGGTATTTATGTAAAGATGATTACCAGTGCATCGGGTTTAATTATCGGATTGATCGCTTATATCGGTCATAATTTTTTATCAACACAAATTGATAAAACAGCCAATAAAATGGAATCGGCGAGTGCAGACTTTATTGATATGTTACAAGAACCGACAAGATAATTGTCAATTTACAATTGATAATTTTCAATTAATAAAAATGAATATCAGAAACAGATTAGGAAAACATCCCGAAGTGCATACAGGTGCATTGAATGATATATTGTTCATTCTGTTATTATTTTTTTTAATTGTTTCAACACTCGCCAATCCCAATGTTATCAAGGTTTCCAATCCAAAAGCCAAGAGCGATACGAAAGCAAAACAAACTGTGGTGATTACGGTTGATAAAGATCAAAATATTTATATCGGTCAAAAAAATATTCCTTTCAACATGTTAGAAACTGAATTAAAGGATTACCTATCCAAGGAAACCGATAAGCCTTCTGTGGTAATTAACGGCGACAGCACTTCTCACTTAGGTACTGCCATTAAAGTAATGCAGGTGATTAAAAAATTAGGCGCTACACCGGTTGTAGCAGTTGATAATAATGGATTGAATTAAATCAATTCAATTCAATTCGTAAATTTCATCTATTACCTTTTTGTGTTAGCCTATTTTAGCTTTTTATTATTTTGCTTTGCCCTTATTATTGTGCCAATAAATTTTTATTTATGAAAACGCTTCAATACCTATTCCTATTTTTAATCGCTGTTGCATTAGTTTCCTGTTCTAAAAACCTGGCACCCGTGGGGCATTATCAACCCACTGCTATTGTTGCAGATGGAAATCCGAATGATTGGATATTGCCATTACGATTTGCAAACAAAGATTATTCTTACACATATAATATAACCAACGATAAAAAAAACATTTATATCATCATTCTTTCAAAGGATGAGCATAAAGAACAGCAAATCTTAAAATCAGGTGTAACCATTTATTTTGATTCGAAGGGTGAGACTAACAAAAGAACTTATTTAACTTTTCCTGAAAAGAAAGCAGATGCTCCAACTTCGAGATCAGGAACTTTAATTAAATACAATACCAACGATTCTTTGAATTCAACACAGTTATTGGTAGCAAGATCTGATGTGTATGATGCAGAAGGCTTTTATAATTTAGAAAATGGCCAGTATGGTATTAAAGATAAAAGAAGTAAAATTCAAATTGGATTAAAAGCAAATGCGGATAGTGGCTTGGTATATGAAGCCATCATTCCAATTAATTACGTTTTAGAATATGGATTGAATGATAAAAGCATTAAGAAAAATTTTAGTATCGGTATAGTGGTTCATGGTGATTTGGTTGCGACAAACAGAAACAACAACATCGCAAATACTGGAAGCAGTTCTCCCAGAATACAACCCAGAATGAGTATAGGTGGTTTTGGCGGAATGGGAATGGGTATGGGAATGTCGATGGGAGGCGGGATGCGTGGTGGCAGACAAATGAATAATAGCCCGCAGAATAACAAACCTGCTGAAGAAGAAATTGTTTGGTATCAGTTTAGATTTACAACGCAGGCGAATTAAGAAATAAAGAATTGATAAATAAAAAAGCGTCAGGAAAAAACTTCCAACACTTCAATTATTAATTTCTAATTTTCAATTCTTAATTCCTAATCGGCCTGCCACTTTTCAATACACTTTGTATTCTTTCTAAAGTTTTCTTTTCACCACATAAACTTAAGAACGCTTCGCGTTCCAGATCCAATAAATATTGTTCGCTTACTAAACTTTGCTCGCTCAAATCACCGCCACACATTACATAAGCTAATTTACGTGCAACCAATGCATCATGATCTGTTGCATAACCACCGCGCCACATGCCGTTGATACCTGCCAACAAAGCACCCAAGCCCATTCTGCCCAATACTTTAATATCTTTTCTTTGTTGAGGCATAGTATAACCGGCATCATATAATTCAATCACTGATTTTTTTGCTTCTGCAATTCTTCTGCCGATATTCATAACCACTTCATCATGGCCCTTTCTTAAAATACCCATCTCCATTCCTTCCATTGCACTGGTAGCAACTTTTGCAGTGGCAATATGTAAGAAACGATTTTTTAAAGTGATGGTTTCCGGTTCATCTTCATGCATATCTTCTGAAGCACGCAGCACAAATTCCTTTGTTCCGCCACCTCCAGGAATTAATCCAACACCTAATTCAACCAAACCAATATAAGTTTCCGCAGCGGCACAAATTTTATCTGCGTGTAAATTCATTTCACAACCACCGCCCAATGTTAATCCATGTGGAGCTACCACAA
>Ga0316218_1001378_pt1 | contig 26410 bp, 23 predicted proteins | sample TBH18003metaG_FD_203634 | JGI IMG/M metagenome (GOLD analysis project Ga0316218, IMG submission 203634) | Freshwater microbial communities from Trout Bog Lake, Wisconsin, USA - TBH18003 | ecosystem: Environmental > Aquatic > Freshwater > Lake > Hypolimnion/Profundal zone | place: USA: Wisconsin...
CACTATGTATTTTAGCCCCAGGTTTTATTATAACTATGGTACCCCTCCACCTTTAAGCTTTCCCGGACATAGTATCAATTGGGACCTCGGGGTAATGGATAACAACACCCCGCCAATAACACTTACTTACCGCACAGATGTATTAGGTACGCATCTTACCCCTGGCGACACTATTATGACCCAATACACCATCACCCCCATAACCGGCGATGCCGATACACTTAATAATGTTGTTACGAATATAGATACCGCAAACGGTGCATACGACCCCAACGAAATGCAGGTATCGCCCGCAGGCAATATACTGCCCTGCACCACGCTGCAATATGCCATCAGCTTTGAGAACACGGGTAATGATACTGCGCACAATATTTCTGTGTTGGATACTTTGTCTGAAAATCTTGACCCACACAGCCTGCGCATAATAACTGCTTCCGGCAATATGAATATTGCTATCATTAAAGATGGTGGCTACAATGTAGCGAAGTTCGATTTTCCCAACATCAACCTTCTCGACAGCACACATTTCGGCCATTGCAATGGCATGCTACTGTTCAACATCAAAACAAAAAGCGGCCTCGCCATAGGCACACAAATAAAAAACTATGCTGGCATCTTCTTTGACGATAACCCCGCAGTACTCACCGATACCACTACAAATACTATAGGCATCAATCCCATCACCGGTACAGACAATGTTTGTGCGGGCAGCAGCATTACTCTTGCAAACACGCAAACCGGAGGTGCCTGGAGCAGCAGCAATTCAGCTACCGCGACCATCGGCACTGCTGGTGCATTATTGGGTATTGTAGCAGGAAGCACAAACATTTCTTATGCGATCAGCAATAGCTGTGGCTCTTTATCAGCAGTAAAAACAATAACTATCAATCCGTTGCCTTTTGCAGGCGTTATCAGTGGTACATCATCTCTATGTGTAGCTGCAAATGCCATCGTTGCCGATACTGTTAGTGGCGGCAGTTGGCTCATCACCAACAGCCATGCCTCGTTGTCCGGCACGACATTAACAGGGTCAATAGCAGGTGTGGATACAATAAAATATGTGGCTGTAAATAGCTGCGGAGCAGATACTACGAGCCGCACCATTACCATAGCCCCTCTGCCTAATGCAGGCGTGGTAAGTGGTGCCACTACAGTATGCGTAAACGCGACTACCTTGCTCACAAGTACCGCAACGGGCGGCGTGTGGCTGGCACAGAACAGTAATGCTACAATTGCTGGCGGATTAATAACCGGCACAGCAGCAGGCCCGGAAACGATCTTATATATAGCCACCAATAGTTGCGGCGAAGATACAGCGTTAAAGACGGTCACTATAGCTCCGCTACCCTACGCAGGTATCATCAGCGGTCCCGCATCGGTTTGTGTTGGTGCTAACACCCCATTTGGCACTACCATACCTGGCGGCTTATGGCAGTCGCGCAATAGCAATGCCACAATTGCAGGCGGCATTGCGACAGGTGTAGCAGCAGGCGTAGATACAGTAGTATATATGGTTACCAATAGCTGCGGCACAGATACGGCCGCAAAAAGCCTAACTATCCTGCCACTACCAGATGCAGGCAGTATTACAGGCACAGATGCCGTATGTGTTGCGGATACAATAGTGTTGCTCGATATCATAACCGGCGGTATATGGACTAGAACCAACAACAATAGTGCGGTAACAGGTGGCATTATTACAGGTACTGCTGCCGGCAGTGATACTATCATGTACCTGTTTAGCAATAGCTGCGGTACCGACACGGCCAGTAAAATCATACACATTAACCCATTGCCTACTCCCCTTGCAGTCTCCGATAATATTTGCGTGTACGGCACAGAAACATTATCCGCGCACATTGCTGGTGGCACATGGAACAGTAGCAATACCAATGCGGCTATAAGTGCCGCAACAAGCCTACTCACCGCAAATACACCCGGTACTACTATGCTCGCCTATGTACTCCCTACAGGGTGTAGTGCCGCAACCATGATCACCATCAACCCACTCCCCACGCCTTACCCCGTAACAGGTGGCGGCACTTTCTGCACCACCGATTCCGGCTTGCACGTAATGCTGGCATCATCTAATACGGGCATTCAGTACCGCCTTTACCAGGATGCTTTTGCTGTTGGTGCTTCTGTAGCCGGAACAGGAACTGTACTTGATCTTGGGTTGCAGGCCACTCCCGGCACCTATACCGTGCGTGCTCAAAACCCGGCAACTACTTGCGCCAATAAAATGACCGATAGTGTGGTCATCACCTCAGAGCCTGCACTCACTCCATTTGTTACCATAGCATCCACTCATATGCTGCACTTAGCACAGGGGCAGGCTGATACTTTAATAGCATCCGTTAGCGGCGCAGGCACACCACCCACCTATCAATGGACTGTGAACCATACTTACATGGCAGGCGCTACCAACAGCAGCTACGTCAGTACCTTTAATAACAATGATTCTGTGACCTGCATCATCACCACAGGTAATGTCTGCGGCGAAGTGATCGCAGCCAATACCGTAGCCATGCATGCACAAAATGTGGGCGTACCATCCTTTCAGAAAGGTGAAAGTATTTCTATCCGTCCGAACCCAAACAAAGGCACATTTACTATACAGGGTGTGCTAAACAATACGGCAGATGATGCAGTGGTGCTTGAAGTTACTGATATGCTGGGGCAGGTGGTTTATACACGAAGCACCACTGCGGTAAATGGAATGCTCAATGAAACTATTGCACTCAATAGTGCGCTGGCAGATGGCATTTACCTGCTCACCATCCATACGAATGGTTTGAATACAACTCTGCGTTTTACCCTGGAGCAATAATAAATCAGACATCTTTACACCTTTAAAACACATAGACAGCCATTCTGTCGCCATTATTTACCTAATAATGCCATAATGGCACAGAAATACGTTGCGGTACACTGTTTGCAATATCCTTACCAAACAAACAAAAACTCAAAACGTATGTACAACACAAGAAATTATGCCGTAAATCCCCGCACATTAGGTAGCCTTATAGAAGGTGCATTCCACAATGGCTGGAACCAATTTAATGAAGAAGTGAGCGCACACTCTGCGCCTGTCAACATACAGGAGACAGACACAAGCTACGAAGTGCATGTGATCGCAGCAGGCCTTAAAAAAGAAGACTTTAAGATCAGCACCGACCGCAACACGCTTACCATCAGCGCCGAACATAAAGAAGAGCCTAAGGCAGAGACAACGGAACAAAAAGACGCACAGCCACAGGCTAAATGGCTGCGTAAAGAGTACAAAATGAAGTCCTTTAAAAGGAGCTTTACCCTCAACGAAAAAATTGACACCGGCAAAATAACAGCCAAGTATGCCGACGGCATATTGGTAGTATCATTGCCCAAAAAAGAGAACAGCGAGCCTGTAGCACAGGAGATCGCAGTAAACTAAGTGTGTGAGTAGAGGTGGGTTAGAAAACAGATGGCGGCGCATAAAGCGCCGCCTTTCTGTTTTTAAAGAAAAACTACAAAACCTGTAAGCCGGATCCTGTATCACCCGCCGTAGCTTTAGCGAAGGCGGATGACGGTTATTATTTATCTGGGATGCCACTCGCGCGTCACCTCTAGCTGCCAACCCGCAGACATCGGGCGAGCCACCCTCAGGCATCTGCTTATTCGGCATTTCAGCGCGCAAGGTTTACCCCCACCCGTAGTTACCCACAGGCGCCGTAGTCTCTTACACTACATTTTCACCCTTACCTTTTTTATGAGGCGGTTATTTTCTGTGGCACTCTCTGTTGCCGGTTGCCCGGCCCCTACCCGTTAGGTAGTGCGCTGCTCTGTGCTGTCCGGACTTTCCTCCCGCAATTGCTTGCTGGCAATAACCCGGTTTTGTAGCCTTGCAAAGATACTATTTATCCCCGCTTCGGTTTTATTTGTAAATTTAAGCCCAAAACCACCTTTTATGAAGCGCTATACCCTCTTTATTGTTGCCCTGTTTACCGCTTTATCCTCATACGCGGTAGCCCCCATCACAGGTCCCACTACTGTATGCGCAGGCGATACTATTATTCTTAGTGATGCCACCACGGGTGGTGCCTGGAGCAGCAGCGCCACGGCCACAGCCAGCGTAGGCACAAATGGACATGTTATCGGCGTAGCGGCAGGTGTGGCCACAATAAGTTATACATCAGGCGGCAGCACGGCCACTATAAGCGTTACAGTAAATGCACTGCCTATGCTATCGAGTTCGCTTACGCCACCTACCATGTGCGATAGTACAGTATTTAATTACGTGCCTACCAGCAGTACACCGGGCCTCACATTTAGCTGGACTCTTCCTGCAATTACGGGTATATTCGCCCTATCAAGCAGCGGCACCGGCAACCCGGATGAAGAATTGATTAACAATACTGCAAACCCCATATCAGTAGTATATAGATACTCTATGACCGGAGGCGGTTGCCCAAACACCGAAGACGTTTCCGTGGTCGTAAATCCTACTCCAGTGCTCAGTAGCGCTCTTACACTCCCTGATATTTGCGACAGTACTGCAATTATCCACTATACGCCTGCCAGCCCCACACCCGGCGCTACTTTCGCCTGGGACAGACCCACAATAACCGGCATCACACCGGCCACAGGCTTTGCAAGTGCAGGCGCAGGTGTTATCACAGAAACCCTTACAGATGTGGCAAATCGCCCCATAACGGTTACCTATTTCTATCGATTGGCAATAGGTGCCTGCACCAATCTAAACACACAAACGGTAACCGTAAAAATAGACACCTGCGTTTCCCTGGCTACCACCATTCCTGCAAAAGGCGAACCGTTAGAAATAACACCAAATCCAACAACCGATAAAATAACGATCAGCAATCTACAGCCCGGCGATGAGGTAGAAATATTCAGCACGCTCGGTAAAAAGGTATTTACCCAAAAACAATTATCCGGTAGCAGTATTATGATCAACCTTACTACAGAACCAACTGGCGTGTACTTTGTACGCATCAACTCGGCCGGTAATATACAAACACAAAAAATTGTGAAGCAATAACCCTATGGATAACAGCCTTACCAAAGCACGCATAGAGCTATTGCTGCTCTTCATATTGTACCTGTTCATCCTGCCGCGGGTGTATATGGACTATGATATGAGCTTTTGGCGGCAGTGGGCTTTGCAGATACACCAGCATGGCCTGGCAAATGCTTACAATTCCAGCATCAATTACTTCCCTGTTTATATCTACGGCCTCTATATTTACGATCTGCTGCAAGGCACCGAAGCCAATATCATTCACAACATCAACAGCATCAAGATACTCTTTGTATGCTTCGATTTTCTGCCCTTAGTCGTACTATGCGCCTTCCGGCAAAAGCTCCTCGCCTTCAAGATACCGCACCTTTTCCTGTTGCTCAATGTTGCCTATGTATTCAACTCCATGGTATGGGGGCAGATAGATAGTATCTATACCAATCTTGCGTTCCTCGCCATTATCACCGGCATACTATACCCTGTAGGCGGGCTGTTGTTGTATGTGTTGGCGCTCAATACTAAGCAACAGGCCATTGAGTTTCTCCCAATTATGGCTATCGTATTGTTCTATAGCATTCGTAATTTGAAGACAGTGGCTATTGCCCTCACTTGCGCTGTTGCTTTACAACTCGCCTTGCTGCTTCCATTTATCAGCACTGGTGGCGCAGGCAAGCTATCTCAAATAGCTATGAATACTGTGGGCTTGTATCACAACCTATCTATCTCCGCGTTCAACATCTGGTATATCATCGCACGCGGCAACCCCTACTTCATCAATGATACCGATACCTATATTTTGCTGTCATACAGAATTGTTGGGTTGATCCTGTTTGCTGTGGTGGCATTGGCTGCAATCATACCAATCTTCAAAAAAGTTGCACAGCTGCGCAAAAGCAATTTATCGTTTGATGAGCAAGCCTACAAGGTATTATTCCTCGGCACCGGGCTGCTGTGCCTGTATTTCTTTTACTTCAACACGCAGATGCACGAGCGCTATGCTATGCCCATTATTATCTTCTTTTTCTTTTATGGGGTCGCTTCCAGGAATTACAAACTCTACATACTCGCCTCTATACCCTTCATCCTCAGCCTCGACAAAGCTTTTGCATTTCCCGATGGCTACCTGCCTATAGTACACTATAAGATCATTTATGCCTCACAAGTACTGGCAATATGGTACACTGCAACAGTAATTTACGGAAGTTACCTCTATTACAGATTAGTCACGACTACACAAGTCCCGGCTTAACTACATTTCCCACATTATCGAATTGCCGAATTTGCTTAATTTTACGTCCTAAAATACAGAGCGTTTGACAACGCAGGAATTCATTACCGCAGCATTGCTCGAAGACGTGGGCAGCGGAGATTACTCTACACTGGCCTCCATACCGGCCGATGCGAAAGGCAAGGCGATACTTAAAATAAAGGAAGAAGGCATACTGGCAGGCATGCAGGTGGCACAGGATATTTTCCATCATCTGGAAGAAGATGCAAAATTCACCCTCTATAAAAAAGATGGAGATGCTGTAAATAATGGCGAGACTGCCTTTACCGTTGAAGCCGGCGTGCATACTATACTAAAAGCAGAAAGGCTGGTACTTAACTGCATGCAGCGCATGAGCGGCATCGCAACGCTTACCAATAAGTACGCCGATAAAATAAAAGGCTACAAAACCAAAATACTCGATACCCGCAAAACCACGCCGCTGTTCCGCGAATACGAAAAGCAGGCAGTGCGCATTGGCGGCGGCTACAACCTTCGTATGGGCTTGTACGATATGATCATGCTGAAGGACAATCACATTGATTTTTGTGGCAGCATAGAGCAGGCCATACAGAAAACCAACGAGTACCTTGCGGCCAACAACCTCAACCTGAAAATAGAAATCGAGACCCGCAACCTCGATGATGTGCGCCGTGTGCTTGCGGTGGGCAATGTACACCGCATCATGATCGATAACTGCTCGCCGGAACTAGTAAAAGAAGCAATTGAGCTGATTGGCGGTAAGTATGAGACCGAGGCATCGGGCGGCATCAATCTTGATAACATTATTTCATATGCCCGTACCGGTGTCGATTACGTATCATGCGGCGCTATCACAAATCAAGCTGTGAGCATGGACCTTGGTTTAAAAGCACAAAAAATATAGAGCAGATATTATCGCTATTCTCTAACTGGCAACTTGGGTCAATTACCTAGTTGACCTTCATTAATTTATCCAAACCCTCCTGCGCCAGCGGATGATAGTTTTTGCGGTATTTCGCATATAGCCGCATAGCCATTGGGGCATTCTTCGGTGTCTTCATCATCTCACCATACAGCGGCTCCAGGAATTTGCGCCTGCCCACACTGCTCAGGAAAGTTTCCATTGCTCCATAAGCTTTACTATACCCAGCCCTAACCGACATCACAAACCATAGGTCAGCGATCTCGCTATTGCCCGTAGTGGTAAAGTTGAATTCTGCATCCAGCTTACTCATCTGCGTAGCAGATAATGCCGGAGGCATCTTCCTCAGGAATTGAAGCCACTCATGTGTCGTCCATTCACTTGTAGCCAGCTTTGCAGGCGGTACATCATTCAGGAACCGTACCCGCTCAGAGTCTACCTTTGCGAAACGCTCCTGTCCTGCGCGCGGGCAGTTGGTGGGTATTCCGGGGCCATACACCCACTTATTTATTTGTAGCTTATTGATGATCTCGCTATCCCCATGTATCAGGTTACTATCCAGGTAAACCAAAAACTCTTCTGTGGTTATGGTATTAAAAGCATGTGCATTAAAGTACTTCGCCAGGAAATGATCGAAGCTATCCCTGCCCACAGTACGTTCTATCAGTTCCAGGAAGTGCGATCCTTTTTCATACGGTATGTCCGTTAGGCCATCGTCAGGGTCGCGGCCCTTCAGGTCCAGCTTCAACCAGGTATCTTTCGGTGTCTTAGATAGATCCTTTACCTGGTCCACAAGGTCTTGATAGCCCAGTTCCCAAAGCATATCCACATAGCTCTTGCCCAACATGCGCTCTGTGATGCGGCGCTCAAAGTAATCGGTAAAGCCCTCATTCATCCAGAAGTCGTCCCATGTAGCATTGGTCACCAGGTTGCCGCTCCAACTGTGCGCCAGCTCATGTGCTATCAGGCTCACCAATGAGCGGTCTCCTGCCAGTATCGTAGGTGTGCAAAACGTGAGCCTTGGGTTCTCCATACCACCTATCGGGAAACCCGGCGGCAGCACCAGCACATCGTACCTGCCCCAGCGATACGGGCCATATAGTTGCTCTGCGGCATTCACCATATCGCCTATGCCTTCCAGTTCCCAGTGCGCTTTTTCTACTACGCCCTGCTCTGCATATACACCTGTGCGCTCATCTGCTGCTTTAAAAGCAATATCGCCCACGGCCAGCGCCATCAGGTAGGCAGGTATAGGTAGTTCCATATTGAAGTGGTAAATACCGCTGTCATTTTTGTCCTGCGGGTTCGATGCACTCATCAGCGCCAACAATCCCTTCGGTACTTTTACCCGTGCCGTATATGTGAACCTTATCCCAGGCCCATCAGCACAGGGTATCCACGAGCGTGCATATATCGATTCTGATTGCGTGTACAGGAACGGGTGCTGTTTGTCATGGGTTTGTTGCGGATCCAGCCATTGCAGCGCACGCGCATCAGCGCCGGTATGGTAGTATATGCGTACAGCGGTAGATGTCGCTGCAATAGGTATATGCAGCGCACTCCCCAGGAATTTGATCTGCGTATCCAGTTTATAAGCCACCTTCTTACTATCCACCAATACACTATCTATTGATAGGTCGTAAGTATCCAGTTTCAGCGTTTTTACCTTTTCCTTGTTATTGATCGTCCACAGTGCGTTACCGCTGATCTGTTTTTTATCCATATTCACGGCTATGTCCAGGTCCAGGTGCTGCATATCCACACTATCAGCGTTTGATAAGGTATGCACATCCTTAGCTATAGGCACGGCAACATTGGTAATCGCCTGCACACTTTTATTAGTGCTATTATTTTTACAACCAGCCAATAACGCAACAGCTAGCAAGGCCACAGAAATATTCTTTATCATGTTCAATTATCTATTTAACTCGTACATATCGTTAATTGACTTAAAAACATCGTTAGCATTCCCTTCGAGCGCATCAATGTCCATAACTATATCAACCGGAATTCCTTTGTATATCTTGTTAAACTTCACTTTAAATCTTATCCACCAACTCTGATTGTAGTATTGATAATTGCTCAGGTTTTTAAGAAATATATACATTTCTATATGGTTGCTGTAACGTCCAACTCCGCGAACGGCTTTAAGTTCTTCAACGTTAGACCATTCGATCAATCCCCAGCTAATAATATCTGTTAATCCGTTTTCATCGGCCATTAAGACAGCACGATTTTTTATGGTTGGGACAACTCCGTCTGTTATAAGGAAGTACGCAATAGGTATCAAAAACAACGTTATAATAATGAAGATTGCCTCTTTGAATATTACACTTAATGCCAGAAAACCAAACAGGAACAGGGCCATAAAAATAGTGGCAAAAATAACTTTGGGTTTATGGTAGTAGTAACGCTGGGCTTCCATCAATAAAATTGCTTTATCAAAACATTCATAAAATACCAAAACATACTTAACTACTGCTCTTCAGCCCCCTTTGTCACATTCTGCCACGTTGTGTTAGCATAACTGTCCCACACTAACCACAGCAGTATAGCCGAGAGTGCAAGGAAAATACATTTCAACCACCATACATTAACGGCCGCATAATGCCCGAAGCCAAGTGCGGTAGGTATAAGCATACTCAAAAACGACTTGGCTATACGCGCGCCACCTTGCTTCATCTGCTCGGCCATAGAAAAAGGAAGAAACCGGAAGCTCACCCGCGCCACGCACGATACAAATAAGGTGACATTCACAAACGCCAGCGCAATATCCAGCAATGATCCGATGCCCCATACATACAATACAAATGCAGCAATAGCTATGAAGAAAGGAAAATAATACTTTACCCATATTGCCTTGAATGCGCCCAGCATTATCTTGCCCGGCACAGCCAGCGGCGCCGAATAATACACCCATGCCGCCTTATATTGTTCCGACATCGTTACATAGTTCATTGCCGATATCATCACGAATGAGGTCATATACAGCAGCAACAGGAATTTAGACCCATATGCAAGCTGATGAAAGGAATCGCTGAAAGACTGGTGCCCCTGCGTGAGCAGGTACACAAAGTAAACCGGCACAAAAGCAAAGGAAGGATATACCCGCATACGGAACGATCTGCTGCGCGATGTTTGCAGCCAGGCGATCATAAAGCCCGCCTTGGCATCATCGCTGGTATTAAAGAGGTTGGCAAAGGCAATATACATCCTTCCGCTTTTGCTCTTGCCTGCCTTACCAGCCATGGCAGGTTTGTAGCTGGTATCCGCTACAGTATCTATGCCACTGATGCGGCGCGCAAACTGTGGCGAAAGATATTTGATCAGGATAAACAAACAAGCCAGCGGGCATATTATCGCCAGTCCGGCATAAAGCGCAGAGCCTGCAAATATGCCATGATAACCTATCCACGTCCAGCAACTGGCCAGCCAGTAAGGTGGGGTAAAACGCACCCAGGGATAGTTGAGCAAGCTAAAATCGTGCGGATGCTTGTCATCAAACAGCCTGGGCAAAAAGTATACACTCACAAAGAAGATAATAGCTGCCACTACCTGGAAGTAGCTGATCACATCCTTGAATTTTTCCGGCTTGGATAGTCTGAGTATCAGCAGGTATACCCCATTCACAAGAAATAATACCATAAACAAAAGCAGCAGCAGCGGCAGTATAAAAAGCGTTGCCGATTTCCAGCCGTCCATATACCCCAGCATCACCCACCCGGGCAGCGAAAGAGGGATGATCACCCGGAACAGGTAAATGAATACATGAAGCATCCTTGACAATACAAAAGTGCGGTCGCTCACTGGCCGGGGAAATAAGATGTATTTATCTCTTGCATCAAACAGTACATTGGAAAAGTCGGTGATCAGCATAAAGGTAGTGACCGTGAGCAGCAGCGCAAAATAGATAGTAAGAGATAGCACCCTATCCGGAACTACTGCTATAGGCAACATATACATGCCACCCAGCAGGGTGAACATAGCAGTATTGATGAGCGTAGTGTACTTACGCACTTTCTTTTGCTTCTGCAGCCCTATGCCCACAGGGTTGCGGTCATCCAGCGTCAGCCGCACATCCAGTATAGCCCTGAGTTGATCGGTATCAGCCCCCATGCCCCGCCACACAGGCGCAGGCAACATAGCCAATCCAAGGAAGAATTTTTTCATAAATAATTACATTCAAAATGGTTATCACAAAGTGTGACATGGCCAGAAACAAACCTTATCAATTATCTCCGTGAGCTTCAAACGGCTCAATCAGCTAATTAGCTGATCATCACATCAGCTAATCAAAAAAAACTACCGCATCGCAGCCGCCAAATCATCAGCCACCTGTACCTGGTCTCCGCCCGATGTGAGGCGGGAGAATATTTGCTCCAGTGAGTCATTGCTACCGGCGCGCAGCTCTGTTATGGTTCCATCGGCAAGTATAGCGCCCTGGTCTATCAATACAATTCTGTCCGATACCTTTTCCACTACGTCCATCATATGCGAGCAGTAGAATATGGTCTTACCTTCCGCCTTTAGTGCCTGTAACAGTTCTTTCACCAGTATCACCGCATTGGCATCCAGCCCCGACAGCGGCTCATCCAATATCACGATAGAAGGATTATGCAACAAGCCAGATGTGATCAGCACCTTCTGCTTCATGCCCTTAGAGAAGCTATCCATACGTTGGTTGATGTTCTCCATCAGCCCGAAGGATGTCAGCATTTTGCGGGTGCGCTCTTCCACCACATCACCAGGCAGGTGGTATAGCTTGCCTATAAAAGAAAGATATTCTGCAGGTGTCAGCAGGTCATAGATATCGGCCAGTTCGGGTATATACCCCACCTTGCTTTTCACCTCCATGATGTTCTCACGCAGGCTCTTGCCCATCACCATCACATCACCGCTATAGTCTTGTATGATACCGGTAAGTATCTTCACCGTAGTAGACTTACCCGCACCATTCGGCCCTATGTACCCGATGATCTGCCCGGGATATATATCAAGGTTGATACCCTTTAAAACGATCTTTTCGCCATAGCTTTTAGTTAAGTTACGAACGGTTATTATTGGTTCCATATGTTCACAATTGAAGGAAACCAAAAGTATAAAATAAAAACCCGTGGAAAGACTATCTCCACGGGCATTTTAAGCACAAAATGTGAATTCACCTCGAAATTCCCCTCAATTTTCCGATCGGAGTTCCGTAGGCTCGTATAGATTAGAAGCGTGGGCTCCCCCCGGAACAAGGTCCCGCTATTTCTGCGGGAGGAGTTGGGAGTTGAGCGTGGCCAGGTCCGCGCCTTACGCCTTCATCATCCTGAACGCATGGTTCCACTCCCCCTTCAGCATACCGGGTATACACCACAGCATACATAGCGGCTCTATGGCACGGCCCGCCACAGCCTTGCCCATATCGGCAATATCCCAGCCAAATTCTGTAAGTATTGCTTTTACTTGTTCTTTCGCAGCATCATTATTGCCGCAAATGAACATAGTAGGCTTTTCGGCAAACGGAGGGTCTACAATATAAGCATTGCCCACACTATTGAATGCTTTGATAAAATGTATCTCGGGAAACTGTGTCTGCAACCGCTCCAGCAGCGATTCATCATGCGCGGTAAAATACTTCAGCACGCCATCCTCCGGCGGTGCATCTGCTATCGGGTTGCAGGTATCTATTACTGTCTTCCATTGCAGGTTTTGCGGGCCGGCCTCTTCTATGGCATCGGCGGCGGCACTACCTTTTACTGCCAGCACTACTAACTTGCCAAACTTTGCTGCATCTTCAAAGCTGCCCGTATGTGCCTTAACGCCGTTCTTTTCTTTCCATACCATCAGTTTCGATGAATCGCGCGAACTCAGCATTACCTCATATCCATGCTTAATGAACCCGCTGCCAAGTGCCTGGGCAACAGCACCCGAACCTATAATTCCTATTTTTTTCATGATCTTATTTTAGAAGGCAATATTAGAATAAATAAAGCAGCAAAAAATAGTGCCATCATCAGCTTTTGTTATAGCTGAATAGGCAAAACACCAGTCTGAACGATGTGAAATAGAACTACTGAATTTTGTAAATCTAAAGTTAGCCTTTTGATATTTGAAAGGTTGCCTTTAGATTTACAAGAATGGATTATTACCTAATCCCCCCGAAAGGCAATCAAAAACGAGATAATTCCCAATAGGCAATAAAAAACCGCACCCTACTCTATCGGGTAAGGATAAAGTCGCAGACAAATAACCCACGGCGACAGGCATACAAGGAGCAGTAAGAAAAGTGAATAACAATAATACCGTAACCCTTCAAAGCGTATAGTTAGTACAAGCAATATAAGCCCTCCAATAAAATTAATAACCAGTAATGCCGACACGGCCAATACTACATTACTAAAAAGATACGTCTCCCCTTGTACAAACCCAAAGCCCGCCGCCATCAGGAGGATAAGCGCATTCAGCGCCAGCATAGTAAGGAACGGCTTCTTGGTAATGAACATAATAGCTTTATCGAAATTACGCCAGTCATTTACCTCCTAACTTCCCATTTTCCGGCGAGCCACCTCGCACCAACTGCTACTCATCACTAAGCCTGTCCATGCATCAGCATATAGCAAAACTTGATGCCTATCTTGTGGCCATGCATGTCTACCCCATCGTCCTTAGACATATTGGATATAGTATAAGAGTAAAACGGTCCTACAAATATTCTGCCTGCACCTACCGCTTGTCTTCTTCTCATCAGCACATAGGGAAAATGTACGCCTATACTCACTGTCGGATCTATCAATAGCCTGTTAAAATGGGCTGTAAGGTCGTTGCCATCCTTATCTTTTGCACCATACAGGTAGTCTATATCTGCTCCCGCCTGAAAGTAAAAGCCCGCCCCATGATCGCCGCCATACCTCAGATAAGTATAGTATATCGGTACTCCGGCTAATTGCACATTCATTTTATCCGTTTCCTGGTTAAGTCCCGTAACATATATCGTCAACATATTATCGCTTCGATCACTACGCGCCGGGAACATAATGTCAACTCCGAGGTCTCCGCCATATAAGAATCCACTACTGGAAAATTTATTTGGACCAGTCGCTTTTAAAGATCCGCCACCCAGTATTATTCCGTACGAAAAATATACATACGCACCGCCGCCGCCGCGCCTGTGGTAGCCGGCACTATTCAATTTAGGCACGGAAAGATGGCGCAGGTCATCTGCTTTTTCTGTAGCCACAAGGCTGTTATTTGCATCTGCCAGGCTGGGAAAGCTTATAGCTTTTGCGCTACACACAGTAAGAAAAAGAAATACGGGTAATAGTTTAAACATCGTGTGGTTGTTTGCAACAAATATATATCAATAACTGTAAACATACAATCGTTATTGGTTGATTTTCAGCCAGGCTGCTTACGAAATCACATACCACACAAAGTATCATATCATCCAATACAACATTTACTTCACGCACTTGTCTTTGGAGAGACCGTATAGAGGCATTACCTTCGCTCCACACAAAACATACACTATGCCGGACCGCGTTTATAGCAATATATTGGAAACCATAGGTAATACCCCCCTCGTTCGCCTCAACCGTGTAGTGGCCGATCTGCCCTGCAAGGTTTACGCCAAGGTGGAGACCTTCAACCCCGGCAACAGTATTAAAGACCGCATGGCACTAAAGATGCTGGAAGTGGCCGAGCGCGAAGGCAAGATAAAGCCCGGAGGCACCATTATAGAAGGCACCAGCGGCAACACAGGCATGGGCCTGGCGCTTGCAGCGATCGTGAAGGGCTACAAATGTATATTCGCTACAACAGATAAGCAGAGCAAGGAAAAGGCGGACATCCTGAAAGCGCATGGCGCCGAGGTGATCGTTTGCCCTACCAACGTAGACCCTGAAGACCCACGCAGCTACTACCAGGTAGCCCGCCGATTGCAAACCGAAATACCCAATAGCTGGTACGTAAACCAATACGACAACCTCGCCAATCGCGAAGCACACTATGAGCAAACCGGCCCGGAGATATGGAAACAGACAGAAGGTAAAGTAACACACCTTGTTGTAGCATCCGGCACGGGCGGCACTATAGTAGGTACAGGTAAATACCTGAAAGAGCAAAATCCCGATATTCAGGTGTGGGCTATAGACACCTACGGCAGCCTGCTCAAAAAGTGGTTTGATACCGGCGAGCTGGATATGGGCGAAGTGCATCCTTACATATCAGAAGGCTTTGGCGAAGACTTTTTGCCACTCAACTATGACCGCAATGCCATAGACCACTTCGAGAAGGTAAGTGATAAGGATGGCGCGCTTATGGCACGCCGCATCACCCGCGAGGAAGGTATATTTATAGGCTACTCGGCAGGCAGCGTTATCGCAGGCCTGCGCCAGTTGAAGGACAAACTAAAAAAAGATGACCTCGTAGTGGTCATCTTCCACGATCATGGCAGCCGCTACGTGGCCAAGGTATACAACGATGAATGGATGATGGACCGAGGCTTCCTGGAAGTGGATACCGTACGCGACCTCATTGGTGGCCTGGGCCGCCGCCGCCTTGTGACTATTGATGAGAACAGCAAAGTAATGGACGCACTCGATCTTATGAAGAAATATGACATCGAACAAATACCTGTAATGCTCAAAAATGAAATGACCGGCAGCATCACGCAGGCCAGTCTCTTCAAAAAGCTTATAGAAGAAACCGATGTACGCGATCAGTTGATTGCAGATGTAATGGACAAACCACTACCTGTAGTGGATATGGATACCCCGCTGGAGCGCCTCACCCACTATATCAACAAAGATAATGGAGCGGTGCTCACACGCGATGAAAGCGGCCAGTACACCATACTCACTAAGTATGACATACTCAATGCTTTCAGCAAAGGGTAAAGTGTAAATTCCAAACAATAAATTCCAAATCCCAAATCAGGGTTTCACTTTTAAATTTTGACTTGTTCATTGCGCAGCATAAAAGAACTCACTACCGACCTCATTAAGAAGCCGCCCATGCTCTTCCCGCTCGTAGGGTTGTTTCATGTTTTGTGGCTCTTGCGAACCGTATATAGCATGAGCCACGCCCCTATGGGATTAGAATGGTTACAGGTTGTCTGGATAGGCGCGTTCACCGTCTTCTGGCTCGGCATCTGCGATATGCGCAAGTGGGCTGCATTCTGTTACATCGCTATTACTATAGTGGACTTCGCACTATTTTTCTCCCTGAAGCAGAACTACCAGAAAGACCTGTATACCAGTTCTATACTTTTTATAGATGGCATATTCAGTTTCTTTGTACTTTTCTACTTTAAGCGCTTTGAATAAGGTTTATTGTACGATCTTGTACCGTTGCAGTATCAACACACGATGGTTGGCCAACGGAATGTGATTGAGCTCTACACGGGCCAGGCCAACGCCTGAAACAAGATAGTAAATGTCATTGTACGCTTTCACGCCCGGCCCCTCATTTACGTGCGATGAGACTGCAACATTGCTGAAACTGCCGGTAGCGGAGGTATAAACGGGCAGCAAATAGATATAACCGCTGTCGATATAGCCGCGTAGTACGCATCCTTCACCGGCCTGGGAACGATACTGCCCGGCAGCAAACGGATACTGGCCAAGGTTAAACCACTCCTCTCCAGCGACGCTATCACCTGTCTTTGCAGAATAAAATCCCAGCAACGGGCCGCGTAAGTTGACGTACCACCTTTCACTGTCAGTGGCTGGCACCTGCACAGATACAGGCACTACATTGATGGTGTAATAGATGTATTCGTCTTCGACGATATTTTTATTGAGTACGCAACCGCCCACCTGCACGTCCCTGTCTGTGTAGCCGCTTACGTAGGCACTGTCTGTTTCATCGCTTATTGAGTCCCGGTATATCCAATAAGACCCCGGCTGAAAAGCGAAACCTGATTTGAACGACGGATCGAGGTTGTAGATAGTCACCGTAGGCGATGAACTTTTTTTACATCCCCAGAGGGCAATAATGGCAATAAAAGCAAAGGCTAAATTTTTCATAACTAAATGTTTGATGGGTGAATAGATAGATAAAGTTAGGTAATATTTCATTTAGTTAACTCACTTTCAATTTTTTTGATAAATTTTACACCATCTATGGGTACACTCCAGACCTTTACCGATATGATTGGCAACACAATAACCTTAAGCTATCCGCCAAAGCGTATCATATCCCTTGTACCGTCACAAACCGAATTGCTCTACGACCTCGGCCTGCGCGATGAAGTTGTAGGCATCACCAAATTCTGCGTGCACCCGCAAGATTGGTTCCGAACAAAGAAGCGTGTTGGGGGTACCAAGAATGTACATATAGATATAGTACGCGCACTGCAGCCAGATCTGATCATTGCCAACAAAGAAGAGAACACCAAAGAACAGATCGAAGAACTGGCCACGTTATTTCCGACATGGGTCAGCAATATACAAACCATAGATGAAGGTCTGCAAATGATACGCAACGTTGGCGAGCTGGTAGGTAAACCACAGCAAGCCATAACTATTGCCGATGAAATAAAAACCGGCTTCGCAAGCCTCAGCAAGGCCACCACACCTAAGCGTGTTGCCTACTTCATCTGGCGCAACCCATGGATGTGCGCAGGTGGCGATACCTTCATCAGCAACATGATTGAAACTATAGGCTGGCACAATGTATTGGCCGATACACTCCGCTATCCTGCTATTGAACTGGAAGAACTAAAAAACAAACAACCTGATCTAATACTACTATCCTCCGAACCCTACCCTTTTAAGGATACCCACATCGCCGAGATCAAAGGCGTGCTACCCGGTGTAGAAGTAATGTTGGTAGATGGTGAGATGTTCAGCTGGTATGGCAGCAGGATGAGTGAGGCTGTGGGTTATGTTGGCAAGTTGACTGGTTGATAAGTTAAAGCTATAATGAATTAGTAAATTACAAACAGTCCTTGAAAGGGCGCAATAAACACAACATGAAAAGAACGCACTTACTTCTCATTCTGGCATTCTCGCTCACATCCTGCCACACCACCAGTCCATTAACTGTAATCACCAGCAACGCCGCGCCCAAAGCCATTGGCCCATACTCCCATGCTACTAAGGTCGGCAACGTGATATATACTTCCGGTCAGATCGGCCTCTCACCAATCACCAATGCACTTGCAGGCGATGATATCGCAACACAAACTCACCAGGCGTTGGATAACCTCAAAGCCATACTGCAAGATTCAGGCTCCGATATGGCCCACGTAGCCAAAGTAACCATCTACCTGAAAGACCTTAACGACTACGCCAAAGTCAACGACATTTACAAAGACTACTTTACAGGCATTAAACCTGCCCGTTCGGCAGTGCAGGTAGTCCGCCTGCCCAAGGATGCACTGATAGAGATAGAATGTATAGCAACGGTTAAATAGTATTCCCTAATTTTATAATTCCCTTAGCGTCTTTGCGCCTTAGCGGTTCAATCATTTAATCATAAAAACCAATAGCCATGAAAAAACTCTTTACCACACTACTATCAGCAATGCTGTTCATTACAGCCACTACAACACAGGCACAAAACTGCTGCAAGAAACCAGCCGGCAATAGCATGCAGGCGCTCGCACTTAATGCCTCATTCAAGGCATCGCACGAGGCTCCCCTGCCGTTCAGCTATACGGCAGAAAAAGGCGCGATGATGAAAGTGCCTACAAAAGGCGGCGCCGATGCCAACGTATTCTTCATACCGGCCGATGAGCAAACCGAAAATGTGCTCATAGTAGTGCACGAATGGTGGGGCCTCAACGACTACATAAAAAAAGAAGCCGAAGACTGGCAGAAACGCCTGGGCGGCAAAGTGGCAGTATACGCCATAGACCTCTACGATGGCCAGGTAGCAGCCGACCCCGAAACAGCAGGCAAATTAATGAGCACACTAACGCCCGAACGTGGCGATGCAATCATAAAAGGTGTGCTTCAGAAAATAGGCAAGGGCAAAAAGATAGCCACTATAGGCTGGTGCATGGGCGGCAGTTGGTCATTCCGTGCTTCTGCACTGGCAGGCAACGAAGCTGCTGGTTGCATTATGTACTACGGCTTCCCGGAGAAGGATGCGGCAAAAGTGAAAGCCGAAAAAGCAGATATACTATACATCTACGGCAGCCAGGATGGCTTCATTAAAAGAACTGATATAGACCAACTGGAAAAACAGGTGAAAGCAAACGGCCACACCTTCGAGCTGCACACCTACGATGCGGTACATGCCTTCGCTAATCCCAGCAACCCTAAGTACAACAAAGCAGCTGCTGCCGAGGCGCAGGCACATGCGCTGAAATTCCTGCAAACAAAATTATCTATTCAGTAAAAAAGATTTTACCATTTCTTAAACATTTGGTTCAGTTATTCTTACTAATATTGCACCATGAACACAAACAGGAATATAAAACACACTTCAAAACATGCTGCCGGCAAATGCTGTAAGGCATGCCATGTATTGAGGGGATGATATTTTTCTGCACTGAATTATACACGCCCCTCGCTTATACCGGGGGGCGTTTTTTATGCACTAAACCCAAAGACATAAAATATAGTGATCGTTATGAAATACCAATAGCCCCGGGCTTTAGGCCGGGGTACAAAAAACAACTTAATCGGCTTTAGCCAAAATAGATAATGAGTATAATTTAAACTGAGTAGCTATGATGAAACTGATCAACAAGAAAATATGCATGGGCAAGGATATTGGCATTCACGGCAACGTCTTTGGCGGCTTTATGATGTCGTGGATAGATGAGGCGGCTGCGGCCTTTGCCACAGAGTATTGCTGCACACCGAATATGGTGACCCTGATCGTGGGTGAGATGCTCTTCAAGAAGCCACTGAAGGTGGGCAATCACGTGCGGTTGTATGGGGAGGTAGCTCACCTGGGCAATACCTCCATCAAGCTGAATATAGATGCCCGCAAATACAACGTATACAGCGGCGACGAAACATCGGTATGCACCACCTCTATGACCTTTGTGCGCATAGACGATGATGGTCAGCCTACACCGATTGGAGAATCAGTGCGCAGAAAGCACCAGGAACTGCTCTCTGAAGAAGCCGCTATAGTAGGGAATTAGGCGTAAACTTGTTGGTTATCAATACAGTAAATATGGTTCAAATCAACTAGTATTTGGCAGTGTGGTGAGCCACAAATAAACCCAGCCAGGTACTCGAGAGATATCTGGCACGTAGCCATACAATGATCAGATGATGCGCTTTACTAAAGGCTTCACATCAGGATTATCCAACCCTGTAAGCTGTATGATGCCGGGCTGCTTGCCCACTTCTATGCTGCCTATCAGGTCATCCATCTGCAATGCCCTTGCGCCATTATGCGTAGCCCATATAAGCAACATCGCCCAGTCTATTTTCGGATAATGTTTCTTTATCGTATACAGTTCAGATAGTATGCTCAACTCATGGTTGGAAACTAGGCTGTCTGTACCTACACAAATATTGGCATCCTCGCTGATGAACATATTGATGTCCGGTAGTGCGTTCTCAATGTATAGATTGGCATTGGGGCAAAGGCACCAATACACATCATTAAGGCGGGTGTGCGCGTATTGTACATCCAGGTGCTTGGTGTAGGTGTTGTGTACAAATATGAACGGGTGGTGCGGCGACATCCATTCCAGGTAAGACTGTATGGAGGACCGCCCTGTGGGGTCAAAGAAACTGTCATCTATACCCAGCGTACGCAGCAGCTCCTGTACCTCGCCTTCCTTGGCGGTATAGTACCTGTTCTCTTCATCACTCTCCTGGTTATGTATAGAGATGATCACATTGTCGCGGTGTGTATCTATCAGCCTGAAGAGCGTGGACGATACCGAGTAGGGAGCGTGTGGCACTATTGCTTGTTTCAGTATCTTATCCCCTTGCTCCTGTAATGCGTAGTCGTTGTACAACTTCACCGCATAGTCAAACGACTTGTTGGCGTTAGCGTCATTAAAACCTATGGTCTCCACAAAAGTGTAAAAATGCAGTTTATCCAACATACGCAGATGCAGGGTGTCAGTCGTATTCACAATATCCCCTACAGCCACTATGCCGTTTCTCAATAACTCGTTATACCCTTCTATGCGCGCTGCCTGCTTCTGCTCTTCGGTAAAGTCGTTGCGGTGCAGGGGTATGTTTTTCAGAAAGGGGATCAGCCCGGTATGCTCCGGCACAAAACCCTTCATATGCGATAGCTCAAGGTGGCAATGCGCGTTCACAAAGCCGGGCGCCAGCACACCCTCATAAAACACGGTATCTGGCGTGGGCGCATCCAGTATGGCTATGATACTGCCATCCGCAGACACTTCTATTGTGGTGCCTGCAGGCATCCAGTAATGGCCATTATGTATTTTTTCAGCGGTAATGAAACTCATACTATCGCTTTCCTTCTTTAGTGTTTAAAATGTTTCAGCAGTACGATCTCGCGCTCATTCAGGTATCTCCACTTGCCACGCGGCAGGTTCTTCTTTGTTAGCCCTGCATACATCACACGGTCCAACTTCGTTACCTCGTACCCCATCGCTTCAAAGATGCGGCGCACTATACGATTTCGCCCGCTGTGTATCTCCAGTCCTATTTCGTCTTTTGATTCCAGGTAGGCCACTTCATCGACTATAGCCTTGCCGTCTTCCAGTTCCACACCTTCTACTACCTTTTCAAAATCGGCCTTGGTCAGCGGTTTATCCAATGTTACATGATATACCTTTTTCATCCCGAAGGATGGGTGCGATAGTTTTTGTGTCAGGTCGCCGTCATTGGTTATCAGCAACAAGCCCGATGTGTTCCTGTCCAATCTGCCCACAGGGAACAGCCTGTCTACATCTGCATTGCCCACTAATTCCATCACGGTCTTGCGGCCTTGCGGGTCGTCATTAGTGGTTATAAATCCTTTAGGCTTATTCAGCAGTATGTATACATTCGCCTTTTGTGGGAACAGTTTTTTACCACTCAACGTCACCTGGTCTGTGCGTGATACTTTATGTCCGGGGTCCAGTATCAGTTCTCCGTTCACTTTCACCTTGCCTTGCTTCACCAGCTCTGCTGCAGCACGGCGGCTGCACTCGCCAGAGTAAGCCACAAATTTATTCAGCGGCATTATATCAGGTATTACCGGGCCTTTCTTGCTCCCTTTGCTACCCTTCCTGTTATCTTCGTATTCTTCATCCTCCTCATCTTCCTCTACTACTTTACTTTTCTTCACGGGCGGCGGCGCTACTGCATCGGCATCTGTTACTGGCTTGGCTATCACATTTGTCTCCCGCTGCCTGAAGGGCCTGCTGTCCTTGGGCTTGGTTTCTCTTGCCGGGCCAAAGGACCTTGCAGGCGATGATCTGCGCTCCGGCTTATCACCGTCGCGGTCATCTTTTTCTTTTTTTTTATCTTCTCCCCGCTCCTGGAATTTTTTATAAGCCCTCACCGGTGGCTTATCGCCATCTATTGATTTGCTGAAAGGCTTATCAAATTTGCGGGCAGGTTTTGAGTCGCCATCTTTGCTATCCCCTTCTCCCTGTGCTTCAAATTTCTTGTACGAGCGGGCAGGCCTGTCGCTATCACCTGCTTTACCAAATGGCTTAGCAAATTTACGTGGTGGCCTTGGCTCCCTATCGCCATCCGAGTGGTCTTCTGTTTTCTTGTATGGGCGTGTGGGCCTGTCCTCACCCGGCTTGCTGTAAGGCTTGTCAAATTTGCGTGGCGGCCTTGAGTCGCTACTGCTTCTATCACTTCTTTCTCCGTCTTTGCCACCTTCAAATTTATTATATGGCCGAGCCGGACGATTTCCCGCTGATTTACCGTATGGTTTATCAAACTTACGAGGCGGGCGTGTATCGCTGCTCCTTTCGCTTCGGTCTCCGTCTTTGCTACCTTCAAACTTCTTATACGGGCGCGCAGGACGATCCCCTTCCGTTCTTCCGCTGTATGGCCTGTCAGGCTTCCCGTACGGTTTGCCTTTATCGCCATCTTCACTTTTTCTGTATGGCTTATCTGTTTTTCTGTCTCCCCGGTCATCTCCTGCGTCTTTTTTATAAGTACGCTTGGGGGCCGATGAGCTTTTAGAGGAATATGGTGGTGGTTTTCGCATTTCAGTTTCGCATTATTATGCCGGGGGCAAAGGTACGCCGTTTACCCGGCCTATTGCACATTTATCGTGTGGGCAGGTATCTGTACATCTATTTAGCTTTTTTAGGCTTGCATTTCTTCTGTTCTGCCTTCAGCAGAGGCATACCCTCATTCAGGTTAGCTATTATCTGTTCCAGCCTTGGCATTATGGTTTCTTTACCATTAGCCAGTTTGGCTTCCGCCTCTATTACTACCAGGTCGGCATACATATCCCTTACCTTCACTATGTTTGCACTCGACTTCAAGAAGTGTGCCTGCCGGGCCATTGCCGCATAATCATTCGTGTTTTTTACCAGCTTTTCCAGTTCCAGCAGACCCTTGGGCGCAGTGTCTATATACAGGGATACTATATTATAAATATAGGTCGGGTCATTATCAGAGGCATTATATACAAAGCTTAGGTCTAGTGCAGGTGGTGTCATGAAATAGCATTTTAGTTACTTGTAGGAACTATTACATCCAGTATCAGGCTGCCTATGGTCTTCGCCTCAAAAGGCTTTGCGATACACATACTCATACCTGCTTCCAGGCACTCCGGTGTATCATTTGTAAACATATCAGCAGTTATACCAATGATAGGTACATCATTTTTTAATTCCTGCCGCACATACCTTGCTGTGGCTATCCCATCCATTTCAGGCATTTGCAGATCCATGAGTACTATATCAAAATGGCCTTCCCGCAGCAATTCAATGGCTTGTTTTCCGTTCGTGGCATTTTTTATGGTTGCTCCCTGCTTCAGCAAAATGAAATTGGTAATACGCTGGTTCAACTCATTATCTTCTACTACCAGTATGTTAATGCCATCAAGCATATATAGAAAATATCGTTTTACTAAGATCGAAAATATGACTCAAATATAAGACAATTTATGGTCTTTAAAAGCAGATACAAAATAAAAACAGCCAGCACATCATCAAACCCATAACTTCTGTTTAGTAAATTAGAAAAATATTAATCATTTAATTGTGCATTATACCTTATTTGTTGTACTATTGTATTCTGGTTTCTGATAACAGCGATTTAACATCTCTATCTATCACGCTAACTGAAAACTATGGCATATAAGATACGTATTCTTCCACGCTGGCTCGTTTTTCTTTTAGATCTTTTCCTGGTATGCTTCTGCCTGTTCCTCACACGGATGCTAAAGCTCAACTTCAATTGGTCGCACGTGGATGTGGGCCTGCGCTTTATGATGGGCGTGGCTTTTATCATCAATGCTATACTCTTTTATGTATTCAAGAGTTTTGCGGGCATCATCAGGTACACCAATATCGAGGATGCTCAAAGGCTGGTCATGGTCAATGCTATTGCTTCTTTTCTTTACCTCACGCTCAATGTTACCTTTTTAAGATCGGGCAATTTCTTTACACTACAGATCGTAACGATCAACTTCCTGATCACCACCTTTGTTATCATCTCCTACAGGCTGGCGGTACGCTATTGCTTCAATTTCTACAAAGCCTTGTCTTATGGCGACAAGATCAATAAGAAAAAGGTGGTGGTTTTTGATACCTCTGCCGATGGCCTGCACATAATGAAGGTGATGAACAGCCTACCCAATGGCGATATGCAGGTAATGGCTTTCATGGACGATTCTTTCAACGCCTCCGGAAAATTTGTTGAGGGCCTGCCTATCTACAACTCCCACGAAAGCAGCATTGCCAAGCTACGCAATGATGGTGCTGAAGTACTCATCATTGCCAACAAACAGATAGAAAAAACAAAACTCAATTACCTCGTTGATACCTGCCTCAACTACGGCATCCGGATACAGCAGGTGCCTGCCATGCGCGATTGGCTCAATGGCAAGCTCGATACCCAGCAGTTGCAAGACATCAATATCGAAGACCTGCTGGAAAGGGAGGTCATCAAGATACACAACGAAGCCATCTACACCGAGCTCAAAGGCAAGCGTATACTGGTTACAGGGGCCGCAGGCTCTATCGGCAGCGAGTTGGTAAGGCAGCTCATACAATACCGCCCATCCCTCATCATCTTGTGCGATAAGGCCGAAACACCTACCCATGAGTTCTTCATGGAGGTATCAGACAAATATAAGAATGCCAACGTAAAAGCTTACCTCGGCGATATCTGCGACCGCCAGCGTATGGAGCACCTCTTCGAGATATACACCCCGCAGATCGTATTCCACGCCGCCGCCTACAAGCATGTGCCGCTCATGGAAGACAATCCATCGGTAGCTGTCATTAATAATGTGCTCGGCACCAAAATACTTGCAGAGATAGCCGTAGCTAATAACGTAGAGAAGTTCGTGATGATCTCTACAGACAAAGCCGTGAATCCTACCAATGTAATGGGGGCATCCAAGCGCATTGCCGAGATATTCACACAGAGCTTCTTCAGGCACATAGCACAGGATGGCAACAATACGACCAAGTTCGTCATCACACGCTTTGGCAATGTACTCGGCTCTAACGGCTCAGTTATACCACGCTTTAAAATGCAGCTGCAAAAAGGCGGCCCGCTCACTGTTACCCATCCCGATATTACCCGCTTCTTTATGACCATTCCCGAAGCCTGCCTGTTGGTGATAGAGGCCGGCGTAATGGGCCAGGGCGGCGAGATATTCATCTTCGATATGGGCAAGCCCGTGAAGATCGCTGACCTTGCCCGCAAGGTCATCAAGCTCGCCGGCAAAGAGCCTGATGTGGATATTAAGATCATCTTCACCGGCCTTCGTCCCGGCGAAAAGCTGTTTGAAGAATTACTCAACAGCACCGAGAACGCACTACCTACCTACCACGAAAAGATACTCATAGCCAACGTACCGCAATACGATTTCGAGATAGTGGAAAAGAAAGTAGACAAGCTCATCAAATGCGCCCGGCAACACTACACCCTCGAAACCGTATACCTTATCAAAGACATTGTCCCTGAGTTCATCAGCAACAATGTCTCTTATGAAAAAATAAACGTACAGACAAAGTAGGGAAGAACTATTCTGTAAATATATTTTACTAGTACCTGGAAGCCTCAATGGGAAAAGGGATAAAGTTCGATTAGAACCTTATCCCTTTACGATATTATTTACACTGCTATTTTTAACTAAACGCATTGATCCCCGTCAC
>Ga0316218_1001387_pt1 | contig 26318 bp, 21 predicted proteins | sample TBH18003metaG_FD_203634 | JGI IMG/M metagenome (GOLD analysis project Ga0316218, IMG submission 203634) | Freshwater microbial communities from Trout Bog Lake, Wisconsin, USA - TBH18003 | ecosystem: Environmental > Aquatic > Freshwater > Lake > Hypolimnion/Profundal zone | place: USA: Wisconsin...
CCATAGCAGCCCGGTCGCGCCGCCCCCTGCCGCTCCGGGCAAGTTCAAGATCGTAAATCGGGTTGCGCACCATCGCGTCGACCCACGCCGGCGCTCGCGTTCCGCGAACCCGATTTACTGATTATTTGCGTAACGAGGCTACTATCGGTTCGATGTTGCTACGGCTCATGCGTTCGCCGCATTGGACTCCGCACCCCGGGTCACCCCGACGCACGCCAAGTTGGCTACCTGTTGAACGAGCAATTAACAGGACTAACTCCTTTCAGTTAGTAAGGTTGACCAGGCTTGACCTGGCGTACCGGAGATCGCGGAGATCTCGCGGAGGATCGCGGGGAAAAGACCTGTCCTTGCTTCGGGAGGCCTACCTTCGCCACGGCAGGCCCAGCTTCAGGTCGAGCCGGTACCGGCGGTACAGGAGATCCAGCGGCGACCCCGGCTGGTACGCCAGCAGGGCCTGGGCTACGTAGTAGTCGTCGTTGTCGAAGGACGGGTCCTCGACCAGGTCGCTGGCCAGGTTGTCGCGGTAGGTCTGGGCCTGGAGCATGGCCAGGGGGACCGGCGGGTTGCCCTCCGTGAAGGCGTAGACGAAGATCGCGCCACCCTTGCCCAGGCCGCGCTGGGCCCCCTCGCCGCCGCGGGCGGTGTTGCCCGTGAAGCTGCAGTCGCTCAGGGTGAGGGCGCCGGCGCGGAAGAACACGGCGCCGCCGCAGCCGGCCCCGCCGCCGCCGGTGCCGGCGGTGACCCCGTCGCCCTTGCCGCCGTCGCCGCCGAAGGTGGCGCCGGCGCCGGCCCCGGCCCCGGGGAGGAACAGGCCGCCGCCCGCGCTGCCCCCGCTGCCGCCGCCGCCGCCGCCGAAGGTGGAGGCGTCGCCGCCGCCGCCCAGGGGGCCGACGCTGAAGCCGCCGCCGCCGCCGAAGCTGCCCTCGCCGCCGGGGAGATCGTCGGCCCAGCCGGCCACGGGGTCGGCGGGCAGGCCGCCCCGGGCGGCGCCGCCCCCCCCGCCGTCGCCGATGGCGGGGCCGCCGCCGGCGTCGGTGGAGGCGGTGCCGTCCAGGTGGCCGGAGCCGCCCCGGCCGCCCAGGAGGCCGCCGCCGGCGCCGTCGCCGCTCGTGGCCGGAGGGGCGCCGCCGAAGCCGCCGCCGCCACCGTTCTCGCCGTCGCTCCCGGGCGAACTGCCGCCTCCCTGGGCCTGGCACCCTTCGAAGACCATGCGCCGCAGGGTCACTTTGCCGTTGTCGATGAACAGGCCCCCGCCCATGCCGGCGGCGCCGCCCCCGCCGCCCGGGCCGGCACCGCCCTGGGCCAGGCCGTGGGCCACCACCAGGTGATCCAGCACCAGGCCGGCGCCGCCGCCCACGAAGAACGGCCGGTGGGCCCCGCCGCCATCCACGGTCACCACCGGGTCCTCCGGGCCGAGGATCTCCAGTTGGCCCGCGGTCACCGGCGGCAGGTCGGAGGCCAGCCGGATCACGTCGCCCTCCCCGGCCTCCAGCGCGAACCGGATGCCGTTGACCCCCGGGAACCCCGCGGCCCCGGCCATGGCCGCCCGCAGCGTGCCGGGGCCGTCGTCGGCGCTGCGGGTCACCACCCAGGCATGGTCGACCGGCTCCAGGTCCAGGGGCGCGGACAGCACCGCCCCCTCCAGGTCATCGGCCCGCACCCGGACCTGGTAGAACCCCGCCTGGGCCCGGGTGATGGCCGGCAGTTCCAGGATCGGGTTCCAGGCGTCCGGGATCTCCACTCCGTCGCGGAGCCACTGGTAGTGGGTGGCGGTGGGATCGACCGGGTTGCCCGGAAGGTCCAGCCGGGCCTCCAGCACCACCGTCTCGCCCAGCACCGGCATGGGGCCGGGGCGCGCCACCACCACCACCCCGGCCGGAAGCCCCGGGCCGCAGCCCAGCAGCAGGAGGACCAGGAGCAGGCAGGCTGGGATCACGCGGAGGGAGGGGGCCATGTTCGCCAATAGGACCTGGACCGCCGAAGCGGGCATTCAAATAATATTTAATTTATGTAAATAGAAATAAAAATCAAGACAGCTAAAGACAAGTAAATATTTTTCAGCATTACAATATTTAAATAAATTAAAATTACTTTTTATTCATTGCACACATGGTTCCCCCGCCTATGTTTACCGTCAACTTGCCAACCTTCCTCTCCGGCAAAAGTTATTTCATCCCCCCGTGGAGTCCCAAATGAACCGCACGTTCCTCGTCCCCCTCGCGACCAGCCTGCTGGTCGCCGGGCTCCAGGCTCCCCTCCGCGCCGACGGGGCGGCGGATCAGGTCAAGGGCCAGCTGGACCAGCTCTACGGGGTCCTGGCCGCGACCCTCACCGGCAAGGGCCTGGACAACAAGACGCTGCTGATCCTGGCCAGTCCCGGCAAGCCCGTCTCCCAGGATTTCGACGACACCAACGACGCCGATGCGGAGATCCTGAACCAGCTGGCCGACGTGGTGCCCAAGGCGAACGGGAGCTTCGTTCCCAACGGGGAATGGACCTACTCGGGCATCTACAAAATGATCATGGACAACCATCAGACCCTGGGCCAGAGCGCCTTGACCAAGGCCGAACAGGACCGGCTCGACCAGGCCCAGGCCTGGATGGCGCCCGACAGCGACACCATGGACAAATACACCAAATACCAGACCGCCTACCTGGACCTGCTGGGGCAGAAGGAGCAGGCCGAGCAGGGCGGCAAGACCGCCCCGGCCTCCCTGCTCGGCAAGGTGAATACCGCCCGGGGCCAATTCGTCGGCTGGCAGAACACCTTCGACAAGCACGCCAACACCATCCGCGAGCTCACCGCCAAGGGCGGCGGCGCCATGTGGACCGGCTTCGCCAACAAGTTCGAGAACGGCCTGCGGGGCAGCACCTACAAGGCGTCCTATTTCCCGGCGGCCAAGACCTGGAACAACGCCAGCGACACCAGCTGGCTCAAGGTCACCGTCCGGGGCGATGACAAGGCCTCGGACACCAGCAGTTCGAGCACATCCATCACCGCCGCGATCGGCTACAGGAAGGGCGCGATCGACATCGGCGGCGACTTCTCCAAAAACGATTTCAACGCCGACGCCGCCCTGAACGACAAGAGCTACCAGATATCGTTCGAAGTCAAGCGGGTGAGCATCACCCGCCCGTGGCTCGACTATTCCGTGTTCTACAACCGCGCCTGGTCCCTGCCGGCCAACGTGTACCGGGGCAGCTTCTCGCTGGGCACGGCCAAGGACAACGCCACCAACGAAGTGCCCATGCCGACCTATGTCACCACCTTCTTCCTGGTCCGCAACCTGGTCATCTATTCGTCCTTCTTCACCAGCAGGATGAACGACCAGATGCACAGCATGGGCATCCACGCCCATGCCGAGGTCGGCCCCTTCTCCATCTCCGGCGGCTACGACAAGCGCGACACCGGCCACCACGACGATTCCCATTTCAGCGACGGCAAGGTGGAATGCCCGGGGGTCCAGATCATCGGCTACATGGCCAGCATCCCGCCCAAGTTCCCCGATCCCGATCCCGCCCTGGCCAAGAAATAGGACCGTGGCGCAGCCTGCCGGGAGGACGCGGTGAAACATCTCGCCATGGTCCTGTTGTCGGTCTGCGCCATTCTCCGGGCCGACCCGGAAGCGGAGCTGCTGGAGAAGCTCTACGCCAAGCTGGCGGCGTCCTTCTCCTCGGGCCAGGCGCTGGGCATGGGGGGCGACTATCTCCTCCTTGCCAACCCCGGCCTGCCTATCTCCAAGGATGACTGCGCGGACGCCTATGCGATCTCCATGGTGGCCGACCAGATCCCCGTGCCGGCCCGGAATTACCGCCCCAGCGGGGCGCTCTACTCGGCGACCTACGGCAATATCCTCGACCGTTCGGAGTGCAGCAACTTCGAGAGCATGGCCGACCGGGACAAGGCCCGGCAGGCCCGCCGGGCGATCTACGACAAGAACCGCCCCGGCCAGCCCACGGTGAAATACAGGGCCTACCTCGACAAGCAAGCCGCCTGGGCGGCCGCCCAGGACGCCCTCACCCTGGCCCAGACCGAGCGCCTCGCCACCGGCAAGGCGGTGCCCGCGGGGCTGGATGCGGCCGTGAAGGCCGCCCGGAAGGACTGGGAGGCCAACGGCAACAAGAAGGAGATCGAGGACACCCTGGCCGCCCTGGACACCTACTACTCGGCCAACGTCAAGGCCCTCTTCACCAACCTGTACAATGATTTCAGCGGGGCCAGACGCAGCGACGGCCACGCCTCGGAATGGTACCCCGTCACCGCCACCCCGCCCCCGCAGGATTGGCTCGCCGACTCGGGCTGGAAGCCCTTCACCCTCACCCAGGATGAAGCCAGCCTGGCCAAGGGCGGCGCCGCCCTGCCCCTGGGCGCCAAGGCCCAGGAGGGCAGCCTCTCCGGCTCGGTCTCCATCGCCCTGGAGACCAAGCGGGTCGGGATCGCCCGCCCCTGGCTGGACAAGGGCATCTTCAGCGGCCACGGCTGGCGGCTGCAGGCCACCGGGTTCAAGGTGGTCTCCACGGGCCAGCCGGCCGATCCCGACCCCGGGCTGATGCCCCTTCTGGTCACCGGCGTGCTCCTGTCCCGCAAGCTGGTGCTGACCGGAACATGGCAGTCCTCCGGGGGCAAGGCCCTGGGCCCCTTCGCCCTCTCGGGAGCGCCCGCCGCCCGGAACGGCCAGATGACCCAGACCGTGGACAGCCCCCAGATCCTCGGCTTCTTCTGCACCCCCGTGCCCAAGTCCCCCGACCCGGACGAGAAGGCCTTCCGGACCAAATGAGACCCTGCCCATGATCCCGCGCCCGCTCCTGCCCGCCCTCCTCGCCACCGCGCTGGCCGTGGCCCAGACTCCGGACAAGACCCCGGCGGAGGCCCCGCCCCCGGAAGCCGCGGCGGGCGAGCCGCTTTTCTCCCTGGAGGCCACCCGCCAGGACCTCGAAGTCACCCTCCGGGATTTCGCCAGGACGGTCAAGGTGCCGCTCAGCATCCTGGAACTGCCCACCCAGACGGTCAGCATCCATTTCAAGGACCTGCCCTTCGAGAAGGCCCTGCGGCAGATCCTGGCGGCCGGGCGCCTGGACTTCCGGAAGGTGGACGAGGGCTATGTGGTGGGCCTGCCCCTGGACCTGAAGCTGCGCTTCCCCCAGCCCGACGAGAAGACCCTCGACGCCACCTACCGCTGCCGCCGGGTGGGGGCCGACTCCCTGGCCAACGCCGTCCGCCAGGTGCTGCCGGATATCAAGGTCACCACCGGCCCCACCTTCCTCTCGCCGACCCTGGAGGGCGCCAGCGGCGGCGGCGGCGAACAGCTCAAGACCATCGGCGCCTCCGACGTCTCCTTCCGCACCCACGACGTGCTGTTCTCGGGTCCGGCGGAATCGGTGCGCCGGGCCCTGAACATCGCCCAGAAGTTCGACCGCCCACGCAAGCAGGTGCGGATCACCATCAAGGTGGTGGAGATCGACAGCAACAGCGCCAGCGCGCTCGGGGTCCAGTGGATGCCCTCCCTGAACCTCAACTTCGCCGAACAGCTCACCCCGGGCTCGGGCACCGTCCCCAGCGCCGGCGCCCTGGTGGACGGCATCCGCCTGGGCAAGTTCGGCCACTCGCCCCTGGTGGTGAACGCCACCCTCAATGCGATGGAATCCAAGGGGCACGCCAAGACCCTGTCCAAGCCCACCCTGCTCCTGCTGGACGGGGAACGCAGCTTCATCCTGAGCGGGCAGCGCTACCTCTATCCCAAATACACCGGCAAGGACCAGCAGGGCCAGTCGATCTACGACGTGGCCGAGGCCAAGATCGGCGTCTACCTGCAGGTGGGCGTCCAGATCGGCCTGGATGGGGACATGGTCCTCAGCCTTTATCCCCAGATCACCAGCCTGGGCCAGAGCCGGATCATCAACGGGGCGGAGTATCCCAGCATCAGCACCTCCGAGGAGCAGACCACCGTGCGCGCCGCCAGCGGCGAGATGCTGGTCCTGGGCGGCATGTTCCAGGACGGCAAGACCTTCAACCGGTCCGGGATGCCCTTCCTGAGCAGCATCCCCCTGCTGGGCCGGCTGTTCTCCTCCGATTCCGGCAACCGTTTCAAGAGCGAACTGATGCTCATCCTGACCCCGGAACTGGTGGAGGACACCCTGCCCAAGGACGAGGTGACGGTTTCCGTCACCGACCCGGCGCACTCGTGAAAAAGCCGTAGACGGTCACGTCGACCTGGGCCGGTCCGCCCGGCTTGAGCTCGGCCGCCTCGGCCCGCAGTTCGGTCCCCGGCGCCAGCCGCAGCCCCGGTGTGAAGGCCCGGGTGACGGTGCAGGCCTCCAGCCCGGCCAGGAGCGGCGCGGACAGCTGGGCGAGTTCGAAGGCCACCCCGCCCCGCCGTGCGCTGAGGCGGAAGCTGCCGGCCCGGGCGAACGAGGTTCCGCCGCCGCGCACGGTGAAGGCCACCTCGCGGACCAGCAGGGCCCGGCCGGCCGGCACCTGGTAGGCCTCGCCCCGCCCGGCGGCGGACGGCACCCCGTCCAGGCACAAGGTCCAGGTCCGCTGGGGCGGTGAATCCGCCAGGGCCCGGCCCTGGATGATCACGTTCGAACGATCCGCGGCCGGACTGGCGACGGCCAGGGCAGCGGCCAGCAACAGGATTCTCATGTTCCCCCCCACCCAAGGGGGTGCCGCGAAGGCCCGCCGGGTTCGCCGGGGCTTCCCAGGGCGGGCCGACCCCATTACAGTCAGCATGACCCCCGGAGCGGCCATGCGTGATTTCCTTCAGCGGCTGAAGCAGTATCTCCTCTGCGGCGTCGGCCACGTGATCCCGTTCGTGGCCTGCGGCGGGATCCTGATCGCCACGGCCATCGCCCTGGCCCCGATGAAGCCCGGGCTGGGCCCCGATTTCAGCCAGTCCCCGGCCCTCAAGACCCTTCTCGACATCGGCGCGGCCGCGTTCGCCCTGGTGGTGCCGGTGCTCTCCGGCTACATCGCCTTCGGCATGGCCGACCGCCCCGGGCTGGTCCCGGGCTTCGTCGGCGGCTTCGTCGCCAACGCGGTGGGCGCGGGCTTCCTGGGCGGCCTTTGCGCTGGGCTCCTGGCCGGGGGCGCGGTGATGCTGCTCAAGCGCCTGCCGGTGCCGCGGGTGCTGCGGCCGGTGATGCCGATCCTGGTGATCCCGGTGCTGTCCTCGCTGGCCGTGGGCTTCCTGATGTATGGCGCGCTGGGCGCGCCGATCCGGGAACTCATGGTGCTCCTGGGCCAGGGCCTGCGGACCCTGGGCGGCGGCAACCAGATCCTCCTGGGGCTGGTGCTGGGCGCCATGATCGCCTTCGACATGGGCGGGCCGGTCAACAAGGCGGCGTTCTTCTTCGGGGTGGCCATGATCAAGGAGGGCAACGTGGCGGTCATGGGCGCGTGCGCGGCGGCCATCTGCATCCCGCCCCTGGGCCTGGGCCTGGCCACCCTGCTGGCGCCGGGCCGCTGGAGCCGGCAGGAGCGGGAATCGGGACTGGCCGCCCTGGCCATGGGCGCCATCGGCATCACGGAGGGGGCCATCCCCTTCGCCGCCGCCGATCCCCTGCGGGTGATCCCGACCATCATGGCCGGCTCGGCCCTGGGCGCGGCCCTGGCCATGCTCGGCGGCGTGGGCGACCACGCCCCCCACGGCGGGCTGATCGTCCTGCCCGTGGTGGACCGCCGCCTCTGGTACGCCGGCGCCATCCTGGCCGGCACCCTGGCCGTGGCCCTGGCCAGCAATTTCGCCCGGGTCCGGCCCGCTTCGGAGGCACCATGAAGATCCTCGCCATCACCTCCTGCCCCACCGGCATCGCCCACACCTACATGGCCGCCGAGAGCCTGGAACGGACCGGCGCCGCCCTGGGCCACCAGGTCAAGGTCGAGACCCAGGGCGCCATGGGCGTGGAAAACCGGTTCACCGCCCAGGACATCGCCGAGGCGGATGCCCTGATCCTGGCCGCCGACGTGCCCGTGCAGGGGCGCGACCGCTTCCTGGGCCTGGCCCGGATCCTGGAGGTGCCGGTGCAGCAGGCCATCCGCAATCCCGCGGAGATCTTCCGCCGGCTGACATGAGCCTGGAGCGGCCCTTCCGCTTCCCGCTGGCCCAGGGCCTCCACGCCCGGCCCGCGGCGCAGCTGCGGGCCCGGGCCCTGGCCCATCCGGCCCGGCTGCGGCTGGCCAACGACCGTTCCGGGCGCACGGCGGAACTGGGCAACCTGCTCAGCCTGCTGGCCACCGACACCCGGATGGGCGACCCCTGCCGGTTCCTGGCCGAGGGCCCCGGCGCGGCCGAGGCCCTGGCCGACCTGGCGGCCTTCCTGGCCGAGGTCCTCGAGGACGACCTCCCCGAGCCGGACACCGGCGCGGCCGGACCGGCCATCCCCCGGATCCTGGCCCGGGCCGGGCGCGCCTGTTTCGAGGGCCTGCCCATCGCCCCGGGCCTGGGCACAGGACCGGCCGTGCTGGCCCGCACCCGCTGGCCCGATCCCGGCCCCGGCGGCCCGCCGGCGGCCGAGGCCCTGGCCCTGCGCCGGGCGCTGGCCCGGGTCCAGGGCGCGCTGGCCCGGGAGGCCGGGCATGGCCCCGCGGAGCGCCGGGCGATCCTGGCGGCCCAGGAGGCGATGCTCCAGGACCAGGACTGGGCCTCCGGCCTGGCGGCGGCGATCGCCGCCGGCCAGGGGGCGCCGGCGGCGGTGGCCGCGAGCCTCACCCGGGCCATGGCCGGCCTGCGGGCCTCCGAGAACCCCTACCTGCGGGACCGGGCCCTGGATCTCCGGGATCTCGGGGACCGGCTGCTTACCGAACTCACCGGCGCCGATCCGGGCGGCATCACCCTGGCCGGGCCCGCGGTCCTGGTGGCCGCGGAACTGACCCCGTCCCGGCTGCTGGGCCTGGACCGGGCCAAGGTGCTCGGGCTGGTCCTGGCCGGGGGGGCCGGCACCTCCCACACCGCCATCCTGGCAAGGTCCTTCGGCATCCCCTGCGTGGTCTGCCCCGAGGCCCTGCGGGTGGCCGAGGGCGAAACCCTCACGGTGGACGGGGACCGGGGCCTGGTGGTGCCCGACCCGCCGCCGGAACTGGCGGCCTACTACCGGATCGAAGCCACCGAGCGCCGAGGCCGGCCGGCCGGGCCGGGCGCCCTGGCCATGGCCCTGCACGCCAACATCCTCATGCCCCAGGAGGCCGCCCCGGCCTTCGCCGCCGGCGCCGAGGGGATCGGCCTGTTCCGCACCGAGATGCTGTTCATGGACCGGCCCGGGCCGCCCTCCGAGGAGGAGCAGTACCAGGCCTACCGGCAGGTCCTGGAGGCGGCCGGCGGCCGGCCGGTGGTCCTTCGCCTGCTCGATGTGGGCGGCGACAAGCCCCTGCCCTACCTGCCCCTGGCCCCGGAAGCCAACCCCTTCCTGGGCGTGCGCGGCGTGCGCTGGTACGGCCGCCAGCCCGGGCTGATCGCGACCCAGCTCCGGGCCGCGGCCCGTGCCGCCCGCCATGGCCAGCTCCGGCTGCTGATCCCGATGGTCACCGGCGTGGAGGAGATCAGGCTGGTCCGGGGCCTGCTGGCCGACGCCACCCGGACCCCACTCCCGGTGGGGATCATGGTGGAGGTGCCGGCCGCCGCCATGAATCTTCCGGCCCTGGCCCGGGAGGCGGATTTCCTTTCGGTGGGGTCCAACGACCTGGTCCAGTACCTGTTCGCCGCCGACCGGGGCGATGCCCGGGTGGCCCGCCCCGAGCATGCCTGGCATCCCGCCACCCTGCGGATCCTGGCCCGGATCGTGGCCGACGCCCAGGGGCGGCCCCTGAGCCTGTGCGGTGAACTTGCCGGCCAAACGGCCATGCTGCCGCTGCTGGCCGGGCTGGGCTTCACCAGCCTGAGCCTGGCCCCCGGGGGCCTTGCGGCCGCCCGGCGAACCCTGGCCGCCCTGGATCCGGGCCGCTGCCGGGAGCTGGCCGAACGGGCCCTGGCGGCGGAAAGCGCCGACGCGGTGGCGGCCCTGCTGGCCCAGGGCGCCGCCGGCATCCCGGCCGGGGGCCTGACCGATCCGGACCTGGTCCTCCTGGACCAGGCCTGCGCCAGCAAGGAGGAGGCCCTCAAGCTCCTGGCGGAACGGCTGGCGGCCCTGGGCCGGGCCCGGGACCCCCTCGCCCTGGAGGCCGCCTTCTGGGCCCGGGAGGCGTCCTACCCCACCGGGGTCGGCTTCGGCTTCGCCGTGCCCCACTGCAAGGACCCCGCGGCCACCACGCCCTCCCTGGCGGTGCTGCGGCTGCGCCAACCGGTGGACTGGGGCGCCGCCGACGGCCAGCCGGTCGACATGCTGGTGCTCCTGGCCACCCCGGGCGCCGAGGGCGACGCGACCCATCTGCGCGTCTTCGCCCGGCTGGCGCGCAAGCTCATGGACCCCACCTTCCGGACCGAACTCCGCCGGGCCCCCGGGCCGGCGTCCATCCTCGCCCTCCTCCACCAGCAGGTGCTGGCACCTTGACAGGAACCTCCATGCGCAAAGCCCTCCGCGCCGCCGCCCTCGCCGCCGCCACGCCGCTGTTCCCCGCCGCCCCGGACCTCGACCTGGCCCGGGACCGGACCCTGTTCGTGGCCAACTACGCCCACCTGGACACCCAGTGGCGCTGGAGCTATCCGCTGGTGATCCGGGAGATGCTGCGGGACACCCTGTACGACAACTTCCGGATCATGGAGGAGCACCCGGACTACGTCTTCAACTGGACCGGCGCGGACCGCTACCGGATGTTCAAGGATTACTACCCGGCCGAGTACCGCAGGCTCAAGGACTACGTGGCCCGGGGCCAGTGGTGGCCCTCCTCCAACGCCTGGGAGGAGGCCGACGTCAACGTGCCGTCGGCGGAATCGGTGCTGCGCCAGCTCCTGGTCGGGCACACCTTCTTCCAGCGCGAGTTCGGCACCGAGAGCTCGGATTTCATGCTCCCGGACTGCTTCGGCTTCCCGGCCGCGCTGCCCTCGATCCTGGCCCACTGCGGCCTCAAGGGCTTCTCCACCCAGAAGCTCACCTGGCACTCGGCCCAGGGCATCCCCTTCAACCTGGGCCGCTGGGAGGGCCCGGACGGCCGGTCCGTGGTGGCCGCCCTGAACCCGGGCAACTACGACGCCCACCTGACCGAGCCCCTGGACGGCCCGGCCTGGGTCGCGCGGCTGGACGCCAACTACAAGGTCTCCGGGCTCCGGGCCGACTACCTCTACAACGGCACCGGCGACGAGGGCGGCGCCCCCTACGCCGATTCCCTGGCCACCCTCTGGGCCGGGCTCAAGGCCAAGGGCCCGGTGAACCTCGTGGCCGGCCGCGCCGACCTCCTGTTCAACGCCATCCGCCCGGAGCAGAAGGCCGCGCTGCCGGTCTACAAGGGCGATCTGCTGCTCATCGAGCACTCGGCCGGCTCCCTGACCTCGCAGGCCTTCATGAAGCGCCTCAACCGGAGCAACGAGCTGGGGGCGGATGCCGCCGAGCGGGCCTCGGTGGCCGCCCAGCTGCTGGGCGCCGCCCCCTGGCCGGCCGCCCTGGAACCGGCCTGGGAGCTGACGCTGCGCAACCAGTTCCACGACATGCTGCCCGGCACCTGCCTGCCCAAGAGCTACGAGTACGCCTGGAACGACGGCTTCCTCGCCGCCAAGGCCTTCGCCGGCGGCCTCCAGGACGCGGTGGCCGCGGTGGCCCGGGGCCTGGACACCCGGGTGGAGGGCACCGCCCTGGTGGTGTTCAACCCCCTCTCCGTGGCCCGGGAGGATCTGGTGGAGGCCCTGGTGCCCGCCGAGCTGGCCGGGGCCGCGGCCCTGGTGGCCCGGGACGGCGCCGGCCACGCCCTGCCCACCCAGCGGACGGTGGGCGAAGACGGCCTGCCCCGGGTCCTGTTCCCGGCCAAGGTGCCATCCGTGGGCTTCGCGGTGTTCGCGCTGGCGCCCGGCAAGGCCCCCGGCCACCGCGAACTGGCCGTCTCGGCCCGGACCCTGGAGAACGCCCGCTACCGGGTCACCCTCCTGGATTCCGGGGACATCGGCCAGATCTACGACAAGCGCGCCCAGCGCGGGCTGCTGGCCGCGCCCGCGCGCCTGGCCTTCCATCATGAGCAGCCCTCGGCCTGGCCGGCCTGGAACATGGACTGGAAGGACCGGCAGCAGCCGGCCCAGGCGTTCGTGGATGGCCCGGCCCGGATCACCATCCAGGAGGACGGACCGGTGCGGGTGGCGCTGCGGGTGGAACGCGAAGCCCAGGGCTCCGCCTTCCGCCAGACCATCCGCCTGGCCCGGGGCGGGGCCCCGGTGGAGGTGGCGACCCTGGTGGACTGGAAGACCTCCGCCAGCTCCCTCAAGGCCCACTTCCCGCTGGCGGTGGCAAATCCCCTGGCCACATACAACCAGGACCTGGGCACGATCCAGCGGGGCAACAACGAGCCGAAGAAGTTCGAAGTGCCCAGCCATGGCTGGATCGATCTCACCGAACCCGACGGCAGCTACGGCGTCAGCCTGCTCACCGGCGCCAAGTACGGCTCCGACAAGCCCGACGACCACACCCTGCGCCTGACCCTGCTCTACACTCCGGGCGTGGGCAAGAGCTACCGGGAGCAGCGCTGGCAGGACTGGGGCCGGCACGCCTTCACCTACGGCCTGGCCGGCCATCCCGGCGACTGGCGCGAGGCCGGCAGCCCCTGGCTGGCCCTGCGCCAGGATCAGCCCCTCCAGGCCTTCGCCGTGCCCGGGCATTCCGGCCCCCTGGGGCGCAGCTTTTCACTGCTGCGGGTCGGCGATGCGCAGGTGGCGGTGCAGGCGCTCAAGGCGGCCGTGGACGGCGACGGGATCGTGGTGCGGCTGCAGGAACTCTCGGGCCGGCCGGCCCGGGCGGTGGCCCTGGCCGCCGCGGGCCCGATCCGGGCCGCCCGGGAACTGGACGGGCTGGAACGCGCCCTGGGCCCCCTGCCGGCCGGCGACGGCACCCTCAGCCTGGACTTCGGGCCCTACCAGCTGCGCACCCTGGGGCTGCGGGTGGAGGCGCCGGCGGCCCTCCCGGCCCCCGCCGGCACGCCCCTGGTCCTCCCCTTCAACCTTCAGGCCTTCTCCAGCGATGACCACCGCACCGACGGTGCCATGGCGGGGCCCTTCACCGGCTATCCGGCCGAACAGCTGGATGACACCGTCCAGGCCGGCGGCGCCACCTTCCGGCTGGGCTCCCGGCTCCTGCGCCAGGCCGATACCGTCGCCTGCCAGGGCCAGGTCCTGCCGCTGCCCGCCGGCACCCGGCGGGTGCACCTGCTCCTGGCCGCTTCGGAGCCGGGGGTCCAGGCCCGCTTCCGGACCGGCGACCGGGAGACCCTGGTGGCCGTGCCCGCCTGGACCGGCTACCTGGGCTCCTGGGACAACCGCGTGTTCGACGGCGAGGTGCCGGAGAAGACCTATTCGGTGGATTTCCCCCTGCTGCGCCTCGATCCCGCCTTCCTCACGGAAGCCCGCCCGGCCTGGTGGGCCTCCCACCACCACGCCAAGGGCGAGGACCGGATCTACGAGTACAGCTACATGTTCGCCACGGTCCTGGAGGTGCCCGAGGGCGCCGCCGGGCTGGCCCTGCCCGACGATCCGCGGGTGCGGGTGTTCGCCGCCACCGCGGCCGCCCTCGACAACGCCGGGATCCGGCCCCTGCAGCCCCTGTTCCCCGACCTGGCGCGCGATCCGGCGTTCCTGGCCAGGTTCTCCAAACCTTGAAGATGGTAAGCTTCTTCAACCCCGGAGGGATCATGATCCGCAGATGCGCCGAATTGGAGTGGGCCGACAAGACCGCCATCCGCGGCGGCGCCGGCCCCGCCCGGAGCGCGGACTACCTGGGCGCGGGCGACATGGACGGGGTCCTGGGGGCCGGCCGCACCTGCCTGGAACCCGGGTCCAGCGTCGGCGAGCATGCCCATCCCAACACCGAGGAGCTCTACCTGATCCTGGAGGGGCACGGCACGGGCATCCTCGACGGCCGGCGGTTCCCGGTGGGTCCGGGGGACCTGTTCGTGCTGAAGGCCGGGCAGTCCCACGGCCTGGAGAACGATGGGACGGAGCCGCTGGTCTTCTTCGGCCTCCTGACCCGGCAGGCACCCACGGTCGCCTGAACGGTCGTTGATTTAAAAATATAACTTACATATTTTTAAAGTTGGTCCATGGAGCTGGTGCGGCTGGTGGACCAGAATAAATTACCCATAATATCTATCACCATCCCCGGCGGCTTCCCACCGCCCGCAGCCCATACCGGACCCTCATCCTGAACATGGCACCCCGCGACGCACCCCCTTTTCGGCCGGCCGGCCTGGTCGGCCGAAAGGCCTTGGGGTTCCTCGGCATGCTTCTTTGCCTCCAGGGTCCGACCTGGGGCCAGGACCGCCGAGCCCTGCTGAACCGGTGCAACCAGCCCTGGACGCTGGCCCTCGTGGAGGGCGGCCGGGCCGGGGACGGCAGCATTTCCTTCCTGGATAAATTCAGCGGCAGGAATCTGGGGACCCTGGGCCGGGTGGGCGAGGCCGCGACGATTCCCGCCAAGGGCCGGATGATGCTGGTCTTCAATCGCCGGGAAGGCTATTTTTATCATAATTTCATCATTAAAGACGCCCGCGGTTTCTACGCCGAGTACGTGGCCAGCGTCGAGTTCCTCTCCAGTCCCAGGATCACGATCCAGTTGGTGGACCAGCACGTGGGACCACCTCTGGACCGGGGCGACGAAGGCGATATCAAAAGGTTCATTGCGGATTCCATCGAGGTAAACAGTGAATCAATCATTATTAACCAAAATGTCCTTATTCATGAGGAAAAGGACAATGTTGAAAACTCAAAATGGCCAAACATCAATGTTCCATCACTTAATCCTTGATTATCTGACCTATTGACAAACCCAATTTGAAACCGGATCCTGGACGGGTGAACCTGCTCCCACCTTTTATCAACCTTTCTTTTTTCATCAATTTTAGGATCACAGAAGCTTCCTTCCCGAATCCCCTGGAGTTCCCCGTGAACAAATACGTTCTCGCAGCCCTGCTATGCCCATTGGTCGGAGCCTCGGCCCGTGCCCAGGTGGCCCAAAACCCCGGCCACCCCATCACGGGCGCCTATGAAACCACCCCCCTCGACACCCCCGTCGTCCAGCAGGCCAAGGCCTTCATCCAGAACCAGCTGCCCAACCTGCTCCTGGGCGAGGTGTCCGAGGCGTATTCCCAGGTGGTGGCCGGCCTCAACCTCAAACTGATCATCGAGGCGACCGGCGAGGACGGACCATCCACCTGGCAGTTCGTCGCCTTCCGGAGCCTCGATCAGCACTGGCACCTGACCTCGGCCCATCGAATCTGAGCCGGCTCAGCGGGGCTGCCCGACCCGGACGAAGTCGTCCACGCGGATCACTTCCCGGCGGGCCTCCAGGGCCGCGCGGAGGATATCGGCCTCGGGGCGGGTGATCACTCCCGCCTGGAGTCCGGCCTCCACCATCTGCGCCTCGTTGCCCGGCTCAAGCTGGCCGAGCCCGGCGGCCGCCCCGAGTTTCCGTTCCAGGGGTTCGGCCGCGATCGCCTTGCGCAGGGCATCCTCCAGCCGGCCCACCGGCTCCCGCATGTCCATGGGCAGGAAGGCGCCCGAGGCCAGACGGTCGCGGGCGGGGGAAGGCCCCAGGAGGATCCCGGCGACCTTCTGGCCGAGCCGGTCGCTGGGGCCGCGGCGCTGCCGGCCGGTGGGGAACACCACCGCGCGCAGCAGCAGCGCCGCCGGCCGGCTTGGGAGGTTGCGCAACAGGCCGTCGAAGGCGGTCTCGATCTGCAGGAAGCTGTCCTCGCAGGCCCAGCGCAGCAGCGGCCATTCACTGGGCGGGCGGCCCCGGTCCTCGAACTGTTTCAGGCAGGCCGAGACCAGGTAGAGGTGGCTCAGGATATCCGCGCAGCGCCCGGACAGCTTCTCCTTGCGCTTCAGGTTGCCGCCGAGGGTGAGCAGGGCGAGGTCGCTGGTGATGGCGAAGGCGGCGGCGTAGCGGGTGGCCAGCTGGAAATAGCGTCGGGCCGGGCCGCCGGGGGATGGGACCAGATGGCCGCCGGTCAAGCCGTGGAAGAGGGACCGGGCGAACACCGAAAGCGTGAAGCCCACGTGGGCCCCGAAGTGCCGGTCGAAAGCCGGCAGGGCGTCCGGTTCCCGGACGGCCCGCATCTCGTCCAGGATATGCGGGTGGCAGCGGATCACCCCCTGGCCGAAAATGATCAGGGTGCGGGTGAGGATGTTGGCCCCCTCCACCGTGATGCCGATCGGCAGGGACTGGTAGGAGCGCCCCAGCAGGTTCCGGGGCCCCAGGCAGATGCCGCAGCCGCCGAGGATGTCCATGCCGTCGTTGACCACCTTGCGCAGCCGTTCGGTGCACTGGTGCTTCACGATCGCCGACAGGACCGAGGGCCGCTGGCCCTGGTCCAGGGCCCCGCAGGTCAGGGTCCGGGCGGCATCCATCAGGTAGGCGTTGCCGGCGATCCGGGCGAGCGGCTCCTCGATCCCCTCGAAACGGCCGATCGGCAGGCGGAACTGCCGGCGCACCCGGGCATAGGCGCCGACGACCAGGGCCACGTACTTGCCGCCCCCGGTGGCCTGGGCCGGCAGGGACAGGGACCGGCCCGCGGCCAGGCATTCCATGAGCATCTTCCAGCCGCGCCCGGCCTGGGCGGGGCCGCCGATGATCCAGTCGGCGGGGATGAACACGTCCCTGCCCCAGTTCGGCCCCACCTGGAAGGGGATGCCCATGGCGTCGTGGCGGGTGCCGATGGCGATGCCGGGGGTGGTGGTGGGGATCAGGGCGAGGGTGATGCCTTCCCCGCCTTCGGCCAGGAGGTGGTCCGGATCGCTGAGCTTGAAGGCCAGGCCCAGCAGGGTGGCCACCGGGCCCAGGGTGATGTAGCGCTTTTCCCAGTTCAGGCGGATGCCGACGATCTCCCGGCCCTCGAACGGGCCCCGGCAGACCACGCCGGTGTCCGGAATGGAGGCGGCGTCGCTGCCCGCCTCCGGAGCGGTCAGGGCGAAGCAGGGCAGCTCCTGGCCCCGGGCCAGCCGGGGCAGGTAGTGGGCCTTCTGGGCCTCGGTGCCGTAGTGGTTGAGGAGCTCGGCCGGCCCGAGCGAATTGGGCACCATGACCGTGACCGCGGCGGTGGTGCTGCGGCTGGCCAGCTTGAGGATCACCTGGGAGTGGGCCAGGGCCGTGAAGCCCAGCCCGCCGTAGCGCTTGGGGATGATCATCCCGAGAAAACCCCTGTCCTTGAGGAACGCCCACACCTCGGGCGGCAGGTCCTTGTACTGGTCCATGATCCGCCAGTCGTCCAGCATCCCGCAGAGCTCCTCCACCGGCCCGTCGAGGAAGGCCTGCTCCTCGGCCGTGAGGACCGGCGCCGGCTGGGCCAGCAGGCTCCGCCAGCGGGGCCGGCCGCTGAACAGCTCCCCGTCCCAGCCCACGGTGCCGGCCTCCAGCGCCTCCTGCTCGGTCCGGGAGAGCGGCGGCAGCTTGTGCCGGAACAGGCCCAGCAGGGGCTTCATGATCAGGGGCCGGCGCAGGAATGGCAGGTTCACCACCAGGGCCGCGGCCGCGTAGCCCGCCCAGGCGGCGGGGACCGTCCCGGGGCCCCCGGGGTGGTATTGCCAGGCCGCCAGGACCACCGCCGCGAAGACGGTCCAGGCCGCCAGCCCGGCCTGCAGGAACGCCAGACCCCAGGCGGCGAGGAGCGCAAGCCCGGCCAGGAGCAGTTGGATCATTGAACATCCTTTGGCTTGAACGGGATTCCGTCCCGCTCAAGGTACTCAGATTCAAGGCGGGCACAAGGCGTGACCGGCCGGCCCGGTCACGGCTTCTTGAATATTTCGGCAAAGAAGTCCTGCATGTGCCGCCAGCTGCGGCGGGCGGCGGCCTCCTGGTAGGCGGCGCCCTTGGCGGGATCGTCCCCCGCCTCCTTCTGGGTGAAGGCGTGCACGGCCCCGGCGTAGGCGATGAACGTGTAGTCGGCCTTGGCCTTGCGCATCTCGTCCTGGAAGGCGGCGACATCCTTGGCCGGAACGAACGGATCATCCGCGCCGTGGCAGACCAGGATCTTGGCCTGGATCGGCGCCACCGCGCGCTCCGCGGGGCTGTCCAGGCCGCCGTGGAAGGACACCACCCCGACCACCGGCAGGCCGCCCCGGGCGGCCTCCAGCGCCCCGGTCCCGCCGAAGCAGAAGCCGATCACCGCCACCCGCGCCGGGTCCACCGACGGCTGGGCCCTCAGGGCCTCCAGGCCGGCCCGGATGCGGGCCTGGTAGAGGGTCCGGTCGCCCTTGTAGCGCATGGCCAGGGCGCCGGCCTCCTGGGTGTTCCGGGGCGCCACCCCCTCGCCGAAGATGTCTCCGGCCAGGGCCACGTAGCCCAGCCTGGCCAGGGCGTCGGCGGTGCGCCGCTCGTGGTCGGTCAGGCCCATCCACTGGTGGATGATGAGGATCCCCGGGACCTTGCCTTTGGCCTTGGCCGGCAGGGCCAGATAGCCCGCCAGCCGGGTGGCGCCTTCCGGATAGACCAGGGGCTGGCCGGCGAGCACGGGAAGGGCGGCCAGGAGGAGGGGGAGTTTGCCGACGTTCATGGGAAGGCTCCGGAATTCCTGGGAAGCCTACTCCGGTTCGGCGCCGCCCCGATGGAAAAAGCCGCACGAATTTCGTGGACACCGCGGGGCCGTCCGGCGAATACTGTCCAGAGCCCTGCGAACAACCCTTGTGTTATCTTATATTTACTATAAATTTATGCATAAATTTTAAATATCTTTTTCGGGAGCCCAGCATGAACCGAATCCGCCGCCTGCTCTTCACGGCCCTGGCGCTGTTCGCCCTGGTCGCGGGTCCCCTGGCCGCGCGGGATCCCGGGTCCTTCCTGCCCACCCAGGCCAGGGATCCCCTCACCTGGGGAACCTTCACCAGCTGCCTGGACGTCTTGGAGCGCTGGGTGGGCAGCCGCACCCCGGATTGGGTCTTCCACACCGCCGAACTCGGCTACCGGGCCCGTACCCCCCTTTATGGCCCGGACGGGACCTCCTTGCTGGATCCGCAAGGGCAGCCGCGCGCCGGCACGGCCCAGCTCAGCGGCCGGGTGTTCTTCCCGCCCGCCTGGCGGGCCGGGGATTGGGCCCGGATCCCCATCGTCATCTACAGCCATGGGACCACGCTGAACAAGGACTCGGTGGCCTCGGCCTTCCGGGGCCACGAGTGGATGTTCGGAGCGGCGGCCGCGGCCTACTACGGCTTCGCCGTGGCCATGCCGGACCAGCCCGGGATGGGCTCGGACGGCGCCGCCTACCATCCCTTCTGCCACGCCCGGTCCCTGGCCTACGCCGTGGTGGACGCGATTCCGGCGATCCAGGCCCTGTTCGGCCAGGATCCCTACCTGGTGGAGCACCACTACGCCTGGGACGGGAGGGTCTTCCTGCTGGGCTATTCCGAGGGCGGCTACGCCACCCTGGCCGCGGCCCGGGAAATGGAGACGCACCGGGACGACTTCGGGGGGGAGGCCGGATTCATCCTGGCCGGCTCAGCCTGCATGGCCGGCCCCTTCGGCCTTTCCGGCACCACCCGCCGGTCCGTGCTGGATCCTTCCTGGGCCTTCCCGCACCCGTTCTTCATCCCGTACGTCATCCAGGCCTATCACGCGGTCTATGGCGCGCGCCTGGACCCCCTCGAGGCCCTCGCCCCCGCCCTGCTGGCACCCGGCGAGGATGGGGACATCCTGGCCTGGACCCGCGGCGGGATGGAGGGCCTCGCGGCGGACCAGCGGATCGCCGCGCGCCTCGGGGTGGCCCCGGGCCAGGTGGTGGCCCGGGCCATGCTCAACCCGGACTGGGTGCGCCGGGAGCTGGAACCGCCGGGTTTTCCCGACAGCACCGTCGGCCGGATCCTGGTCGAGAACGACCTGACGGGAGGCTGGCTGCCGACCCGGCCGATTCTTTTCTGCCAGGCCCCGGATGACCGGGACGTGCCCATGCAGAACACCCTCGACACCCTGGCCGGCCTGGGCCAGGCGCTCCGGGAGGCGGGGCGGGACCCCGCCGCCACCCTGGTCTTCAAGCCGCTGCCGGCGGGGCTTGACCACGTCACCGGGGTCTTCTTCGCGCTGCCCGAGGCCTTCGACTGGATCTACCAGGGCGCCCCCGCCGGCCTGGGGGCGATGCCCGCTGCAGATTGAGCCGACCGCCCGGGCAATTATTGGTTACCTTGTTGGATACCAATCAACCGGCATCCGGGGGGCCCCATGGCAAGACCGTCATTCCGCCTCAATCTGTTCGGCCAGACCATCCTGGTGGTGACCCTCGCCCTGCTGCCCCTGGTCCTGGTGATCACCGCCCTGGTGCTGCCGACCCTGAAGGCGAAGATCCGGTCCGACCGGGAGGACGCCACCCGGGTGGCGGTGGAGAGCGTTTTCGGGATCCTCCGGGATTATGACGGGCGGGCGAGCAGGGGCGAGCTGACCCTGGACCAGGCCAAATCCCAGGCGGCCGGCGTCATCAAGGGCCTGCGCTACGGCCATGACGAGTACTTCTGGATCAACGACCTGTCCCCGCGGATGGTCATGCATCCCTTCAAGCCGGAACTGGACGGCAAGGACCTCAGCCAGATCAAGGATCCCGAAGGCAAGCCGCTGTTCATGGTCATGGCCCAGGTCTGCCGCGAGCAGGGGTCCGGGTTCGTGCCCTACCTCTGGCCCCGCCAGGGGGACACCGAGCCGGTACCCAAGATCTCCTTCGTGAAGGCCTACCCGCCCTGGAACTGGATGGTCGGCAATGGTGTCTACGTGGACGACATGGCCCGGGAATACGCCGGGATCCGCAATCGCATCATGGCCTGGCTGGCCCTGGGCACCGCCCTGGCCCTGGGCAACGCCGCCCTGTTCGCCCGGCGAGTGCTCGGACCGGTGCGAGCCCTGTCCACGGATCTCACCGAGCAGATGGAGGGCCTGTCCCGAGGTGATCTGCGGGTCACCGCCCACGCGGCCCGCGCCCGGGAACTGGGCCGGGTGACCGTGGCCTTCAACCAGGCCGTGGCCTCCTTCGGTGGCCTGGTCAAGGATCTGGGCGCCCTGGCCACCAGCCTGGACCAGGAATCCGCCATCCTCACGGCCAGCGCCGATACTATGGCCAAGGACACCCAGGAGCTGTCCCGGGAGATGAACGCCGGGCGGCAGGACGCCGAGGGGGTATCCCAATCCATCCTGGGTCTGTCCTCCGCCCTGGTCGCCATGGCCGAGCGGCTCCAGGAGGCCCAGACCGAGGCCAAGGCCACCGTCCAGGCCACCGTCGAGGGGGCCGGCCACGGCTCCGCCACCGCCGCGGCGATGGGGGGCATCCGCGCCAGTTCGGAGAAGATGGCCTCGGCCGTGCGGATCATCCAGGACATCGCCCGGCAGACCAACCTGCTCTCCCTCAATGCCGCCATCGAGGCCGCCAAGGCCGGGGCCCAGGGCAAGGGCTTCGCGGTGGTGGCCGAGGAGGTGCGCAAGCTGGCCGAACGCTCGAGCACCGCCGCCAAGGAGATCTTCACCCTGATCCAGGAAAGCGACGCCACCGTCACCGAGGGCGGCCGGGCCGTGGCCGAGATCGTCACCGCCCTGAACCGCATCGAGGTGCAATCCGAGGGCATGGCCGCGCGGATCCAGGAGCTGGTGGAGACCCTGCGGACCCAGGCCGAAACCAGTGGCCAGGTCGCCGAACAGACCATGGTGGTCATCCTCCGGCTCGGCCGGGACACGGAAGCCGCGGCGGCCCTCAACGAGAAGGTCGAAGGGGTGGACCGGGCCGCCCGGGTCCAGGCCGAGACCTCCCGCGGCCTCCTGGAGAAGATCAAGCGGTTCCGGACCTGAACCGCCCGGCCAGGGCGGTGACGTAGGCCAGGGCGCCCAGGGGCACCAGGAAGGCCCACCGCACCGCACTGAGATCCGCCATCGCCCCCATGAGGAACGGCACGACGGCCCCTCCCAGGTTGGCCATCACGGCCAACCCGGCCAGCTCCGCCCCCTGCCGGGGCCGGCTCTGCAGCGTGATGGCGAACAGGGACGGCCAGATGTTGGAGAAGCTCATCCCGGCCAGGACCACCGAAGCGATGGCCAGGGCCCGGGAGCCCAGGCAGAGGCCGGCCATGGCGGCCATGCCGGCGATGGCGCAGATCCGCAGGAAAGGCCGGGGCCGCACCCAGCTGAGCGCCACCGTACCGATCAATCGGCCGATCCCCTGGCTCAGCCAGAACAGGCCCTGGCCGAACCGGATGGCGTCGCCCTGGACATCCATGCCGAAGGTGAGCCACATGTGCGAGGCCAGATAGGTGTTCATGCCCATTTCCGAACCGGTGAACAGGAACAGGCCCAGGACCATTCGGCGGATCGATCGGATCCGAAGCAGGTTCAACAGGTCCCTCAGCCTGGCGGGCCGCTCGGGGGGGTCCTCGGGCAGCGCCGACCCGGTGACGGACGCCCAGGCGAGCAAGGCCAGGCCCGCGAAAAAAGGGAAGATCCCCTTCCAGGAAAACCCGCGCGCGACGATGAAGGCGATGAAGTAGGGCCCGGCGATCGACCCCAGGCTTTTGACGAACTGCGCGAAGGTCAGGTTGCGCGGGTAGCGCTCCGGTTCGGTGACCTCCCGGAGCAGCGGGTTGCCGGCCACCAGCAGGCAGGTCATCCCGAAGCCGATGAGGAAGACGGCCAGCAGCAGGTGGGAAAACCGGGCGAGCAGGAAGCAGGGCAGCAGGTGCGCACCCGCGGTGATCAACAGACCGGCCTGGAGCAGGTATTTCTTGCCCTTGCGCGTTGCGAACAGGCCGGCCGGCAGGGAGAACAGGGCGAACGAGACCGCGCCTGCGAGTGGGATCAAGGCGCCCTGGGCGGATGTGATGCCGAACACCTCCTTGGAAATCCCGACGAAACTGCCGCGCACATCGCCGAAGCCCATCACCAGGAAGGCCATCAGCAATGCCAGCAGGGGCAGGTTCATCCCGGGCCCTCCGCCCCAGGAGTGGCGCCAGGGCCCTGTCGGTTCAGGGCCGGAAGTGGGAGGATGGAACCATGCTCACAGCCGCGTATGATCCCGAGACCTTCCGCACCCTGGGCCACCAGACCGTGGACGCCCTGGCCGACCACCTGGCCCGGGCCCAGGCCCGCGAGCTCCCGGTGCTGCCCTGGCGGGAGCCGGCCGATTCCCTGCTGGCCTGGCCCCCGGACTTCAGCCCCGAGGGCGGGGCCGACCCGCTGACCCTGATCAACCGGGTGCTCGAGCAGTCCCACCACCTCCAGCACCCCCGCTATGTCGGCCACCAGTGCTCGGCCCCCCTGCCCCTGGCGGCGGTCCTGGCCCCGGTCGCGGACCTCCTGAACAACGGCACCGCGGTCTACGAGATGGGCCCGGTGTCGACGGCCATGGAGCACTCCCTGGTGCAGTGGCTGTGCGGCCGGGTCGGCTTCGATCCGGCCCGGGCCGGCGGCGTCCTCACCCACGGCGGCAGTGCCGGCAACCTGACCGCCCTTTTGGCCGCCCGTCAAGCCACCAGCCCCAACGATGTCTGGGAGGAGGGCTACCCGTCCCCCATGGACCTCTGCATGATGGCTTCGGACCAGACCCACTACTCGGTCCGCCGGTCCGCCCAGATCCTGGGCCTGGGCGGGCGCAACGTGATCCCGGTGGCCACCGACGGCCGCCTGCGCATGCGCCCCGACGCCCTCGCGGCCGCGCTCGACGAGGCCGCCGCCCGCGGCCGGCGGGTCCTGGCCGTGGTCGCCAGCGCCGGCTCCACGGCCTCCGGCGCCATCGACCCGCTGGAGGCCATCGCCGACCTGTGCGAGGCCCGCGGCCTGTGGCTGCACGTGGACGGCGCGCACAGCGGCGCGTTCGTGGTCTCCGACCGGCTCCGGCCCGCCCTGGCCGGCATCGAGCGCGCCCACAGCGTGGTCATCGACGCCCACAAGATGCTGATGATGCCCTCCCTGGCCACGGCCGTCCTGTTCCGGGACGAGGGCCATTCCTTCGAGACCTTCAGCCAGCAGGCCAGCTACCTGTTCGACCGCAGCGCCCGCCAGGAGTGGTACAACCTCGGCCACCGCACCCTGGAATGCACCAAGCGCTTCCTCAGCCTGGATCTCTACGTCGCGCTCAAGGTCAAGGGCACCGCCTTCTTCGCCGCCTACCTGGAGCGCATGGTCGACCTGGCCGCCCAGTTCGCCCGGGCCATCCAGGCCCGCCCCGGCTGGGAGCTGCTCACCCCACCCGAAAGCAACATCGTCTGCTTCCGCTACGCCCCCGAAGGCATGCCCGACCCCGACGCCGCCCAGGTCCGGATCCGCGAGGCGATCATCCAGGAAGGCTCCTTCTTCATCGTCAAGACCCAGGTTCGCGGCCGCACCTGGCTGCGCACCACGATCATCAACCCGCTCACCACCTTCGCGGACCTGGAAGCGCTGCTGGCGCGGATCGAGGCCGGCGCCTAGGCCGATCGGCTACCCGGCAGCGATTAGAAAGAAGGCGATCGCGAGGGAAGCCCAGCGGTGGACCCAACCTGGGACGGCCGGACCGGAAGGGAAACCCCGCAGGCTTGCGACGAAGGCAGCCAGGATCAAGCCGAGCGCCACGGCAACGGTGCTGAGACGGGATGGTTGGAACGCCGGCCTGCCGTGGACTTCCGGAATCGCCTGGCGCTTGCCAAGCCGTCCCCCGGCGGCCCAATACAGGTGGACCCCGGCCAGGAGGAGCAAAGTGAGGGTGAGAACAATTGGAACCATGGCTGGACCACGAGAAACTGCATCCAAGATGCTTTTGTGCCCGATCGACAACTGAGTGGGATGCTCCGAAGGTTGGCGAAATGCGGAAACCCCTGGCGTTGTGCCCGCATAATTAAAACATGGATGGAAAAACCCTGCTCAGCCTTGCATGCTACATCCCTTTGTTTATTGCAATAGCAACCCGCACCTCCCGCACTCAGCGATGGTACTGGGATTGGCGCCTCTTCTCATTTATCAGCATTGGATTGGCTGTCCTCGCCGGAATCATCAAGCCACTGGGTTTGGCAAGTCTCGGCGCGACAGCCCTCCTTGCTGCCATGACCTTCAGGACCAAAGCCCTCGGGAGGGCGTTGGCAACCGCCGCCACCGTGTCCCTATGCGTTTCCCTGGGCGCCCACCTCCTTCCCGGAATCAGCAACCCATTGCTGTTTTCGGGCGCGGTCTCCCCGGCATCGAGCGAATACCGGCTGTTCTGGAATTTTGATAAGGCATTCGCTGGCCTGATCCTCCTGTCCTTGGTTCCCAGAGAAGCCACCCATCCAATCCGGGGCATCCGGGCTTGGAAGGCCTGCCTCGCCTTCCTGGCCCTCGCAATCCTGGTCGCAGTCCTGACCGGCATGACCCGATGGGACCCGAAATTCACCAGGACCCTGCTGCTCTGGGCCCCGGCAAATCTCTTCCTGGTCTGTTTTCCGGAGGAGGCCATGTTCAGGATGCTGATCCAAGGCAGATTGGAAGAGTGGCTGGCGGCTCACGGGAAAAGCGCTTCCCTCGGTGTCTTTTTGGCCGCGGCCATGTTCGGTTTGATCCACTTCAGGGGTGGCCCTGTCTACATGGTTGTAGCGGCCCTGGCCGGCTCTGCCTATGGTTTTGCCTACCAGGCCAGGCGAAACCCATGGCACCCGGTCCTGGTGCATTTTGGTCTGAATTTATTGCACTTCCTTTTCTTTGCTTATCCCTTCCCAAGGATATGAGGTCAACGTAAAGGGACCTGGCACATGCGGGCCACGCTCTCGGCCAGTCGGGTGGTGACCCGTGCATGGGGCTCCAGCCAGTCCAAGGCCTCCAACTTCGGACCGCAGGTTGGGCAGGCCACCCCGGCGCGCCAGACCACCAGCACGGTCTCTGCATCGAAGACGGGCAGGTCCCGGATCTCTCGTTGGGACCAGTCATGCACCCCCGAAACCTTGCACTGGCAGCCGCTGCAGGCCCTGGCGTGAGCGCCGAACCCGATCAGCTCAAGCCAGCCCTGGGCACGGCCGCCTTTCTCCCCAGGTTCGAACCTTTCCACGGCTCCAACGCGATGTCCTTTCCATCTTTCCAAACGGGCAATAAGCTCCATGGTAGGCATTAGTGGCCTCCTCTCATCTCGGTTGCTAAGCAATCCCAAGATGTCTGAAGTCCACGGCAGCCGATCTGTATTGAACCTAGCCGCTCCGCGGCAGGGGTCACCAGCGCCCGTCCAGCCCGGTCGACCTGAAAGACTTGCAGAATCTTCGGCTTGCAGTCTCCTTGAATACGGCGGTGTTAGCGCACCAGCCCCACAT
>Ga0316218_1001419_pt1 | contig 25971 bp, 42 predicted proteins | sample TBH18003metaG_FD_203634 | JGI IMG/M metagenome (GOLD analysis project Ga0316218, IMG submission 203634) | Freshwater microbial communities from Trout Bog Lake, Wisconsin, USA - TBH18003 | ecosystem: Environmental > Aquatic > Freshwater > Lake > Hypolimnion/Profundal zone | place: USA: Wisconsin...
CAGCTGGACCTAGCGAACGCAATGAACCCAAACCAACTCGGACAAGTGCTGGTGAGCAGCAACCTGGAGTTGAGAACCTTCCTAACGGCAACGGAGAACGAGTTCCCGTTCAACGTGCAGGTGAGCAAGTCGGACCCGAGGGCGGAGTCGGCGCTGAAGGAAACAAACCTTCAGGAATGGGTGAACCTAGCGGCGTCAGTGGTAAACGTGTCGAGTCTAGAGTAAGTGATCGGCGTGGTCTTGAAACAGAGACGGCGCATCAAGTTACTTATGAGCCTCATTCGCAATCGGCATCAGTTGGTACGTTAGTCCCACGTGGGTTGCAACAATCTATTGATACAGCACTAACCAAGCTAGAAGAGGCTGTAGGCCCCATTGATGATTATGTGGGTGAAGCCCTACGTATGAGTAATGATGAGCTGTACAAGGCGTTCTCTGCAGAACAGATTGATGCTCTTGCCTTGTCTATTCATAACGCCGAACAGGGCAGTGGATTCATCATTGGCGACCAGACAGGTATTGGTAAGGGCCGTGTTGTTGCAGGGATGATTAAGTACGCATTGGTCAATGGCAAGATCCCAATTTTTGTTACTGAGAAACCCAACTTGTATGCGGACATGATCCGAGACTTGGACGACATTGGGTTAACCAAAGAACTTGGTTTGGATGACAAAAAATCTAAGATCTTGGTCACGAACACAGATGATCCAGTCGAATATAAGTTATCCAGAGAAGAAGATGGAGAAAAGGTTGAACACAAATTTACACTTGTTTCTCCAGAAAAAGACGCTAAGACATTAAAGGCTTTATTCCAGAAGATGATGAACGAGGACAGCATTGGTCCTTACAAAGTTATCTTTACAACATACAACCAGAATCAAACCCGTGGCGGTAGTGAAACAGACCGGATGCGGTTTACTAGTCACTTTGCTAATGGCAACTATGTGATTCTTGATGAGAGCCACAACGCAGGTGGTTCTGGTGAAGCCAAACCAAATGCAGAAGGTGAACCAGAAGTTGCAGGTCGTGCAGGCTTCTTCCGCAATCTGATTGGTAAATCATTCGGATCTTTCTTTTCGTCAGCCACTTATGCGAAAAGACCGGAAGTTATGAGCTTGTATGCCAGCACGAACATGCGTCAGGCTGTAGATCATATTTCTCAACTTGCCAATGCCATCAAAGAGGGTGGCATCCCGATGCAGCAGATCGTGGCGAACATGCTGACTTCCGATGGTCAGTACATTCGCCGTGAACGCACCTTTGCTGGTGTGTCTTATGAAACAGTTCCTGTTGATGTAAACAAAGAAACCGCAGAAAAGATGGCAACTTCTTTGCGGTCCATTCTGAGTTTTTCTCAAAATAAAGAAACAGCCATTAAAAACATCCAAGAAGAATTGGATCAGATGGGTGAGGTCATTGACGGCAAACGCATAACAGCTGATATTGAGGGTGCTGAATTTGGCTCACGGATGCACAATTTGATCAATCAAATGTTGCTGTCCTTGAAAACTGCTGAGACAGTTAAGTTTGCTATTGAGAGGTTGAAAGCTGGTGAGAAGCCAGTGATCACGGTAGCCAACACAATGGGTTCATTCTTATCAGAATATGCCGAACTGAATGGAATCAAGAATGGTGATGCGATCAATTTGTCTTTCAAAGACATGTTCTTACGCTACCTTGAAAAGCAAAGAGAAGCAAAAATCACCAACCCAAATGGTGAGAAAAGTTATATACGCCTTAGTGACGAACAGCTGGGACCAAAACTTGTCAAGCAGTTCAATGATATTAAGAGTTTCATTGAGAACGCTGGGTTTGGTTCGGCTCCTATGTCGCCCATCGACTACATGCACAATGAGCTGCGTAAGGCCAAATACAAAACGGACGAGATCACTGGCCGTACAGTCATAGTTAATTATGCAGATGGGGTTCCCATCCTAGAGGGAAGAGATCCAAATACAAAACAACGTACCGCTGCAATTGATTCTTTCAACCGTGGTGATACCGATGTTTTGATCATTAATCAATCGGGTGCAACTGGTCTGTCGTTACATGCGTCAGAAAGGTTTGATGACCGGCGTAAACGTCACATGATCATTGCCCAAGCCGAGGCAAACATCGACACCCACATGCAAATGCTGGGCCGTGTTCACCGTACTGGTCAAGTTCTTGTCCCATCGTATTCACAAATGATGGCAGACATTCCAGCTGAGATGCGCCCAGCAGCCGTTCTCATGAAGAAGATGGCTTCACTGAACGCCAACACCACAGCGTCCCGCAAGTCGGCTGTAACGGCTGAAGGTGTTGTTGACTTTATGAATGACTACGGCGGTAAAGTTGCTGCTGAGTATTTGGAAGATAACCCAGATGTATACGAACAGTTGGGCGGCAAGGAAACTATTAAGGGTATTCCCAAGCCAGAAGCTGCCACTGAAGACTTCATTCGTAAGTTAACGGGTGTTATCCCAACGCTTCCTTTGGAAACGCAAGAAAAGGTTTATAAAGACCTTACTGAGCGTTACAACGAATTGATTGAGCGTGAGAACAGCATGGGCACCAACAAGTTGGAAGCCAAAGCTCTTGACTTGGATGCTAAGACCATTGCATCTGCTCCGCTTACTGATCGCAAAGAAGGTGATTCAATCTTTGCAGCCCCAGCTAACATGGAAAAGGTTGACGTTAAACGCACTGTCATACCTTTTACGAAAGATCAATTAATAGAGTTGGTTCATAAGAATGTTGGAACATTTTCTAGGACTGCTGGCAGAGAACACAATCAAAAATTAAAAGATGCGTTCATGCCGAAGTCGGATGAATTTGTAGCCAAACAAGTTCAAGAGATGACACTGGCTGGTAAAGAGCAGCCGGTTATCGACAAGGTTGAAAGCAACCAGCGTACTTTGAATACAAAGATAGCCGATATTCTGAACAACTATTTCATTGGATCATCTTACGCAGTCAAAGATCAGAACGGCCAGACTTTCTACGGCATTATCACCAACATTGAGAACAAGGCCAAGACCAAAAATCCTGCTGCTTTGTCCAACTGGAAGATGACTATTGCTCTGGCTGATGGCGACGATAAGGCAATAACCATCAACTTTGGTGCGATTGACAAAACGATCACCTTGGAAAGAGAGAGTACTGCTCCTGTCTTTAACTTTGAGAAAGACACTTTCGAGCATGTGCCAATTGCAGATCTATTTGATCGTGGTGCTGTATCTCGGCGTGAAAAACGCTGGATGATTACGGGCAACATCTTGGCTGGTTTTGCATCAGAGAATGGTGTTGGTCAGATCATTACCTATACCAAGGAAGATGGGACAACGGGTCAGGGCGTATTGATGCCCAGAACTTATGATTTTGACAAAGCGCAGCAAGCCAAGCCGGTTTTGTTCAAAAATGCAGCTGATGCAATCAGCTTCATGACTCAACATGATGGTGTGCTTTCATCGAGCTTCCCGAATCCCGGACTGAAAATCTCTTACCGGCGTGGTAATTACATATTTACAGTTCCTAAGAGCAAGAAGTCTGGCGGCTTCTTCTTTGGCAACGAAGGGTTTAGAGCTAAGTTTGGTGACTACTACAACGGCGTTAAGACGTTTAGCAGTGATAATCAAGCCCGTGATGCTATTGATTACATCATCAACCAAATGGGAGTGCCGTTAAAGGCCGAGACGAATGTTTCGACTGCTAGGCATTACTATGGCCCCCGCCAGTTGCCTTCACTGGCCCCTGCTGGTAAGTCGATTCGTGCGCTAACTTCCGATATTCACCAGCGTCAGGTGCAGCAGCTGGCCGAAGCACGGCGTGGTTTCACCAAACTCAAGCGTGAGATCATCAAAGGCCGCGCTGGTATTGACACCCAGCGTCTGTTGACTGAACTCGATGAGCTTAGTCGAGATCTGGCAGCAGACAAAAAGCTGACGGCAGAGAAGAAGACACGGCCTATCGACATTCATTTGAAGGCGTACAAAGAATTCGTTGCTGGCAATATCAGCAAGGATGTATTTGACGTTATTGATTGGATGTACCGCAACAAGCCTACGCTGCTGAACGGTTTGAGCTTGTCGGTGGTTAGTAAGCGCAAGAAGAGTGAGGAAGGTGGGGCTGGGGCGTTTTGGCACGCAGATCGTTTGATTCGTCTTTTCAAAGATTCAGGCGCTAGAGATCCATCTACGATTCGCCATGAGCTGATGCACGCTTTAGAGCAGCTGATGGACCCGCAAACCCGTGCTGCTGTCATTGACGCTTGGAAAAAGAGCTTTGAGGCGGCGATTAAGAAGCACACAGACGCTAAATCTCAAGAGTATTTCCATGCCGTACTGGATTACATCAATGATCCTACTCCGGATAAGATGGAACATGCCTTTAGTATCAATCCAAATATTGATTTCTATCAATACTTTGATCCGTCAGAGTACTGGGCGGTCAATGCCGAGAGCTTGCTGGCTGCGAAAATGGGCACCCCTTGGGTTCGTTTCGTTAACTCGATCAAGTTCATGATAGAAGGCATGAAAGCAGTTCTTGGCTTTGATAACCGCTTTGCTGTTCATCAAGCCTTTAACAATATATTGAAAGGTGAAGGCAAGTTTGTCACTGAAATGCAGTTGCGTGACTTTGTGTATAAAGGGTCTTTCAAGCCGACTTTCTTGTTGAGTGTCCAGAAGGTGGATGACACGCTGAATAAGTTTGGCCGTCCACATACGCCTATCCATGTGTCTAACACTGTGATGGATCGTTTGCTGGGTGGCATCCAAGAGGCCAAGCGCATCGGTGCCAACATGGTTGGTCAACCCAAGATGGCTGTCAACAACATGGTTGGCGGCTTGGACCGTGGCCTGCTCTACACCCGTGTAAAGAACACCGACTTCACGGCAGGCTTAACGGCTGCAGACCGTGGTAAGTACGGCCATATGCTGGAAGATAGTCACGGCAAGGCGATTGCTTCTGTGTCTATGAATCAGGCACTGAAGGCGGCTCGTATCGGCACTCAGGTGATCATGAAGGGCAAGCTCTTGTTTGACCCAGCAACGCAGATGTTCCGTGCTGTGTCTGACAAGTTCTCGATGGCTAACGTCCTGACGGCCAAGCATGAGCTGGAAAAGCAGCTGGGCGCACAACGGGCAGCTGACTTGATCAATGGCTACTTTGAGGCCAAGCGTTCACGTTCGATTATCAATGAGTTCTTGAAGCGTGAAGGCCAGCTGGAAGACTTAAAGAATGAGCAGTTGGACCCCAACACCTCTGCTAGTCGCCAGCTGCAACTGCTGTCTGACATTGCCGAGGCCGAAGAAGATCTCAAGCGCATCAACACCGCCAAACAAAAAGTCAACATGAGCGATGATGAGATTGATGAGTTCTCTGACTTTGAGAAGGACTATCCAGAACTCCGCACGATGATGGACAACTGGAACAGCGTCAACAAGAACATGGTTGACAACATGGAACACGCACGGATCATCAGCAAGCAACGTGCTGATACCTTGCGGGATATTGAAGACTATGTGCCTTGGCAGCGTATCCAAGATGAGCAAAACGATCCCCATGCGCCTGTATACGGCTCCAAGGGTGTGCGTAACATCAACCGTGAGTCTAAGTTTAAAGAAGGCGAAACGGACAAGGATATCGACAACATTGTGGATAACATGCTCCACAATGTGATGACGACCACCCGTAACTGCATTAAGAACTATGCAGCCAACCGGATTGCCCAAGAGTATGCAACCCGCAACGACAAGGGCAAGATCAAGGTATTCCCCAAGGAAGACTTTAATCAAGGCATCATGAAGATCTTGGTGAATGGTCGCAAGATCAACATCCAGATTGCTGACCCCTTGGTGGCTCAGTCTGTGATTGGTATTGAGCATATCCAGATCCCGATGAATGAGGCTCTGGCATACCTCTCGAATGGTTTGCGCCGTTCGTTGACCTTCTCTGGCATCTTCCAGCTGAAGCAGTTGTTCATGGATGCACCAACGGCTGCGCTGGTTAGCGGTGTTAAGAACCCTGTTGCCCTGTATGGCGGCGTGTTCTCATCATTCCTGCGTGGCTTGCACCAGCACGATCCTATTGTGCAGCTGCTGAAGGAACACGGCATTGGTGGTTATCACTCTCAGGCCAGAACAGCTGAACATCAATACAAGCAAGAGATTGGGATTATCAATAAAGATAACTTCTCTCGTGTAACTGGCATCCTAGACAAGATTGCAGATGCTTCAGACTTTGCCCAGCGTAGATCCATCTACATGCGGGTAATGAAGGAAACTGGCGGATATCCAAACGGTGGAGATCAGCGCCGAGCAATCCTGGCTGCGACCAACGTCATTGACTTTGACAAGCGTGGTGCTGGGGCAACTGCACAATTCCTGAACCGCACGATTGCTTTCATGAACGCTTACGCCCAGCAGCTGGACGTGCTGGCTCAGGCGCTTGCTGAACCTGTGGCTGGTGGTGTTGAGGCTCTGACAGGGGCTAAAGTGACCAGCGTGAGCGGTGGCCTGCGTGGTATTGATCGTCAGAAGGCAATCACTCGTTTGGCTATCACGGCTGGCTTGTTGGCAACAACTTGCCTGATGTACTCGATGGCCGTTGGTGATGACGATGAATACAAGAAGATGGATGACCAGACGAAGATGCGTAATTTCGTCATTCCTCGTTCACTCATGAAGACGATTGGCTACGATCACACGCTGCTGATCCCCATGCACACATCGGCATCATTCTTCTTCAAGTCGATTCCTGAGTTGCTCTATAACAAGATTACGAAGGAAGGCACTAAGGATGCGATTGACAATACACGGCTGCGTACAGCTTTGAAGACTGCGGCCATTGATGCGCTGCTGGGTCCTTTGACAACGCCTATCCCAACGGGTATCAAGCCTTTTGCTGAAGTGGCTTTGAACCATGACTTCTACACTGGCGGTCAGATCACGCCTGAGACAATGAAGCACTTGGCTCCATACAGACAATACAGCGCCAGCACTTCAGAGTTGGGCAAGTGGTTGAGCTATGCCAGCGGCTTGGGATCTGATGAGCATCGGCTGTTGAACCCTATGGAGGCTGATCACGTCATGAAGGGCTTGGCGGGTAGCGTGGCCTCTATTTCGATGTGGGGATCTAATCTGTTTAACGGTACTAGACCAGCCCCAGAAGAGCGCAGTAACATCCTCTACGGCTCGTTTGTGGCTCCTGAAGTGCCTCGTGGACGGGAAGACCTGTTCTATGACCTGAAGACCCGTGCTGAAACTGATCACGGCACTTATATGGATCTGATGAAGAAAGGCCATAAAGAAGAAGCCCAGCAGTGGTTTAAAGACCATGCAGGGACGATCAAGGCTTACGGCTTTGTTGAGTCGATGGGCCATGAGCTAACGACCCTCAACGGGGAGATCCGTAGAATTGAAGATCTGCCGGAATCCAAGATGTCTGCTCAAGAAAAGCGTGACCGTATCACGAAGTTCAAGAACATCAAGGAAGATATCTTGGCTAAGACGATTCAGTTCCGTCTAAAAGCCGAACAATAACCATACCTTTGACTTCTTCTTTGAAGACGAAGGTAGGGAGAAAGTTCTTATCGTTAACTTTGAGTGCGTCAGCCAGCCCGTCAAGCCCTGCCTTGATGCTGGCGACCATGTTGTCTGCGTCTCTGTGCCGTTTGTCGGGCGGGTAGAACGTCACCTCTATAGGGATTTTCCCTAATCCAACCACTTTCAGCTTTGCCTCAAGGGTCAAAACCCAGCAGGCTTCCCTGTACATCTTCTTAAATTTGGCCTTCTTTGCCCAATGAAGCGTGGAGTTGGGACTCAGTTCTTTGGGAGGCCAAGGTAGGCAAACTTGATTGTTCATAGTAGATGAATTAAAATGGGTATGACCTATTGACATGGTGAATTATATCATGCACACTAGAGTCCCTTTAACTGCTAGGAACCCTTATGAAACTCACAAACAAGTTCAACATACCGCAGACATTTGTCAATGTCTTGAAGCGGCCAACGTACTCGAAAGGCAAGGCGCATCTATCGGTGACGCAGCTGATCAACAGTCCCAAGATTGTGGCGCTGTCCAAGAAGTTTGAAGATGAGATTGAGCAAGACGTGTCGGAGATGGTTTGGTCCATCTTTGGCTCTGCTATTCATAACATCTTGGAACATGGCAAGGACGATAGCCACATTGTTGAGCAGCGCATCCATACCGAATTTGAAGGCTGGAACATTTCTGGTGCTGTTGACCTTCAGATCATTACGCCGGAAGGCATCTCTATCCGTGACTACAAGACCACCAGCGTCTGGTCTGTCATGAACGAAAAGATTGAGTGGGAATACCAGCTCAACATCTATGCGTTCTTGGTGGAGCAGGTCAAGGTTGCCCCTGTCAAAGATCTGGGCATCGTGGCTATCCTGCGGGATTGGAAGTCTCGTGAAGTGGATCAGAAGGCTGGCTATCCAGAAGCCCCTGTGAAGGAAGTGCCGATTACTTTGTGGTCGATGAAAGAGCGTGAGGAGTTCATTGCTTCACGCATCTCAGCTCACTCTGCTTGCGAGTTTGCTTTGGAAAGCGGCGGTGACTTACCCGATTGCACACCAGAAGAAATGTGGGAAAAACCTGCTGTATGGGCTGTGATGAAGGAGGGCAACGTCAGAGCCAAGTCATTGCACCCGAATCTGTTGGAGGCTGAAGAGGCCGTTGTCCAACTGAAACAAGAAAAGCCCAAGGACAAATACATCATCCAGCAGCGCAAGGGTGAGCGCACACGCTGCATGTCTTACTGCCCAGTTAGCACTTGGTGCAATCAATATCAAACTTACTTGAAGGAACAAGCATGAACGTCTATAAGAAACTCATTGACGCACGTCTGCGGTTGCAGGCCAAGCCAATGAAGAAGTCCGGCCACAACAAGTTTGCTGGCTACCAATACTTTGAGCTGGGCGACTTTCTGCCTGAGATCCAAAAGATCTTTAACGAAGTCGGCTTAGTGGACACCATCTCATTTACACCCACTATGGCTGAGATGAACATCTATGACGTGGAGGACGGTAGCTTTGTTACATTCACCTCGCCAATGGGTTCGGCTGCACTCAAAGGTTGCCATGAGGTCCAAAACATTGGTGCTTGCGAGACGTATCAGCGCAGGTATCTTTATGTAACTGCCCTAGCCATCGTTGAGCATGATGCGCTGGAAGCTACGACAGGAGCTGTGGAGCCTGTTAAGAAGGAAGTAAAACCTGCTGCAGAAATCCCCACTATCCCACGTGGGACAGTTGCACCTAAGAACATTGAGGGTGAAGCTGGCTATCACCAGATAGTCATCACCCCCCCTACGCAAGAACACGACCAAGTTTGGTTGAATGATTGCCGTAAAGCAGTTCATCTTCTCTTGGACACCTGCGTCAAGGAAGCTGATGTGATGACGATTTTCAAGAAGAACAAAGTTCTTTTCGATACCGTCAAACAAATGGACCCAGCGTTCTTTAAGGACATGATGGTCAAATTTACCGAAACCAAAGAAAAGTTAGCTAACAAGGAGTAATCATGGCATACGAAGTTAAACCCAATTCTGGATCACTGTTTCCCAATCAAAAGAAGGCTGACAACCATCCTGATATGAAGGGCGGTATTGCGCTGGACGTGAAGATGATTCAGTCCCTGATTGATCGTTCGGACGGCAACACTGTTCAAGTGACGGTGGCCGCATGGAAGAAGGTCAGTTCAAAGGGCTTGGCATTTCTGTCTCTGTCGGTTTCTGAGCCTTATGTGAAGCCACAACCATCAGGGAATCCTTGGGAATGAAAACACTTCAATTTGAGGCCGTCAAGGTCGCATTGAAACAGGACAAGACTGGCTATGTTTTGACCTTATCCATGCACCCAGACGAGATCCCAGAGGACTTGCTCAGGGATTTTGTTGGGGCAAGGTATCAGGTCGTGATGGTCAGGCTTGGTAGTGACGAGCAGCCGATGGACAAGCAAGAGGAATTTGCTGGCGACAGGGCGGTTCGTATAGCTGGGATGCTGTGCCGTGATCCAAGTTTCTGGCATTGGCTTTACACAGACGACAGGATCTTTACTGAGGATATGGAAGAGGCCACAGAGTGGGTTCGGAACTATCTTGATATCCCAAGCAGGGCAGACCTGAAAACCAACCGTGCGGCGCAGCTGGCGCTGGACAAACTATACAGAGAGTATCAAGAATGGACCAACGAAAACTAATCCCTTACAGCGTGTATTTGCCGGAAGAGCATCATCTGAAGCTCAAGGCACTTGCCAAGCAGCGCAAGGCATCAGAGTTGATTCGGGACGCTATCGGTATGCTTGCTGATGGCACGGACACATTTAACGCTGGGTATAACAAAGCTCTGAAGGATGCGGCCAAGGTGATCTATGAGTGCCCAGAAGCGCAGATGATTGCTGTCAAAGGCCGTGACCTTGGGGTGGTGCTGTCTGAGCGCATCATGGAGTTAGCCCATGACTGACGAACAAATTATTGAGATGGCTAAACAAGCCCATGTTGGCAGCAAAACATGGGTTGATATTTACAGCGACCAAATTACTGTCGGCGAAGTGCGTGATTTTCTTAAAGCCTTTGCCAAACTGGTAGAGGACAAAGTAACAGCGCGTTATATGCAGTTGTTTCTTGACCCTGAAAATCAGCCAACACAGTTTGGTACAGCAACTCAAGAGTATCGTCAGCAGGAAATTAAAGATGAGCGTGAGGCGTGTGCGAAAGCGTTTGAAGCCGAAGCTGATACTTGGATTGCATGGCCTCAAGCTGGAGCGGCAAAGCGTAAAGGTTCTGAAGCAATCCGAGCAAGAGGTGAAGCATGACACAAGATGAAATCATTGAGATGGCTAGACAGTCTGGACTTCATGTGGCAACTGATGTGAATTGGATGCCAGTCATCGGGCTTGCATATGCCAAAAAGTTGGTTGAAGTGGCGGCACAGCATGAGCGTGAGGCGTGTATTGAAATTGCTGAAAAGCAACGCTATGCAATGCACATAAGCTTGACTTCTCACCCACCTCAAAACGGCACAGCAGTTGGAATTGCAAATCAAATCAGAGCAAGAGGTGAACCATGACTGACGAACGAATTGCAAAACTATATGACCAAGCCTTGATTATTGAAAGCAATGGTGATTATGTTGCAGGTGAATTGGATCCTGCAAAGTTTGCCGAGTTGCTGATCCAAGAGGTTGCAAATGTGCTTCACGATAATGAACTTTGGAATCGGCATATCAGTCATGTGTTAAACGAACATTTCGGAGTTAAAGAATGAACGAACGAATTAAAGAACTTTACTTACATGCTTTTCCACCAAGTTTGAATGATTCAACTTTATGCCGAATGAGCGCTGAAAAGTTTGCCGAGTTGATTGTTAGGGAATGCATAGACATTGTTGCTAAAGAACACGACGAGGGTATTGATCGCCACGGTGATTATCAGTTAGCGTTATATGAAGTGTACAGAGAGATTAAACAACATTTTGGAGTTGAACCATGACTGACGAACGAATTGCAAAACTATATGACCAAGCCTTGGTTATTGAAAACAATGGTGACTATGTCGCTGGCGAATTAGACCCCGTAAAGTTTGCCAAACTGGTAGCACAGCATGAGCGTGAGGCGTGTGCAAAAGAAGCAGATAAACGACTGTATGACTACACCATGCTTTTATCAAACCCGCCACAAAACGGTGCGGCATGGAGTATCGCAAACGCAATCCGAGCAAGAGGTGAAGCATGACACCGACACCTAAACTGCGCTTTGTTGAGCGCGATATGTATGTTGGACTGCATGAAGTAAAAACATACCGCATCCTCCAGCAATGGTATGCGCTACATCGTGATGGGCAAGCTACGCCTATGGGCGAATGGCGTGATGTGCCAATAGAAAAGGAAGAAGCATGACTGACGAAGATATGCGAGTTGTCTTTGCCATGTTCATTATCAACGGAATGATGGGGCGGTTCGATCCCAAGGAGATAGACCCAGAGAACGTCTGGTATCTCGCCGATGAGATGGTTGCAGCAGGTAAACCCAAGGCGGGGCTTCCCGCCATAGAGAAAAGGAAAAAGAAAGATGATTGAATTATTAACTGCTAGGAAGAAGGCGTTGCAGGCCAAACAAAAGGTGGAGCGTACCGTTGGCAGAGCCGAAAGGATCATTGAGCTTGATTTGATGATTAACAAGGCCAAGAAGATGCAGCAGCGGGTGCTTGGTTACGTTGATTCAGAGGATCTAAAGAAGTTTGATCTGGGCTATGCGGCCTCATGCCAAGTATTTGACAAGATCGGTGAGACGGCTGTCCCTGTTTACGTTACGCAATCAGTTTTTAAAGAAATGGAGTTTTGATATGAATACTGTTCCACACTCAAAGATAAGTTACCCGCCCAAGGACTTCACATGGAAGTCTGGCAGCGATGTGCAAGCCCTCTGGCGCAAATACGGTTGGATTCCACCCAGCGAGAGCATGACACCGCCACCGCCTGAGAAATACATTGAAGTGAAAGGGGTGAAGAAATGAGCGACTTTGGTGGCCTGATTGTTGGAGCGGTTCTGCTGGGCGCATGGCTGACTCACATTTTTTATTGCTTTGCACACCTGATGTGGGGCTTTTTGCTGGCTGGGGCGATCTTCTTCCCAATTGGCATCATCCACGGCATCTATCTTTGGTTTAATTAAATGACTTGGCCTTTTCCACTAACCCCCTTGCCTGACAAGCCGGGGGAGCCTAAATTTAACCCTGATAACTACGAGGAAGCACCGCTATGAAGAAAGTAGAACTTGTATTTGACCGCCTCAGCGTTGACTGGACGCCAGAGGAAGACGAAGCCTTTAACGAGGTGGAAAGACAGTCCAACTTGGGCAAGCAGATACTGCAAGAAATCAAGCCCAAGCGTGAATGGGTTAGCCTGACGGATGAGGAGATTATTGATGTAAATTTGTCCAAAGTGAAAAGATTAATTGACGATCCTATTGTTTGCGACACAGATCACAACATTATTGAGCTTGGCAAAGCCATTGAAGCCAAACTTAAGGAGAAGAACACATGACTAAAGACGAAGCCCTACGCTTGGCGCTGGAGGCGCTGGATGCGTTGTGCATCAATGATTACAGCGGGTATGAACTTGGAAAACGAGATGCACACCTTGTTGACAACGCCCTTACCGCCATTAAAGAAGCACTGGCACAACCAGAGCGTGAATGGGTTGGGCTGACGGATGAGGAAGCTCGTGTCAAGTTTGAAAGCTGGCACAAAGCTGAATATGTGCAGCCGCTTGAGCGCTACGGACATACCTACAAAAATATGCACGTTCGTAACCGATGGCAGGGGTGGTTAGCCGCCAACGGCATAAAGGAGAAACAGAATGATTAAAGACGAAGCCCTACGCATGGCGCTGGAAGCGTTAGAGCGAAGCGTAGCTACATGTTTTACCCAATACTCGCATCAGCAAGTGATGAGTCATCCTGAGCACTTTATAAACCAAGCCATCACCGCCATTAAGCAAGCCCTTGCAGCACCTGTGCAGGAGCCTGTGGGGTGGATAAGCAACAAAGACTTTGAACCCATCAGAATCAGGATTATGCAAGAGGCTTATGAACTTGCAGACAACAATGATCCTGAAGGCTACAACGCAATCAAAGTAATGTGTGGGGATGTTCAAAAAATGTTGTCACCACAGCGCACATGGGTTGGGCTGACAGAAGAAGATTTAAAACTACTATCTGCTGAATGGCGAATTGTTTATGGCGCATGGATGGACGACTTCGCTAAAGACATCGAAGCCAAACTCAAGGAGAAGAACACATGACAGACGAGGACTTGGTTAAAAACCTAGCTTGGTTTAGACAAGAGGCTGGTCTTGAATCTGCGTATCCCGTTACGCACCCCATGTCAATGTTTATTAGGGCAATCGCCGCAAGAGAGCGCCTAAAGAAGCGTGAATGGGTTGGGTTAACGGATGAGGAAATACAAGAATGCTTACAAGGTTTGCCAACACAGACCATTGATGTTTACGCAAGACGCATTGAAGCCAAACTCAAGCAAAAGAACGGCTACGCCGAGGAGAAGAACACATGAGCGAAACACCTACAGCATTTCCGTGGACACATGGCGATTTAACTTGCACGGGTATGACCCTGCGGGACTACTTTGCGGCAAAGGCTATGCAAGCGGCAATCACTGGATGCGCAACAAGAGGTGAAGTCGGTATTTATTCCAATTGGGCGGGTCTTGCTTACGATATGGCAGATGCAATGCTGAAAGCGAGGGAAGCATGAATCAAGCAATGAAAGTTGAAGGGCCACTTCATGTGGTTTGCCAATGCGATAAATGCAAGGCAGAAAGCCAAGAACCTGTTGTTAAGTTGCAGGAGCCTACGGTTGAACGTGCTTGGTTCACGATTGCTGAGTTGAACGCATGGGCTGACAAGAAGTTATCCGAGAATCCACATTGGGTAATGCCAAAAGAGGAGCATGAGCGTAATGAACCCCCACCACAGCGCACATGGGTAGGGCTGACGGATGAGGAGGTTAACCAGCTATACACACAGATTCAAGAACAAGTTGACAAGCATTGGACTGACGGCGGCACCAGCATGATGTTCCCAACAACTTTGTATAAGGCTTTTGAAGCCAAACTTAGGAGCAAAAACACATGACAACACGTAAAGAATTAATGGAGTTATTGAAAGATTTGCCAAAGGATGAAACATGGTTGGATGGACTTTTAAAACGCCTTAAAGAAAAAGACCCAGTCATCTATAACTACATGATTGCAAGCGCAAAAGAACGACTTGCTGAACTCAAGGAGAGAACACATGAGTAGGTCAAGTTAAAATGTATAGAAATAAACGGCTGCTCGAACTACTGCGAGAAAGCCCGTGCCAACATTGTGGAAAAAAAGATGGAACTATTGTCGCAGCGCACTCAAACCAATTACGAGACGGAAAAGGTCGAGGTATCAAAGCACATGATTATCGGGCGGCTGCTCTCTGTTACAGCTGCCACATGGAACTTGACCAAGGAAGCAAACTTAGCAAAGACGAGCGAGTGGAACTGTGGGAGGACGCACACCGCAAGACCATCGGCTGGCTATTTGAGAATGACCAAATAGTGATACAATAGCTGTGTCAGTTGCCATCATCACCTGACGCACTTTTTATCCTAGCAGTTAAAAGTGTAATTAACCCTCAAGCTCACCCTTGGGGGTTTTTTTTCGTATACTTGAGCCGTTGGTGGTGCATCGGGTTAGCGCCGATGGAGTCAATTCATCTTCTATTCCTTCTAGGTAACACTGCTTTATGTGAGCCACCAACAACTAATTTGTTGACACAACCGAATTGGTTGTGTGTATAATCCAAAACATCAACGGATTGGTAACCCGTTGTAGTTCACTGAAACGCAACCGCAAACCCATTGGTGAGCGGGCTTCGTCAAAGCTGGGATGTCCTGTCAGTGCAGGCTCTCATGCGGCAACCAAGCCTAAAGCTCGTTCACCAATGGGTTTTTTGCTTTCTGGCCTACCCGTACTCCGCACGATAGCAAGCACCCCAGTCGTGGTGGCGCGGAAGGAAAGCGTAACCGGTATGCAACCGTGTGATTGATGATGGTGTAGCTCAACAAGGCGCTGGCATATATTGAAACCAGCTAGTCGGCAGACGAAGATGCGGTAGAGCGGCCTCGGCAGGGGACGGTTACGGGTTCGATTCCCGTCGCCATCATCAATCACATGGGCTAGGGGGCAGTTCCCGAATAATCCGTGCGGCTGGTCGAATCATCAAGCCGGGGGCATACGGTATCCAATCCGTAGCATGATTGAAATTAAGCACCGTGTTGGCATAGAACACGGAAAATTGGTGGATGTAGCCACGCTATAAGGATTTGCCATCCCTAGGCATTAAATTGGGCGTACTCCACACGACAGCAAGCGCATGAAATCGGCGGCGTGGAAGAAAAGACTATCCTGCCAGAAAGACTAACTGGTGGGTGTGAGCCTTGGTAAGGGGACTCACACAGGCATACACAACTGTGACGGCGTTAGTGTGTATCCCGATGAACTGCCCGTCCTGCGCACTTGGCCTTTTGTTGTCACTGACACATGAGGTGGAGAACGTGAACATCACCAGTTCACCTTGCGTAGTTATGGAAAAAACTAACTTGCGCCAATTTTGTAATTTTTATAAACTGACCCTTCAGCTAGGAGAAATGATTGAAAAAGATAAATGCTCTAGCCATCCGCACAGACGGTGGCACTCAGGTTCGGTTCAAGCTGCATGAAGACAAGGTAGCTGAATATGCAGAACTGATGAAAGAGGGAATTGTATTTCCGCCCCTTGTAGTTTTTCATGATGGTGTTGACTACTGGCTTGCAGACGGATTTCACCGTTTCTTTGCATACAAAAAGAACGGCAATACTGCGATTGATTGTGACGTTCGTCAAGGCACTTTGGAAGATGCTAAACGCTTTGCTAGAACGGCCAACAACAAACACGGCATCCCTTTGTCGGTAGAGGAATGGAAGGCGATTGCCAACTATTACTTCACATCAAAAGAGTATCAAGATTGGTCAACCAGACAGATAGCCAAAGAACTTGGCAAATCCAATTCCACAATTTCAAGGTGGAGGGCTGAATTAACTGAAGCCCCAGCACAGGTGACTTACGTCAGGGACGGCAAGAAGCTCACCATGAAAACGGACAAGATTGGCAAGTCAGACAAAGTGGCTCCGAAGAAAGAAAAGGCCACTATCCCACATGGGACAGTAACGCCCACTATCCCAAGTGGGACAGTAGAGAACGACAAGATTCAAGAACTTTCCTACACGATTGAAGAGTTGCATCAAGAGTTGACGGCGGCAAAGGACGTGATTGCGTCAAAGCGTTGGGATGCAACAGAGATTGAGCAGGAAGATTTGCTGGAGACGGTCCAGCAGCTGCGGGAGGAATTGAAGATGCGAGACATGGAGATTGCTACGCTGCGGGACAGTCGGGACATGTTCCAGCAGAAGAACGCAGAGTTGATTCGTCAACTCAATTCGTTGAAGAAAAAAATAGGCATTTAAATGTCACTCGTCCTGCGAGAACACCAGATGGGTGTGGTGGACAAACTCCGTGATGGTTTTAAAGACGGCCACAGATGCCAGCTTCTTTATGCCCCCACGGGGTTTGGCAAGACTGAGGTAGCCATCTATCTCATGAAGGCCACGGCACAGAATTACAAACGTGCTGCCATGTTGTTGGACCGTATTGTTTTAATCGACCAAACCAGCAACAGGTTATTTAAGTATGGCATCCGGCATGGTGTCATCCAAGCGAATCATTGGAATCAGGACAAGCGTGAGAAGATTCAAATCTGTTCATCGCAGACCCTTGAGCGCAGGACAACCCTTCCAGACATTGATTTGCTTATCGTTGATGAGTGCCACATCACACGCAAGAAGGCCACAGAGATTATCCAGAGTAACCCCAACATTAAAGTGATTGGGCTTACGGCAACCCCTTTCACTAAAGGGCTTGGTTCCATTTATTCAAACGTAGTTGTTGGGTCAACGACAGAGTTCTTGGTTCAGAACAAGTGGCTTGCCCCGTTGCGGGTGTTTATCTCGAAAGAGATTGACATGAAGGGCGCAAAGAAGGTTGCTGGCGAGTGGAGTCCAGACGAAGTTACCAAGCGGGGGATGCAAATCACTGGTGACATTGTTGCTGAGTGGGAAAAGAAAACCTACGAAGTGTTTGGCAAACCAAGAAAGACGATTGTCTTTTGTGCTGGCGTAGACCACGGCAGGGACTTGGTGGAGCAGTTTGCACGGAAGGGCTATAACTTTGTTTCTATCTCTTACAAAGAGGACGGTCAATACAAACAGGACGTGATTGATGATTTCAGCAAGCCTGATACAGAGATTCACGGCCTTATTGCGACAGACATATTGACCAGAGGGTTTGATGTGCCTGATGTGATGATTGGTGTATCAGCGAGGCCGTTCTCAAAATCTTTGTCCAGCCATGTTCAGCAGATGGGGCGGGTCATGAGGGCAGCGCCCAACAAAGAGTTTGGTTTGTGGTTAGACCATTCGGGCAATTACTTGCGCTTCAGGGATGATTGGGACGAGGTTTACACGGACGGCGTGAGTGAGTTGGACAAGAAGGTAGACAAGGCCAAGAAAGAACCGACAGAGCAGGCCAAGGAAGAGCAAAAGTGTCCCAAGTGCGGTGCGTTGTGGGTGAAGAACACCTATAACTGTGCGGCTTGTGGTTATGTCAAACCAAGAAAGCAGATTGCAGCTATTGAGGGTGAGTTGGTCGAGCTTGGTTTTGACAATGGGGCGGGTAAGGATTCCAAGCAAGATTTCTACTCAGAGCTTTTGGCAATTGCTTACAACAGAAGTTACAACCCGTATTGGGCGAATAACAAGTATCGAGAGAAGTATGGTGTTTGGCCTAGAGGATTGGCTCAGACACCTAAAACCCCTACACCAGAAACTATTAAGTGGGTCAAGCATAGGAACATTGCTTGGTCGAAACGTCAAAACAAGATAGGACAACAAGATGGAATTCGTTAATTTTGCTAGGGAATACGGATTGATTCTGGATGATGTTAAATACAACAGATGGGTGGCTACACCAACGGTAGACCATCCACGTTCGTCAAACGGACGGTATAAATTTTTGGGTGAGGTAGGTTGGGTTCAGAATTGGGCTACGATGGAAAAGCCAGTAACATGGTTTGCGGACGGCAAAACTTCCGTCAGCCCGATGGTGCGCCAACAGTTGCGTTCGTCAAACGATGAAAGGACGGCAGCAGCGGACAAAGCCGCAGCAAAGGCGCAGTGGATACTCAGCCAGTGCAGCCTAGAAAAGCATCCGTATCTTGAGAGAAAGGGATTCCCAGAGGAGTTGGGTAACGTCTGGGTGAAGGATGGCGTTCGGTTATTGGTTATACCAATGTGGAACAAAGGAAGAGTGTGCGGTTGTCAGCTCATTGACCATGAGGGGCAAAAGAAGTTCTTGCATGGTCAAGTTTCTAAGGGAGCAGCCTTTTCTATCGGGACAAAAGGCATCGCAGTATTTTGCGAGGGTTACGCCACTGGCTTGAGCGTCAGGGAGGTCATGAAACATATAAACATTCCGCACAACATCAGCGTGACGTTCTCCGCATCCAACATGGAGTTCGTAAGTGGGCACGTCAAGCATGGCCTCATCATTGCTGATAACGATAGCAGCGGTGTCGGCCAAACTGTCGCCGAAAAAACAGGCAAGCCGTATTTCATCAGCGAAACAGTTGGGGATGATTTTAATGACTATCATCAGAAGGTTGGTTTGTTCAAGGCAAGCCAGCGTCTAAAGAAACTTTTACTTTCCGTAAAAATTTAGCCTCAATCTGGCGTATACGTTCTTTGCTCAGATTGTATGCGTCAGCCACAGATTGCAGGGTGTTTCCGCTGTTACGCATTACCAGAATTTTCCAGATGGTGTCACGCCGTTCTGCTTTGATTCTGGAATACATTTCGTCAAAGGTTTCTCTGGCAGGAAAATCAACCAGCTTTATAGGGGTTTCACCCCCCACAAAGACTGGCACTTTCCTAAAGCCGCAGTCTTTTAAGTTCATTCCAACTCCTTAATTCTAAAATCGTGTATTGAGTATTCTTCTGCCATGTCGCCACAGGCCACGGCAGCGGTTTGAGATGTGAGATAGCTGTTCAGTTCTTTCAAAGCCTCCTTATAGGTTCTGAATCGCACAGGAGTGGTGTCCCCATCGCTATCCATGTGACTCCAGCAGTTAATCCAGCCATCACCAAGTGTCCATGTCTGCACTTCGTATCTCATTCATCAACCTCTTGCACATAGGCCTTCAAATAGTATTCGTCTACAAACCTGAGCAATTCATCGATTGCTTGCAGGTTTAGGTCTTCAACGTCCTTAACGATTTGGCGCAGGACACGCCCCATCAGCAGTTCGTATTCGTCTCTCATGCGGCCTCCATCATTTTGTTTTCAGAGACAAACACTTCTGTCCATTCACCGTCATGCAGCCAATCGTCACCTTCAAGGCGGTGCATTTCTTTCCACGCTAGGTTTTCGGCATCGGCTTCGTCTTCGGCATCTACATAAACGTCAACGTGCGTCACATAGCGCAAAGTTACTGTATAGCTTTTCATTCGGTCACCTCTTCCATGTCTTTGTAGAACATGGCCTTCGCGGTCACCTCTTCCATGTCTTTGTAGAAAATGGCCTTCGCGGTCACCTCTTCCATGTCTTTGTAGAAAATGGCCTTCGTAGGCCGTGTAAAGCCGCATATGGTGGCGTCAGTTTCCATGACGTATTCCAAGTCGTTCAGAGCGTTGTCGAGCGCCACTTGAGGGGTTTCCCCCTCTACCAGTAGCGTTACAGATACTTTGTAGATTTTCATTTGGCTTACCATGATGATTGATAGTGGAAGGACATTTTCTTGCTTGCGGGTTCTTCTAGCAGCTTGGTCAGACCGTCTAATGTGTCTTGCAAATACTCCCAGTAGTAGTCGGTCACTTCGCCTTCGCCAAAAAAGAATCCAGTAGTTGGCGGCAGCGTTTCGGTGTCACGTGTGTCCAGCACCTCTTTGCACAGGTCACGCAAAGCCTCCAACTGTTCACGTTCTACTTCGTATTCGCCACAGTCGTCTAATTCGTTCTGCACGACATTGACAAACCATCCGTGAATAGCATTAGCCTTACGCCAATACATCAGGTCAAAACGCACCTCACTGACCTCATAGTTATCCACGCCCAGCACTTCAGCAATCTCCTTGCGTTTGGGTTGTTCTTCGTCACGCCACAGGTATTGTTTACCCGTCAAATACATATCTAAGCCCATAGGGTTCTCCTAGCAGTTAATCAAAGACAAGTAACCAATTTGCGGACTCATGCCAAGGGCAATTTGCGGACTCATGGTTACTTGTTTCGTCCTTCAGGACTCATCAGTTTGATACGACTGTATGCTCACGTTCTTTCCACTTGGGGATACGCACCTTGAAACCGTGTGGTGTCTTGAAGGCGGTAGTTCCGGCATCGGGTTCATAGTAAAAGGTATCCAATGCACCAAGGCCCATAAACCGCAGCGGCTTGGCAAACTTCACCATTGCACCAGCTTTGACCTTCACGGCCTTCTTTTCCAGCTTGGCACGGCAGCTGGCTCGCCACTTCAATGCGAATTCGCTTGTAGTTGGATACAGGGTGTCCAGCTTGTCTAGCAGCTTCTTGGGTGCATCGGTGTAGTAGGGGCCACAGGACTCGCCCATGTCCTTGTAGCCTATCTGCCCATCCTTGCGAGAAATGAGGATAACCATCCCTTCGCCATGCGTCATGTTGGTGTTCTTGTTCAGACAATGCTGAATGCAATAAACCACGTTGCCACGCACAGATACGTCAGTTATCCACCATTTGCCACGTTCGTTATCTTCTGAGAATTCATTGACAATGAAATCCTTGGTTGTCAGCCCATAGTCGTTTTGAAATAGCCAGCCCATCATTCTTTCCTTTCATAGCATTGTTCGAGCAGCGGCTCGATTTTGATAAATGTCACAGGGTCAATGGTCAGCCAATTGGTCTGGCCTTTCTCTGAGCGTATTTGCAATCTCAGCTCACCGCATTTTTCGGGCGGCAGCGGGCAGACCTGCATGAGTTGTTTTGAGATATAGGTTTCCATTGGTTACTCCTCATTAACATCAAGGGCTTCAAAAGACCCGACACGGTTGCCGTTGGTGTCGTAGATGTAACCGTGTTCTTGTTGGTTTTGCAGCTTGGCAATCACGGCCTTCAGGTTGGATTCGATTTCCAACAGGTAATTGGGGTATTCATAGGCATCATTCTCTGTATTGATTTCAATAACAAACTTGTTCATGATTCCATTCCTAGCATTGTGTTGAGTTGTTCGTATACGGATTTCTTTGACCCTTTGAGGCCAAGTTCGTCCTTGATGATTGCGTAGGCAGAGCGCCCACGCCGTTTCAGACCCTTGAGTTCGAGGCGCAACATCTGGCGCAAGGTCAGCAGCCGATACACGGCTATTTGGTCGGGCGTCTCCAGCATCATGTCAATACTCCGAAGGCAGCATGAGGACGTTATCAGCCAGATAGAATTTCCACAGACCCGTTGGGCAGTCGGTGTAATCAACCTTCTCAACACACAGGGTGTTGCAGTCACCATCCTCAAACGTGATGGTGGCCTTGTCTTTCAGGACAGACAAGCAGATAACCAAGAACGGCTCTTTCTTGAGTGCAGGGCGTTGTTTGACGTTGATGGCAATCAGGTCAATGAACCAGTAAGCATGGGCGTTATCAACGAAGTATTGGACACCATCGGTATGCACCATATCAGGGGCAAACAATGGGTTTGTTCGGTGATAGTTTTCAGTTCCAATAAAATGGTGAAGGTTGTCAATTAGTTCAGCGGTTTGCATAGTTAATCCTCAATTGAGTTAGTCAAAGACCCCTTGCGGGGTTTCGGCCTTTTGGCCTCATCAGTTTGACGGTTAGCGGCAGTAGCTGAGTTGGCGGTTGGCTCTATCCTCAGCATCCATGTAGGGGTCTCTGAAGCGCAGACCTATGTCGAAGTATGAATAGACGCCGTTATCGTGCCGAAGGCGGACAGGTTCAGCGGCTTCTTCAATGGCATCGCACAGTTCTTCCATCATCGTGCCGTCACCAAGTTCAGAACCCAGATAGTGGGCATCAGCGGGAACATCGGCGTATTGTGTGTAGGTTTTCATATCAAGCTCTCCAGATAAAAAGGTCAAGAAACAGGACAACAAGGGCAATCAGATACAGGCAGAACATTACCTTGTTGGTGGGTGAGTAGTAGCGGCTCATGGTTATTTACCGTAGCGATAGAAGCCAGCGGCAGCGGCAGCGCACACAAGCGTTGAAACAAGAAAGGGAATGCTTTGCTCGTAGGCAGCGAGGATGCCCAGAAGAACGGCCTTGATAGCGAAGTTGATGTAGAACATGGTTGTCTCCTTATGCGTTGAAGCTGGCGGCAGCGGCTTTTTGTTTGTTCATTTCATACCATGTGACAAGCCACTTTTTAGCCTCGTTGGTAGTTTTGAAGATGAAGGGTTCAATAAAAAGACCGTGAGCGGCTTGATAATGCGTCCCGTAGTCAAGAACGGTTAGGTCATAACTTGCATATCCAGCTTCACGCATTTCACATTCGAGAACCGCATCGAATGCTTTTAGGCAATTAGGGTTAAACATTTCCATAGTGAAACCTGAAGCTGGCTTGAATTTTAAGATTGACATTTTGGTGTTCTCCAAAAAGCCCCGAAGGGCTTGGTGTTAGGCGTTGATGATTTCTTGAGCGTATGCGTGTCTGGCTTTAACGGCTGCCTTGATACGAGCAAATGCACGAGTAGCGTTGCAGTTAGCGTCAGAGAAGTATTCGAGAATGTCTCCATCGTCCCAAGCCTCGACTACATAGTCCCAGCCGTTCTTGTCGTAGTTACGCATAGCGTGATTGCGAACGTAGGCAATGAATTCTTGCTCATTGATTGTCGTAAGTGTCATGTCTAAACTCCTAGCAGTTGGTTGTTTTGCGTCTCACCTATGTGGTGAGGCTCTATTGTCACTAGCATAGATATTGAATGTCAACACTTTTTTTTAACTATTTTTAAAAGTTCAATGTTTTCAAGCACTTAGCGTAGGTTCGAAGTATGGCCACAAACGCTTATTTGTGGGTCAGAGGCCACAAAAGGGTGAAGTATCGGAATTGGGGCGCATGAACCAGCCTGCAGTTCAGGCGGTTGTGTTGCAGCGGGAAAGTGGGGTGCAGCGGGCGGTTGTGTTGTCCAGGCGCATTGAGTGACGGGCCAAGATGGTCGCGTGTTGATAGCGAAGCGAAACGGTGTGATAATCCCCCAAACAGTATTCTCAAAAGATACCCATGAAGAAATTAACAAGGTCAGAGATAAAGGAGGGATTGAACACAGTCCCGATAGATACCATAGTGCTAGGTGCAAACAACCCAGCGGGAATCAAACTCACCAAGAAACAAAAGCATTTCGCTGAACAGGTCGTCGCCACAGGTAACAAGAGCGAAGCGTATAGGAGAGCATATAACACCAAGGGCAAGAGAGAGACTCTCGCAAGGGATGCAATCAAGGTGGCAGCACATCCCAGCGTGTCCACATATATCACGGCCTTGGAAGCGGCTAAACAGGCAGAGGAGTATCTTTTACCCGCTCGATTGAGGGCGTTGACCATACACAAACTATCCCAACTGGCTCTATCGGACGAGATAGCACCAGCGCAACAGTTGAAGGCCTTAGAGCTTATCGGCAAGATGACTGAGGTCGCATTGTTCTCTGAACGGCGTGAGATAGTTCATAGTCTGGATAGCAATACGTTGAAGGCCAAGCTAATGGAAGCGGTGCAGCTGGCTATTAGTAAGAGCAAGAGCATACGGACGAGCACTAAGAGAACCGCACAGGACTTGCTGGCAGAGATTACAGACGTAGAGGCGAAGGAATCAGCGCCAGAAGCGGACGGGGAGGGCTTCAGCGATGTAGCGGTGGCGACCCCCACGGGGGTGCATCCCCCCGAATCCGTGAGCATTGGGGCGGGGCATTTGCATAGTATTCCAGACAATCAATCTGCATCTATACCCATTCCAGACAATCAATCACCAGCCAATCCATCCAACGAGTCAGACCTTACTATCCCAAATGGGACAGTTGCAAAAGTTATGAGTGATGGTGTTTATATATCTGAAGATGTATATGGGGGTGGGGTTGTTAAAACGGATTGGGTTGATGGGGAGGTTGTTATGGAGAAGGCCCCCGTCACTGTTTGGAATGAAAAAGGGGTGGGGGGTATATAAAAAATGACACCGGCGCAAAAAGAGATCTTTATGGTGATTGAGGAGTGGTGGGCTACGTTTGGATTTGGGCCGACCATTGATGACATCATGCACATTACGGGGGATAAGGGGCGGGGTAATGTGAATAGGAAGATGCGGCGGCTGATTGAGCTGGGGGTGTGTAAGGGGAACAGTAAGTATCCGAGGAGTATTAGGCCAGCGCATATGCGGATGAAGGGGTTGCCCGGATGATGGATGAACTGATGGAGATACTGAAGCAGTTGCCGCAGGAGGAGCAGGAGATGCTGTCTCCGCTGGCTACGGCGTATCAGGATGCTTTGTTGAGGGAGAGTGGTCAGGTTGACTTCATGTCATTTGTGGAGACGATGTGGCCGGGGTTTATTCATGGGGCGCACCATGCGTTGATGGCGAGCAAGTTTGAGGAAATAGCGGAGGGGAAGATAAAGCGGTTGATTATTAATATGCCGCCACGACACACGAAATCGGAGTTTGCTTCTTATCTCTTACCGGCTTGGTATCTGGGTAAGTTTCCTAATAAGAAAATCATTCAGTGTTCTAACACGGCTGAGTTGGCGGTTGGGTTTGGGCGTAAGGTGCGTAACTTGGTGGATGGGGAGCGGTACTCGAAGGTGTTTCCGAATGTGGCACTGAGGTCGGACTCGAAGGCGGCGGGGCGCTGGAGTACGAATAGTAACGGTGAATATTTTGCTATTGGTGTTGGCGGTACGGTGACGGGTAAGGGCGCGGATCTTTTGATCATTGATGACCCGCACTCGGAACAAGAGGCGGCGTTAGCTGCTAGTGATCCATCGGTGTTTGATAAGGTGTATGAGTGGTACACGTCTGGGCCAAGACAGCGGTTGCAGCCGGGCGGGTCGATTGTGGTGGTGATGTGCATGACCGGAGATACGAATGTATTGATGGCGAACGGGACAACACAACAACTTAAAGATATCAAGGTTGGAGATCATGTTGCCACTTTTGATAACGGCAAATTGTCAAAAAGTAAGGTCAATAATTGGCGGTCAAGTGGTATTGATTCCATATACAAGATACAAACACAATCTGGCATAATGCTTCGTGCAAACGAGAGACATCCGTTTCTTGTAATGAACGAAGGAGTGCTGGAATGGA
>Ga0316218_1001431_pt1 | contig 25736 bp, 32 predicted proteins | sample TBH18003metaG_FD_203634 | JGI IMG/M metagenome (GOLD analysis project Ga0316218, IMG submission 203634) | Freshwater microbial communities from Trout Bog Lake, Wisconsin, USA - TBH18003 | ecosystem: Environmental > Aquatic > Freshwater > Lake > Hypolimnion/Profundal zone | place: USA: Wisconsin...
TTTTTTTCCTAGTTTCATTAGTAACATCGTGTCCTATTAGTGTTAATGAAATTGTCTTACGTCTATCTTCAGACTTGGCTGCTGCCCTGATATTGTCTAACCCTTGTTTTGAATATATTTTCTTTTTTCTTTGCGTTCCGGTTTTCTGTGTACAACCTCTACCCGGTAACCAATCAGCTGGCTTCCTCATGCCATATCTCCTTGATCTCTATCGATGAATCAGCGTTGGCATCAATCCATGCGCGAACCCGCATGGGCTTCAAACCCATGCTTACTAAGCACGTCGGCATATGCTGCCTCACCGGCTTCCTCGTGGATCTCTGCGATGTCAACGATGACAGCCGTGTTGCCCATTACCAGCTCCTGTGTGCCAATTGCCTATGGAGCTACACTAGCATCTACGGTTGGGTTGTCAACCGGAATGTCTCAGAAATCGTCGTCTTCATCCTCGTCTTCCGGATCGTAGGCCTCATCAACCGCGGCCCTGATAAACTCGCTGTCGCTGCCTGCGGAGATCGCTTGGTATCCGGCCTGCAGGGCATCCTCGGTGTCATGCTCCATCACATAATCAATGTCTTCCATGCGCACGATGGGTGCTTCAGCGATCATCTGATCGACATCGGCGCCAGGGTAAACCGAGGTGATGCCATCGCGCAGATCCTCATCGTCCGGGCTGACGTTGAATCGCATGCCGCCCCAGTGCTCAGCCTCGTTGAATGCCTGGTGCTCAAGCTCCATGTATGCAGCATACGTGGCCATATCCTTTACGTAGAAAGGGATATCACCTTCTGGCTGTGGATCAGTACAGAGGATGAGACCTGCACGCGGATTTGTGGTAGCAGCGCTGTCGATGGTCTCAAGCAGCGTGCGCATCTGTGTGACTGGATCTGTCATCGTCATGTCTCCCGTTTATCTAACGTAACGTTGGGATATTTATCCCATGCCACACACTAGCATCTACGGTTGGGTTGTCAACCGGAATGTCTCAGAAATCGTTGTCTTCTGAAACATTATTTTCAGGGCCTGCTGGCTAACCGTTCAGCAACGTCAGTGCTTTTTCTCACACGCATTCCTTTCTTGACAAGATGCTTGATCGCATCTTCATAGGAATCATGGACAGGCAGACGTTTGAGAAGTTTCTGTTCCATCGCAAGCTCGAGGGTTCTACCCTGTGCGGTTAGTTCATCCACATCTGACCAAGTCTTAAGGGTTGGAGTTCTGAATCTGTAATAATCACCATCTTCAAGCGGAATATAAAGACCAATATCGGGAACACCCGAAGACCAGTTTTTATAAAACTGTTCAGGAGTCATCTGTGATGCTGCGTATATTTCAAGATTCATGTAAATATCCTCATTCAATCTCAGGATAGAATCTACAGCCGGGTCGTCTATCCCATGCCGCACACTAGCATCTACGGCCGATTTGTCAACCCCAAACCATCCAGAAATGTGCCTTGTGGTCCGGATTCTTGAACCTATACTCCAAGCCATTCCTGGTCATGAACACCGACCATTCCGCACCAGGCTGCCCCACGTTCTCCCTCAGCCAGGTGTCGATCTCATCGAACCTATCGATGCCTCGGGATAGGCGTATGCAGCCTGGCCACAGTGTGGCCTGCCTGGTCTCTATGATCCGCAGCATCCGTTCCTCTTCGGATTTATCCATCATCATCTCCCATGTGGTAAACCCCGCTTTGGGCGGGGTTTATCAAAGCCATCCTGTTTAAGATGGCACCAGTGGACGATTCAGCGTTACGGACCCCTTTTCATGTTGCTTGCTAGGGCACAGGGCATCCGTTCCCATCGACGTGGGACCCTCTCCGGGGGGTCAATCGCCAGGCCCAGATGACATATGATGCCGCGCATGCAAACGCATGTCAATAACATGTGGCCAGCCGTCAGAGGCCCAGCAGCTTGGTGTTTGGGTCGTCATACGCGAACCCACCGCGGCCACCTCGCATCAGCGCATCCTCGATCCGCCGCATGCGATGCTCCGTGTCCCTCATGTCTCGGATCAGGGAATCTATGTCCCTCTGCATGTCACGGCGGTTTGCTTCGACCATGCCCTCGAGCCTTGACTCCATCCGCTCAAACGGATCCACGGCACCGCACTCGTCTAGATCCTTGACCATGGCGGCGGTGAACAACAGCTGCTTCAGCAGCGATCGCACACCCTCATCCTCGCTGGTCACCACGTCCAGCATCAGGCGCCTGAACTGCGACAGCTGCTCAGTCGTCATCACCCTGCGTTCCACCATCTGCTTCCTCCCTCAGCTCTTCCAAATATACCCATCTGATCTCGTCGGCCCATTCACAGTGGAAGGCGTCGTCGCCCTCCTCTCCCCAGACGTGTATGACCGGTCCCGCGTGCATGGTCTCGCCCAGGAATATGGTGTGATGTATGAGATCACCCGGACGGTCGAGCCTGTCGATGAGCTCATCCCGTATGCTGCGCACGGCCAGCTCGGTGGCCAGATCCATGTGCTCCGGCGTCCCATGCCAGGTTATCCTGATGCCTCGCATGGCATGCTCCTCATCCAAACGTGAGCCCAAACATCACGGCCACATCCACGTCCCTGAACATGACCGCACCCTCGCGATGTAATATGTAGCCGCCAGGGCGGTGCACCTTGAACCAATCCAGCATATCCTCCACGGCGTGGGATTTGGAGAACGTGGCGGCATGCCTGTATCCCCTGTCGTGCCAGCTGATGTGCACAGCCACGTCACCGCCGGCATGGCTCACGTAGCTGCTGAATCTGGTCCCGCTGGCTCGACCAGCGCGCCTGAAGCCATCATCGTCAAACACCAGGACAGGTGCACCGCCATCAGGCATCATCGCCAATCCAACGTCATCAGCTCGATCTCATAGCCCTGAGGCTGGCGCCGCAGGTAGCTCAGCACAGCGCTCTCGGTGGTGGCACCATGCAGGTGTTGGCTCACGCTGCCAACCAAACGGGTCCTGGTTCGGGCCCCACCCCTTCCGTAGTAGTAGTCGACCTCGAAGGCCGTTGGTTTGTTAGACATGCATCATCTCCCTCTTGAAATCCATGGTGACGGCCTCATCGGTGAACAGCACCGCACCGCTGGGATGCAGCATGTGCGACCCCGTAGCATGCAGCTGGCACCAGTCCAACACGGTGGACCTATCAATGACGCCGTGATCGTATGCCACGGCGTGGCGATACCCCTGATCGTACCAGACATCATGCACGGCCACCAAGCCGTCGCAGAGGAACGTGTGGTTGAGCCAACCCCGCGGGCGTGGCACCCATTTGCTCTCGAACGTTCCTGAACCAAATATCCTAACCTTCATGCCAGAGTGTCCCATTTGCCCATCTCTCGATCATGCTAACACATCGCCTCCGTGATAGCAATACCCATGCTTGGTGGTTTGCCAGTGGCAAACCAGTCTCCAGACCCGTCTGCGCTCACGTCCGTTCGCTTGACATGTCTTCGACGTTCCCACCAATCTGGTATTCATGATGATATCCTCTCATTCTGTTAGATTTAAGCCATACTGATCCCAGATATGGGACCAGTATGTGAGGAGGCTCATTCTGTTGAGTTCTCACCATTATGATAGAGGAAACCTAGTGATAGGACGGGCGGTTGACCGGTACCCGATTGCTCCAGCTGATGTGTCCAACGGGACGAGATGGCGCCTTATCAATCAAACGCCAACCTCGCTGCGGTTGCTTTTTCTCAGAGCCGCGATCATTTAACCTAAAGCGTGGTCGTGCTGTGTCCAAGCGTGGCAATGTCGGGGTGCCACCAACCTTCAGGGGTGTTCATATGGGGGACTATGTGATGTATGCGTGTTCTAGCTCATGAATACCTCAGGCTGAACCAAACCTTGAAACTGTTCCAATCACCCTCCTCCTCGAACTGGGCACCCAGGCCCTGCCACGAAGGTGTGGTATAGAACTCGCCCGTGCAGTTTTCCTTGCACCATGCCTCTACCTCTTCTTCATCTACCTTATCTGCCGCCGCGGCGGGTTTTGGGTAGAACTTGCGGATAGCCCCACCGTGCAGCTTGCGCACGCGCCATCCCGGTAACCTCACCGGATCTGGTTCGATGTATGTGATCATCTCGTCACGTTGCAGATCTGCTTGCCGTTGGCATCCATGCGCGGCGTCAGGCTGCCCCTGTATAGGTATTGGCAACCGGTGCCGCTGTCCGTGAGCAGCATCATGCCGCTCCTGCCGTCGACCGGATCGGTGTCATCCCTGGAGGTTGAGCATGACGAGGTCATCGATACCATCGTCACCACGGCGAGCACCGCCGATACCTTCATCATGAGGTTGGCGAATCTCTCCAATCGTTCGATGTACATGCTAGCCCCTCCGGCTCTTGCTGCCGACCATCTTCATGTCGGTGTCTGGGGTGGCGAATTGATAACCACCCTTGTTGAACAGCGGCATGCAGCGCGACGCCTTGTCCATGATCTCCTTCTGCACCTCGGGCTTCTCCTTGTGCAGGTTGGCCATGATGCCGGTCTTGCGGCCGCCGTCCACCCTGAGGTTGTTGCTGAGAGGCACCATGTCCTCCACGCTGTAGTCAGGCATGTCGTAGCGCATCTTGCCGGTGAACGCCGCCTTCAGCTCGCGCTGCTCGGGATGCAGGCCCTGCTTGCGCAGCCATGCCTCGTGCTTTGCGGTTGATTCGCGCAGCTTGGCCGTGTTGGGCAGCTTGCGCTTGCCCTTGCCGTAGCGCGTGGTTGATAGGTATGGTTTCTCCAGATGCATGCTCATGGATGCCTCCCTGTGTTGCGATGTATCTTTATAGCGATGTATGCGCAGAAAGCAAGCACCGCGGACACCAACAGGGTGCCAAACAGGGCATCGCCAAGCGCGATCTCCAACCAGTTACCAACCGCCACGGCTGATATCAACCCGATGCAGGCGATCAACGTCCTGTGCAGATGGGTACGCTCGTTGGGTGCCATATCAGTCGTCCCGTGACAGCCTGTAGGCGATGCGCTTCTCACGCTCGCGTTCAACGTCAACGTGTATCTTCGCAGCCTGGTATAACGCGTAGATGCCGCCAAACATGAAGAGCATGATGGTCCACCATTGCCCGTCTCCGGTTAGGTATTCGCTGATCTTGACCCCGACGATGCTGATGGCGATGAACGCCAATATCACCGACATGTATTTGATCATCTTGAGCATAACCCTGATATCCATGTCCAATCTCCCGTGCAGTATGATAACACTATAGCATCTCTGCGATGGGCGTCAAGCCCCATATCTCAGCCTGTAGGCCATTAGGACATCCGCATCCCTGAAACTCAGGCTGATGTTCCATGATATCCCTCCGAGGTCGATGGCGTCAAACAACCCATCCCTCCTCGCCGCGAGCATGTTGCTGATGAGATCAGCATGCCCGTATCCGATGCGGCTCAGGGATCTTGACAGGTGTTCAGGGTAGGGGACATCGTTATCTCCCATCCACATCAGTATATCCATGACCTGGTCCCAGGAATCAGCGTTGTGCTCCAAGCACATGTCACCGAACACCTCGTGGTCGCGGCATGCCATCTCTCGCCTATCGATCCCGGGGGTTCTCGAGATCGCGCATGTAGAGATCGTGGCTGTCAAGCTTTGGAGGCCTGCCGCGGAACCATCGGACGACGTTGTACAGCACGACCAATGCCGAGGCACCGATGATGGCGTATGCCGTCGTGGTGTGGTCCAGATCGCCCGTGATGGCGGCGGCGGATGCTGACGCTAGCAATAGCAGCGACAGCGTGAGTGGTTTGTTGATCATTTGGTATCTCCGTGTTGTGTCGTGGCAAGAGGCATGATCGTGATCATGCCTCTGTATTCCCGCCCGTGGTATCAGTTCCCGTTGGTCGCGGCGGCGGCCTTGGCTGCCTTTGGTGCCTTGGCTGGCTTGTCAGCGGCCGGCTTGTCAGCTGCTGCCTTGGGTGCCTTTGGTGTCGCAGCCTTGGGTGCCTTGGCTGGCTTGTCAGCTGCTGGCTTGGCCGCCTTTGGTGCCGCAGCCTTCGGTGCCTTGGCTGGCTTGGCCGTCTCGGCGACGGGGGCGGCTGGCTCCTGGGCCGCGGCCGTCACGGCTGGTGCCGTGGTCGTCGCTGGCGCCGGTTGCTGCGCACCGATTCCCAATAGGTTCTTGATCTTACGTAACATTGATATCTCCTTTGGAGGTTTGTTGTGAGAGGTGTATCCCACCACATTGTAACGCCGCAGCTCGTCGAGGTCAAATCAGACCTCGGTCCTGCGCCTGAAAACCGCGATGCCGGAGTCGTGTCCGAGGCAGTATCTCCGCTTGTCAAACAGCGCGGCGTCAACCGCCTCGTGCAGCGCGATGTCTCCGGGGTGCGTGTTGGAATCGTGTATGGCCACGATGCCATGTGGGCTCAGCATGTCGGCATACATCCAGTCATTGATGGTGGTGTTCACGCTGTGCCATCCATCTATGAACAGCAGATCCAGCTGGGCCACGCCCTTGGCGGCTAGGAACGACCTCACCGCAGCCTGGTCATGGCTGTTGGACATCAGGGTGTGTATGTTCCGGGATGCATCGTCCAGATGGCTCTTGTCGTTGAGATCCACGCCCACGTAGATGCATGATGCGGGCTTGCCGCCCATCAGCACCTGGCTCATGCTGCGATCCCCGTTGCGGTTCACGCCTATCTCCATGATGGCCTGGCAGCGATCACCCAGCTCTGACACCAGCATGCGCATGGTCTCGAGGTTGCAATCCGTGACCTCCGGGCAGCCCAGCCACCCTGGGTATGGCATGTCCCTGTCATTGTCAAGGTCTGGCTCCAGATCGGGGAAGAAGCTCAGCCCCCACACCGTGGTTGGCTTGGGCTTTATGAGAGCCTTGGTCAGTTCGAAATGCTCAGACATCCTGCCTCCTCCTGAAAACCGCTATGCCGAAATCGTCCCCCAAGCAGTGCCTCTCCTTGGAGAACAGGCCCTGATCCACCGCCTCGAACAGAGCCACGCATCCGGGATGGCTGTTGGTGTCATGCAGCATGACCACGCCGCCCGGCCGCAGCATGTCGGCGTATCGCCAATCGTTGACGCAGGTGTTGACGCTGTGCCACCCGTCTATGAACAGCAGATCCAGCTGGGCCACGCCCCTGCCACGCAGGAACCCGCGTATGGCATCCTGATCGTGGCTGTCGCAGCGCAGCGTCCACGTGTTGCGATCGTGGTCATCCAGGTAGCTCTTGTCATCCAGATCCACGCCGAGGTAGAAGCTGCCCTGCGGGCGTTCATCCATCAGCACCCTGCTCATGCTGCGCAGGCCATTGCGGTTCACGCCTATCTCCATGATGGCCTGGCAGCGGTCCCCCATGCCCAGCACCACGTCGCGCACCACCCGCAGGTTGCAGTCGGTGACCTCCTCCGTGTTGATCCACTCCAGTGGATGGTCTTGGTCGTTGCTGATCTCCGGCTCCAGATCGGGGAAGCAGCTGAGACCCCAGACGTCGGTGGGCCTCCTCTTGATCATCTCGGCTATGCGTTGGTATTGATCCGGCATTTCACTCCCTCATGTGATCCCTGTTGAATATCTCTCGCCAACCCAGCCCGTGGTTCCTGATCAGCCTGGCGTTGGCCACCGCCTCCGCGGCACCATGCAGCGCACCGTTAGCGCCCAGCAGCTGGTCGGCGTATGCGCTTATCACCGGATTGGGGCAGGCCATGGGCCTGGCCTCGATCAGCCAATCGGCGCATTCGGCCAGGCCATCCAGTCCCACCTGCTGCACCCGCAGCGCCAGCGCGGCGGCCGTGGATCTGCTGATCCCGGCGTAGCAGTGCACCAGCAGCCTGGCATCATCCGGCAGGGATCGCCCCCACTCCAGGATGGTCCTCACCTGCTCCAGCTTGGGGCTGTGCTCCTGATCGGGCGCGATGAGATCGTCCATGTCCAGCCTCAGCCAGTTGGACGGATCCAACGCATCGGGCATGATTAGATCGTTGATCTCCCCCCTGCTGAGCAGCGTCAGCACATGCGTGATCCCCTCGTCGCGTATGACCCTTGGCGCATCCCGCGCCGATGATATGTAGATCTCCATGCCGAACCTGCTCCCTAGATCGATCATCAAATATAGCGTCAGAGCCGCGCCTTCAGCAACCTAACGCCACTCAAGGCCAGAGGTGGCACTGGGCCACCTCTGGGTCGTCCGATCCAATGGTTCAGAACCTGTAGCTGACGCCAACCAACACGCCGTTGTCGACGCCGTTGAGGCCTTGGTCAACGTCGCGGTAGATCTTGCCGGTGAGGCTCACGTTCTGGGTGAGGCCGTAGGTGAGGCCCGTGCCAAACTCATGCTGCTGCCAATCCTTGCTGGCATCGAACGTGTTGCGATAGCGATAGCTGATCGCGTTCCATGTCAGGTTATCGGTGATCTTGTAGTCGCCACCAGCGTAGAGCGCGAAGTACTGGTAGCTGTCACCTGGGATCCAACGCTCGCCCACGCCCGCCTTGCCGTAGACGCTGACGCCGTCGGTGAGGTTGGTGCGGTATCCGCCCTGGACCTCCACGCGCTGCTTGTCAGAGTCGGACGTGTGGGTGTCACCATACTCCAGGCCAGCGGTCAGACCGTTGCTGTACTGGTGGGTGAGGTTGACGCCGAACGCATCATCCGCCTTGTCCTTGAAGCCGGATGGGGCGAAATCCACGCCATATCCCATGCTGAGGGTGTTGGCGAACGCCGGTGCCGGGGTTGAGACGGCGGCGACCGGAGGCAGCGGGGCCTTGTGGTGCTTCTTCTTGAGAGGCAGATCGGTGGCACCAGCGACGCTGGTCATCGCGGCGAGGGCCGCGATCGTGATCATGATCTTCTTCATGTGTGTTCCTTTCGGTTTACGGTTCTATACATGTATCCAAGGGATCGGTGTACTGATACCCCTGCACTGTTATATATACGTTTATGTGGATGATCGCAACCGGTTTGTGTTGCATCCTTGCAACTTGCGATTGCATGTTGGATGGACAATGGTTGCCTTTGGTTTATAAATATAATAAACCTATGAGTTAGATATGCAATACGTTAGAGAAGAAATATCCAAGATGATAGCAGACGGGCGCTCCAAGAAGGAGATATCGGACCTGCTAGGCATCGGATATTCGACCGTTAAGAAGCATTCGCACGGTATCAGATCGATTAAACCTCGAAAGGAATACAAGTGCGTTGATTGCGGTGAGGCTGAACCTTCCAATTTCTATGGTAAGATGCGCAACAGATGCAAGGCTTGCCATAACCAACTTGGCTATAAGGCACAGCGGGAGAAGATATTTGAATACGCTGAATCGAGGGGCCCTATAGAATGTTCGAGGTGTGGATATGACAGATCGTTCGCAGCGTTAGAATGGCACCATCGAGATCCGTCAGAGAAAGACCCATCATGGAACAGGGGATGGAACTATAACAGATTGAAACAAGAATTGGATAAGTGCGATCTCGTGTGCGCAAATTGCCATCGCGAGATACATTATGGTAGTGGCGGTCTCACCCCGACTCGAACGGGGACCTAAGCCTTAGGAGTGCCTTGTTGTATCCAGTTCAACTATGAGACCAGTTTCACTATCATATTTACAACTTAACACCACGCCGTCCCGCCGTCAACCGGTTTATGCCGCGTTTCCAATCCAAGCTTGCTTCTAATAAATAAGAGCATGTCTACATTCCAAAACAGCTCAGACGAGATCCTCAATCTAAACGGTAACGTTTTCATCACCGGCAACCTCTACGTCAACAGCAGCCTGATCAGCGTTGATACGGCCGTCGTTGCGCCACGGGGACCCACCGGACCATCCGGACCCACTGGTTACACGGGTCCAGTGGGCACGGGGGTCACCGGTCCAACCGGGCCCAGCGGCGGTCCCATGGGTCCCACGGGCGGCACGGGTCCCACGGGCGTGGGTGCCACGGGAGCCACGGGCGCGACGGGTGCCACGGGTGCGCAGGGTCCCATAGGTCCAGCCAGCTTGGTCACCGGACCCAGCGGCGTTGGTCCAACCGGTCCCACGGGCAACACCGGTCCCAGCGTCACGGGTCCCACCGGGCCTGCCAACAACTCACCCACTGTAACGGGCGGCGTGGTGGGATCGTTCACCAGCCCGCTGAGCATAACGGCCACCACGTCCGGCTCGGCCACCACCATACTGACCATGGCCATACCCAGCGCCGGAACCTGGGAGATATCCGCGCAGGTGCAATCGCAGCTGACGCAGGGGCAGGAGGCGTCATACGCCCTCTGGGACGGCACCGGCACCATGGTCCCCAACAGCGAGGGCAAGGCCCAATACATAGGCACCCCTAGCGTTGGGTACGGCTCCGGCACCATCGCGTTCCAAGGCCAGGGCAACAGCACATGGCTGGTGACCACCACAGGTCCTGCCAGCTACACGGTCAGGGCATGGGCCCCGGGATCGGCGGCGGGCTGCAAGATCAGCACGGATGCCAGCGGTCGCACCAGGGCCACCTGGGTGCAGCTCACGGGCGGATACATAGGCGCCACGGGTGCCACTGGGCCAACCAGCACCATCACGGGACCGACCGGACCCAGCGGCGGACCCATGGGACCAACGGGCGTCACCGGACGCACGGGTCCAACCGGACCCAGCGGGTCGGGTCCCACGGGCTACACGGGTCCCACGGGTGCCGCCAGCATCACAACGGGACCCACGGGCTACACCGGCGCCGCGGGCGCCACCGGACAGATGGGATACACCGGACCGACCGGTCTGCAGGGTAGGCCGGGCACGGCCAGCACCGTGCCTGGACCCACGGGTTACACGGGTTCCACCGGGCACACGGGCTCGGCAGGATACACCGGCGCCACCGGACCCACGGGTTCGCAGGGTCTCATGGGGCCAACCGGATCACCCGGACCAACAGGTTCGCAGGGCAACACGGGCGTCACCGGACCCACGGGCGTGACGGGACCCAGCGGCGGACCAATCGGACCCACGGGCAACACCGGACCAACCGGCGCCACCGGCGTGACGGGGCCCAGCGGATCGGGACCAACGGGCTACACCGGACCAACCGGATCCGACAGCATCATGACGGGCCCCACGGGCTACACCGGACCCTCTGGCAACGACAGCGTGGTCACGGGCCCAACGGGCCACACCGGACCAACCGGATCAGCCGGGACCAGCGTCAAGATAGTGGGCAGCGTGACCGGTCCCACCGGACTGCCGGGATATCCCACCGGATACACCGGATCCAACGGGGACGGTTACCTGACCTCCTCCGACGGTAACCTCTGGGTCTGGGGCAGCAACGTGTGGACCAACGCGGGTCACATAGCCGGCCCCACGGGTCCAACCGGGGCCAACAACAACCTCATAGGCAACCTCGTGGTGGTCGATCAGACCATAAGCGGCACGGACGCCAACGGCGACATCGCGCTGCATCCAAATGGCAGCGGCAATGTCAACGTGATCGGCAATCTGTTCGTGCAGAGCAGCGCTGCCAACACGGCGTATCCGATCACCAACCCGGGTGTCACTCTGAGGATGCAAGGCATCGATCAGCAGCCGACAACGCTGTTGATGGATGCGTACGGTGATGCGCTCACCGGCGGGGCGGGCACCATAGCCCTGCGTCGATTCGGTGGCAACAGCGTCGCACCAACCGCCGTGCTGCAGAACCAATACCTCGGAGCATTGGTGGCACGCGGCTATGACGGATCCGGTTTCGTCGGCAACGCCTACAGCGGCATGGTGATCAGCGCCAACGAGAACCAAAGCGGCACGAACCTGGGATCGAGGATAGATTTCTACACGGTGCCCAATGGCACCAACGTGGCCTCGCTCACGGCCACCCTCAGCAACAACCATCTCAACGTCGGCAACATCATATTCACCGGCAACAGCATAACGCTGACCAACAACGCCACCAACCTCTACATAGGCCAGCCGGACCAAACGGGAAACCTGGTGATCAACAGCCAGCTGCAGGTGTTGGGACCCGGCGGCAACGTGGTGCTGCAGAACACGACCCAGGGCCAGATAGACATAGTCAGCGGCTACCAGAACCCGGACAAGACGGCCACGCTAAACATCATAGGCAACTGGACCAGCAGCATACAGACACCTACCAACATCGGCACTATGGTGCAGGTCACGGGTCATGACGGCGCCAGCAGCCGTATGGTCAACGATACCTATGCCAACGGTGCCACGGCCTACAGCGCATTTGTGGGTCGCAAGGCTGGCGGCACGGCAGCCGCACCAACGGCATCGCCCCAGGGAAGCCTCACCAGGATCACTGGAGGTGTCTACACACCCAGCAATGGTTTCAACGCCACGAGCTTCGCTCCCGTGTACATGAGCCTGGAGCTGTTGGCCACGGCCACGGACACCAGCACGCCCACCCGCATAACATTCAATGCCACACCAGCTGGCAGCATCAACAGCGTTACCGTTGCCAATGTTGACACCGGCGGCATAACGCTGCCATATCCCGGCACGGGCATAACATTCCCGGACGGCACCATGCAGACCACGGCAGGCGGCGTGGGCACCATCACGCAGGTCAACGCCGCCACGTATGCGGCGCAGCCCAATGACAGGTTCCTGGCCGTGAACCGCACGGCGACCGGCGCCTGCACCATAACGCTGGCGTCCTCGGGCCTGACCGCCATAGGCACCACGGTGATCATCAAGGACACCGGAGGCAAGGCGGGGACCAACGGCATAGCCATCAACGGATTCGCGACCGACACCATCGACGGGGTTGGCGCCGGGGGATTCGCCCTCACGGCCAACTACAACAGCATCACGCTGGTGTACACGGGAAACAACAACTGGAGCATCATCTGACATGACTTACATCACCAACAGGCTGGCGGGCGAGGTTTCGTCGACCGGGGATCTGATACCATCCAGCAACGTGGTATCCCTCGGCACCCCAACCCATGTGTGGGGCAACCTCTACGTCAGCAGCGACAGCATCTTCCTCAGCAACCCCGACCCCAGCGTGCCCCCAACCGCCATAGGCATCAGCGCTGGCAACCTGCTGTTGATCAGCAGGGGCGGATTGGCGGTGCAGGACAACACCGGGCAGTTTGACACGTTCCAGGTCGATACAACCGGCCAGATCACCATGCGCAGCAACGTGGCCCTGGATCCCCACAACCCCGCCCTGCGCATCATAGGCAGCCAAAGCGGCATATCCAACGATCCGACCCAGCTGGGCACCACGATGATACACATCACCGGCACGGATGGCAACCCCAGCGTCGTGCTCGATGATGCGTACGGCACGGATACCTATACTGGATTCATCGGACGCAGGGCCAACGGCACGGCGGCGGTACCAACCCAGCTGCTGGCCGGCGATCTCATGGTGAGGTTTGGCGCCAACGCCTGGGGGTTGGGTTCTCCCAGCGGCTTCGCCGATTTCAGCACGGCACGCATCGAGATGTATGCCACCGAGAACCAGACCAACACCACCAGGGGCAGCAACGTCCAGATAGTGACCACCGCAAACGGCACCGCCGCTCCGGTGGTGGTGGCCACGTTCAACAACGCCGGCATCAGATTGGTCAGCAACGTGTTGGTTGGCACCGATCTCACGGTCACCGGCAACAGCATAGCATATGGCCACAGCACCACATACGGCAACGTGGTCAGCTATGGTAACCTCGTCAGCTACGGCGTCAGCATCACGCTGGGAGGCTTGCTCACCAACGGCAACACGCAGGTCTACGGCGACAGCAGGTTCTACGGTAACCTGGCTGTGCAGAAGGGCGTGACGTTCTCGGATGGCAGCATCCAGACCGTGGCTGGCGTCGCCGCCGTCACGGCTGGCACCGGCATACAGATAACGTCTGGGCCCAACAACAGCTTCGGCATCAACAACACCGGCGTCACGTCGGTGACAGGCACCGCCAAGCAGATCACCGCCACCGCGGTTGGTGGTGCGGTCACGCTGAGCCTGCCACAGAACCTGGACACGGCGGCCACGGTACAGTTCGGCAACCTTACCGTGCACAACATCACCATCACCGGCAACACCACATCATCGTCGGTCACCACCCTCAACGTCAGCAACAAGGTCATCTACGCCGGCAACGGCGCGACCACCACCAGCCTCATAGACGGCGGTGGGTTCGTGCTGGGCAACAGCCAGGTGGCTGTCAGCATGCTGTACTCGTCATCGCCTCCGGGATGGAACTTCAACCAGGACATATACATCGCGGGCAACGCCTACGTGTCGGGCAGCCTCCAGAGCAGGACCGGCACCATCGTCAGCAACCTAGCCATCGGTAGGCAGCCGGCCATCACCTTCGTCAACGCCAACCTGCAGGTCACCGGCAACGGGGCTGGAACCGTGCAGGTCACCAACCAGAACCTCAACGGCGGATCGGGGTCCAGCACGGACTTCGTGGCCACGGCTGACACCGGCAGCGACACCGCCAACTACATAGATCTCGGCATCAACAGCAGCAACTACAGCCAGGCTGGGTACGGATCGCAGTATCCGCTTGACGGTTACCTCTACACCAGCGACAGCAACCTGGTGATCAGCACGCAGGCCGTGGGCAAGAGGATAACGTTCACCACGGACGGCGCGGACGCATCCAACGTAGCCGGCTACATCGCGGGCCGCCGCTGGGTCCTTGGTGCCTTTGGCACGGATGACGGCGTGACCAAGCTGCAGGTGGCAGGCGGCGCCAGCTTCACCAGCAACGTCACCGTCAACAACATCATCGTGACCGGCACCATTTTCTCCAACTACAGCACCAGCACGCTGACCACCGGTTACCAACCCAACATAACAACCGTGGGCACGCTGACGGGGCTGAGCGTGGCCAACAACGCCGGATTCGGCGGCAACCTGAGCGTGGCCGGCACCCTGTTCGCCCAGAACAGCCAGACCAACAGCAAGGCATCCTCGCAGACCCTGCAGGTGGCCAGCACGGCCACGGTCAACCAGCTGTACAGCAACGTCAGCATCAACACCGGCAACATACAGGGATTCGGCGCCGCGTTGGTATCAAGCCTCACGGCCAACACCACAATACAGAGCGGTGGCAGCGCGGTGTTCAACGGCATCACCAGCAACACCGGGACGCAGACCAACACGCTGAACGTGACCGGGGCGGCGCAGGTCAACAGCATGACCGCCAACCTGCTGACCACCACCAACACCTTCAACGTGGTGGGGCAGTCCATAACCAACAGCCTGATCAACAACGTCAACATGACAACCGCCACGCTGAACGTGACCGGGGCCGCGGTGGCCAACGGCATAAACAGCAACACCAACGTGGTGGGTGTGAACCTGCAATCGACGGGGCAAACCACTGTGGCTTCGTTGGTCAGCAACGCTAACGTCTATGGCGCCACGGTGCAGAGCGGCGGGGTGGCACAGGTCAACTCGTTGGTCAGCAACAACAACGTCTTTGGCGCCACGCTGAACACGTCTGGATTGGCACAAACCGGCGGGGTCTACAGCAACGGCAGCATACAAGCCACCACGTTCGTCAGCGCCGCAACCCTCAATGGCAACACATCCGTCACGGCGCCTACCGTCAACGCCAGCACCACGATGTTGGGACAGGCCGTGTTCAGCAACACCAGCATAACGGCGGCGACGGTGATGACTGCGCAGGGAATCGTGAGCAACAGCGGCATCGCCGGCCAGACTCTTAACCTATCGGGTGCGTTGCAGGCCGGCAGCATCGCCAGCAACTCCTCCATACTATCCGCTGGCACGGCCACGGTGAACGCATTGGTCAGCAATGGCGCCATCAGCGGCACAACCATAAACGGCACGGCGGCGACGGTGACCTCGCTGCAGAGCAGCGGCGCCGCCTCGGTGGCTTCGTTGGTCAGCAACGCCAACACCACGACGGCGACGCTGAACAGCACGGGTGCGGCCGAGGTCAACAGCCTGATCAGCAACACCACCATACAGGGCATAGGCGGTGCGGTAGTCAACAGCTTGATCAGCAATACCTCGACGCAGACCAACACGCTGAACGTGATCGGTGCTGCACAGGTTAACAGCATGGTTACCAACCTACTAGCTGCGTCGCAGACGTTGAACGTGCAGGGCGCGGCTATAACCAACAGCTTGATCAACAACACTGCAATGCAGACCAACACGTTGAACGTAACAGGCGCTGCATTGGTTAATTCGCTCAACAGCAACACCAGCGTGGTTGCTGTCAACCTACAGAGCACTGGTCAGGCAACCGTGGCTTCGTTGGTCAGCAACACTAACGTGTTTGGCGCCACTCTGAACACATCGGGACTGGCACAGCACGGGTCACTCTATAGCAATGCCAGCATACAGGCAGCCACGTTCGTCAGCGCTGCAACCATAAACGGTAACACATCGGTCACGGCACCCACGGTCAACGCTAGCACCACATTGCTGGGACAGCTCATACAGAGCAACAGCAGCATAACCGCAGCGACCGTGATCACTGCGCAGAGCATCGTCAGCAACAGTGGTATAGCAGGTCAGACGCTCAACGCATCCGGTGCGCTGCAGGCTGGCACCATAGCCAGCAATGCTACCATACAGGCTGTGGGAACTGCTACGGTCAACGCGCTGGTCAGCAACGGTGCCATAAGCGGTGCGGCGCTGACAGTTACCAGCTCTCAGAACAGCGGACAGGAATTGGCGAATAGCGTAGTCAGCAATATCTATGGTTACTTTGGGCAGAATGTCACGGTTAACAGCAGCAATGCAAGCACAAGCGGCACAACCGGTGCGTTGGTGGTCACAGGTGGCATCGGTGCCGGTGGCAACATATACAGCGCTGGTACCATCTATGATCAGAACGGCAACGTTCGCAGCATACCCATAAACAACCAGACCGCATCCTACATCCTCACTGCCAGAGACAACGGCAACGTGGTCAGCATAACAACGGGCGGTGTCACGGTGCCGGCTGGTGTGTTCGTCACGCCCTATGGCCAAGCCGTTACCATATGGAACAACAGCGCGAGCAACCAAACCATAACGCAGGGATCGGGTGCTACCATGCATCTTTCTGGTACCGCCAGCACCGGCAACAGGACTCTCGCACAGTACGGGTTAGCGACGGTGATGTGCATGGCAGCCAACGTGTTCGTGGTAAGCGGGGTGGGGATAAGCTGATGGCAACGACGGCAGCAACTATGGGATCATACGGATACGGTCCGACTGTGTACACGATCACAGCCTCAGGCACAGGGTCATACGTGGCACCAACTGGCTCACACTTCGTCATAGTGGAAGCCATAGGCGGCGGCGGAGCAGGTCACGGATCACCGACGGTTGGTAACAGGGCAGGCGGAGGTGGCGGTGCGTATGCCAGCAGCACTGGGATCATAGTGGTTGCTGGGACCACCACTGTCTACTACAGCGTCGGCGGCGATGCCACGCAGAGCTGGGTAAATGTCGGAAACAATGCTGCACCGGGTGCCAGCACGACAGGATGCCTCGCAGCGCAGGGCACTGACGCATCCACGGCAACCGCCGGCCTCGGAGGACTGGCCAGCGCTTGCATAGGAATCACCAGTTACAGCGGTGCGAATGGCACGGTTGGCACAGGGGCGGTCGGCGGAGGTGCCGCCGGTAGCGGTGGTGCAGCCACCGGTCAGACGGGCGGATCAGGCGCAGGGCAGAATCCCATAACAGGCGGCAACGGCGGCGCTGCCGGATCAGCTGGGTCAGCGCCAGGCGGTGGTGGTGGATCGTCCACCACATTCGGCACGAATCCAACAGGTGCGGCAGGGATGATACAGATCACGTTCCTGTGAAAGCGGTAAATATAGAGACATAACATAGGAACACAACGACATGGTCGCAGTCAGCAGGGTAAACCCAAACTTCCCCATACCGGGCATAGATCAATCCAGCCGGGGATTCAGGGACAACTTCAGCACCATAAAGACCGAGCTGGAGGCCATACAGGGCAAGAGCATAACGCTGACGGGCGACGTGTCAGGATCGGCGCTGATCGACAGCGGCGGCGCTGACGTGGTCATAAGCTGCGTGGTGGTCGGGGCCAACGCCGCGGCCGGCGGGTCGAACCTCAGCATACAGTACAACAACAATGGTGCCGTTGACGGGCAAGCCAGCTTCGTCTACGATCCCGCCACCAACAGCGTGGGCATAGGCACATCCTCCCCCTCATATCCGCTGGATGTGTGGGGCGACGTTGCCCTGAGGTCCAACCTCAGGATCATGGGCACCACCGCCGGATACGGCGACCTCGAGATCAACAGCAACGTGGGTGTCGTGGAGGTCAACAGCGTGGGCAGCCTGCCCGTGCAGTTCCAGATGGACGAGGTCACAAACCTGGTGATCAGCTCCACGGGAGTCAGCATAGGATATGGCACGGCCGTTGCCACCAGGGCCTTGGATGTCAACAGCGCGGCGCCGGATGTGGCCAGATTCCATGGCAGCGCCAACTACAGCGACAACGCGGTCAGGCTTACCACGGATCAATCCAACTCCAGCATGGGACTGATCCTAGAGCAGCGCTCGGCGGACAGCGCGGGCGGAATCAGGATAGACCACAACGGCAACATCAGCATACACAGCGGTGCCAGCATGGACGCGCAGCTCAGCAGCAGCACCGCGAGGGTCACGGTTCTGCCCAACGGATGGGTGGGCGTGGCCACCAACAACCCACGCATGCCCCTGCACGTGGCCGGAGGCATGAGAACCACCAGCTACAGCGACATCGATCCTGTCAGCAACACCATAAACACCACGCTGTCCGCCGTGCTGCTGGACACGTGGACGGACACGATCTATCGCACCGCCAGATACACGGTGCAGGTCACCAACCCAGCCAACGGCAACGTGGACGTCACGCAGGCCATCCTGGTGCATGCCAACGGCGTGGCGCACATGACCACGTATGGCAACGTCAACAGCGGGGGCTCGCTTGGCACCATAAGCTGCCAGACCAACGGCAGCCAGGTCCAGCTGCTCTACACGGCGGCGGTGGCAGGCGTGGTGGTCAAGCTGGATGCTCACTACATAACCATCTGATAAATAACGGGGCAACGGAGATAACCTGACATGACCACCACCACACCGAGCATACTGGGGCAGAGCTTCCCCGACATGGGAGTCGACACCAACCTGTTCACCGTGGCGTCCGGGCAGCAGGTGCAGTTCAGCCTGTTCGTGTGCAACCAGAACCCAGATATGGACTATTTCACCATAGCCTTGGTCAAGAGCGGCGGGCAGACCAATCCCGAGCTGCCCAGCACATACATAGCATACGCCACGCCTCTGATTGGCAACGGCGTGTTCTCCGCCAGCGGGCTGTATCTCAACAGCGGAGATCAGGTGCGAGTGATGAGCGCCAACGGCGGCTGCAGCTTCACGGCAACCGGTCTGCTGCTGCAAAACTGACCGGTTTATTTTTCAAGGCATCTGCGCACCATCTGCACGCTATCTCGGTAAATATCTCCATAGAGAGGGCAGATGACGGGCAAGATCATCAAATTTCCCAAGCAACGCAAGCGTCGCAAGAGATTGGACGACGTGCTTGTTGATCGCCTAACCGACACACACAACCATGTTGATCTGGGCCACGTGCCGTTCACCTGCGCCGAGTGCGACACGCAATCCGCCTTTGACTTCTCCGGCGTGATATTCAAGCACATCACGTTCTACTGCGCGGCCTGCGGGCATGGCTACAGGGTGTCAAACCCCATGTTCAGCGATGCCCAGCATGCCAAGACCAAATAGATTGCGGTCACGCCGCATCACAGGGTATAATGGATCATGAGCATACATCCACTGAGCGACGATCTAACCAAGCTGGGCAACGATGACCTCGACAAGCGCTACAGCGAGCTGATGCGCCGCTACACCATAGCCAGGCGGATGAACATGCCTACCCATGTCATACACCAGCTGGACATCATGCTGGACGGCATAGACATGGAGAGGACCAGGAGGATGGACACGATCGATCCCAACGATGATCCGGTCGTGCTAGACACGGACAAGTGACGACATGGCCAAGGGCAAGATAGGACCATCAAGCCAGATGGGTAACACGTTTAGGGCTGACTTCAAGGTGGTGAGGTTGCTGGCCGACAGATTGGTTGGCAGCGACATAGAGTTCTCCGCGGAGCTGGACATATCTGATGATGCTGAACCCCAGGAACAGCTGAAGGCGCTGGCCGGGATCAAGCGTTGGTTCACCATGGTGTTGGACGGGTGCGTGGCGTTCTGCCCAGGCACGGAGGTTCCGGCGGCGACGTTTGAAGCACTGGCCAACAACTTCATGCTGACGCCCGATGATCCCTACGATCACCTGCTGCTGATGCTGCTGGCGGCCAAGATCAACGCCATAGGCGGCGACACGCTGAGCGTGGCGCACTGCCACATCACCAGCGATCAGTCAGATGGGTTCGGCAATTGGTTCGAGGGTGACCCGGACGACGTGCTGCCCAGCCACGAGCAATGGGTGGGCAAGCACGCATACTACGACAAGCCATGGTGGCATAGATCTGACGGCAGCATGATAGACGTGTGGGCCGGACCTGATGATGACCTCTCACAGAAGCCAGACATACTGCTGGACATCTGGGAGGACATGTTCCAAACCACCGCCGAGGTGGATGAGAACGCCGAGCCGGCCGAGATAATAAGGCCCAACTTCAAACCCACCATAGTCAGGGATGATTGACCCATCATCCGGTTGCTATCTATGGCCAACCGTGCTAAAGTATCTACATGAACTGGACGGAACAGCAGTCGGCGGCCCTGACCGCCGTGGAATCTTGGTATAGATCGAAGACCCGCAGGCAGATATTCAGGGTCTTCGGATACGCCGGCGTGGGCAAGACCAGCCTAGCCAAGCACTTCGCCGAATCCATCGGCGGCAAGGTCATGTACGCCGCATACACCGGCAAGGCCGCGCTGATGATGCGCAACAACGGCTGCGAGGGTGCCACCACCATACACAGCCTCATCTACAAGGCCGAGGAGGATGAGAACGGCGACGTCGCCTTCAGCATGAACCACTCAAGCCCCCTGCGCCAGGCATCGCTGCTGGTCATAGACGAGTGCAGCATGGTTGACGAGGATCTGGCCAAGGACATACTGCGCTTCAAGGTGCCGGTTCTGGTGCTGGGGGATCCAGCGCAGCTTCCGCCCGTGGGTGGGGCTGGATACTTCACCAACGCCGAGCCTGACGTGATGCTGACCGAGATACATCGCCAGGCCAAGGACAACCCCATCATCTATCTGGCCACGCAGGTTCGCGAGGGCAGGAAGCTGACACCCGGCACCTACGGCGACAGCGTGATAGCCTCCGACATAACATCCACCAACGAGCTCGTGGACTATGGCCAGGTCATAGTGGGCAGGAACACCACCCGCAAGATGATCAACGACATGATCAGGGGCATGCTGGGACGCGGCGACAGCGTGCTGCCCATCCCTGACGACAGGCTAATATGCCTGAGGAACGACAAGAAGATGGGCATACTCAACGGTGAGATGTTCAACGTGCTGTCTCTGCCCAAGATCAAGGTGGCATCCGACTACACCAGGTATAATCTGGTCGACATCGACACCGGTGAGAAGAGGGTGACCCCCCGCGTGCATAACTCATGCTTTGATGGCACCCCCAAACCAGACTGGCAGAGGCTCAAGGGCACGCAGGAGTTCGACTACGGTTACGCCATAACGGCACACAAGAGCCAGGGCAGCCAGTGGAACGACGTGGTGATCTTCGATGAGAGCTGGTGCTTCAGGGAGGATGCCAACAGATGGCTTTACACTGCCATAACCCGAGCGCAGAATAAGATACTGGTCTACCAAACCTGAGGATGTGGCATGATCGATCTGGGCAACAGGCGCATACTTGATGATGGGACGGTGCTGTGCTCCGAGCCAGCGGCGGTGGACGTGCTGTACCGAGGCAGGGATCTGTCAGGCGTTCTGCTGGATTCCCCCGATGAGGTCCAGAGGTTCAACCGCGCTAACAGGTTTCTGGATCAGGGGTTCGAGGACCTGATGGGAGGCAGCCAACAGATGTACGGCCAGGTGGATTGGTCCTCGGCATGGATGACGCCAGCGCCGTGGTCGACCATGTCCGTGTTGGACCACTGCATAGATCGCTGCACGGATGACGAGCAGCGCATAAGGGTCTGCGACGAATACAAGCTGTTTGACGATCGCGGCATGATACCCGTGCTGCGGCATCTCATATGGATGGTGCATGACATGCGATCCCGCGGCGTGCTGTGGGGCGTGGGCAGAGGCAGCAGCGTCAGCAGCTACATGCTATACCTCATAGGCATCAACAGGATAGATCCCATGCGCTTCGGCCTCGATGTGCGCGAATTCCTCAAGTGATATATTGACCTAGCTGAGCGTGGCCATAAATACTCACATAAACAGGAGGTTACCATGGCAATACGACACACCACCGCACGCGGAGAGGCCATAGACATGAACCGTCTCCGGGATCTGCATGCGACCAAACCAGCATTGGGCAACGCCAATCGCAACGCCAGGGGAGACATCATAGACTCCGGCGGCGTGGTGCTCAAGTCCCAGGAGCAGATAGCCGCCGAATGGGCCGCAGCACAGGCGCAGCGGGTGGCCAGCACCAAGCCGGCTGACATCAAGAACCCAGGGCTGAGGCCGGACGTTGGTGCGGCCAAGGCACCAGCCAAGCAGCTGAACGTCGATGATCAGGATTTCGACGCATCCCCCGCCAAGGAGCAACCCAAGGCACCATCGCGCAGGAAGATAACGGAGACCGACAGTTGAGCTTGATAGAGACCGAGAACCTGCGTGCGCTCAAGGGCAAGGTCCTTGTGCACAACATAGAGCAGGGCGAGAAGCGCACCAAGGGTGGCATCATAGTCCTAGACGATGACGGCAAGGAGCGCGGCATACGCGAGCGCTGGGCCCAGGTCTATTCGGTGGGCCCGGATGTCGAGGACATCACCGTGGGGCAGTGGGTGCTGATCAAGCACGGCCGCTGGAGCCGCGGCATAGACATCAAGGTCAAGGGCGAGACCGCCACCGTGCGCCAGGCCGATTACCCGGATGCCGTGCTGCTGGTCAGCGATGAATGCCCCATAGAGAGCTGAGCCGTTGACAACCTCCATGCCCTAGCGCAAACTAGATGCGTAACGTATGGAGGATATGTGGATGGGCAATGAGCGCGTGCTATGGGTTGACAAGTATCGGCCGAAGCTGCTTGATGAGTATGTCTGGGCCGATGACTCCCAGAGGGCCCAGGTATCAAACTGGGTGCGCGAGAAACACATACCAAACCTGCTGCTGAGCGGCGGACCCGGGATCGGCAAGACCACCATGGCCAAGTGCCTGCTCAACGAGCTGGGAGTGCAGGATTCAGACATACGCTTCGTCAACGGATCACACACCAACGGTGTGGATGAGGTGCGCAGCCTAGGCAGGTTCGCGGAGACCATGCCCATCGGCGAGTTCCGCTACGTGCTGCTGGATGAATGCCTCGACGAGTCCACGGTTGTATGGGTTCTACGAGATGGGGTTGAGACAGGTGTGGCGATAAGGGACTTGGATCAATCAAACGACCTTGTTAAGTCTTATAGCATCGATAACCAACGCATGGAATGGCGGCCGTTTGAGCTCATGGACAAGGGAGATAGAGATGTCCTGGAGATCGAGTTTGAGAACGGCGAGGTAGTCGTCTGCACACCAAATCACAAGTGGTACGTCGAGGATCAATCAACCGGTGATATCATGGTTGTGCGCGCCGACGAGCTCAACAAGTATGGACATATATTGACGATATAAACTGATTATATCACCACGAATGCGCAGGTATAAATATCATGTGTTATATCGAGGAGATTGATTCGTGATAACCTATGATACCAGGCAACGACTACGTGAAGCCGCCTTGCGCAATGGCTTGGGAGGCGATAGATATGGTTCGAGAAAGGCATACGGTGACGATGAGATACATCAACTATATGAGAAATATATCGGTAACCATAACAAGTTTGAATCCCTTTTCAGCGGCAAGCTATGCAAGTCGGAGTCTGCATGGTTGAATGATCTATCCAGGAACATGGATAAGGACAGCAGGCTGAGATTCACCGTGTTGTTGCGCGACAAGGCCTGTAAGGCATGCAATGTCAAGATAGATCTAACCAATTATTCCAAATCATCCTCCACGATTGGTCCATATTGTAAACCATGCACGGATAATAGGGTATGGGCAAAGGCTAGACATATAGGTGTTGAGGAATTGTCACGTCGGGCCAAGGAGATAACGGATGCGAAACTAGCCCATTACCAAAGTGAGAGAGGTGAGGTCACCAAGTCCACCATAGGTGCAAAGAACAGTGCCAACATGAGAGCATGGTACCAGACCGATGCCGGGCGAGAGCAGATAGAACGGTCAAGGTCGCATAACAGCAGGGTGATGAGGGATAAGATACGAAAAGGTGATTTCACACCTCGCATAACCAACACCTGGACCCATTGGACGGCAACCGCAACCGTCAATGGTGAGGTCCATAGGTTCCGTAGCAGTTGGGAAGCATGCTTCTGGATATGCAACCAACATCTGAGCTATGAGACGCTGCGAATACCATATGCAAAGGATGGAGAACAGCACACATACATAGCAGACTTCCATGACACCGTCACCAACACGCTCTATGAGATCAAACCTCGCAGCAGCTTCAATGATCAGATTGACAAGATGACCCTCATCATCAATCATTGCATGGAGGTAGGTATCAAATTCGTATGGGTGAACGAACACAACATATGGCAGTGGATAGATGAATCCATGATACACGAAGTTAATAAACCACAACTAGACAGACTGAAGGGTATACGGCGTGCAAAAGCTAGCAATTAAGAGCATCAAAAAGGTACAAGGTCATCGTCGTGTTTATGATCTGTCGGTTGATAGCAATCACAACTTTGTGATAGGTGCTAACAAGATATTGACCCATAATTGTGATTATCTCAGCCACAACGCGCAGGCGGCGCTGCGCAACATGATCGAGGAGTACAGCGCCATATGCCGCTGGATACTGACCTGCAACTATGAGCACAAGATCATACCAGCGCTGAAATCCAGGACGCAGGGCTTCCACATCGAGCATCTAGACCGTGAGCAGTTCCTAGCTCGCATAGCCAACATCCTCATCGCGGAAGGCATTGATCTCACTGAGGAAAATCTTGAGATATTGGATGAATATGCCACCGCCACGTATCCGGATCTGCGCAAGTGCATCAACATGCTGCAGCAGAACTGCTCGGATGGCGAGCTGCGTCGTCCCAGCAAGGGTGGCGGCGGCGGCAGCATGGACTACATGGTCCAGGCCATAGCCCTGTTCAAGCAGGGCAAGGTGCATGAGGCACGCAAGATAGTGTGTGCCAACGCACGCCCTGAGGAATACGAGGAGATCTACAGGCTGCTGTATCGCAACCTGCAGTGGTGGGGCAACACGGATGCACAGCAGAACCAAGCCATAGTGATCATCGCCAACAGGCTTCGCGATCACGCCCTGATAGCGGATCCCGAGCTGAACATGGCGGCCTGCCTCATAGAGCTATCGGGGATCTAGCGTCACTCGACGATGGGTTGGCCGGTGGTCAGCTGAGGTGTCGTGGCGGTTGTGTCTGGCGGTGGGAAGTAATCGCCCGGTGTGGTGGGCTGTGGTCCCAGCACGACCGTGTAATCTATCAGCTCAAACTGAACGTTCCTGCCGCTGGGCGTGGTCGCGTACAGCTTCTC
>Ga0316218_1001434_pt1 | contig 25657 bp, 31 predicted proteins | sample TBH18003metaG_FD_203634 | JGI IMG/M metagenome (GOLD analysis project Ga0316218, IMG submission 203634) | Freshwater microbial communities from Trout Bog Lake, Wisconsin, USA - TBH18003 | ecosystem: Environmental > Aquatic > Freshwater > Lake > Hypolimnion/Profundal zone | place: USA: Wisconsin...
CTTAGAGTTGTACTGACCGTTCTGGAATACAAGTCCACCGTTGTTAACACTAGCGTAACCGCTACTGGTAATATTGTAGACAAATGTAGTACCACTAATTACAGCGTTACCGGTTTGAGGTAGGAATGGATAGAACCAGTTCAAACTTGAGTTGGTTTGTGTGTTAAGAGCACCACTGGGTACGATAATACTCAATGGCTCTTGGTTAGTGGGATTGAACGTTGAGACAGCTTCTACTGGGGCCTCTGTCTCATTTACTGCTTTGTTGTCGGCTGTCTCATTGCTCAATTTAAGCTCCTTTAGAGAGTGAATTCAGTTTCGCCTGACTTCACGTGTTGTTGGAAGTTCTTAGGAGATTCGGGCTTATTAGTAGACTTGGCCCAAATCTCTGCTGGAGTCTGTCCTCGGCCCTTTGGTTCAGCTTCGTCAGGTAGCGGAATCTTGTACATTCCGTTATTCTCACTAGCGTTAGCACCTAGGGACTCCATAAGGTGAGACAAGTGGTCATCGTGACTACTGGCCTCATCTACGAGGTTGTTAATTCTGTCTGCGGCTTCTTCTTCGGTTAGGAAGCGAATTCTTTCACGCTGTACTGCTCTAAGAACGTAAGGGTCGTTGCGAAGTGCTTCCTCGATTGGTTGAACCGAACCGTGAATGCCATTAGCAGAAAGTTTAAAACCACCCTTATTACTAGTAAAGATTGTAGTTGAGGCCATAAGGTTCTCAATCCAACCGTTAGTAGTAATGTCCTGCATTCCCTTAAAAGCAGTTGGAAGAGGTGTCTTCGCTGCTACTAGGTCCTGAGGATTGGCCTTGTGCTCTTCAATGTAGCCGTCCATTGCTGGAACGTTTACTGGAGTACTATTGCCGTTATCTCCACTGCGTGATACTGTTTTTGCCATTTTAATGCTCCTATTTCAAGGGGACCTATGTCCCTAATAGATACGAAATTTTCATACCTAGTTGTTACGTCGAGGGTATTTCTTTACTACAAAAAGCTTACATCAGAATGGAGTCTGAGTCCATTATCTCCCGACAAGAGACCCAGACTCCATTCGTAGTAAAAGTTAAGACTAGGCCTTAACGATCTTACCAAGACCACGTGGGTTAAGAACAATCTCGGATACGAGCTCGTCCATTACCCAACCCTTGTGGAACTTCTCAGGGGTGTGGTTCTCTTCAACATCGAGTGAGTACATAACTGGGAATACACCGAGGAACTCTGGTGAAGGAGTCATGTAAACTGTACCCTGAGGTACTTCGATTGAACGCTGAACTTGGAAGCCACCGAATTGAACAATACGCTCACCGGCAACAACACGGTCCTTGAAGGCCCAACCAGTTTGGTTGATGTCCCACTTGTAAAGGTCACGGTAGTCGATTGGGTTGAACAATAGACGACTGGCCTCCAACTGGTGGACTTCAATCAATGCTACAAGGTCGTACATTGAGTCAGGCGTAATGTATCCTGACAATTCGTTGACGATGTGGTTAGGTGAAACGGTGTGGTTAGGGTCAACAGCGTAGTTGTTGATAGCAGCCTCAAGTACAGTGATAAGACGAGCGTCTTCCTGCATCATGATTGCTTGCTTACTCATGTCCTGAGCATATTCTACGATGTTAACACGCAGGTACCAGAGGTCTTCCTTCTTGATCTGAGGGAAGGTAGCGATACGGAACAAACGGACTGGAACCTTCTTACCTTCGAAAGGAGTCACACGGACTTCACCTTCGTTACCGGAAAGAATGTAGGCCTGGCCATATTCGTCCAAAACGTCATACATAACTGGTACACCAGGGGTTAGTGGGTCTTCCAGAAGAACGTTACGGGTCATACCCTGGTAACGAAGCTTAAGCTGGATAGGACCAATCATACCCTGACCAAGACGAACCATGTAGTTGTCCTTGTCGGAAAGAATTGAAGCAAGACGACGCTGCTTCTCTTCACGACTAGCTGCGGTGCGGCCAGTAGCAGTCTTTAGACGCTCCTTGGCTTCAATAATGTCCGCGACGTAATCGTCCGAACGCTTTGCGGTACGTGGAGCAAGAAAATCTGCTACACCCGCGTTAGGGGTCAATGAACTCATTTGAGATTCCTTTCTTAATTCAGACTATTAGTTGACGCCGACAGGGATAAGACGAATAACGATTTGGGTTGGCCCAAGAACGTCAATCAACTCAGCAACTGGGGTGGCGTAAGCGTTAGGAGCTGCAGAAGTGATCTGACCCTTAGCTGAACCGGTACCAGCATACAAGAACACGCGAGCACCAGTGGTACTTACGACGTATGACTGAGTAGTGTCAAAAGCTGGAGCTGTAATGGTGAAGAAGGCATTCTCGCCACCTAGCCATACGGCCCAAGCATTTACACCAACCTGAGTAACATCATCAATGTTAGGGTTACGGTCAAGTGAAGCAAGGCCGAAAGGCTTTGGACTTGTCGTACCTGAAATTGCGGTGTTTCCATCGAATAGGGCAACGGTGTCTGGACCGGTACGGTACATGACCATACCTGAGTAGACGTTACCTGTTTCGTTGGGATCCAGGAAGGTGTTGTACGGAGTAGCTTCGTACTTCTCGTACAACGGGGTGCACGTACGGTGAACCCCTACGTTAGCAACAGAGTTGAGCTGTAGCATATTTTTCTTTCTCCTTGTTAATTAGGGGATTAATTAAGTGTCATCAGCCAATCGTCAGCAAGAACATCCTGACGAGTAACTGGTGAGGCCGTCGTCATACGACCCATTTCGGGCAGGCGATTACTTCCACTTGCCACCTTTTGGCTCCGGGGTTGACGGGCCCCAGATTCTTCAAGCATGTCCAGGCTAGCCTTGAAACCGGCAAGCTTTGCATCAGACATTTGCTCAAACTTTGCGATATGCTTGGCACGGTCATCTCCTTGGACCATACCTAGCTTCTCGAGACGCTCTACAACCTGTAGTGCTTCAAAAATCTTCTCACGTGAGGCTTGAACTGATGCTTGGGCTTGGTAGCCAACAAGAGCAGGGTTCGTGCCGTCATATGGGAATGGATTACGGTCTTCATCAACCTGTGGTGTACGACCGGTCTCTGCACCGTCATTGTAGTAGTTAACGTAACCGGCAGCTTCACCGTTTACTTCTTCTGGTACTAGAACATTGGTAACGTGGTCTGGGGTAACTGTCTTCTCATAGGTGAAGTTACTGCCTGAGTCATCAAGGTCACGAACATCGGTAATCTGAAGTGTCTCTTGGTTACCGTTAGTGGCTTGCTTTTGCAAGTCTGGACCAGGTCCCATGCCATGCTCTGCCTTAGCGCAATTTGCACACTGGAAGTTAAGACCACCACCTCTTTGAGGACGATTTAGTGACAATTTAGAAGTCATTACACCACAACCGCCAGCACCATGAATACCTTCACAGTTACCAGCACTTTCAAAGCTGGCTTCCTTTGGCTTCTTCTTACCGTCACAGTTCTCGATCTTGCATCTAGGACCTGAGCACCATTCGGTACGCTCTGCTAGACGTGAGTTACGAGCGGCAACACGTGCAGCAACTGAGGCCTTCTTCTTGCCTTCACAGTGCTCACAGCCCTTACCGTGGCAGTGCTTGCACTCATCGTCATCTTCGTCCATGTCTTCGTCCTTAGAAGCATACTTGTTAAGGTCCTCAAGGAATCCTTCAAGGCTCTGTAGGTCACTGTAGGCCTGGTCATAGTTGGCAGTAACTACTAGGTTGTCTTCGATGTCGTTGACAATACTGGCAATATTACCAATGGTGTAAACCAAGTCCTGGTCTTCACTGGCCGTACGAGCAAAACGGGTGGTGTCCTGAGCTGCAGTGATTAGACCATTGAAGTCAAAGTCCTGCTGGGTCTCAATAGCACTACGAACGTCACGAGATGCCTTGTAGATACTGTATAGGCTGTCATCTAGACTAGCATACATAGGACGTCCTTCTGCATAAACTGCACTACTACCAGGACCACCAATGATTTCGCCGTCTTCAGCGGCATCTAGGTCCTGAACATCAATGGTGCGCTCGGCTGGAGTATTAGCTACCCAGTCGGCCATCTCTTCAGCAGGTGCTGGTGATTGACTACTTAGACCGAATGGACCGTCGAGGTACATATTAGTCGTCTGGTCATATGGTTCTTGGCGAGGAGTAGTTGGCATTGGGAGTTTTCTCTCCTGCCAAGCATTCTCTGCTTCTTTTACAATCTCGTTGTCGAAACGACTCATTGTAGCTCCTTGTTGTCTTCGGGGTTTTGACCCTCTGTTTGATTCTGGAAATATTCGTCCTGAGACACTTGCTGTAAAAGATCTTTACCGCGAGTAACTTTGTCGCTGGAAGCCACCTGGTCGTTGTCGAGACTAGTACCAGGGCCCGGCTTAGAACTTTTCTTGTTCTTCAGCTTATCTTTTTCTTCTTTGATTTTTTCACTGGCCTTGCTTTTGGCATCGGCACTGGGAATAAATCGTTGTTTCTTATTCTTTAGAAGCTTAGGACTAATACCCGTAAACTTCGGTCTCTTGTGATTGAGATCCATTGGTGGTTCTTCGTACATGCACTTCGGATTCTCACATTGAAGATTGAATCCTCTTCTACCGCACTGTGGGCACTTGCTATCCTGGTCACTCTGGGCCGTTGGAAACATATCAACAAAAGAAAGACTTCTAAAAGCCGCCTTCTGCTGAATACCCTGTGATTCTTGCCAATCTTTAATAGCCGACATAACTTCTGGACTAATAAAAGCACAATCTTCACAAACACCACTTCGGTAATTGGTCCCGTTACACTGCGGACAATCACCCAATACAGTAATTTGGAGTCTAATGACTTCCATGGCTTCTTTACGAAGCTCTTCAGAAACCTTTAGAATCGGCATTACTGCACGTATTTCTTCTGGAGTAGCCAAGCACTCTCATCGGCTGGGTCAAATACATAACTCAGTTCGAAGAAGTTGGGCTTGTGGCAGTTCTCCCAAACGAGAGATTCAATCCTCCTGCCCTGCTTATAAACTACAACATTACGACCTTTTAACGCTGGAATGTGGGTGCAATACTCAGAAGGCTTGCTAGCATATTTACCACATGCACTGCAGGAAGTTCCTTCAACATCTGCACCCATACTTACAGCATTTAATCTGCCTTCCATAATGGCACTGGCCAAACGGGGAAAGCTTTCAGCATCTACTTCCATAAGACAGTAGACACTAGCGTCTGTGATACCACTAGCGAGTTTGGTCTCTCGATAGACGGCATCCTTGATTACTCCACGAGCTCTCTTGGGGTCACTATTGTTGTGCTCAACAAATACCGGACGACCAATAAAACTCTTGTAACTGGTCTTAATTTCGTCAACTGGCCAACCATCATAATTGGCATTCACTCGACTAGAGATTGCTCGGGCCACGGTATATAGGTAACCCTTACGCTCTTTGAAATTAAAATCATCAAATGTTACGTTGTGAAGACTGATGCTTTCCTTGTTGGCTAAAGTGGTACTGTGATCACCCATTAACGTAACTGTAGGAGCACCAAATTTAATCATATGTATACGTAGGCTTTGTTAATAGCTCGACTACTTTACATTGTTTGACTGGGAAATATCTTGCTGTCCCTTATGCCAACCAATGTGTTCAACAAGAATGTCACGTGTGGCCAAATTTTCTTGTCTCATGTCACTTACTATGGTTTTAATCTCTTTGATTGCACCTTCACTGCGTGCTGCAATGTCACCAATATTTTGAGTGTTTTTGCCATTAGGACTTACTTTATAATTCAACTCTTTGAGGTCACTAGCAATACTCTTGACGATTAATTTCTTGAGGAAGAAAAAGATAGTGGCTCCTCCCACAGTAATGCCAAGAATGTTAGACCACCAACTCATGCTTAGGTGAAGTGCAGCAAACATTTTAGTCGTCCTTGCCAGTGTAGATACTGTTGGACAAATCGAGATCAGAGTAGTTACGAGCCAAGTGGCCTTCACCCTCTTCAATAATTGCAATCTTCTCCAGGGTACCAATAACACTTAGAAAGGCGGTCTTGGATTTTGCCATCTTGGGAAGAAATTCTGGATCTTTATCTAGGAATCGGCTCATAACTTATAGCTCCTTTAAACTACTAAATTACATTAGAAGTCGTCTAGACCAGCTCCGGTTACATCATGGTAGTCCATACCGCCATCGTCACTGTGAGCCTTTGTATTCTCATCTCCATCCATATTGGGCTTGGGGATTAGTGGACTCTCAGAAGCGGTCTTGGTTTCATCTTCATTGATGATACTAGCCAGGTGTTCCTTAAACTCGTCTTCACTGAACTTCTCATAACTATCGTCAACGATAATCTTCATACCCTTGGCCAGTTTCATGCGCTTACGCTTTTTCTGCTCAAAGGGAACTGCAAACTTCATACGGTCACCATAGGTAACAGTTTCAAATGGTTCGTCTTCATAGTCATCATCCCAACCACTGACACTAGCGGTCTTTCTCTTAGGTCCATTCTTTGGACCCTTCTTGGACGGCTTAGGTTGACTCTTACGTTGTTCGTAACTCTCTTCAGGGCGCTGACGGCCTTGACCAGCAGCACTACTATTGGCTGCACTAGGATAACTCTCTTGAACTGTAGTAACATCACTAGGATTACCAGGACCAGTCATGTTAGGGGCACTTGGTGCACTACCCACTCCGGCCATAGCTCCAGGAGCCAATTGAGCCATAAGAGCTGGATCTTCCATACCGGCAAGATAGGCCTGGTATTCTTGGAAGTATTCAGGAGGAATTGGAAGGCCTAGAGTCATTAGACGATCAAATAGTTCCTTCTTGAATTGCTGCTCAGCAACCACTGTAGCAATCTTTTCAAGCTTACGAGCCTCTACTTCATCTTCAAAGTCAATAGGAATATTAACTGCAAGAGTTCCAAGTGAAATTGGGAATCCACTGGCCTGTAGTTGTTGTAGGAATCCTCGTTCTACGGTTTCATCTCGTAGGTTCATACTACGGAATCTTACCTCTGGAATGGCCAACTTTGGACGTTCTTCTACAAATTCCGCACCGGTCTCTTCATCGACCATAAGTACAGTTTCCATAACAGGAACTCTCTGGCCTCCAACATTACGGAACTCATAGTGGCCTTGACGTTCGGCAACAGGTTCCATACGAGAGCGAACAAACTTTTCAATCTTGTGCTGGTAGGTGGATAGCATCTGAGTAATGAGCTCACGGTTAAGAGCGCCTGATGCATAGGTACCACCCTGGCCACCCTGGATAAGGTCACTACCAATACCGAATACACCCATAACATTGGTCTGTACTCGCATAAAGTCTTGGTCAAGTCTAGGCATTGCCTCACGACCGAAAGCATTCTGAATTTGTAGTCCGTGGTGATAGGTCATTAGACGGAAGTCAGAGTTAATGGCCATACTCAAGTCATCACGAAGACTTTGTAGTTCCATTGCATCCGGAATCCATGGACCATCTTGGTCAACATCTGGTAGACCCAAAGTGGCAAGAATTAGAGGACTGTAGAGTCGGTCAGCAATAGCATCCTGAGCGGCATTCAAACTTTCTTCCAACATGAGCATACGGAATGCACGAAGAAGAATAGGAGTACCGTGTTCACTCCAAGGGTTGGTATTATGTGTTACAAGACCGGCCGTGATGTGACTGTGATAGTCGGCAATACTTAGAGCACAAGTTACTTCTTCCCCAATTACTTCAATACTCTCAATAGCATCCCATTCAATAGTATCTCTATAGGTATTCTTAACTATTTCTCTTGAATGTACTTGCTTTCTAGGGAGGAGAGTATTTAAGTTCTCAGAAAGTATTGATAGCCCAATATGATTTTGTACTATTACACAACCATTATTTAGAGTACTAGATACTCCAAGTAAAGATAGCATTAATTGTACATCACTCAATAGGCCTTCATTACTAGAAGTCCAGTAAACTCTAGGGTAATCTCCGTCTAGGAAACAGCCATCTGTATCTAAGTAACCTGATAAGAAGTTCCACCAAGCTTGGGGACCACTTTCCCAGATAATCTGGGGGACTATCTTATTGTGACAGGTCTGACCAAATATACCAACTTCACGGAAAAGATTTATTAACTCATTACTTCTAGTCTTCCCAGCTCTCTTACCAAGATTTTCATTAGACTTAATTCTATATTGCAAAGATGAACTAGCCATTTCGGGTATAGAACAATTATATTTGGCTACAAACTTCCTAGTCCAATCTACTATCTCTTGGTCGTTACTAGTTATACTAAAGTCGTAATTATTATATGAGCCATCACCAACCATCATTCCAATAAATCTAGCTAGATCTGGGTCTATATACTCTGAGCCGAAACTACAATGAGAACCAACACGTACTAGATCCCCAGTCTCAAGGTCTTGTGCCTGTACCCATTCTTGACTTATAGAACTAGCTGGGAAGTAGTGGGGGTTTGAACTATTCTTAGAACCACCAATATGACCTGCTTTTGACTTGGGGTTATCAAAGGTTTTATCGCAAGTCAAGCACGTATTTTCTGACTTAATAATTTTCTTAATCCAGAATGGATGCTCAAGAGTTGTCTTAATAGTGCGCCCAAACTTTGTAGTAATCTTAACTACAGTTTCGGGGTCACGTAGACTATTAGCTTCTACATGACTAACTACAGCCCTATCATTCTCGGTATCCCAAGCAAAAACTGGGTCTCCGGCCTTTAACTCTCCAGCAGGTACTGGTCCAGAAGGTGTAAGTACATCAGTATCAGGAGTTACACACTTGAACTTAATCTGCTTCATGATTACATCAGAGACTGGAATCTCCTTGTCTTCACGAGCCCAAGCAACAACATCTGGGTAGAGTTGCATAAGCATTGCATACTCTTGAGGAGGGTCACGACGTTCGATGAGACGCTTGATCTCTTCGGGGACCTTAATGTGATATTGATAGGTTCTTAGAGCCCGATTCTTTGCAACAATAACATCATTCGGGTTAATAATTTCGTCATCTTCCCATGCTCCAATACCATCATGCCAGGAACCCATGGCAAATACTTCACCAACAGTCCAGTGCTCACGACCAAGGTCATAAAGAAATTCATTATAGTCTAGACCATCAAAGAATAGTTCATTGTAGAACTCGGCAATACGCTTATCCGGGTGGATAAGTTCAATATCGAGAAGAGGAAATCGAGTATAGATATCGATTAGACCAGGTACCAAGTGGTGGGTGGTGTAGAGTAGACGAGCCCAGTCACGAATCTTACGTGTCTGCTCATCTGGGTCTTCCATATTGAACCACCAGGTGCGTTCACGCCAGTATTCAAATGGGTCGTGTAGCTTAGGCCAGGCCCACTGAGCATCTGAACCAGTAGCAGCACCTGTTCTACGGTTAGGAGTATTGGCCACTCCACCCTCAAGCATCATGTTGTTCTTGAGAGCATTTAGTCTTTGTCGACCCTCTGGAGGACCACCCATGGCCATAGCCATTGGTCCAACATCAGCGGCCATTGAACCGTTCTTGACATTATTGAGCATGTCACGAGCGGCAACACGACCAGCAATTGGGTTTCTAGGAAGGGTAATGCCGGCCTTGCGCATTTTATTAAACTCGGCTGAGGCGCCCCAATTTCCTTCAGACATTATTGTCCTATCTAGCTATTGCAACAGCCAATGCCGGGAGCCATTTCTGAACCACAAGTGGCACAAAGGCTAGGTCCACGGCCTGACAATACGATGTCTCCACCCATACTGTTTTGGTCGATTGCCAGTCCACTTAGAGTGTAGTTAGCACCAACTCTACGAGTGGAGGCTTGACGAATGTTCTGTTGACGTTCCATTGATAGTCCTTAGTATAGTACCTTAATTAGCCGATGTAATCGTGATTGGCCTTAATGTTTTCATATGGGCCAGGTAGTGCAACTTCATTGGTGACAACTCCACCAGAAATGGTAAGTAGCTCTCCACCTTGGATAGTAGCTTGAGCAATATTGCCATTGGCCCAAGTGGCTTCCTGACCAATTTGCTGTGCACTAAAGTCAATGAATAGACCTGGGATAGACCAGTCAATAATTCCACTTCCACCACTTGCAATCAAGCGGTAGGCATTGTAAAGAATACCACTAGCAGCAGGAACCTTAATTAGATAAGGAGTATTGGCTGCACTAACTGTAACTGAAGCAATTGTAGTCCAGTTGTTATTGTTAAAACCACTAACAGTTACTGGGAGGTAAGCATTAGGGTTATAACGGTTTTGAGTACCCTGTAAGGATACTACTGTAGTACTGGTATAACCAGTTTCTGCACTAAGAGTTGCAGTGAGAGTTTCAATGTCCTGGATACTCTCTTGGGCTCCTGGTGAGCAAACAAGACTGATATCAAGTCCGTTACTGACCATATTAAGGCCGGGATTAACACTACCGGGAGTTGCATAACCTGTAGTTCCACTTGTAGAAGGATAGCCCACTTGGCCTCCACTAAAAGTAGTGGGGTATGGAAGAGTGGCTGTATTCTGCTGACCGGTTGTAGTAACTACTGCTGCCGTCTGACCATTAGGTCCAATACCAGTAAGGGTGTTGGTGGTCTGGGTACCATTACCATAAATTGTAACAAATTGACCTAGGGCGTAAGCCTTCTTAGTTTGCTTAGGACCTTTACCTTCTGCGAAATTCATAATTGCTCCTATAGACTTAAGTAGTCTACTCCTAGATCTTCATCTTGAGATTCTTGTAAAAACTTTAGAGCATTTAATCTAATCTGATCTTCATCAGGGTCGAGTTCCTGCTCTTGTTCCTGAACGGGTTGTACTCTTTGTGGAGCACTCTCCATTTTGGGTAATTCTGTTCGAACTATGGTTTGAGGTTTTGCATTTGCAATACGCTCAATCTTGCTATCCAAGTCCTTGAGACCCTTTGTAAGGGTGATCATTACGTTGCCGATTTGTTTTGCTATAAAGGGTTCAAGTTGGCTTTCAACAGCACTCTCAGGTTGTACAAAGGTTGCTGAGAGTGTTTCCACTGCACTATTCCAAACAAATTGAGAAACCGTGGAACCAGTCAATCTACTTAGTCTGTTTTGAGTAGTGTCCCATTCAAATTCATATTCTTGGCCATCATAGTCCACTAGAGTTCCAAAAGTTATATAACTCACTGAACCCTCTACACGAGCAAAGTCGATTGCTACCAACTCTTGCTTTTGTACTACGGGAGCCTTAACCTCAAGGACCTCTTCTACGGGAGTAGAAACGATCTTAGTTTTTTTAGTTTTGAACATGTCTGTTAGTTCTTAACTACCAATTCGTAGTCACCCTTGCGCTCTACACTAGCAGTGCGGTCATCCCAGATAACTGCGAATTCTGCATCACCAACAGCTACAACTGTACCAGAAATCTTGGTACTAGCGGTCTTGGCATAAACACGTGAGCCTACAAGAGTATCACCCTTGAGCTTGGCTAGAACACCAAAGGTGGCATTCTTGTGAGCCTGCTTATTGTTAAAGCCTCTGGCCTGCTTCTTGGCCTGAACTAGCTCTCCATAAGGAGCTGTTTGTTGAGCTGGGTTAGTGTCGTCCTTACCGTGAGCTTGGCCTGAAGCATTGTCTCGGTCAATTTCAGCTGCCCAGTCCTTACGCCAGTCCATCTCGGTCTGCCAGTTGCGCTGAGCGTCATTACTGTTTTCGTCCATAAAGTCATTGTCCATTTGCTGACCCTGTGGGATAAAGTCGGCATCAACGGGACTTGGGCCGTCAAACATGTCGGCAATTCTAATATTCAAACGTGGTTCCATGGTTTCTCTTTCCATATAGATCAAGATCTACACTCTAAGTTTAATTTTTCAGGTTTATTACATTTATTTTGCAGGTGGAATAGCTTGACCATTATCACCCAGGTTAGTACTCTTGAGTCTGGTCATTTTTTCTACCTTGGGAAGTTTAGGCATCTTATTGTCATTTTTAGGAATACCTGGGTCTATTCTCGCTGGAGCACTAGGAGTATCAATACCAATTTCAGTATCTATTTTTCTAGTCTCTGGAGTAATGCCATAGTTATAACTAGCAATAGCAATAGTACTAGGAATAAAGTCTACTTCTACAATGCCATCATCGGGTAGTGTTCTAAAATTCTCAGCAAAGGCAAATGGATTGTCACACTCTTCGTGAGCATAAAGAGGACGTCCATTAGCGGCTGTACCGGTTTGGATAATTTCACCCTTACTGTTAGTATTAGATGGGTCATCACAGAAACGGCAAGGAACCCCTCTTTGGAATTCATCAGTGACATGAACATAACTCTTCTTGGGAAGAAGTCTACTGATATCCATCTTGGGCTTTAAAGGAGCCTGTCCGGGTTCAAAGGTCTTTTCTTCACTAGATTCCATAGGTGTATCCCAAAGTTTAGGGTTGTCTTTACGAGCTTGTAATTGGCCCATAATAGTAGCAATAGGTTGAATTCTCTTGAGTTTTTCAAAGGAGCCACTATCGGAACCAAATGGATTCTTCAAGTAGGCCATAAAACTTGCAGTAGTGGGTCTTCCGCCTACAACTCCCTCTTGCTCTCCAAAGAACTGTCTCATGTCTGCCTTACCAGTTCGTTCATTAACGGCAAGGTGATCTTTTACAGCACTACTTGGAACGTGGATTACACGATCAGGGTTAACTACTACACCTCTACGCATACCACCAATACCGGCCTGTTGCCATTCTGGAAGGACGGTTTCAATAGGGTGATAGGTACGCTCTTTGGGACTTAGTGGGTCACTGGGGTCAATTGGGTCACTGGTAACGTTTTGAGTAAAAGAGTCGTGTCTAATCTTTGCACGGCCATAGTCTAGCTTACCCTTAGTTCCAGGATTCTTTTGATCCAGTAGAGTAATATGAAACTGAGTTTGACCTGGTACATATTCACCAGTCTCTGTCATATCATTTATAGGGCAATTGGCTGCATGCAACCAGGCTTGTTGAGGGGCACCTGGAGCAAAAGGAAGATCTGGGTTATGCTTGGCACAGTGCTCCATGTGGAATCCAATAGGGCATTCTGGATGGTGGCCTGCAACTGTAGGACCTTCATAGTGGTTACATAGTTCACGATGCTTATCAAGAGCAGCGTCACTAAGTACCTTGGTACGCTTTGGGTCTCTCTTAACAAGGCCTGTAATCATACCAATATTACGGCCTCTAGTACTCAATCCACCAATGGCTCCATCACCATTCCATACTGTAACAATATGTCCTAGAGGCCCATGTGGAGTTTTTTCACATGGGATTGTTGGGTCATGATCGCACTGAGCAAAAATCTCATGGTGCTCTTGAGGTTCAAAGATAGGAGGGATTCTAATTGGGTTACTGTCTTCTTCATCTCTAATACGTTCACGACAATTATGACAAGTCCCAACTACATTAGGATTGTGACAGCCTTCACATTCAGTGCCATAGGTATCTGTATCACTGGCTCTTTTGTTGTGAGTACGAGCGTCCATCTGAGCCCATTCATGCTCACCAACTTTTTGCTCCCACTCTTTGCCCTTTTCAATGTGGGCTGCAATTTCAGGGTCACTGTGTTTGACTTCATTTTCGCGAAAGATAAGTGAACGAGCATCACCCAGCCAACTGGCTAGTCGTGGTCTTTTACTACTTTCAAGCATGGCTTTACGAGCAGACTCCACTACACCGGCTTCAGGAGCTTTATTGGCAGCTGACTGAGCTTCTTCAATCTGACTAGGAGTCATGGGTAAACCAATAACTCGTGTCTTATTAGTGTACTCTTCTTCAGCTGCTTTTTGTGCAGGAGTTTTCTTACCTCTACCAGTAGCCGGTAGTGCAGGGGCTCTAAAGTTGAAGATCTTGGGAGTACGATTCAGTGTACCGTCATTTTCATCAGCAGAGTAGTGAAGATTATCCATTATTCTGCCTTCTTGTTAACATTAAAAATACGAGTGAAGTTCTTCATTTTGAGTACAGGCTTTTCATTACGCTTCTTGGTACGGTTAATGGCCTCTTCAGCATAGGCTGATTCTAGTCCACCTGGTAGAGAAGTATTATCTGTACTTGTAGGGGCTCCAAATGCCGTACGATCTTCATGTAGTCCTAGAATATCTTTTTCTAGGTGGGGAAGACAGTTTAAGCAGACTGTACTAAGAACACCATAAGTGTGATAGGGATCAACAAGTGCCTTTTCTGCAGAGCACTGGACGGGCTTTCCCTTATCGTCAGTGTATAGACCTCTAGTTTGGCACTCTGAGCCTAATTCGGCAGCACCTTCAGTGAGTCTGTCTGAGCCTTTGGTGGCCTCGGCAATTACCTTGAACATAGTATATTACTATTAAATACTATTGGTTCTTGGGACCAAACATCTTGGTAAAGTTAGGAACTCGACCGGCTGGAGCATTAGTGGGATTGGCTGCACCAGCTCCACCCATACCACGTCGACGAATATCATTAAAGGTACTCTGACGAGACTGCCAGTCTTGGTTATCTGCACCTGGTGTAGCTGGTTGAACAACTTGTGTACGACCGGCTTCATGATCTGTCCCAAAACTACCAATGCGTGACTCTTCACGGAAACCTACTGGAACTTCTCCTGAGCCATCTGGGAGGGTTCCTCCACCAAACATGCGAGTAAGTCGAGTTCCACCCTTGGTCTGCTTACGGAAGGCACCGTGGATAATTGGAAGAATCTTACCACTACCGGCTGCACTTGGGTCTAGGTGACTACCAAATTCTGGGTTAAAGTCGGCACGAGGTTGGCCACCTTCAGTGTATTGACTTGAACTACCACTAAAGTCACGAGGACCGTGCTCTAGTTGGTAGCTGTCCTTGGCCTCACTACGTGGACCACTAGGAGCATCTTCACTATAGGCGTGAGTTGGAGTACTGCGGTTTGTAGTATAACCTACAATCTGGCCAACATTCTTGAACTTAGGAGCCATCTTCTTGCGAGCGTAACCCATAACTCGAACAAAAGCACCCTGGTCCTTGGTACTCTCGGCATCGTGTAGTGGGTGCTTGCCATTAACATCATAACCAAATGTCTGAGCATGCTGGTCTAGGAAGTCATGAATATTGGCACTATTACCTTCTGGTAGAGCGGTAAGGTGGTGTGCAGGAACAAAACCAGTAGTTTCTGGAGCTTCATAGTGTTGCATTTCACCATTAGCACCTTCTACAATATTAGCTGGGTAGACGTGATTGCCCACTCCTTCTGGGTTCATTGCTCCAATTTCAGCAACATGGTAGTGACGACCACCACACTGGCAACCGGCATATCCTTCGTGGGTACTACCATTGCAGTTTACATCACTAAGGTCTGGGCTTCCACCCTTTGTAGCTCCAAGCAGACGACCAAGAGTAACATCCTTGTGACTTCCATCTGGGTTAAACTTGTGGATTAGGACGTAATCGCCTTCCTTGTGCTTAGCAGCTACAGATGGATCAGCAAGTGTCTGTTGGTGTTCTGGGTCATTAACAATACGACCGAGTTCGCTATTTGCTCCACCCTTGGAGATAAAGTGACTAATGATCTGGTTAGGACTGTAAGCCATGGCCTCACGAGGAGCAAAACGCTCTTCAAGTGCTGCCATCTTTTCTACGGCCTTACTGGACTTCTTCAAGTGCTTACTGCAAATGTCTAGGTGACCACGAACATCATCTGCTCTTGAACCATCTGTAAGAGTGGCTCCACATTCATCACAAGTAGTGTCCTTTTGACCGGCATGTGCAGTCTTGGCCTGGCAACCAGCACCTGATGGGCAGTGCCATCCCTTACCGGACTTGTGGCCTGTAGCACCCTTGCAAGTTGCACAAGAGCCTACATTATCACCAAAATTGTGGACATCAGTACTGGCAACTTTGCAACTAGTGCAGTTAGCGTGACGAATCTTCCACTCTTCGTGAAGTGCACGGACTAGCTTGAACTTACTATCACTTACAGTAGCCATCTTTCGACGAGCAGCACTCTCAATATCACTTTCTACCATTTGGCAGCGTAGTGCAAATTCCTTGTCAGTGTGTGCAAGGAAGAGAAATTCACCGGTCTTGGTAAGAACTTCATGCTTGGCCGTTACTAGATTCTTACCGGCAGTCTTGGCCTGGTAAGCGGCATTGAGTGAGTCATCGTAGTCAAAAACTGATGTCATGTTGGATCTGGCTCCTGTATACTGTTGCTAGGTAGCAACGCTGAACTTATTACGTAAACTATCTCTGTAAAACACAATGCTTTACATGGTGAGACTAGTCTTCTTTTTCTTTTAATTCGGGTATTTCCGGGTGATGCTTTATAATGTGATCGAGCTTTCTATGTAGCTCTTCATTGCCGGCATGAACATGTCTCTTGACAAAAGACTCAATGGACTTACGAAGTGGAGGGTAGACGAGACTAGTGACTACGGCTACAATAATGGCCCACCATACACCGGCACCAATATTGGTTTTAACCGGCTCCCAGGCCATAGTGGAAATAAATTCGTGTCTAGCGAGATCTAGATAGTGAATTAGTAGATGATAGTACCAATGCATAAAAGCCTCCTCATTACAGAGAGGACTTCTGGGGGATTTTACAAGTTCCCCAGCCACGGTTCGAACGTGGAATGACAGATTCAAAGTCTGTAGTGTTGCCGGTTACACTACCGGGGATTGGCTCCCTGGGATGGATTCGAACCACCGACCAAGTCATTAACAGTGACCCGCTCTGCCGCTGAGCTACCAGGGAATAGTTACTTCTTAAAGTGCAACTTGCTCACTACTTCATGGAATTCATTTTCCACTTTAGAGAACTCGGCAAGTATATCGCTCTTTATTTGTTCAGGATTTTTAAGAAGATCAAAGTCTTTCTTGGCCTCATTAAAATAGTTTTCAACTTCACTCTTATAGGCCTTAAGTGAATAGATGAAACTTTGAATCTGATATTTGTCCTGCTTGAGATTATTAATGGTTGAAATTATATTGCCAATTCCAGCAACACCAGCAAGACTAGCTGTTAGATCAGTGATATTAAACATGGCGATCTTGATGGGATTTGAACCCACGACCTTCGCATTACAAAAGCACTGCTCTACCGCTGAGCTACAAGACCTTAGAGCCCGAAGAGGGATTCGAACCCCCGACCTTCGCATTACAAAAGCACTGCTCTACCGCTGAGCTATTCAGGCTGGCGGACAGTTTATACACATGTCCGTAGGTGTGTGAACCTATTAGTTCTTCTTTGGTGCAGACTTCTTAGTTGCTGCCTTGGCCTTTGCAGGAGCCGGAGCAGGGGTTGGAGCTGGTGCAGGAGTTGGCTCTGGAGTTACAACTGTCTTGGGCTGAGGAAGTGTACCGAGCAACCAACCAAGGTTTGGATACTTCTTTTCCAAAGCATTAATGGCTGTAAAGTAGAGACCTGAAGCCACTGGCACGAGAGCTGCAAATGTACCGGCGTGGAAACTACCCCACTTGGATACTCCCCATGAAATTGCAGAACCAACAACGGCCGCTACAAAAGCACGGAAAGTATTTCTTACCTTGGTTGTTACTACTGGTGTAGGTGTCTTTGACATATTTTTCTTTCTGTTAGTCCTTGAACTTCAAGGATACTTGGACATTATTGACTTGAGTACGAAGGCTATTGGCCAAACCAGTAATGGTCTCTGTAATTTCTTGACTTGCGAGAACATCACTCTGTTCATTCATAGCTTCATAATTGATTGAAACTGTAATTTTCTTCATAATCCCATGATAATGAGTTATTTATAAAAAATCAAGATACCTTATTGCTCTTGGTAGTATCAATATTGAATGCACTTGCAAGATCTGCAGGCATCATTTGATATGGATTACGATTAAAGATAAATCCACCGGCCCATAGACTTTGTGCTACTACTGCACTACAGATCATACTATTGTTCAATGAGAATTGAAGCTTAATACCGGTAAGTAGTTCTGTAGCAATACTGGCAATTGTGAACCAGCCGTACTTATCTTTTACAAAACTCTTGCAAGCGGCAACTGCCTGCTCTCTACTCTGCTTATTGAGTTTTGTATTCACGAGGTAGTATTCTACATCCTTATACTCATCAATGTGGCTATATCTAACTCCACGACCAACTGCTTCTACAATAGTGCCTTGCTCGTCTACAATCATTGCTGCGTGGTTCCAGTAAGCAAAAGGCTTCATAGCACCATGATATCTAACAAACTGTCCAAAGCGTATAAACTTGGCTAAGATACCGGTAGTTGAAACCAGGATAAAGTCCCCTGGGTTAAACTTGGCAGGCTCTTGCCCAGCTTGGTATACTTTAAAACTAGTCGTCATCGTCGTCATCATCCTCGTCATCATCGTGGCCGGCTTCATTATCATAGGCAAGATGCATTAGTACAGGGTCACGGTGATTCTTGGAACAAAATCTATTTCCCCAACTATCCTGGGTAATGGTATTGCCATTTTCATCAAGGTTACCGGTTCCTAGTTGACTAGCACCAGGAAGTCCTTGACCACTTTTGGGTTCACCATCTTCTGGTTCTATACCTTTAAGACTACCGGTTGCTCCAGTGCTAATAAGAGGGGTTCCATTACTAGGAATTGTACTCTCTTCTCCAATTTCTGAAAACCAACTATTGGTGGCACTATCTAGTCCGGTACCAGTATTATTTAAGGTCTTGCCCTTACCATTTTCATCCCAAGCAGTAGGTCCTCTGGTCTCTAAAGGAGCGTTATTGACATTATCGATCTTGGTCTTTTGGTCAAAGGGTTGACCAAATTGGCTACCACCGGCATCATTTTCTGTTGCATAACGATATGCAAATACTTTGGGGAATTCATCCACTACAGTTGCCTTGCTATCTAAATCTTGAGGCCCTACAGATTCTGTTGCTTGATCGTCTCCACCAAAACCTTCAGTAAAGGTAGGTACACCTTCACCTCTTAGGGTACCTGGATCAGCAAACTTAAGCCAACTACTTCCACCCTTGCTCATACCTAGTCCAAATACTCCAACTGTTTCTTTATGTCGAATAGGGGGTCCATCGGGACGATCAGCATTATCGATCTTATACTCCATTTGAGGGACTTGCTTTTCTCCGTCCTCACGAGTATTCTCTTTTAGAACTTCTCCACCAGCAAATGCATTGGCTTCCATTCCATCGAGTTGGCCGGTACCTAGTTCCTGCTTATCTGCGTTTACCTTAGGTAGACTAAGTATCTTTAACCGTCTTAGACTCTCACCGGTAGTAACACTTTCAATAAAGTAGTTCCAGAGAAGTTTATCTCTTACTAGAGTGGGAGTTAGTGCATCTCCAACTGTAACTGTAATAGTCAAGATATTCTTGTCTACAGTGACTTCAGGTTCGGCATCTAGGCCTTCAAATTGAGCAATGAGTGAACGAACAATACCATCACGATTGTCCTCAGTCACATAAGGAACAAATTTACATTTGAAACTTCTTCTAGATACATCACTCATAGTACTCCTAGGTTATAGACTATGTGAATCTAAAGAAGTTTTACAGGTTAGGGTACTTGAGCTTCATAAAGTGCTCAAGGCTAGCACCTTCATAACGTCGACAGAGATAGTCGAGACTAACAAACATAGGGTCATAGCTACCATCTTTAACTTGGTGCTTGACTACAATTCCACGCCAGTGAGCATTACCTTGTGGGCCCTTGTAGTCCTCATCATGAAGATAACAGGCTCCAGCCACTAGACCATGTTGACTTCTACCAGCAACAAAACGAAGTCCATACATGAGTGTCTGCTGGTGACCCATACTAAATGTGTGACCAATAGTCTTGAGTCGAGTTTCAATATTCTGGCCACCATAGGGTTTACCAGTCATTGGATTATAGAAGAAGTGAGAATAACGAACACCGTCTAGATCGATTACTTCTTGATATTCGTGTACTGTCCACCCATGCTTTTCAAAAAGACTATCGTCTAGTTTGAGCATTCCTTCCAGTTGAGGATTTGCATCAATAGTTCGATTAATTCGATCTTCGTGGTTACCCTTAGTAAGGTGCTTGGGTGGTAGCCAAAGCTTTTGCTTGGTCTTTCTACGCTGATCATTAAAGGCCTTAAAGGGTGCATTTAAAACTTCAAATGCTTCATCACCGGCATCTAGGTCATCTTGATAACGACGACCTTCCATCTTTTTCTTGCCTGCATCCCAGTTAGAGAGACTAGGCATATCCCAGTGGTCACCAATGTGAATAACTTTGATATTCTTATTGTGATAGTTATCGACAATAAAGTTACCAATCCAGGATAGATGATCTGTAGGTACACCCGGCTTGGCCTGGGTATCCGGAATCATAATATGTGTTACGGGTAAATCTAGTACTTCCGACACTTCTTCAGTCACTATATCTCCGATTATTAGGCTTCGGAACCGTCATCGTCAACGTCATTACCGGACTCTTCGACCACGTTTCTAGGATCGCTATTCTTCTTAGCTTCCTGCTCTCGTTCGTCAGCAATTTTAATAGTTCTAGTCCCAGCTTGGGGATTTTGACTATACTTAATCATATTAATGCCTTTCCTTATGTCCATCAACTTTTTTATTTAAAGTTTCATGAAGTACTTTAATGGCTTTATCTTTATCTCTGGGAAGTGGACCCTGCCAGGTACTAGAGTTATTTCCAGCAATCTTGATCTGGCCAGTATGTCTTCCATTTTCTCCGACAAGAAGAACTTCAAATTTGAGTTCACACTTGTCACAGGACCAATTGAACATATTCTGTTCGGGTAGTTCGGGTTCCCAGGTCTCTGGTTCCGAATCATTGAAGGTTATTCCTTCAGGTAAATCAAATGACATAGACTAGATACAGTTAAGAGCAAACATACCCAATTGCTTGAGGTAGTCTTCTACTTTCTTGTCATGAATTTGAGCAATAGTGGTTAGTGAACTAAGTAGAATTCCCGTTAGTGCACTAAATAGCTCAATAGGGTCACTTTCGAGGACCATAGCATAGGCTTCATCCTCTTGCTCACTAATTATTGCTGTTAAGATGGCTACCACACGACTAATGTTCTCTGCAGTAGTGTCCATTATTTTTCTCCTAGTGAAGCCTTTAAGAACCAATTCCACTTCTGGTGTTGATCAATTCTTTCAGCAATAAAATTAGCAACACCCTGTTCATTGGCGTCATTAGCAATTATAAATGCTGATTTAAGATTCTCCAAGTACTTACTATTCATCTCTACAAACTTACGAGTAAGTACTAGAGGATCTACACTATCAAGTCCAGATTCATCAATAGATGATAGACTCACTAATTCACTCATCTTAAATGGAGCAACTGAACCTAACTTGACAATATTCTCGGCAATGGGATCAATGTGCTCATAGATGTCATCTACAATTTCATCATAGAACTTGTGGTACTCATAAAAGTCACTACCTTTTAGATTCCAGTGGAAACCATGGATAGTGTGATAGAGGACATAGGCCTCAGCTAGAGTTACTCTTAGAGTGTCAGCAAGAGAAGTTGCAGTCTCTTCTGGTTGGGGTGCTGGTTCTTCAGCAGCAACTACTCTAAAACCGTTCCATTCATTCATGACTAGAGCCAGTTGACTGAATCACCAAAAGCGTCATTTACAGAAGTCTCATTGAAGGTACTGGCCAGACGAACTTTCTTGGCAGTAACTTCACGCTTGGCTTCTACAACATCCTTCTTGGTCCTACGGCAGATCTCAACATTATCAACAAAGTTGTCAATAATACTGGCTCTCTTGACTACATCAAGAATAGGAAGGGTCTTTTGCTCTACATAGTATACTGCAGCTTCACGAGTGCTTAGTTGGTCATTGAGTAGGCCAAGGTGTTGGTCTTCTACCCAAATCTCTGCACCGGCAGTTACAAAGTTAATCCAGTCAGCATCACGAAGTTCATCTTCTACTGTCTTGGCTGCACGGAAAAGGAAACTACCATCATCTTCACCAAGATCACGAGTACCAGCAGTGGTCATACGATAGGTACTGGCCACAGTTCCACCAGGAAGGCTTTGTAGGTACTCTTCGGTGTCGAAGTCTACATAGTTACTGGCCAAACGCTCTAGTTGGTCTCGCTCTTCATCCAATTCAGTGATGTAGCTTGCATAACGCTGAAGCTCCAACTCTGTGGTATTAGGACTACTAGCGGCCATGCGCATGTCACCTAGGATTTCTTGGATGCGATCTAGTCGATTGAAGATGCTGTCAGATGAGCCGTTAAACCATTGAGTGTCGGCCACTACCTTACCAGCTGTGTGTAGAAAATTGTCGTAGTCCATAATCTTTTCTTTCTATGTCCTTATTAAATACGAGTAGTTTGAACTTGAATTACATTTAATTCTAGAAGCAGGGAGTTCCGGCTTTGTGATTACCACCACAACTAGTGCAGTAGCCCATTCCGAGATCATCTTCGTCTTCGTGAGTATTAAAGAATGAAGGGTGAAAGGCAGAGGCCAATGGAGTAATACCACTGCCTACATCTTGATTATTATTGACCTCTACACCATCTTCAGTTTCGGTGGTACTAGGAACAAGTCTATCGAGAGGATTACTAGCCGTTCTTTCTTCCTTGGGCTTATCCTCTTCAGTGTAGTCCATATCTCCAACAATTTTAACTGGAGCTTCAGTAAAGTAGGCAATACTCTCAACAATACGAGCAGTATGTGCTCTCTTTTCTTCCATATAGGCTGATTGATTGGCTTTTTGTTGAGCACGCTTTTCCTGCTCTGCATTACCGGGTGTAAAAGTATAGCATTTAGCTTCTGCACCTGGGCCCTTCCATCCTGGAAGTCCATCTACACTGCAGCTCTCGGCTCCACCAGCAGCCAACTTAAACTCAAAGCCCAGTGAAGAACTCTTGAGAATATTACGGCAGGCAAAACAAAAGATCTCTTCTCCGGCACTAGAGATCTTGGTAACAGTGGAACCTGAACAGAGAGGGCAATCATTCATATTATTCACCAAAAAACTTTGAAACTACATCTGTGGGGAATTCTAGCTTAGAAGCTACAGTTCTATTGGGTAAGAATAGCTTGGGCTTAGTAGAAACATCTGGGGTAGTAGGACCATTTGGAAGACTAGCGTGTAGGTGGTGCTCAGAGTCATTGCCTAGAGTTTCACAAGCCTTACATACTGCCTCTGAACCCTTTTCTGCTTGCTCACCCTGATTCATAAACATCATGTTCTGCATAAGCATTTGCTTATTCATTTGGTGCTGTTGACGTTTGGCAGCTTCATCGGCCATTAGCTGCTGGCCGAATGCTTTTGGGTCTGCAAGAGATTCTCGAACACTGGCAGTTGCCATAGAGTGGCCATCAGTTAGTTCATTAAGTCCACGATCAGCATCACCCTGCATTAGATCACGAGGAGTGTAGTTACTATTGGGCTTAATGTCATAAAGAGTTTGTGGAACAGACTGCTGAGGTACTTGGTGGTAGAACTTGAACTGTTCATAACCATGGAAGTAGTCATCACTAAGTTCAGCTAGATCTTCATCTAGCTCCTTACTGGACTTGGCATCTTCATATCCACGGTAGTAAAGAGCAGAGTCACTGGCTTCACGAGTAAAGGCCTCAAGATAGTCATCTGTACTGGCAAGCTTAGTCTCTTCATCACCGGTCTTGATGACATCACCGTCTACAGTGTCACCTTCTTCAATCTTACCGGCAGCAAGAGTAAAGTGATCATCGGCATTACCATTAGGTACAAAGGTGTGGGGACCTTCTTGGGTATAGTCAACTACTCCCTCAGCATCAGAGCATCCTGGAAATCCACAGTGTGCAGTTCGAGCATGTTCAATACTCTCTGGAACATAATACTGTTCACAACTTGCACACTTGCTTTCACCGTGTTCCATAATCCATGCAACTTTGTTGAAACTTGCAGTAGGCATCATTATTCCTGTCTGGGGCTGTCCGGCCTGGGTAGTAGGAGTAGGGATAGTACTTGGTGGTACTGTAGGAGTAGGAACTGATCCAGCACTAGCACCAGCACTGCCTACACCGGCATTGGGCATAATAGGAGCTGGAGTAGGAGCAGCAACAGCAGCAGGAGTAGCCATAGGGCTGTCTGTACTGGCCTGGTGAAATTTTGAATTTAGTCTTGTAGGCACTGCATCCTCCACAGGAGTATTAAAAGTCTGGTCAATGCCGAGTTCTGCAAGAGGCCCAACCGGCACTGGCTTCTTCATTAAATCGGCATGTTGTGTTGTATTGTCTAGTCCATTGTCTTCTAGGTTAGTGGCATTATCTTGAGCAATTCTCTGCTTAAGTTTGCCGATAACACTTTTAACATTGGTGGTACCAGGAAAAGAAAAGCTTTCACCCTCTTCTACCTTACCAAGTGCTTCAAGATCGTCATCAGCAGATCTATTGCCTAGTCCACTATCTACTGACATTAGATCCCTCTGACGTTCTCATGTTACTAAAATGATCTTACTGTGGTTTTACAATTGTTGGAAACATTTTAGTAAAACCTTGGAGCTTGGTAGGAGCAGTTCTCTTTAGAGCTCCTTCATGAGTATTGTCATTTAGACGAGCACTAACATAGGCAGCAGGGTCATGATTCTTATTAACTGCATCCCAATATTCGGCATGAGTTACACCATTTTGTAGGCCACGAATATAGTGCTCATCACCTGTAGGTTCTATGGCACCAGTGGTATTATTAGGCTTTAGAAACTTACCCAGGGACTGCTTGGCTTCTTTATGTGTAGCCCCACCTTCACGATAGGTAGCATAGTGATCGAGAATTGATCTAGCAGCAAGCTTATTAGCTCTAGGATTAACCTGACTATTATTTTGACCATGCTTGACAATATCCACTATGTCATTAAAGTCTTCATGTGCTTCCATGCCTTTAGCTCCTGGGGCATTCCTTAGTCTGGCATAAGTGTCTAGGGGGCTATATGACCGAGATTCTTCGTTGTCGGTACCCACTGGAGTATGTTGAAAGTCTATTCTAAAAGGGTGTAGCATTCTAGCGGCATCCATCACTTCTTCGTGAGTGGCTCCACCAATTCTTGCACTAACATAGTGTGGAAGATTTCCCGGACTATAAGAGCTTGAATACTGATCTCGTTCGGCCGGATGCATTCGACAAGCGGCTCTATGAGCTCGAGCTTGTTCAGGACTCATACGTTTAATGTCATTAGGGTTGTAGTGGCCAACATTATGTGCACGATTGATATCACTTGGGTCTACTCCGTGATCCCAACCTTCAGCATATAATGCAAGTGGAACTCGAGGATTTAACTCTTGAATACGACTTACTGGAAAATTAGTACCTGCTCCAGTATTACGAATCATGCGAGTAACGCTGGATACACCCTCAGTGAGATAACGTTGGTGTCTCTGCTCTGGATCTTGCTCTCCATTAGGCAAACGATCTAGTTCACGAAGTTTATCTACAGTGAGGCCATTACGAGCCCACTCTAGAAGACTACGATCATCCAAGTTTTGGATATCTAGCTTGACATCTCTTGTCATTTACCAGTCACTATCCAAGTTAGAATACTGATCTACCCAACTACTGGCCACTACTTGACGACCACACTTGGGGCAAGTTTCAAGGCCGCAGTTACAACCACATTGGCAAGGAGTTTGGCCACAAGTGCACTTATCTCTATCCTTAATTTCTGCAGCCTTAGCAGCACAGTCTTCATCACTGGTGCAGGGACTCTGACCGTTTTCACGGTGCCAGTCATCATGGCCCTTATCGTGTCTAAGAACT
>Ga0316218_1001438_pt1 | contig 25620 bp, 25 predicted proteins | sample TBH18003metaG_FD_203634 | JGI IMG/M metagenome (GOLD analysis project Ga0316218, IMG submission 203634) | Freshwater microbial communities from Trout Bog Lake, Wisconsin, USA - TBH18003 | ecosystem: Environmental > Aquatic > Freshwater > Lake > Hypolimnion/Profundal zone | place: USA: Wisconsin...
ATGCTGGAACACCCCCTCGGGGTCGGCGCGATCCCGTTCGGCGTTGAGACCGGGGAAATTGGCATTGACCGCGATCCACGGCGTGCCTGTGGTGAAACCGGCCTGTGCCTCGGAAGACCACTGCATCGGCGTGCGGGCATTGTCGCGGCTGTTGGCCCGCGCGCCCGCCAGGAAATCCGCTTCACCAACGCCTTCGGCCAATTGGATCCGATGGAAATTCAGGGTTTCAACGTCTCGATGCTGGTCGAGGCGGGTAAAGCCGGCATTGGTCATGCCGATCTCCTCGCCCTGAAAGATGTAGGGCGTGCCTTCCATTAGGTGCAGCACCGTGGCCAGCGCCTTGGCTGACGCAACCCGATATTCGCCTTCGTCACCATAGCGCGAGACTGCACGAGGCAGATCGTGGTTTCCCCAGAACAACGAGTTCCAGCCTTGGTTGTGCAGCGCCATTTGCCAGGTGGCGAACGTCGCTTTCAATTGGGGCCAATCAATCGGCTTGGGCTTCCATTTGCCAAGCTTTTCGTCCCAGAATTGGGTGACATGACCAAATTGAAACACCATCGAAACTTCACGACGTTCCGGCGCGCTGTAGAGCGGGGCATTGGCGGGTGTGGCGCTCCATGCTTCGCCCACCGTAACCGCATCGCGGCCTGCCAGCGTCGCATCGACCATTTCGCGCAAGTAGTGGTGGAGTTCCGGCCCGTCGGCCACAATGCCAGCCTCGGGTCTTTTGCCGATCAGGTCGATCACATCCATGCGAAAGCCGGCAACGCCCTTGTCCAGCCACCAGTTCATCATCGCATGCACTTCGGCGCGCAGGGCGGGATTTGCCCAATTCAAATCTGGCTGCTGGGGGGCAAACAAGTGGAAGTAATATTCCCCGCTCTGCGGATCGTGGCTCCATGCCGATCCGCCGAACGAGGCTTCAATATCTGCCGGTGAGCCTTTGGTCGGAAGATTTTCGCGCCAGATGTAGTAATCCCGATAGGGTGACTGGCGATCAGTGCGCGCGGCGTGGAACCATGGATGCTGATCCGAAGTGTGATTGACCACCAGGTCCATGACGATGCCGATGTGACGGGTGCGGGCCTCGGCGATCAGCCGTTCCATGTCGGCCATCGTGCCAAAGATCGGATTGATCGCGCGATAATCGGAGATGTCATAGCCGTTATCGACCATTGGCGAGGCATATACCGGCGACAGCCAGATAAAGCCGATACCCAATTCGGCCAGATAATCCAGTTTGCCGATGATGCCGGGAATGTCGCCGATGCCATCACCGTTGCTGTCGGCAAAGCTGGCCGGATAAATTTGGTAGCCGACCGCCGATTGCCACCATGCCGTATCGCCCAAGGTGACACTGGCGCGCGAAGCAGTAGGGTACAGACCCGTCGCAGCCATGACCATGATTGCTTCCCTCCTGGATATCATCCATATCTACAATCGATTGCATTTTACGCGAGCGACTCCAACTTGAATTGCTATGCGTGGTCGAGGAAATGGACGGGTTCGGCTGTTGCTAACGAAATCAGCAAGGACAGCGCATCGCAGCAACGTCGCAATTTCCGCTGACGCAAAAAAATGGCCGACCCAAGGGGCCGGCCATGGAAAGTTTGGGAGAGGATGCCTGAAAGGCCCGACCCAAATGGGTTGGCCTCGGCTTGGTTGCAAGTGCGAAAGACGACGTTTGCCTTGCACATACGTCAATCGCTGTAGGGCGATGGGATAGAGCCAAAGGGGGGGAGTGCCCGGTGGGCGAGCAATGAGGCTCGCGAGAGTACCGGAAAGGCCGCCTCCATGCCCCACCTTGAAATCCGCGGCGTACCGCTCGCCACCGTCGAGCGGCTGAACCGCGCCCGCACCATTCCGCCTGATCGCTACCGCGAAGACGGCGCGATCGACCGCTTCGGCTATCTCGAAAGCCTGGCGGCCGATCACGGCGTCGAATTCGACACGGTCCTGACTCTGGTCGATGTCCTCGGGCCCGAGGAGGATTTCGACGGGCTGGTGACCTCGCTCGAAGATTTTGCTGTCGGTGGCTTTTGAGGAGCGCGGCGATGGCAACCAGCCCCACGGTTGATCGCACCGAAACGATCGCTCGCCTCAACGACCGTGCCCGCTTCGGTCTCGATCCCAGAGCGCGGATCACCTTCACCCGCAACTGCCTTGCGGCCTTCTGCGATCCCGATGCGATCGAGGTCGTCGTGATCCAGGCGCAGCTCATGGCCGCCTTCCGGAACTGCGCCTTTGCCGAGGACAGCCCCGAACGAGACTTTGGCACGGTCGAATTTCGCGGCCGCAAGGTTTGGCTCAAGGTCGATTACTACGATGCCGACCTGCAATACGGATCGGACGATCCGGCCGATCCGGCGGTGACGACCCGCGTCCTGACCATCCTCCTGCCCGAGGACTATTAGGTCGTGGCTGCGCTGCTTGTGGTCGACCGCCGTGCCGAACTATTCGGCGCGGCGGTGACTATCGCCGACCTCGCGCTTCATTCCTTCCCCGATCACGATGGCGACGCTGTCACCATCTATGAAGTTTGGGACGTACTGAAACGCGACTGGTCCTTCGAACTCGATCGCGACGCCTGCGAGGCCGAATATGCCATCGGCGTCACCGCCCGCTTCCTCGATGGCTCGGTGCTGCGCATCGCGGCGCGCGCCGATTGCTGCGACGGATCGGGCTGCCGGCACTGTCGCGGCTATTGAACTTCTCCTTGGGAAAGGCGGTGCAGCCATGACTTATCACCCAACTGCAGAAACCCTTGCCATCGTCCAGCGGCTCGGCGGCCGCTGGCAGGGGGGCTACGCCATGGTCCGATGCCCGGCCCATGCCGATCGCACCCCGAGCCTCTCGATCCGCCAGGGCGAACGCTCGATCCTGGTCCATTGCTTTGCGGGCTGCGATGGTGCGAATGTCATGCAGGCCATTGCCCGCGCGCTTGGCGGGTCTGTGCCGGTCGCCTCATATTTGCCGGTGCCTGCAAACGATCGTGGTGCGCCGGTCGAACGCATCTGGGGGGAGGCAGGGCCCATCGAGGGCACGCTTGCCGAGCGCTATTTGGCCGACGTGCGCGGTATCCGCTTGCGACCGCCTGATGTGCGGTTTCATCCCCGCTGCCCCAAGGGCAAGGGGCATGGCCTTCAGTTCCTGCCTGCGCTGCTGGTCGGGGTCTTCCGGCGTGGCAACCTCATTGCGATGCAGCGCCTGTTCCTAGATCGCGATACCGGCCGGCGCACGGCGCGCATGATGCTCGGCAACTCGCGTGGCGGCACGTGGCCATCGCGCTTCGCCGGGCCGCACATGATCATCGCAGAGGGCTTTGAGAGCGCCTGTGCTTACTGGCAGGTGACCGGCCGTCCGGCCGGCACTTGTTTCGGCGCGCGCAACTTTGCCGGCTTCGATGTGCCCGACGGCAAGGGCGCCATCACCCTGCTGCCTGACAACGACGATGAGGGAAGGGCGCAGGCTGCGCATGCTGCCACGGTGCGGCGATCGCAGGGCATCGATGTCTCGGTCGAGCGATGCCATGCGCAAGCTGGCGATTGGGCTGATCTGCTGGGCTCGCACCGTCCGGTTGGATCGACTGTCTGCTCGTAGCGCGTAGGCAATGGAGGCGAGGGGGAGGGGCCTGGGCGAGACAACAGGAGCTTCTCGCCATGCCCGTAATCCCCGCATTCCCCGAAGACGCCGATCTTGCCGACATCGATGCCTTTCTCGCGAGCAACGCTGGCGCCGCCTGGATCGCCGAACTGGCCGAGGCGGTTCCGCACACGCGCTACTGGCGGGACCGCAGCGATTGCTGGTCGGTCAAGCGACTCAATACGCTGGCGGCGCGGATCATCGATGCACGCTATGCCGGTGCAGACGTTGAATGCGCGATGGAAGCCGAGTTTCCGCCAGCGGACTTTGGCGACACCTGGCACTATCAGATCGCCTCTCCGCTTCGCGATCAGCTCGATGCCGCGGGGATCGGCGACACCGATGGCGAGATCCGCGAGGCCATCCGGTCAGCCTGGGAAGAGGCTGCGGCTGATCGCGATGACAGCAAGGTCGCCGATTTGTTCGCCAGCTACGATCGCTGCGAACTGCTGTTCCGCTTCAGCACCGAGCAATGGCTGGATGACAGCCTGATCCATGCGCACAGACCTTGGCCCGAGGCATCGGCCCTCTCCGTCACGCGCAACCTGCAGTTCGCGCTCGCCAACCTTGGCTACACCGTGTCGGATTTTCGCAAGCGTTCCGGCAATCGCCACCGTGCCGCCGATTACCTGCAGCGCAGCGCCCGGCGCCGCCGCGCGCCGATCGTCACCTGGGACCAGGTCAACGAGCTGATCGACAACGCCTGCTCGACCTCGTTCCTGTTCTGCCTCTACGCGATCGTACCGATCCCGGACCTGATTGCGCTCGTCCTTGGTGCACCCGTGACCTTCGAAAAGTGCTGGGTTGCGACCATGGATCCGATCAACGGCACGTTCCATGATGTCGCCGCGCAAGGGCCCGTAACGGTCCGCCCCGAAGACGGTCGGTTCCTGTCGGGCGGCCAATTACGCTGGTCGCCCGAAAATATCTGCGCGCTGCACACCCCGCATTATCACGGCGCGGTGCGGAACTGAGCTTTGGCACGCTCTCGCCGTTGTCAGAGCTGGTTGGAATACTGCGCTAGGTTTGATTGAGCACGGGAGCGAGCAATCGTGCGGCGCGTGCCGAGCCGAACTCCTTCACCGCGCGCGCCAGACGTGTGCGATCCATCTCGCCGGCTTTCGCAAGCGCGAGCGGAAGGACTGTCGACTTGTCTTCTGCCAACCGGTCAAGGTTGTGCAGCAGATCGACCAGAAGGACTTCTTTCGACAGGTGCCTCGGCACAGATGTCCGCATCCGGAAGTCATAGACACGGCCATCGAGCGTGAATTTGCCATGCCGCTTGTGGTTGTAGACCACCGCCTCGTTGTGAAGCTGGGTCGTGCCGACGCCCAGGCTGTTGAGCGCGCTCGGCGAAACCACCAGGAAGCGATCATCGCCGAGAAAGGTTTCGATCAACTTCTCTGGCTTGGCGGGGGCATTGCCGAAGCGTGTTTTGCGCGGCGCCATGTAGACACCGGCGGACACTTTCTCGAGACGGCCTTCATCAACAAGTTGGCGGACGTGGCGATCGACCGCAGTGGACCAACGCGCGAGATCCTTGCGACGATAGACCTGACCCGGCCGCAGGTGGCGCTTGAGTTCGACCAAGGCTGACATCGTGCGCATCTCCGGGTGAGGACATAATGACCCGACAGACCCATTGCAACAATTCTCATTAAAAATTCATGCACTGCGAGTGTTCCGCGCTGTTCTGCAGGTGTCTCAGGTTTCCACGATGGCAAGAGGGGAAGGTGGGGGGAGCAAGGTGTCGAGGCCGGGGGCCGAGACAGTCAACCCAAGCGCATCCCGCCCATTGCGGGTGTCGTCCATCAAGGAGCACGTGTCCCATGAATATCGGTCAATTGAAGCCCAACGCTGCCGGCGTCTTTCTCGGCAAGATCCAGACCGCCTCGCTCGATCTCAACATCGGCCTGCGGCCGGTTGAATCGCGCAACCCCGCAGCACCCAAGTTCGACGTCATGGTGCGCAGCCGCAGTGGCCAGTTCCTGCCGATTGGCGGCCAGTGGGAGAAGACCGCCAACAACGGCGCCGGCACGTTCCTCCAGGGCCAGATCGACGACCCGAGCTTTGAAGCGCCGCTGTCGCTCGCGCTGTTTGCGCAGGACGATGGCTCGCTCAACGTCGCCTTGTCGCGGCCGCGCCGCCGCATCGGCCGTGGCTTCGGCGATCTCGGCAGCCAGGATCCCGCGAACGACACCTTCGATCCGGGTGAGGGCGGTTTTGGCGCAGCATTCGCGTCGGACAAGACGGGGCTCGCTGCCGCAGCCTGATCGGCGTTTCACCTCCTGTTCGAACCTTGGGCGGTCCGGCTTTTGCGCCGGGCCGCCCATTTTCTTTTTCACATGTGCACGTGTTCACACGCGCGCGTGTCCACACGTAGGACCATTTATGCTCACGGATTCCGAGAGGTTTGCGTTCATTCCGCGGCGGCTTCATGCCTTTGACAATTCTGGCAATGCTTACGACGCGTGCCAGACCGATGAGGCAATCAAGACGGGCCATACCCTGGTCATCCTGACGGAGGGCGTGGTTGCGCTCGCCGGCGCATGGCCGATTGCGGTCACCGCTGCGTGCGGTGTGCTTCATTCGGTCATCGGCAAGGAGGATGACACCCTTGATGGCCTCGCCGCCAATTTTGGGCTCACTGCGGACGACATCGTGACAGCCGTGACCATTGCCCGGGCATTCGGGTTTTCCATTGATCCGGCGTTCAAGCGGGTGTGACCTTGATCGTTTTTCAACGGCCTGGCGGTATACTGGCTGCATGCTGCGAAAGGCAAATCGCATGAGCAAACCTGCCGACGGCCTGACCGAGGCCGAGCGCGCCGACCTTGTCGCGCGGCTGATAGAGATACAGGAACAGCTTGACCACGCAGGGGAAGCTCTGGCGGCAGTTCATATCAGCCATGCGCTCGATCATCTTGCCAGCAATCCGGGCAACTCTGGGGAAATGCCGGCTTCGTAAATTGGCTGATACCAGCGCCGCTTCAAACGTCCTTATCAGGTCGCACGAGATCAACATGGTTGACGCCCAGGGCAAGCGACAATTCATAAAGCGTGATGACCGTGGGATTGCGGCGCCCACGTTCGAGTCTGCTCAGATACTGCTGACTGAAGCCGGAGCGTTCCTCGACCTGCTCATGCGTCAAGCCTTGTTCCTTGCGCAGGCGCGCAAAATTTCGGCCGACCAGTTTGCGCATATCCATGCGCGCATTGATCGCGATTTACACACTTTCGGTTTATCAACTTCTCTATTCGTCAAAAGAGTTTTCTTCCATATCAACGACGACCCCGTTTTCATCCAGGAGTACCACAATTGGCTGTACGCCCACTGACGTCCTTCGAAGCGCCTATCGCCAAAGCCGTTGTCGATTTAGGAAATCTCAAATCTTGGGAATTCGCTGCTTTTCTGGAGAGCGCCAATGGTCCGCTCATTGAGTTCATAACCCGCATGAGGGCGGACGGTGCCGATCCAAGTAGCGACGTGACGAGCCGGGTAGCGCCTGTAGTGGTCCATCACAACCACCTGAGCCAAGAGTCTCTCAGCATCGCCGACTGGCATGGGTTGACTGTATTCGTGAGTGAGACCTTTGCCCACTGCGCGGATGGCTCAATATACTGGGGCAAGGTAAATGATGTGGCGGGTGTCCAGCGCGTGCGTGTAAAAATACAGTCGGTAGAGATGGATGCCGCGAGCATTGTTAGCGATATTTTGTTGGATCAGGGGGTGCTAAACTCTGCTGACTACGGCACTTTTTTCCGGAAAGAAGTGATTAATCGGGCTATGAAATTAGCAGGATTCGTCGAGTATGAGTTTGCGTGGGGATCGGATTCTGTGAGTCCGCCGCACCTGCATGGGGGGATGCCTGCTCCTGGTCCTGCTGGTATTACTGGCGCTCAGATTTGCAGCTTAATCGACGCAGCTGCCCAGAAAATTGCAACCAACCTCTAGTTTCTTATAGATTACCGGAGGTCAAAGGCTAATTTTAGATCCGTGCTCTCCAGTAGCTGCTTGCAGAGAATTGCATTTTTTTGCATTTGTGAAAACTGGTTTGTTTTTCAATTTTGTTGAAAAATCTGAATTCGAAAGTCTCCGCTTCGTTCTGTTAAGAATCTCGGTTGGCTGAAGAATTTGTGTTTACGAGTAGATCTGATGCTTCAATGCCCAATCCCTTGGCCAGCCTATCAACCACATCAATGCTGGCTGAATAGACGCAGCGTTCCAGCGCGCTGATGTAGGTCCGATCGATATCAGCCCGATGGGCGAGTTCCTCCTGCGACAAGCCAGCGGCTTGCCGGTGTCGGCGCAGATTGGCGGCAAATATCTCCTGGATCTGTCGTTTTTCCAGGTTTCGTGAATCGACGATCGGCCACAAAATCGAGTCTCGCCAGAGAGTTGTCACCCTGAAAATTTTTCCCTGGTTTGTGAATCGGCCGCCGATTGTGCGATGTTTTGTGAACTGAGTCGTTTCGGGACGGAAGCCGACCTGCGTCGAATCCCGCTTAGTCGACGGTCGCACATTGTCGGTTCGCAGGCTCTGGCGACCGGCGTTGCGGAGCATGAGAGTGCGCTTGAGCGTGATTTCGTGACGCTCGCCAGCTTCAATGACAGCGGAGCGGTTCTGACGGCGCAGCCGGTTACCATCAGATTCGAACATGACGGCCGTATGCGGCGGTATACGCCAGACTTCCTGGTCGAATGGAGCGCTGCGGGTGCTGAACTGGTTGAGGTCAAATATCGGGATGACCTGCGCGCCAACTGGTCCCGCCTGCGCCCGGCGTTTGTGGCAGCGCGAAACTGGGCGCGAGACCAAGGCATACGATTCAGGATCGCAACCGAGCGCGAGATTAGGGTCCCGCTGCTCGATGCGGCGAAGCGCCTGTTGCCACTTCGGAACACGCCGATTGACGCTCCGCTTGCGGAATTGGCGATTGGACGGGTTCGCGACGGAGCGATCGCCTTCATCGACCTGGTCGATGCACTACCGGCATCGCGCGAGGCGAGCTTGGCTGTGGTGTGGCGGCTGATAGCACGTGGCAGATTGAGCGTGAATCTTTCGGCGCCAATTGAACCGCGCACGTTGGTGAGGGTCGAGTGACTTCGGTCGATCTTTCGACCATCGCCCCGGCGAAGTGGGATGAAGCACGTCGCCGATTGCCAATTATCCGCCGCCTGGCCGAAAATGCGGGGCGGGTCCGCGCCGATGTCGTTGCTGCGGCCGCAGAGTTGGGTTGCGGCCCCACATATGTTTACGCACTTCTCAAACGTTATGCCGCTGATCCCAGGCTGACCAGCCTCTTGCCCGGCTCGGCCCGTGGGCCGGCAGGCGGGTACTCTTTGCTCTCGCAAGAGGTCGATGAGCTGATCCAAGAGGCAATCAACGAAATCTATCTGACCCGGCAAAAACCGAAGACCGTGCATCTGGTCGAAGAAATCAGACGGCGCTGCGCCGCGCGGGGCCTTGCGGCGCCAGGTCGCAAGGCAATTACGGCACGCATCCGCACTTTACCGAAGCGCGTCATTGTTGCGAGACGCGATGGTCGCAAGGCAGCCCGTGACCGCTTTGATCCGGCGATCGGTTCAATCGAAGCCGAATGGCCGCTGTCGCTGATCCAGATCGACCACACTTTGGTCGATGTCATCGTTGTCGACAGCGAGACCCGGGCGCCAATCCAGCGCCCATGGTTGACGCTGGCCATCGACGTCAACACCCGGTGCGTGGCCGGGTTCCACCTCTCGCTGGAACCGCCATCAGCGACATCAGTTGCGATGTGCCTGACTCATTCAGTGCTCCCCAAGGAAAATTGGCTGGCTGAGCGCAAGATCGACGCGTTCTGGCCAGTTAATGGCATCCCCGAACGGCTGCACCTCGACAATGCCAAGGAGTTTCGTTCCGAGGCGCTGAAACGGGGCTGCGAGCAATACGGGATAGCCATCGATCATCGGCCGGTCCGGACGCCGCATTATGGTGGCCATATCGAGCGATTGATTGGGACCGTGATGGGCAAAGTCCACCTGCTGCCGGGCACGACCTTCTCAAACATACATGAGAAAGGCGACATTGATCCGGAGAAAACCGCCGCCATGACGCTCGATGAGGTGGAACGTTGGTTGGGTCACGCGGTCGCCGGCGTTTATCATAGAGACCTGCATCGGGGCATTGGCACGACACCGCTGGCGGCATGGGAGCGAGGTGTCGTCGGTGACAAAGGCATCCTCGGCCGCGGCACGCCTACAGCGGTCGGCGACCCGCGCCGCTTCCTGATCGATTTTCTGCCGATCGAGCGGCGATTGGTCCGACGTGAAGGCATCGCGCTGCACTCGATCTTCTACTGGTCCGATGTGCTCTGGACCTGGGTTGGGCACCCGACTCCGATGATCGTGCGGTATGACCCTCGCGATCTCAGCCGCATTTATCTTCTGGGACCCGACGGGACGTATTACGACGTGAATTACCGCGACCTTGGCCGCCCGCCGATCAGTTTGTGGGAGCATCGGCTAGCGTTGAAGCGGTTGCGTCAGGAAGGCAGGGCACACGTTGATGAAGCCGCCATATTCCGCGCGATTGCTGCGATGCGCGAGATCGCAGAGGAAGCGGTCGCTGCGAGCAAAACGGCCCGACGACAGCGGGAACGTCGGCTCCGCGTGATCCAGGGTGGTCGATCCGCACCGCGCAACAACATCACGGCGGAAGTAGCAATCGTCTCATCAGTTCCGGCCGACGAGCAGCCGCCGATCGAACTGTTCCCGTTCGAGGAATGGAATTGAGCGGCGGTTACGAGCACCTGCATCCCTCCGCCCGGGCATGGGCGGATGAGGATGTTGCAGCTCGGGTCCGCCGTATCCGGACCGATCGGTGGATCGGCTACGCCCGGGCAGAATCTACGCTGGCGACGATGGAGGATGTTCTGTCGTTCCCAAATCGGACCCGCATGCCGAACCTGTTGCTGGTCGGACAGACGAACAACGGCAAGACAATGATCGTCGAGAAGTTCAGGCGGGGCCATGCTCCGGTGGAGGCACATGACGCCGATGGCCGTGTGGCAAATATCCCGGTGCTCAAGATCCAGATGCCCGCCGGGCCGGACGAGCGGCGTTTCTTTGCTGCCATCCTTGACGAACTCGGGATGGGCCAATGGCCGCGTGACCATCTGGCGGCCCAGCAGAGCACCGCGGTGACGCTGATGCGCGCGACAGGTGTCCGTATGTTGATCATCGACGAATTGCACAACGTCCTGGCCGGCGCGCGCAACCAGCAGCGCCGATTGCTCAATTTGTTGCGCTGGATGGGCAATGAACTGCAAATCCCGCTGGTCGGAGTTGGCACAGCAGAAGCGTTGCGTGCAATCCGCAGCGATGACCAGCTCGCCAATCGTTTTGAGCCATTGCCGTTACCGCTCTGGACCGAAGATGAGGCGTACCGGCGCCTTCTGGGCACGCTTGAGGCGCTTTTGCCGTTACGCAAAGCCTCCGGCCTCGTCGAGCCAACGATCGCCCGTGCCATCCTGACGCGATCGGAGGGCGTTCTGGGCGAAATCGTTACGATCGTCACACGCGCCGCCGCAGAAGCGGTATTGTCCGGCACCGAGAAAATCACGCTTCAACAGATTGATAAGAGCGGGTTCACGTCACCGTCGGACAGACGCCGTGTCTCGACTTGAGGCCTATACAGCCCAAACGCATAGGCTCGAGCCGCCGCAACGGCGCTCGCTGCCCGTCTATCTTGCTCCTGCGCATGATGAGGCGCTTGCGTCGTGGTTACACAGGACCGCTGCCACAGTTGGCCTCTCGGCGTTCGCATTTACACGCACCGCGTTGGGGATATGCAGCGATAAGCAGCCTGAGTGGTGGCGGCGGCCTGATCCTGGTCAACGAAAAATTCTAGTCGAACATGGCCATCTATCCCAGGACCAAGTGGCAGCGATGACGCTGGATGGATGGTCGATCGTCCGCCGCGATGAGGGATCGGATCGGTTCAGCGCGCGGATCATGCAGCATTCCAGGGGGCGGTTGAAGGTTGGTCGAGCCATGCCGGTCTGTGGCTATTGCCTGGCTGAAGATGCCGAGCCATATCTTCGAAGAGACTGGATGATAGGTTGGATCGCAATCTGCCCACGCCATCACACTGTCCTGACCCGCACCTGCCCAAGTTGTAATCGAAGGCTTTTCTGGCGCGGATTGCGCGAACGACAAATCATTGAAATGCACCGTTGCCTGCGGTGCGGTTCGCTGCTGATCGGTGCTCAGAGCACCCCAGCGATCGAAGCAGCTCTGGATCTCCAGAACGCAATGCTTGCACTGAAGCGATCGGCAGCCGCCGAAATGTCGGGTATGGGCATCATCGATTGGGCTGCGTTTACGGTCATCCTCGATTTTGTTCAGCGGTCGATCTGGGTCAAACCGAGGGACAGTGCGCGCGAGGAACTGTTCGCTCTGATCCTTGCGAACCTGGCCCTTGATCCTGAAACGCGGCTGAACTTCGACTGGCGCGGGAATTACGGCTTGCTGGTCATCATGGCATGGATGCTGGCGGACTGGCCTGATCGCCTGCTTCAGGCTCTCGACCTCCTGAATGTGCCGACGGCAAATGATATCCTGGATGAGCTTCAGGATGTGGACGATGCCACCAGGAAGCGGGTGTTGCACACGATGGGTTGCGCCCGAGATCACCGGCCGAAACCCGAAAGCTGGCAGCTATGGCTGGCCAACCTTGTCGCTGTCGGCACCGACTTCCGGGCGCTCGCGCGTAACGAACCCAACTGGGCGAGACGCGATCGATTGATCGCCCTCGCGCTGCTCAGCGAGGGGCGGACCATTGCTGAAACAGCCTATGACGTCCGGGTCAGCACGAACATGGTTCAGCGCTGGCTGGAAATCGGCGTGGCCTATGGCTTGTCGGCGGTAACCGCCAAAACGCTGCGGATCTGCGACCTCACGGTGGATCAAAAGACCGCGATAGCCGCCTGGCTGCGAGAGAGTGACCGGGCGCACAGCGGTCCGACGGGGTGGTCATATGAACACGCGCGCGCAGAAATAACGGCAAAGTTCGGCCTCGTTATCACGTCAAATACGGCCAGAAGCTTCCTTATGGACATTCGTCAAAGCGACAAACGGCAGTAATCAAACCGCAAGTCATGCCCCAGTTCACATAACCTGGAACCAGTTCACAAAACTTCGCACCGGTTCACGAAACTTGGAACACTGACATCTCCTGGATCTCCATGACCCAGAAAAGCCGCTCTTGATGAGTATTTAACCACGGAGTATTCTCTACAAACGACACCGTGAGGTTCAGTTTGCAATGCGCCAGTTCCGATTGAAGTCCCGCTTGGGGGCATGCTTCTCTGCGCAGTCGGCGCGGGGCCGCTGCAAGATGGGGTCGGAAGGTCCGGCGGGTCTTATCTATAATGCGGCCTGCGGTTGGCCAGTTGATAACGCGACCTCGCCGTCCCAACCTCCCTCGCGGGAACTTCTTCCGCTGGCGCGGAAACCTATCAGTGTTAGGCCATCATGCCTCCTGGGCCGCCCAGCGGAAATCTGTGCCGTCGGCCCACATGCGATGGAGGATGACTCCCATCTTGCGGGCCAAGGCTACGACAGCCTTTTTACGTCCGCGGCGCTTGGCAAGGCGCATCGCCCAGGATCTCAAAGCCTATGGTTTCGCCACACGGGTCATAAGCATCTGAGCCGCCTCAAACAGCGATGCGCGCAACATGGCATCGCCCGCCTTGGATATTCGACCGGTCCAATCAACTTCGCCCGATTGGTAGCGTTTGGGCGTCAGGCCAAGATGGGCGCCGACCGTGCGGGATCGGGTAAAGCGCGATGGCACATCGATCACAACGCGGAAGTTCATGGCGATGACTGCGCCTACGCCGGGCATGGTCATCAACCGACGGCAGACGGGATCGTCTTTGACGACCCGCAGCAAGATGCTGTGCAGCTCGTCATACTGGCTCCGCATGGCGCTGCGCGCGGCCAACATCGGCTCGACCACTTCGGCTATGAAGGCGTCAAAGTCGGCGAGTTCGCGCACGCGCGTCTCGAAGGTCTTGGGCGTGACCTTGCCAACCTTCAGGCCGAAGTTTTTGAGGAGGCCGCGCAGGTCGGCCTCGATGTCGAGCAGCTTCGATTTGAGCACTTTGCGGGCCTGGAGCAGCACGTTGAGCCGCTGGCTGCGGTCGGATTTGATGTGGACCGGCTTGAACAGCCCAACGCGCATCATCTGAGCGAGGCCGCGCGCATCGTTCCGGTCGGTCTTGTTCATCGTCTGCGCTCGCAGCACTTGCGCCATATGGCGCGCTTCGACGCAAACCACCGGCAAGCCCGCATCAGCCAGCGGCGAATAGATGTGCTGCGACAGCGGTCCTGCTTCCAGCCCGACACGCTCAAGGTCCGAAGCCATGGGGCGCAGCGCAGACACAAGGTCTTCCACCTCGCTTGGCGCTTTGAATTCTTTGATGATCTCACCAGCGGCATCCACCACGCAGATGCTCGTCTGGTTCAGGGAAACGTCCAGTCCTGCAAAATAAGCCATTTTGAGTCTCCATTTTCAGATGGAGCCGCAATCAGATGGGGCACAGGACGGCGAATACCACCATCTATAGTATGTAAATGATCCCGACCGATGGCCTTTGCTGCTTATATATTCTGTCGCCCGGATGGGCGGACGAGCGCGTCCCTGCGCAAAGCGTCAAAATTCTGAAGAGCGCTTATGCCAATGGACTCACCTTCTTGGCATCCTGACAGAGTTTGCGTTCTTCCCCTTGATCAACCCTGGCAAAGGCACCGTTTCATGACCGAGCAGCACTTGGCAATTGCACCAGCCGAGCTTGAGACAATCACCATGACACTGGCTCAGTTGCGCGACCGCCTCGCTGCCGGCGGTGAATTGCTGGCCGCGACACATATCAATCATGCGCTGCAGTGCCTTGATCCCGAAAACCCGCTCAACCTGCAGACCGCCACGGGCGCGTGACGTCGTTTGTCGGCACTTGAAGGTCTTGTTGAAGGCGCCCGGGCTTGCCCGGTCGGTGACGATATCACGGTTGCCGATAGCGGGCTTCGCCTCAGTTGCAGTCGATAGAACGTTCGAGGCCAGCAGCCTGACTGGGGTCTGACGATGAATCGGCGCAGAGCCATGTTCTCGATCAGGTTCTGCCGGCTCCTACCCGGTGTCCAATGGCGAGCGAACTCGGTGCAGCCCATGCGCAGCGCCAAAGGCAATTGGTGATAGCGAGGCGCCCTGAACGCCAGGGAGCACAGTGGTGGGGACACATCTCCGGGCAATCTGACCGGCAAGCCATCCCGCCTGAGGTGGGATGAACACTATGCCCGCGCGGGCGTGCCGCAACCCCCATTTGTCGACCGTGTTACCTCCCTGCGGTCGGCGCCCGCACCACTCGAAAAATGGAGGTTCCCCGGCGGCTGCGCCGCCGGTGCAGCACCCCCTCAATCGCGGGCTGCGCTTCAGTTCATCCCGGCGGGAAAGGCTCGCCGGTAAGATCTGGAGACATCCCATGAACACCGTTTTCCTCTCGGGCCGCATCACTTCCGACATCACCCGCTTCGGCAGCGACAGCAAGGGCGGGGTCAGCTTCACCCTCGTCACCAGCCGCCCGGTCATCAAGGACGGTGAAGTCCAGAAGGACGAGAATGGCTACACCGAGACCTACGATCAGTTCCACACGATCAAGGCTTTCAATGGCCTCGGACGCTCGATCGTCAACCACAAGAAGAAGGGCGACAAGCTGATCGTCAATGGCGAGATCCGCTACACCCGCAACGAGAAGGACGGGCGCACTTACTACAACACCGAAATCGTCGCCGACGAAATCGAGTTCATCTGACCCCCAGCGGGCGGCCCTGACGGGCCGCCCCTTTTCATTCGGGAGCATGCCCCATGCAGATCATCTCGGCATTCGACGACTTCGCAGCTTCCACCGCCGGCATCGCGATCACCAACCCGGCCATGGTTGCCCGCATCCAGCTTCAGTCAGCCACCATGTCCGACTACGAGATCACCGCCCATCTCGCCAATGCCATCGCCAGCGCCACCGATGCAGCGCACGCGCGCGCCTGGGAGGAAAGCCAGTTCGGCGAAGCCAGCGCAGAAACCCTGGTCGATCACGAATACTTCGAGGATCTGGTCGCTGCCTGGACGCTGGTTGCGACCGAACGGGCCATCGACAGCTTCGATGCCCTGCTGAACGAGGCGGCGTCTGTCCATTGAGGCAGATGTCGCTGTCGGGCGGCGCCTGGCGGCGCCGGCCAGGAGGCCGACTTCGTCGGGGGACTGCGCGCAGCGGCACCACGATGCGCGCGATTGTCGGCGGGCAAACGGGACCGTGCCGGGCCGGAGGAAAGCGGGAGGCAGGCCTTTTGAGTTCTCCAACCCGAAAGGATCACACCTCGTGTCAGCATCGCCCCTTGCGCCAACAGAGTTTGCCGATCGCCTGCTGCAGGCCGCTGCGCAGCTGCAGCCGTGCCTTACCTGCTCGGCGCGCATCACGCGCTCCGCGCTCAACGAGGCCATGGTTGCAGCCCTTGGCGATACTGCAGCCAACGGCGCCTGGTCGCAGCGCGACAGCTTCCAGATGCTCGAAGTCGCCGTGATGCGTTGGGCAATGGACGCGTCCATCCCGGCCAGTGCTGACGACGCTGTCGCAATGCTTCAGGCATTGGAAGCGCGCCTGCCGACCCAGACCGTGCGCAGCGAAGCGCAGGTCGAACAGCAGCATTTTTCAACGCCGCTGGCCTTGGCCTGGCTGGTGGCGCGGCTGGCAGACATCCGCGCAGACGACGTCGTGCTGGAGCCCAGCGCCGGCACGGGCATGCTCGCTGTCTGGGCGCGTGAAGGCGCGCGCCTGCACCTCAACGAAATCGATCCGCGTCGCCGCGAGATCCTGCGCCTCCTCTATCCTGGAGCCGACGTCACCGGTTTTGACGGCGCGCGCATCGCAGCCCAATTGGCGCATCGTCCGAGCGTCGTCCTGATGAACCCGCCGTTTGCCCGCAATGTGGCGGGACAGGATGATCCTGCGGCAGCAGCGCGCCACATTGCCGCCGCGCTGGCTGCCCTGCATCCGGGTGGTCGCCTCGTTGCGATCATGCCGGACAGCTTTCGCCCAGAAGGGCGCGGTGGGGTCCTGTTCGAGCGCGCGCTGCAAGGCGGCAAGATCGTATGGCATGCGCGGCTTCAACGGGCATTTGACCGTCATGGCACCTCGGTTGCCGTTCGCCTGCTGGTTATCGACAAGGCTCCGGGTTCGATCCGATCGACAGTGTTCCAGCGCGCCAATGTTGCAGACCTTGTGCCCTTTCTCGGTCAGGTGCCCGCGCGGGTGGCTGTCGACGACCATGCTCCCGCAGTGTCTGGATCGCGCTCGGCCTCACCAACGCTCTTTGCGAAATTGCGCAAATCGGCGCCGGCGCTGATACCTGCCGCTGCGGCTCCCGAGCGCAGCGGCGCGGTCTCGCTAGCCTATTCTGTGCGCGATACCATCACCGAGGCGGAGGAGGCCGTTGGCGTCTATGTTGCCTATCGGCCCCAGCGCCTGGTCTTTGCCGATGCGGCCGATCACCCCACACCGCTGGTTGAATCGGCAGCCATGGCCTCGGTCGCGCTACCCGCTCCGACGTATGTCCCGTGCCTTCCGGCCAAAGTTCTAAGCGAGCGCATGCTGAGCCGCGCCCAGCTCGAAACGCTCGTCCATGCGCTCGATGCGACGACTTCTGATTTGCCGGGTCGCTATCGCGTCCCCGAACGGGGCCTCGAGCTGGTCCCCGATGCCGAAGGCGCCAGCTACCGACGCGGCTTCTTCCTTGGCGATGGCACCGGGGCAGGGAAGGGACGCCAGCTTGCCGCGATCGTGATGGATCAATGGTTGCGCGGACACCGTCGCCATCTCTGGATCAGCGAAAGCAATGCCCTGATCGAGGATGCGCGCCGCGATTGGCAGGCGCTCGGCGGCATCGCGCTCGACATCCAACCGCTCTCCAGGATCAAGCCGGAAGCGAGGATCCGGCAGGCTGATGGCATCCTGTTCGCCTCTTACGCCACGCTGCGCAGCGGCACTGGCGAGAAGACCCGCCTCCAGCAACTGCTTGAATGGCTGACACCGGACTTCGACGGGGTGATCCTGTTCGACGAGGCGCACGCGATGGGCGGCGTTGCCGGCGGTGAAGGCCGCTTCGGCGCGACCAAAGGTTCCCAGCAAGGCATCGTCGGTGTCGAATTGCAAAACCGCCTGCCGCGCGCTCGCGTGATCTACGCATCAGCCACCGGCGCGTCGGACGTGAACAATCTGGCCTATGCCACCCGGCTCGGCCTCTGGGGCGAGGGCACGGCCTTTCCCGATCGCACCTCCTTCATTGCCCGCATCCGCGAGGGCGGTATCGCGGCGATGGAACTGGTTGCCCGTGAGTTGAAGGCGATGGGCGTCTATACGGCGCGTGCCCTGTCCTATGCCGGGGTCGAGTATGACATCCTGGAGCATGCCCTTACACCGCGCCAGATCGCCGATTTCGACGCTTATGCCGATGGCTGGGCGATCATCCATCGCAACCTTGAGGCGGCGCTTGGTGCATCGGGCGTGGTTGATCCTTTGGAGGGCAAGACCCTCAACGGCCAGGCGCTGTCGGCGGCGCGCTCGCGCTTCGAAAGCTCGAAGCAGCGATTCTTTGGCCAGCTTCTCCTGTCGATGAAACTGCCCTCGCTGCTCCCCGCCATCGAGGAGGCACTGGCCACCGACCACAGTGTCGTCATCCAGCTGGTTTCGACCGCGGAAGCCTTGCTCGACCGGCGCCTGGCAGATCTTTCGGCCGAGGATCGTGCCGATATCCAGCTCGACCTCTCACCCCGCGAGATCGTGGCCGACTATCTCGACAATGCCTTCCCCACCCGCGCGATGGAAAGCTACTGGGACGAGGAGGGCAATGAACGCTCGCGCCCTATGGTCGATGAGGCGGGCAATCCGGTTCACTCGCAGGAAGCCCTGCGGATCAAGGCCGAGACGCTGGAACTGCTGGGTGCACTGCCGCCGATAGTGCCGGCGCTTGATGCGATCATATCCCGGTTCGGCACCGATGCCGTCGCCGAGATTACCGGTCGCACCCGCCGACTGGTGACTTTGCCCGATGGCAGCCAGCGCCTTGAATCACGCACCGCCAACCAATCGCTCGCCGATGCCAACGCCTTCATGGGTGGGGCCAAGCGTATCCTTGTCTTCTCGGATGCGGGTGGCACGGGTCGCTCCTATCACGCGAGCCTCGATGCACGGAACCAGCAGCGCCGCATGCATTTCCTGCTCGAGCCGGGCTGGCGCGCCGACCGCGCCATTCAGGGGCTTGGCCGCACCAACCGCACGCATCAGGCCTCGGCCCCGGTGTTCCGGCCCGTCACCACCGATTGCCGCGGTGAGCGTCGCTTCATCTCGACCATCGCCCGCCGCCTCGATGCGCTTGGCGCGCTGACGCGCGGCCAGCGGCAGACCGGCGGGCAGAACCTGTTCGATCCTGCCGACAACCTCGAGAGCGATTACGCGCGCGAGGCGCTGACCCGCTGGTATCACCTGCTCCATCAGGGCAAGCTCACCAGCATCGGCTTTGCCGATTTTTGCGAGCGCACTGGCTTGAAGCTGGAACACGAGGGCTGTCTCACCGATAATCTCCCGCCGATCCAGCGCTGGCTCAACCGCATTCTGGCGCTGCCAATTGCATTGCAGAATGCGGTCTTCGATGAATTCCTCGGGCTGGTTGAGGCGCGGATCGATGCCGCACGCAAGGCGGGCACATTCGATGCTGGCGTCGAAACGCTGGTTGCGGACAAGTTGACCATCATCGAGGAGCGCATCCTGCGCGAGGATGCCAATGGCGCTTCGACCCAGCTTCTCACGCTCGAAGCCCAATGGGCGCCCAAGTTCACGCCGCTCGCCGAGATTTTGAAGCGGATCGGTCCCAAGACTCGGCTGCTTCGCAACGGCCGGTCCTCGCGCGTCGCTCTGCTGATCCCGGAGCGGACCCGCCTGATGGACGATGGCACGCCGGTGGCCAGCTTCACGTTGCTTCGCCCTGGTGGGCGCAGTTGGATCACCGCCGACGAACTTACAGAGAGCCATTGGGACGATTGCGAGGCGGAGGCATTCGAGCAGGCTTGGCAGGTCGAAGCCGATGATCTGGCCACCAAGCCTTACACCGAGCGCTTCTATCTCGCGACGGGTCGCCTGCTGCCGATCTGGAACCTGCTGGGTGACGAGGCGCAGGTTCGCCGCCTTGTCACTCAGGATGGTCGGTCGCTGCTCGGCCGTATCGTCCCCGCCGAGGCGGTCAACATGCTGCTCGGCAAGCTGGGTATCGGCGATCGCATCGCGCTCTCGCCCGATCAAGTGGTTGAGGCGGCGCTCGCCGGCAAGGTGGTGCCTATCGATGCCTTGTCCGGCACCAGCCTCAAGCGGTCGCGCGTGAACGGCGAACAGCGGCTTGAGATCATTGGTTTCGACCCCCGCGCCTTGGCTTCATGGAAGGCGAGGGGCTGTTTCACCGAGATCATCGCCTACCAGACCCGGCTGTTCATGCCGGCGAACCGCGCGCGGGAGATCGTCGCGAAACTGGCGGCCTGAGCGCGCATCATTCCGGCAAGCCATATCGATCGATCACGATTTCATCGTTGTCGATCCGAACCTCGAACACCTCGTTCACCGGCTCCTCGCCTTCGGCAAGCACGGCGAGCACCGCTTCGAACAATTGCCTCTGCAGCGCCGGTCTCGCTTGGGGAACAATGATGATCAGCCCCGGGTGCAGGTCTTCTTGCGCATAGAGCTTTCGGAAGTCGGCCGCATTGTTGGTGACGAACGTGAAGTCGTCGGCGACAATCCGGCGCATGAGATCCCAATCGGTCTCGCCACCAAGACCAAGCCTGACGACATGATGGCCCTCGTAGCCATATTCGGTCGCAACCTCGGTGAGCGAAGTGTGCAGGCATTCATCGATCAGGAACCTCACCGGGCCGCTTCCGCTCCGATGATCTCCTTCTGAAGCGGGAATCGCTGCCGCTGTTTCAGGACCAGTTTGTCGTCCACCATCGGCTTGGGCCGACCCCGACGGGGATGAGCGGCAGCCCAGATCGATGCCAGCGCCACGTCGCGGGGCGAGAGCTTCGGATAGCCGGCAAGGATTTCTGCCTCGCTGACCCCTTCCTCGACAAGCGAAGCAATCAGACGCACCGGAACCCGGGTGCCCCTGATGATCGGCTCTCCGCCCATGACGGACTTGTTCTCCGTCACGATAGCCTCTGCTTCTTCGAGGGCCTCTACGCGAGCCGCGATCTGCTTGCGCGCTTCACCCACGTCGATGATGATCAGGTCATCGGCGCGAACCTGGGTGACCTCCGGAGCCGAACGGATCGCATCGAACAGCCGTTCCCGTCGCTCTTGCGAGAGGATGTTTCCGACTTCATTCCAAAGCTTGAGTTGCAACAGGTTCTCGCCAGACAGCGAGCGCCGACGCAATCGCCTGGTCGAAACCGTCACTGACCGCTCGGCAATGGTGATGATTCGCTTGTCGATCGCGTTGTTGACCGCCTTGACCGCAATCCCGGCAACCACTGAGGCTTCTGCTGGCGAGTAGAGACGGGCGGTGCGCATAAAATAATCTCCTTGGGGAGAACATATAATGCAAATCCGGTCGTTCGTAAAGTGGACCGGTTCTCGCGGGGCGCCTGCCGGCTGGCGCAGTCACCGCGCTCTATGCTGCCCATGCCGGGCATCACCGAGCCTGCAGTCTCGGCCGGCAAAGCCGGTAACGATCGCATGGCGCGTAGGGGCGTGTGGGGCTGCCGTTGCACACCCCACCAATCAACCACTCTCTTTGTCTTCCCAGTATGGCAAGCCGGATCTGGCGCAGGTCAAGGATGCGCGGTTCCCCCAATTTTGCGCATGCGGCTCTCGCCACACCCACAAAATCGGCTCCCCCACGCCCCGCTTCGCGGCGTCTGGCGACGTCCCTGACATGCTGGCCGCGGCTTGCCCCTGATTTGAGGTCATCAGGAACGATGACGCATCGAACAGGAGCAAAAAACATGACCCAGTCCTTCACCAGCTTCGAAGCGCTGAGCGCCTTCTACCGCGAGCAGATCGAAGCTCCCGGCTTTGATGCCGCCTTTGCCGAGCAAGGCAGTCTGGCCCAGCTTTCGATCCACGACGAGCCTGTGGCCACCGACATGCCCGATCCGACTTCGGCCCGTGCTGCCATGGAAATGATCATCGGCACCGTGTTCGATCTCTTCCGCGAAACCCGCATGGCCGAATTCTCGCAGGACATCGTCTGGGGCATCGTCAACTCGTTCCATGTCACCGCCCAGCGGATCGCATCACGCGAGGATGATGCCTCGAAGAAGCTCGACGATCTTGCCCGCAGTTTCGACCCTTCGGAAATTTATGCCGTCCAATTGGAAGAGACCCAGCGCATCTGCCAGACCCTGATGGACTGCCGCGAAGCGATGGAAGCGATGCGCGACTACGCCGGCGAAATCTACCGCGTCGAAACCGGCCGACCTTTCTCGACGATCAAAGGCACACGCGTTTCTTCAGGCCTCACTGCCAGCCAGATCGACGCAAGGGACTTCCTGGCAGCCCGCGCCGCCAAGCGCCGTGAGGATCACGCACCGACCGGGCCTGTCGTCATCTTCTCGGGCGGCACCGACTGGCACGATCACGAACTGCTCTGGCAAGCGCTCGATGATACCCGTGCGCGCATTCCGGCGATGATCCTGGCGACGACCGCCCAGCACAAGGGCTGCGACCAGATCGCACATGCCTGGGCCGCATCACGCGGGGTCAAGACGGTCCGCTTCACGCTCAACCGGGCGCTGGGCAAGCGCGCCGGGTTCGTCCGCAACGAGCAGCTGATGAACCTGAAGCCGGTCCACGCCATCGTCTGCGAAGGCTCGGGCATCCAGTCGAACCTGCTCAGCCGCGTGCGCGAGGCGAACGTGGCGCATTACGCTTTTGCCTTGCGTCAGCAGCGTATCACTGCCTGATATCTTTGAGGGCGCCGCGCATCACCTGCGCGGTGCCCTTTTCTTTTTCACTGTCGCTGAAGGCGCGCGGGCGTAGTGGGGGACAAGCCCCCACATGCCGCGCGCCTGGGTCTCTGCGCCAATAAAACGTGTGCTGCGCCACCCTACGCGAACTGGGCAGGCTTGAAAGCGCGGCCGGCGGCGCTGCAGCCACCACCCCAAGCGCCCATGTGGTTGCTTTCGACACGCCGAACGCAACGACGTGCAAGCATCAGAACACGCCGCCTGGCGGCGGCCCCATTCCGACACAAGGACCCCGTCCTATCCGCACGCATAGTCACTCCTGCACTGGATGTTCACCGCTCCAGTTCCTCCAAGAAGTGGGCACACCGTACGCGGCAGGGCCTCCTACCTTTCAAGTGTTCCTGGATGTTTTTCTGCGGTTCTGTCAGTATCATAGCGTTTCATGCACCGGGATGTACGGAAATATTTTCGATACATGAGCATGCATAAGGGGCTATTCGTGCCCTTGTTTGATGCATCCAGATGCAGGATCGGCCTAAATATCCGCAATGATTCGAATATTTCTATGCATGGCCATGTACCATACATGCATTTCGCCGAAGCATCTTGAGGCGGCCGATCTTGCCAAATTGAAGCAGCCGCAATAGGCTGACAGCGCGATGACCGGGCCAGGCTGTTCCACAAGAGCAGCATCATGGCACAATACATACAGACAGGCGTCAGCCTGACGCGAAGCCAGGATCAGAGTGTCCGCGCCCTCGCTGACAAACTCGGCCTGACCTATTCCGAAACCATCCGCCATCTCGTCAGCACGGCCTTGCCGTTTGCCGAGAACGGCCACACGCTCAATTTTGGTCGCATCGTCACGATCGTCGAATACGCCAGCGTGGCGCTCGACCACCTCGTGCAGAAGATGCTGCCCGAGGCATCTGACCACCTCCTGGCCGAGGCCGTCAAGAATGCGAGGCAGTTCCATGCTTCGTAAAAACGAAAATCAGCACGACCGGCGTTCTGACCCGGTCCAACCTGAATCCGCCCGTGGCGAAATCGTCCGCAACTTCGGCTCCTTCACCCGCGGCTCGCAACTGGTGCGGCTGCGCTACATGATGCTGATGGAAGGCCTGCGCTGGCCTGTGCTTGCTGCCCTGACCAGCTTTGCCGTCATCTTGATCCTGTTGCTCACGCTCCTGATGCACGAGCACGAGATCCAGCTGGTCGAGATGCGCATCTTCGCCTGGTTCTGGCATTTGGTCGATCTCGATCCCACCCATATGGTCAACCTGACCCTGCCTGACGAAACCATCGTGCCAACCACGATCGGCGACGTGCCGGGCTATCCGGACGTCGCCAAGGCCTGGACCAAGTTCGTCCGGTGCATCCTGGTGGCGCTCGGCGGGTGCGCGCTTCTCACCACCCCGTTGACCGCCTGGTTCGTCAAGCTATCGCAGAAGATCGGCGTCGACATTCTCACGGAACGCCAGGAACGCGGTGCGACGCTGGTCTCGGCCAACGAGCTTGCTGCCGAGATTGCTGTCCACAACAGGGTCGCTTTCACCGAGGAACTTGCCCGGTATCATCCTGTTCTGGATCCGGCGCGTGCCATGGGGCTACCGATCGAAGACCGTGCGCGGCTCGGTTTGCACGTTCCCTATACCATGGCCGGGCTCCCATATCCGTGGCGGCTCGAACAGACCCACGCCATGCTGATCGGCACGACAGGCGCCGGCAAGACCACGCAGTTGCGACACATGGTCGCCGAGGCGCGCGCGCGGGGGCATCGCTGTGTTGTCTTCGATCTGACCGGGGCATTCGTCGAAGCCTTCTATCGCGAAGGGATCGATACGATCCTTAACCCGATGGACGAGCGTTGCCCACCCTGGACCATCTTCAACGATTGCAGCAACTACGCCGACTTCATCGCTGCCGCCGCCGCGCTCATCCCGTCTGACGGGGCCAATGCCGAGCCGTTCTGGGCCATGGCAGCACGCACCCTGTTCGTTGAAATGTGCGTGAAGCTCAAGGAACTGGGCGAAACCTCAAACGGTGCGATCACCCATCACCTGATGTCCGCCGATCTGAAATCGGTCCATCAAAAACTGGAGGACACGATCGCCAGCCCACTGACGGCAGTGGAAGCGGCGCGCATGGCGGAATCGATCCGCGCCGTGTTCAACACCAATGCACAGGCCCTGCGTTTCCTGCCCGATCCGGTTCCGGGCGGGCGCGAACCGTTCTCGATCCGGTGCTGGGTCCAACAGGACCCAAACCCGGGCTCGAGCCTGTTCATCACCTCAACCCATACCGATCTGACGCTCAACCGGGCCCTGCTGACCTTGTGGATGGACCTGGCGGTAAATGTGTTGATGGGCATGCCCAGAACGCGCGACTTGCGGATGTGGTATCTTTTCGATGAGGTCCACGCGCTGCATCGCCTGCCCGCGATCGAACATGGCCTGCAGACGGCACGTGGTTTCGGCGGGGCGTTCGTGCTCGGCATGCACAGCTTTGAAAAGCTCGCCGAAACCTACGGCGAGCAGGGTGCGATCAATCTCGCTTCGCTGGCGCGGACCAAGCTGATCCTCACTACTGCCGATCGCAGCACCGCCGAAGTCTGCTCGGAGTTCATCGGCTCACGCGAAGTGCGCGAATCCGACGAAGCCTATTCGATCGGCGCCAGCCGTTCGCGCGATGCGGCAACGATCACCCCGCGTACCGAGGTCAAGCCGCTGGTCATGGCCGACGACATCATGAACCTGCGCTCGCTTAGCGGTTATGTGAAATTCCCCGAAGGATTTCCTGCGGCGCAGATCAAGCTGGTGTGGAAGGACTACCCGTCAATCGCCGAGCCCTTCCAGCGGTTGAAGACGTTGCGAATGGCCTCGTACCGGCGACCTGATGATGACCCGGAACCGGCCAAACGCGGCGGTGGCGG
>Ga0316218_1001442_pt1 | contig 25564 bp, 29 predicted proteins | sample TBH18003metaG_FD_203634 | JGI IMG/M metagenome (GOLD analysis project Ga0316218, IMG submission 203634) | Freshwater microbial communities from Trout Bog Lake, Wisconsin, USA - TBH18003 | ecosystem: Environmental > Aquatic > Freshwater > Lake > Hypolimnion/Profundal zone | place: USA: Wisconsin...
GAGGGCGGCGCTGGCCACCCTGTTGCGGATCATGTCGTTGATGATCTCGGTGTTCTGGCTCCTAAACGCCGCGGTGTTGAGGTAATTGTCGGTTCCCCATGTCAGCAGGTTGCTGCCGCCTAGGAACGTGCCGTCGAGGTTGAATTGCACGCTGCGTATGGGACCTGCAGCCTTGGCGTATTCACCGGTCGGACCGGTGTAACCCGTGGGTCCGGTGACACCCGTGGGTCCCGTCGGACCGGTGTAACCCGTTGGTCCGGTCGCTCCGGTTGGGCCGGTGACACCCGTTGGTCCGGTGTATCCAGTTGGGCCTGTGGAACCCGTGGCACCCGTGGCGCCCGTGACACCCGTGGGTCCCGTGTATCCAGTGGGTCCAGTGACACCCGTTGGTCCGGTAGGACCTGGTATGCCAGGCATACCCATGGATCCCTGCACGCCTTGCATGCCTATGGGACCGGTTGGACCCGTGGGGCCATTGGCAGGACCTGTGGGACCCGTGACCGTGCTGGTCGCTCCGGTTGGCCCTGTTGGACCTATCGGATACCAGCTGCTGCCATTGTTGTATTCTATGTAGTTGAGATCGCTGTTGTAGCGTATCAAACCGGCGTTGCCTGGGGGCCTGTCAGCTATGCCGCCCACGGGTAGCTTGACCGCGCCTGTGCCAGGGAACGTCAGCGACGTGCCTCCGCTGCTCACGGCGAACTGCGTGTTTAGATTTACGATGCCGCCGCTGCTGAGCAGCCCGAAGACGGGAGTGTTCACCACGCCAGACACCCGTATGGCGGTGTCCTTCAGTGCGCTTATCTCGACATTGGCGACACCCAACGCCTGCTGTATGGCGAGGAAGTTATCCCTGAACCCCTGGCTGCTGTTGTCTTGGTTGCTCACCGGGAACGAGGTGTCGATCGTGTTTATCTTGATGTTAGAGGTCATCGTCGGCCTGATCTTTCTAGCGAATGTGCATTATTTAGCAGGGGGCTTTCTATATGTAACTGCTGTGAATGCAAATGGTGCACGGGCTAAATAAATGCGAGCCGACCAACATAGGGGAGGGTCCAGTTGAGCAGACGCATTAAGCAACGCCCAGCGAACAATAGGGCGAGAGACGAGCGTAATAGTAACTTCTTCACACAGATAAATGACAACGTAGTAAGGTTGGAGCAATACCAACGCCAGGTTAAGAAAAAGGTTAGCCTGCTTCCGAAGAACGTAGCGCAAGAGAGATACATCGATGCGCTGGAAAATCCAAACATAAACATAGTTTTCGCGGTTGGGTATGCCGGCACAGGCAAGACCTATCTGGCGACCCTATTTGCCATACAACAGCTGAAGGCCGGTGCGGTCGACAAGATCGTGATATCCCGTCCCAACGTGGCCGTTGATGACAAGGATATAGGCTTCCTGCCAGGGGACATCTACAAGAAGATGAGCCCGTGGACCAAGCCGGTGTTGGATGTGTTCGAGGAATACTACAGCGTCAAGGAGATAACCCACATGATCGAGGAGAACATCATAGAGCTGTTGCCCCTCGCATACATACGCGGTAGGACCCTGAAAAACGCCATCATATTGCTTGATGAGGCGCAGAACACCACCAGGAACAGCATGCTAAGCGCACTCACCCGCATCGGCGAGGGCAGCAAGATCGTCGTGACGGGCGATGTGAGGCAAAGCGATCGTGGCAAGAGCAACGGGCTAACGGACTTCCTCGACAGGTTCAACGGCAGCAAGCACATAGCCGTCTGCGATTTCGACAAGGACAGCATAGAGAGGCACCCGGTGATATCCGAGATCCTCAGGCTGTACGGCGAGGAATAAACAACCAAATCAATGGCACGCGAGAATCTCGCGTGCCATTCCATTCCGCGGTGATCCTGCGGCAACATAAATAAGTGCATGGTTGACAAGCACGATCCAAACTCATCTAAGGAAGCCATCAGCAGGATAAGCGACAGCGAGGACCTGCTGGGCATCATGATCGACGTAGAGAACTACCTCGATAGCAACAATCTCTATGCGTTCAAGAACTGGATGGATGGGGAGATCATAGGCGGCCCCTTCGTCAAGAGATACTGGGTGAAGGTCAAGCTGAAGTATCCATATCACAAGATGCCAGACCCGCAGGGCGGTTTGCGCCTGCTCAAGCATGGCACCAAGATACGCTATGACATAGAGCTGGAGGAGCGTCCGATCGAGGTCAAGACCCCGGGCGATTACCAACCCGGCACCAAGAAACCCAAGATGAAGAAGCACAAGGTATGGGTCATAACCATGATGATACCGCGCAGGTTCGTGCAGAACCTCGATGCGGAGGTCATGGACATGTATGACGACGAGGTTGACGTCAACACCGTCGACGATGCGACCGGACAGGGTGCCACACCAGACGAGGCGGTGCAGCAATCATGAGGATGGACGAGGGACTGCTGGAGCACGATCTGGACTACACGATCATGCCTCTGATAAGCATAGACGAATACGAGAGCAAGATAGACGACCGCAAGGCCATAGTGATAGGATTCTACGTCACCGAACGTGATCCCGCCGTGGATCTGGCGGCCTTCATAGAGAAGGGCGTGGTTCGCGTGTTGGACACGGATGTTAGCCCCGCTCCGACCGATGATGGGCACTACTTGGTGTTCGTCGAGATAGACAGGGATGACAGGTTCCCCGAGAGATTGATAAGGATGGTGGCCGAGATAGGCAACATCACCAACGTCGATGAGTGGGAGTTCTCTCCATTGCACAGCAAGGAGGACGAGAACTATCCGCTGACGGTCGAGGAGCTGGAGAAGAGGGTGAACCTGGATCCAGACGAGATCGAGATAGATGACGAGGATGCCACCGACGGCGCGGAGGAGATGTCAGAGCACATCGCCGGATTCCTGCGTTCGGCGTTGGTGGAATCGTTCGGCGTGGACGGCGACGATGTCACGCTTGGCAACGCCAGATACAGGATAACCGGGTTCGCCGACGGTCAGCCGGAGATACCGGTGATAATGGCCTCCATCGGAGATCCGCGCATCATGGAGAGCAACCGCCTGCAGCGCATGCTGGGCCAGGCATACCAGGTCTACGTGTCTGGTAATGGGTTGCTGGTCACCAAAGACGACGCATATCTGCTGCTGCAACCAGTTGACTGACATGGCATCGCATGGCATAATTTGCTCATGCAAGCATTGGACATACGAAACCGCATACTGCAGGAATCTTTCTCGTCATTGACCCCGATGGGCCAATGGAATGCGGGTGATTTCGAATACGAGGTTAGGTTAATGCTGTTGGATGAGGGCATGATAGATGTCCTGATCGAATGGCTATGCGATAACTGCGTCGATAACTTCGTGGTCATCAAGGTTACCGACGAGCTGATAGCCGGGGGGACCACCAACAACAAGCTATCGTGGGACAGGGCGAAGGCCGATGGCAAGAGACCGTCACCGCACAACTGCCCCGTCGTGGAGTTCAAGATTAGGTTGTCGGTCGTCGATGCCACCACGTTTAGGATATCATGGATACTGTGACCCACGTTGATTCGTCGATGATAAGGTATAAGCCGCTCGTCACCTCCAAGGAGGACGGCACAGGCACGGAACACCTGGGTGTGTTTGACAGGATGTATCGATTCCTCGATGATTGGTCTCCGGCCGAGGAGGACATGATGATCCAATGGTTGACCTTCAACTGCACCGAAAATTTCATATTCTCCTGCATATCAACCGATATATTGGCAGGAGGCAGGTCCGACCCGATTGGCGATTGGCTGCATCGCCGCAAGGGCGGTCGCAGGCGCAACAAGACCGATCTGAGGTCAAAGGCATATCACATCAAGCTGCACAAGGAGGATGTGGTCATGTTTGAGATGGTCTGGTTGACAGAGTTCATGGATGGGTTATAATGTGTCATGCACAATCTACATGATCACGAACCAATGTTGCATCTCGGAGAATGGATCAGACACATGCTGACACTGAAAGGCAAGCCAGAGTTCGCGACTGCCAAGGAATGGCGAGATTGGGAGCGCACGGCCAAGGCCGAGCAGCCGGTCGCTTATTGGCTGCATGAGGTATTCCTCGATGGCATACGCATGTTCTGGAAATATCGCATACTTGGTCCAATCAACAGCCTGCGCTACGCCATACGCCACAGGTTCTTCGATCGATACAACATCATACACACGGGGTTAAAGGCCGAATACTGGGATTGTGACACGAGGATGCTGCACGGCATGTTCAACATGCTCGTGGATTTCGTGGAGGTCGAGAAGGCATGGATGCACGTGGTGTTCACGGATGGCAATCGCGAGAAGTATGGTTATCCCTGGTGGAGCCTGGGTTGGACCAGATTCAAGGGTTACCGCTGTTCGGAGGCCGGCTTGGACCACCTGCGCTGGGAGATGACGTTGGATGATCCCAGCTTACCTATCGAGGAACGCAGCGACTCGCAGGCACGCCAAGCCCGAGAGATCATGGAGCTGTATAACTGGTGGAAGCATGTTCGACCCACCCGTGTTGACCCCATGGATGCCAGCGGATGGAGCGAACACTGCGATCGCAGGCGAGCATCTAAGAGTGCTGATAGATCCAACGATGAGGATGACGCATGGTCCCTGTTGGACGATGAGGATGAGACCGATGCTGAGCGCGAGCATAGCCTAAGCATCATCCATAAGACACATGACATAGAGAAATCATACGACGACGAGGATGAGGCCATGCTGATCAGGTTGGTCAAGATACGCAAGGGATTGTGGACGTGAGGAAGATATTCATCGATTACGCCCAGATGCAAGGGCATGTGTTAGAGCTGATGCGACAGATCAACACGGACGGGTGGAAACCGGATTACGTGGTTGGCATCACACGTGGCGGATTGTTGCCAGCCGTGTTGATCAGCCAATACATGGATCTGCCCATGCATACCCTCAAGGTCAGCCTCCGTGACGGAGCCGAGGATGACTGCGATCACAACGCCTGGATGGCAGAGGATGCCTATGGATACATCTCCAGAGATGCCAGCATCACCGAGACCATGGAAAACCGCAAGAACATCCTAATGGTGGACGACATCAATGATTCGGGTGCCACCATAGCATGGATCAAGGGTGATTGGCAGAGCAGCTGCCTACCTAATGACAAGGTCTGGGATGAAATATGGGGCCACAATGTGAGATTCGCCGTGGTGGTCAACAACCTCGCCAGCGATCAGACCGTCAGCTATCACAGCATGGAGGTCAACAAGGCCGAGGATCCCAGCTGGATAGTGTTCCCGGTGGAGGATTGGTGGAAGAAATGAACACGGCATACATATTTGATGTCGACGGGACGCTGACACCCAGCAGATCCAAGATGGACCCGCAGTTCGCCGATCAGTTCATCGAGTTCGCTGAATCCCACGATGTGTATCTCGTGACAGGCAGCGATTATCCGAAGACCGTGGAGCAGGTGGGCCAGCATGTGATAGATGCGGTCAAGATCATGTTCAGCTGCTGCGGCAACGAGTCCCGTGCCGGAGGGGATATAATATACAGGAACGAGTGGAGCGGCACACCGGAGCTGCTGGAGGAGCTGGAGCATCTGCTGCAGACGGCATCATATGATGTGAGGACTGGGCAGCACATCGAGATGAGGCAGGGTCTGATAAACTTCAGCGTGATCGGACGGGGTGCCACCAAGGAGCAGCGTGCTAGGTACGTGGAATATGACACCACCCGCTTTGAAAGGCGAACCATAGCAGCCAGTTTATCCGCCAGATTTCCCATGATCGAGTTCGCCATAGCCGGCGAGACCGGCATAGACATATATCCATTGGGCAGGGATAAGAGCCAAGTGTTGCAGCACATACCTGCCGATGAGACGGTGTTCTTCGGAGACATGATACGGGCAGGTGGCAACGATTGGGGCATAGCACAGAGATGCACATCGTACCACGCCGTCACTGGATGGGAGCAGACCATGTACATATTGCAGGGCATAACCGATGTAGGTAAATCTAGACTCTAACGTCGCAAACGGTATAATTAAGTGGTAGGCATCCGCCTACATCGTTGCAACCTAACAATATAGGTAAACACATGGAAAAGAAGCACGATATCGTCCAACGCAAGATAGACGGTAAATGGGTTGTCTGGACGCAGGTTGATGATCCTGAGGCTGACCTGGATTATTATCGCAGGGCCGGACTACCGGTGCCCCAGAGATGGGTTCCGATCGCGGTGGAGGACACCGAAGATGATGCCCGCAAAGCCAGCAGACGCAGCAGGATCTAAGCTTTAGATTGATTTAACTTGCATGGGAGCGCCTGGTCGCTCCCATCTTCTTGACCAGTATGGGGTCAAACCTACCATCAGACCGAGACGTTGGAGGCACACCGTCATCCGATGTGCTGAATCCCATCTTGGCGGCCTGCCTTGGTATCTCACCTGGTTGCACGTCCGCGGTGGTGTTGACACCGGGGACTATCTTGCCAACCCCAGCCTCGTCAAGTATGCGCATGAACCCGCTTGATTCAGCGAGCCTGATTGGTGCATGTGTATCGAGGTCAGACAGTTTCATGAAACTATTTATGGTTGATCATAAGCGATGAAATAACGGCACGAAATCAAAAGGTTATAGCTGTGCATTATGGCTTACCACTGTCATCTGAGAGGTTGTCGGCCATGTAACGCTCTATCAACATTAGGTTGCTCTTCAACCTCTGATCGGTCGGGTTATGGCTGAGCGCCTTCCTGGCATGGTCCAGCGATTCGTGGTACAGCTTGAGGTTCCAAGCCGCAATGCTGGCTAGATCGTGCGGCTGCCATCCCCATGCATCAGGGGTGCAGGTGTAGTCCATGGGATTCACCGTTATGGACAGCGCCTTGGTGGCGTTGTCATAGCATTTCTTCCAGTCGTTCTTCTCATAGTAATGCTGTGCCAGGTTGACCAACGGCTCCCTGTGCGTCGGCGCATCTATGGCCGCCATCTTCAGCCAGAACACCTTGTTGTCGGGATCGGTCTGGGCGAGGTTGCACATGGCCTGCTGGCGCTCTGCGCGATCCCAGCTCATGCCTAGGAACTCCTTGTAGGTCTCGGTGGCCTTGTCGTATTGCCTCTGGTACATGTATTCCCTGCCGAGGTATGCACGTATGCGTGCATCATGCGGATATTCGTTAACCGCCTCCAGCAGCAGGCTGAGATCGTTCTTCTTGTCCTTGGGATCCGGATAGTGGTATATCTTCACGTCCTCGCACAGCGTCTGCACCTCAGGTACCCTGCTGCACAGTCCCTCGTGGGTGGCGCCCATCCACCTGTAACCATTGCGTGCATGTATGCGATCACCATGCCAGGAAAGACCCGGCCTGCCATCAGGTGTCCAATTCCAAACGTAGGTGTATCTCATCCTGGTGGTCTGCGGTGTCCATGCCGCCTCGAGGGCCTCGCGCCAACCAGGTTGCAGCCTCTCGTCTATGTCAAGCCTGATGCACACATCTATGTCATCGGGCAGGCAGTACATGGCGAAGTTGAAGGCGTCGTCAAACCTCCATGGTTTGATGCGTGCATCAACCACCTTGATGCCCAGCTCCAGCATCTTCTCCTTGGTGCCGTCGGTGCTGCCGGTGTCAGCGCACACTATGGCATCGGCATCCTTGCAGCTGTCATACCAGGCCTGGACATGCTTCACCTCGTTGAGGGCGGGGGCATATATGCCGATCTTCATGGTTGGTTCTCCTTGGCTTTCTGCATGAACTGCAGGTTGGTTTTCAATCTATCGTTGTCAGGTTCAAGCGTCAGCGCTTGGCCCACGAGGGCTATGGCCTTGTCCACCCATCCTAGGTGGTATGCCGCCAGGCTGCCCAGATCGGCCAGCTGTGGTCCCCAGCTCTCTGCCCTATCCAGATAGCTGCCCTGGTTTCGGCAGCGTTCGAGGCCATTTAGCGCGGCCCACATGAGGTTTATCCAATCCTGCTTGCCGTAGCAGTGGTTGGCTATCTCCAGCCATACCTCCCTGCGCTGCGGTGCCTCGTAGCTGGCCTTGGTGAGGTATTCCCAGCTCCTGTCAGGGTTCATCCTGGCTAGGTATATCAGGGCCTCGCTGCGTTCAGCATCCCATCTGCTGGTTGGCAGATCTAGGTAGCGTTGCAACACCGTGCTGGCTTCATCCTTATCATTGGCCCACATCAGCTCGCGGCCATACCAGAAGGCTATCTGGCTGTCGTTGCGATCCTCGTCGTGCGCCATCCTCATCAGAGGTAGGTAGTTGCCTCTGGTCGGCTTGCTGCGATCCTGTATCTGGTTCATGACCACCTTGGGATTGCTGGCCAGCACCTCCTTGCTTGGGTCTATCGCGAACACGGTCTCATGCACAGGCCTACGCCATTCGTATCCCTGCCTCGCATGCATCTTGTCTATGTGGAAGCCATCCTGCTTGGCGGCACCCGGCTTGTAGTCGAACACGTAGATGTAGCTGAGCCGTGTGGTGTTGGCCTGCCAAGCCTTCTCTATCTCTGCCCTGTAACCCTCCTCCATGAACTCGTCCATGTCAAGGCTGATGCACACGTCAGCATCCAACGGCACCAGGCTCAGGGCGGCGTTGCGCGCCATATCAAACCTCCACGGCGTTATCCTCTGCTCATACACGGTGACACCCAGATCCCTTAGCTTCTGCACGGTGTTGTCGGTGCTGCCGGTGTCCAGCACGATGCGATAATCCGCATCCCTGACGCTGTTGGCCCAACGTTCGACATGTGCTTCCTCGTTGAGTGCGATGGTATATGCGGCGATTTTCATTTCACTATCCTGTAGTTGATGCCTGTCTGGTATGTCACAGGTATGTCCTGGGCTATCATGTTGGCGGTGAGGAACAGCTCGGAGCAGAAGTCCACCCCGTCATCCTTATATAGCCACGGAATCCTATCGAACGTGCGGGAATATTCCTCCATCACACGCCGGCTGCCGTAGCCAAACTGATCGTTGTGTCCGACATATGGTCGTCCCTGGTAGGTGAAGTGATGCCCGCTGAGGCCTGGATCATCCGGCACCGTCAGCCCGCCATTGGACATGAGATCGATGGCATCGAACCACCAATCGAACCTCGCGCGGCATATGATGTCATAGTCAACGCCCACGGCATCCTGCCAATCCATGCAGAGCTCCGTGGATCTCTTGATGCTGTACCACATGCTGAGCACGTTGCGAGGCTCGCTGCGATACGCCCATATGCGCTCGCTGTATATCGAGGTGTTAAGCCTCACCGGTTGCTCGATGATCAGCTGCCTCGGATTGACCATGTCGCATATGGATGCCATCAGCCTGTCCCTGTTGGCGTTTGGCTCCAGCCAGGTGTGCACGAACACATCAGCATCGTACCTGCCTATGAAACGGCGCCATCCAGGCATGGTGGCTGGGTTCAACCTAGGCAATCCGGCGAAGCATATGGCAACCCTGGGTTCTCTCATATCATCCCTAACCTGACCTTGGCCTTGATGTGGTATGCCTCCAGCCGTTGGCCCCATGCCTCGGGAGATTCGAGCTCGCTGTTGATGCGATGCCTTATCAGCAATGCCTCCCTGCTGGCAGCCAGCAGGTTGATCCAATCCTCAGCCCTGTCATAGCGCTCGCATAGCTCCAACCAAGGCTCCCGCCTGTGCTGCGATTCAGCTATGCTCAGCCTCAGCCTGTTGTGTATCTCATGCGCCAGCAGCCTCGACAGCATCAGCTGTGCCTCGCTTCGCTCGTCAGCCCATCCGCTGCCAGCCGAAGCCAGGAATCTCTCCAATAGCTCAACAGCCTCTATCTTCTCTGGTGGGTTGGCCAGCAATGTCTTGACCGTCGATGCCACCTCCTTGCCCAGCATGAACAGCGCACCCATGTCTGACGGGTCTTCGGAGTGTGCCATGCGCAGGAATCTCAATCTCTCATCAAGCGGCATGTGGTGATCGCCCGCCCCGTACATCACCACGGCGGTATCCGTCGTGATGCTCTCATCCTTTAGCGCCATCAGCTCGGGACTGACGATCCTCCTCCAACCGTACCCATGGCGCGAATGTATCCTGCAGGCGTTGTGCCACCTGCCGGTGGCGGTGTCTATGTATGTGTGCAGCATCCTGGTGGTATCAGCTTCCCAGGCTCGCTCCAAGGCATATCTCCATCCTGGCAGCAGGTTCTCATGCAGATCCAAGCTGATGCAGATGCTAGCGTCATCGGGGGTGAGAGACAATGCCATGTTCCTCGCGTGATCCAATCGCCACGGCACCATGCTCATCTCATGTGAGCATGCGTTTGGTATCGCCGACGCATCAAACCCACGGCGATGCACGACGGTGACGTGATCAGCATCAGCCACGCTGTCAGCCCATCTGCTGGCATCGTTATCCCCATCAGCTACCCCGTATATGGCTATCCTCACGCCCATGTCAGAACACCCTGTTGGCTATCATCACCGGTATGCCGCATATCATGTACTCGACCTTGTTGTGATCCAGATGATCGCGTAACCACAGGTGCGGATCGCTGCAGAAACCTGGGGTTTTCTTGACCTCGTCGTACTGATCCAGCATGCTGCCGTATGAATCCATCTGCTGGCTGCTGCCGACGGCCCATATGTCCGCAGGGCCGACGTAGCTGTATCTGGCCGGTATTAGGACCCTGTGGTCGGACATGGCCCACGCTGGCAGCGGCTCCTCATGCACTATGTCCCAGCGAGTGAATATCACCCTGTCATACCTAAACCCATGCCCCTGTTCGTATCTCTGCTTGAGCTTTATGCATTGCGTGCGACCGTGCATCATCTGATATTTGGGGCGAGATCTATGCCACTCCCAGTCGGGCTCGTATTGTTTGTTGGCCTCCAGGAGATCATCGACGGCCTGGGCGATGCTGTCGGGATCCTGCGTGACCAGCGCCTTGGGGTTCAGCCTCCTAGCCACCATGTCGATGTAGTGCTTGGGCACGGCTTGGCTGTTGGGATCATACCCCAACCTGAAGCTGGGGTGATTCCTGTCCTTCTTGTGCAGGAAGCTGCCGAATGAATCGCTCCATGCATGGGCGAACACGTCGGGCTTGTACACGTCGATGACATGCCGCTTGAGGCTGGGCCAGGCGACCTCAAAGTCTCTGAAGTGCCCGCTGATGCACAGGGCTACCCGTTGCATCCCAGCAGCCTCCTCGGCCAATCCGTGCAGTATCCTGCCCATTCGTTTGACCTGACCATCCGCTCTATCTCGGTCCAATCGTAGGTGACCTCAGGCATGACGCATATGCTGTGTGGGCTCTTGGTCTCGGGTTTGCCGAAGTATGTCCAAACGTTGTTCCTGGATGTCAGCACTATTAGATCCTGATCATGGAAGAAGTAGTTGGCGTCCCTGTTGATCCTCAGCGCCAAGAACGCACCCACGTTCTTGCAGTGTATCCACAGATTGGGCTGCGTCATGAACACCCAATCCACTATGTAGGTTGGGCCATCGTGCCCCAGCATCCATGTGTTGTCTATGTACCAAGCATCTATCTCCACGTCAAACCCTTCGGCCAACGCACGCTCCACCTGGTCTGGGTGGTTCTGCAGCTGTTCGTCAGGTCCATCAAGCAGGGCCCTGTGTGCTATGATCCTCATGCTCACACCTTCAGGTTGTCTATGGCCTTGCGTATCTTCTGTGCGCCCGCCAGCGTGCCGTCGGGGTGCCCGTGTATGGCGCCGCCCACGTTGGCCATCCAGTCGATGCCAAACTTCTCCACGATGGGTGGGATCAGCTCTGCGGTCATGCCGCAGCTCAGCGCTGGCACCACGTTGCCCTTGTGCAGCACATCCATGTATGCGGTGATCTCGTCCTCTGGATCAGACAGGTAACCTCCCCACATGCCGGCGTGTATGGTGTCCACACCGCTGATGGCCGCCAGCTTGCACAGCACGGTCCACTCTATGCCAAACGGGTTCTTCTTGTGGGTGATGACCTTGTCACCGCTCTTCTGATAGTGTATGAACAGCGGCAGATCCAGATTGCGTATGGTTCGATAGCTGCCCAGGCCGCTCCACACGTTGATATGAACCCCGTTGCCGCCGTTCTGGCTCACGAACCTCGCACGCTCCTCGATATGCGCGGGATCGCTGTTGATGCAGAAGCAGTAGACCACGTTCTTGCCCTGTATGTAGTTGCTGATCAGCTCCACGCGATCCTGCAGCCTGCAGATGGCAGGGTTGCTGAGGATCTCATCCTCCTTGATGAAGTTGACCCCACCATCCACCAGCTCCTTGGTCATCTCCAGCAGGGTCTGAGGTGTGATGCCAGTCTTTGGCTTGATGATGCCACCGAAGAAAGGCTTGCCGTAGTTGCCGGTGAACTCTCGCATGCCGGTGATGCCGTATCTGGGACGCTTAAAATGCGTGTCAAGCACCTGAGGATGTATCTCTATGTCCACCACGCGGCATTTCTTGATGATGTCTATGTCGGTTTGACCGCCCTGTATGATGCAGAGCAGCTGGGCTATGCCGTCGGTGTCCCAATCTATGTTGGCGTTGGGGTATGCTATGGTGACCCTACCCTTCTTCTTATCGAAGTCCGCGCTGCGCATGATCTTGGCGCAGAAGGCTTCGATCATCTCGTCGGTCTCCCACACGCTGCGCTTGCTGGGGTTTCCTATGCTCTGCCCCACTGCTATGCCCCATGCCACGTCGAACACCGTGGTGGCGCTCTCCACCTCGTATGTGACGTAAAAGTTGGTTGCGAGATCCTTATCGTCTCTGACCAGGTCTAGATCGCTCATCGCGCTGTCTCCTTGCTTACTATGATCTTATCCCCAGGTGCGCTAGGGGACTTGATGCAGATTATCCTGCAGTCCGTGTGGAACGTGGGATCGGCGACCTCTCCTCGGTCTATGACGAATATCACCGGCGCCTTCAGATGCGTCCCGTTTATGCTCATCTCGCCCTCCAGGAGGTAGTTGATCTCCGTGCTGCGCTCGTGGTAATGCGCTGGCCAATCCTCGCCGGCCTTGTGTACCAGCAACGCCACCTCGAAATCCTCGGTGCGATATGCGCTGGGTTCGAAGTCTCCAACGAACCACCCCCTAAACATGGTGCTGGGATCAAATGTCCTCATGCATGCGCCTTTATGTATGTGTCTAGATCCTCGGGCGTGCCGATGGGCCAGTGCTCGACCCTGTCATAGATGCCTATCCTCTGACCTCTAGCAATGTTTTCGTTATAAACTGGACAGACATAGAACTCGCCGGCATGCCTGTGATCCGCTGCGATCATGCTCTCGGCTGCCCATATGAAATCACCACCCTTGGCCCATACGTATATGCCGGTGGTGGCATGTGAGCTTATGACCTGCTTCTCAGCGGTTCTGATGGCTATGCCATCCCCGTCCACCTCCACGTAGCTGTAGGCCGTGGTATCCTTGAAGAACGTGAACATGCAGCCGTCCAAGCCGCCGTCGGTGAACCATGATTCAAAATCGTCTTGGTCCCAGACCATCATCTGATCGCAGTTGGCGATCATCAGCATCTCATCCGGCTTGATGTGCTCCCTGGCCAGCAGGCAGGTCTCCGCCGCGCCCTGCGTGACCTGATCAACGAACACGATGTTGACGTCGTAGGCCGCGGACTTGAGCCTGGAGAACAGGTTGGGATCTGCATCATAGTGCTCGCGTAGCACGCACAGCGTGAAGGTGTTGCGGTAGCCGAGGTTCTCCAGCACATGCTGTACCATCGGCTTGCCAAAGAACTCTATCAGTGGTTTGGGTTTATCGTAGCCCTGTTGGGCGAACCGAGAACCTCGCCCGCTCATGGGTATCAGGATGTGCATGTGGATCCTCACGATGGATTATCCACATATTTAACTGCAACTCGTGCCGTTAAGCTATATATTTCTTCACTTGTGGTTGGTGGCGAACATGTTGCTGAAAGTGGCTGCCAACGTGTGCAACCTATCCATCATCTTCTGATCCTCGGCCATCTTGTGGTTCCAGTCTATGCCAACGAAGCCAAACAGATCGCCGTTCTCCATGTATATGGGGCAGCGCAGCACCGAGACAGCGTTCCTGCTCTGGAAGAAGTAGTAGTTCTGGCTGTTCTTGTCCAGGGTGGTGTCTGGTATCATCATGCACTTGTCGGTGATGAAGGCGTTGTTCATGGCCACATGTATGCTGGCTGGGATCCTCTGCTCGAAACCCATCAGCCTGGATGCACCGGGTGATATGACCTCATGGGTGTTGGTCTGGAAGAAGAAAGGCACCCCCGATATGGACGCGAGGCCGTTGTGGTAGCGATACACATAGGCACGCATGCCGCCCGTCTCCTCCATTATCCTCTGCAGCTCCTCGGTGATACGCTGATCGGTTGCCGCGCTCATCTTGAGGTTGGTGCTGAACTGCTGGTGGGTGTTGGCAGATTCATACAGCTCGATGAGGCTGCTCCAATGGAAGGCGGCCACGTAGCTGAGGCTGAGGAACACGCAGATCATCCCGATGTATACCATGTGCACCATCAGCGATATGAGGGGAGTGTTGGTTAGATAGTCAACCAGGATCTGCAGCATCGTGGGCTTGCTGATCTCATCCTCGTGTGTCTTGCGTGTCCTTGTTATCATCCAGTGAGCCTCTTTATAGTGTTATGTGCAACGTTTACCGTCGTTCTTTCTTTGCCTTGATATTTAGTGGCCCATGTCATCTACAAAACCCGTCGGTTATCCAGCCCTAGCGTTGACAAATTGGCTTATATACATACAATAAGGCTATGACAGATCTATATGCCACGCTAGGTGTGGCCGAAACGGCCACCGACGACGAGATCAAGAAGGCCTATCGCAGGCTAGCCATGGAGCATCATCCGGATCGCAATCTGGGAGATAAGTCAGCCGAGGATAGGTTCAAGACCATAAACGAGGCATACTCGACCCTAGGGGATCCCAGCAAGCGGGCCGGGTATGACAATCAGCGCAGGCATGGCGGCGGCCAGAACGGGTTCCGCCAGGGTCAGGGCCGCAACGAATTCCATTTCGATTTCGGTGGCGATCCCGGCATGGCGCAGTTTGACGACATCATACGCCAGTTCTTCAACCAGCAGGGGTTTGGAGGCCCGTTCGATAATCACCACGGCGTGAGGCGCAACAGGGATCTGCAGCTTGGCATAGACATAACGCTCGAGGATGCCTTCGCAGGCAAGGACATGCCGGTTGGGTTCGAGGTCGGCGGAAACCAGACCAACATAGTGGTCAGGATACCGTCGGGGGTTGACAGCGGCACGCGAATGCGGTTCCAAGGCCACGGAGACAGGAGCATGGCCAACCTACCACCGGGCGATCTCTACGCGACCGTGAACGTGATTCAGCATCCGATCTTCCGCAGGGACGGACCGCACCTACACTGCGAGCTAAAGGTGGATGCCATAGACGCCATGCTGGGCTGCAACCAGGACATATCCTGCATAGACGGCACGAGGATAAGCATGGCCGTGCCGCCGGGCACGCAACATGGCACGGTGATGAGGATGGCAGGCAAGGGCATGCCAGCGCATCACAACGCCACCCAGCGCGGTGAGCTGTATGCATCGATATCCATAACCATACCGCGCGATCTAACCGACGAACAGAAGCTAACGCTAGCACAGATGGCATCAGAGAGGCGCCGATGATAGAACAGAATGACGACAGGGTTCGGCTCCAGCTGGCCAAGACCAACGATCCCATACTTAGGATTCCGGCGGGTCCGGTGGCACCAGATGAGATAAAGGATCTGCATCCCATCATCAACAGCATGTTAAACATACTTGACGTCACCGGTGGCATAGGTCTGGCAGCACCGCAGGTGTGCATAGGCAAGTCGTTGTTCGTGATCAGCATAGATGGGGTCCGACGGGTGTTCATCAACCCACAGGTGATCAGCACCGATGGCGACATGGTGACAGAGAAAGAGGGATGCCTAAGCATCCCGGGGTTGCAGCTGAGGGTTAAGAGACCACGTAAGGTCAACGCCACATGGCTCAACGAGGACGGTGTGGCCCAGACCGCAGAGCTGGATGGCCTATGGGCTAGATGCTGGCTACACGAATACGATCACCTGCAGGGCATAATGATAGATCAGCGCGTCAGCAAGCTGGCGCTGGACATGGCCGCGCGGAAGCAGGCCAAGCGCAAGAGAAACCAAGTGAAAGGTTAACACCATGAGCAACAGATTCGAGAACCTGATATCCAGGAGCTATCAGCTTGCGGCCATCAGGCAGCACGAGCTGGTCACGCTTGAGCATCTCTTGGCTGCGATACTCGAGGACAAGGACATGCAGCAGCTGATCGTTAGGACGCATGGTGATCTCGATGAGCTGACCAGCGACACCCTGGCATGGCTCGATAACCCCGACAACCACGTGGTCGTGAAGACCACGCAGTTCCAACCTCGCCATACCACGCTGCTGGCCAACGTGGTCAAGAAGAGCAAGGCCCAGAGCATGTTCAGCGGCAAGCAGGAGGCTGGGCCGTTGGAGGTCCTAACCTCCATGTATGGAATCGCTGACAGCCCGGCATCATATTTCCTAGACAAGCACACCTCCGGTAAAGAGGCACTGCTGGATTACGTCAGCCGGGCTGGTGCGATTGACACCGACGGCATGGATGCCAAGGAAGCGGATGAGATACTGCGCACATACTGCGTCAATCTCAATGAGCGAGCCCAGAAGGGTAAGATAGACCCGTTGATAGGACGTGAGCGCGAGGTGGAGAACATCACCCAGATCCTGGCACGACGTAACAAGCACAACGTGATCATGACGGGCGATCCGGGTGTGGGTAAGACCGTGATAGTCGAAGGCTTAGCCAAACGCATCATAGACAAGGACGTGCCCGAAACCCTATTGGACAAGACCATATGGAGCCTTGACATCGCCACCATGGTGGCAGGCACCAAGTATCGGGGTGACTTCGAGGAGCGCATGAAGCAGATCATCCGCGCATTGCAGGCCAGCCCTGATGCCATAGCCTTCATTGACGAGATACACATGATCATCGGCGCCGGCAGCGGTGGCGGTGGCGGTGCGCTGGATGCGGCTAACATGCTTAAACCTCCACTCGGCCGCGGTGAGATCCGTTGCATCGGTAGCACCACGCAGGAGGAGTATCGCAAGCACTTCGAGAAGGATCGCGCATTGGTGCGCCGATTCCAGAAGCTTGACATAGCGGAACCCAGCATCGAGGACAGCAAACGCATACTGCGAGGCATCGCCAAATACTACGAGAAGTACCATGGCATCGCCTATGAGAACACGGCTCTGGATGCCGCCGTAGAGCTGACGGCCAAGCACATACACGACAAATGCCTCCCCGACAAGGCCATTGACATCATCGACAGCGCGGCAGCGTGGCAGAGGATCAGACCTGAGGACCTGCGCCTCACGGTGATCACCAAGAGAGAGATCGAAGCCGAGGTTGGTCGTGTGGCGAGGATCCCAGTGACCACGGTCAAGACATCGGAGGCTGACAAGCTCAGCAAGCTTGATACAGATCTCAAGAACGCGGTGTTTGGGCAAGACGAGGCCTTGGACAATCTGGTCAACAGCATATACATGAGCCGCAGCGGCCTGCGCGAGAACGACAAGACCATGGGTGCATTCCTGTTCACCGGCCCCAGCGGCGTGGGCAAAACCGAGGCCGCCAAGCAGCTGGCTGCCACGCTGGGCATAGAGTTCGTGCGGTTTGACATGAGCGAATACCAGGAGCGACACAGCGTCAGCAAGTTCATCGGATCACCTCCCGGATACGTGGGATACAGCGACGGCGGTGCCGGATCGGGCATGCTGATCAACACCCTGGATACCAATCCTCATTGCGTGCTGCTGTTTGACGAGATCGAGAAGGCACATCCGGATGTCTACAACATCTTCCTGCAGATGATGGATCGAGGCGTGGTCACATCCAGCCAAGGCAAGACCGCCAGCGCTCGCAGCGCTGTGGTGATCTTCACCAGCAACCTGGGTGCCGCTGAAATGGAGAGGGAGACCATAGGCTTCACCAAGGTGGCTGACCGCGATGAGGACACCAAGGCGGTGAACATGTTCTTCACACCTGAGTTCCGCAACAGGCTCGATGCCATAGTGCGATTTAACAAGCTGACCAAGAACAACATGGGTCGCATCCTAGACAAGTTCATCAGGCAGCTGAACGATCTCAGTGCTAGGAAAAACGTCAGCATCGTGCTCGACACGACCGCGAAGGAATGGCTCATCAACAAGGGGTTTGACAAGAACATGGGTGCACGACCCCTGTCCCGCGTCATCACCGAGAACATCAAGAAACCGCTGAGCAGGGAGATGCTGTTTGGCAAGTTGAGGAACGGTGGTGCCGTGATGGTCACCGCCAAGGATGGCAAGCTGGAGTTTGATTTCATGGAGCCAGCGACAGGGGGACAAGGCGATCTGGATCTGCCAAAGGCTCTGCCAGCCGGAGTTGACGCATGAATCACCTCATGAAGGCCATGCTGGAGAGGGATGCGCTGGGGTCGGATACGGTGGTCACGGCATACCACATCACCAAGGATTCGGCGGGAAGGTCGCAGCGCAGGCATGACGATTTCATGATCACGGGTGTTGCCAAGCATGGGGAAGAGTACAGATTGAACCTCAGGCATCTGATAGGCAACGGCACGACCACCGTATGGGCACGCGATGTGATAGCGTTGGATGGCATGGCTCCCGAGAGATACGTGGACGTGTATGACATAAATCCAGACGGATCTGCCAAGCGGGTTGGCAAGAAACGCGGCAGGAAACCCAGGATTTCCTTAGATCTGGCAACATGATTTCGGTTGACAGCATCTCCCTAGATGCTATTGTATAAATATGCAGAAGATGGAGGGGACGATGACCCAGAATAACACAGATCAGTTGGATCTTAGCGAGCAGCTGATCTCTGAGATCTCTGATCCAAACCTCGGATACAAGCTGATCGGAGAGATCGAGGTCAGCGCCGAGACGACCGATGCTGAGATCAACGAATGGGCATCCAGCATCCTGGCTCGCATGCTTGCGGATGCGAAGAAGTAATGCGCATCAGCGAGATAATCGACGAAGCAAAGAAGGTCCCGCGCTACATGCAGGATCCCAAATCAACCCAAGCTGACATATCAAAGCCATACACCTTCAGATGGTACGAATCTGATATCGTGTTCAAGAAATACGAGCCAACACCCGAGCTGATGGAGGCGTTGGTTAGGTTCATGCAGGAGAAGGTCCGTTGGGTTAGGGATTCGTTTGGATCTAAAAGCATGGCTAACGTATCCGATCTACTGGCATACTCCTCCGATAGGGGTAGGTTCAAGCATCCGCAGTTGGCTGACTTTGATCACTATCACCTGGCCGTTCCCAGAGGCGACAGGGTGCTGTTCTATGAGCAGAAGTTCAACAACAGCAGCAGGACCATAGACATATATCTGACCAAGATAGGTGATCACAGCGATTATGCGCGTAGCCAAACTGGTTCCCTGTCAACAGAGCTTGCTAAGGCAAGGACCACCTACAAGCCAATGCCGACCAAGGCATGATCCGCCACTCTCATTAAACACAGCTTAAATAGCTTTGGCAACCATCATTGGGAGATGAATCATGGCCAAGGTTATAGAGGAAGTAATAGTCATCAAGCTGAGCCGCATGGTAAGGGACAACGATCCGCGCACCACGGTGGTCGAGGACGATCAGAGATCCCTGATAGAGCAGACCATACCGACGCTGGTCGAGGAGGTCATAAACGACGGGTCTGTGGTAGTCGAGGTGGCTGAGCTGGACTGATGCCGCGACCGCTAAATAATACACTTATTTAGGGTCACACATGTACAGCATCATCCTACTAAACACGACCGCTGGCCAGATAAACGTAACCGGAGACCAACAGAAGGCCGCCGGATACAGCAACAGCATTGGCAATTCACACACGGTCAGCATAACGCTGCAGGATTTCACCGGTCGAGTTTGGATCGAGGGAAGCCTGGCGACCAACCCGACGGATTCGGATTGGTTCCCCATACCTTTGGGCAACGGCGTCCCATATCTGCAATATCCGGTCAATCCCGCGGCGCCTACCAGCAACGACACCGGCGACACGGGCACGTATGTCTACAGCTTCAGCGGAAATTTCATATGGGTCAGGGCAAGGGTGGACAGATCATACCTCGTACCGCCACCCGTTGACCCATATCTGGTCGGGGCCGTGCAGCGGGTGTGGATGAACTACGGTGCCGTGGCACCAGCCGCTAACCTATCAACGGGCGGTGGAGGCGGTGGACAGGGAGAGCAAGGCCCTCCTGGTCCACAGGGTCCAACCGGACCCAGCGGTCCAACCGGAGTACCAGGAACGGCAACCAACACGGGTGCCACAGGTCCGACCGGTCCGACAGGTTACATGGGACCACAGGGGCCCACGGGTGCCGACAGCACGGTCACCGGACCGACCGGAGACACGGGTGAACAGGGCCCTACGGGATCGCAGGGACCAACGGGTCCAGCCAGCAACATAACGGGGCCAACAGGCGCACCGAGCAGGATCACCGGACCGACCGGCGTGCCTGGTTCAGCGACCAACACTGGTGCAACAGGTGCCACCGGACCAGGTGGCACGGGAGCCACCGGACCAACCGGAGCCACAGGCGTGCCTGGGTCAGCCACCCACACGGGTGCCACGGGACCGACCGGATACACAGGTCCCACGGGCGCAGGCGCAACAGGGCCAACGGGCCAACCAAGCACCGTCGCTGGACCGACTGGTCCCAGCGGATCTGGACCCACTGGACCAACAGGTGCACCAAGCACGCAGACAGGTCCGACCGGTCCAGCTGGATACGGTACCACCATAACATTCAGGCTGATATACAGCAGCGGTAGCATAAACGATTCCGGATTCGTCGATAACGTGGGCGGCATAAGCGCTGGAGATATATCGAGGGACGGTGTGAATCAGATCACCGTGCATCACAACAGGGGATCTTTCCCACATTATGTGATAATGCAGGGAGGTCCATTGGCCAGCCCAGCTGGATCATATAGGCAGACCATCGCCAGCGGTGCCACCCCATTCTCGTACTCTGTGCTCAGTGCTGATACCAACAACACATCCATGTATGCGCTGACAGCGGGTAACACAGGTGTTCCGATAACCGGAACCGGATATCTATGGGTGACCATGGTATTCTCATCGTGATGGGAGTCGCCGCATGTCATCCATGAAACCCATAAAGACGCTGCCGATAACGGGGATAACGCTAACACCGCTGTCATTCTGGCCCACGGACGAGGGCACCTACTACGGCGAGGATCAATGGTGGGCAGGGGGGCCTGCCCCGCAACCCGTGACATGGACGTTGCAGGGTACGATCATCCAGCAGAACCACAGCAGCTTCAGCACACCGCAGATATACATATACAACGCCCTTGACATAAGGGTGGGCGATTGGTACATAGAGGCCAGCACCAGCAAGGCTCTGCGTATCACCGGCATAGATGGCGGGGCCACCAACGAGGGATACATCAGCTGCACCATCGAGGACGTTGATAGATACGAGCAGTTCAGCGCACCGGATGGTGTGACCGCCACGGGCACGGACGGCTTCATAGTCAGCCTCGATCAGGACGGGCTGCCGATCTTCCACACGCTGACGGTTTACTCAAGCATTGTGTCAGCGAACCCTGGTTTCATAGAGGATGTGATCAGCAGGTTCAAGTATAGGAACCTCAACACCGAATACGTGCGCGTGAACCAACCTGGTCATTCGTTCCAGATCGGCGACAACCTCGTGCTCAACAGCAACGGCACGTTCTCGTTGGCCGACAGCTCGATCATCGACGGCGAGCGCATCATAGGCGCGGTGACCGACATCAGCATACCTGGCACGGATTGGTTCGACTACGATCCCCGAGGCCAACTGCAATCTAACCTATCGGCACCGTTACCGGGCCCGGTCGGAGGCATAGTATGGCTAGATCCCGCCAACCCCGGCAAGCTGACGGATAGCAAGCCCAACAGCCTCGCCATACCTCTCTACATCAAGATAGACGACACCACCGGTGTTCGCCTCTCCGACGGACCTGTTGGACCATACGACAACTTCGATTCAACCAGGGATCCGACCTCCACGGATGACGAGAGCCTAGGTTACCAGGTTGGCAGCCAATGGGTCAATGGCCTGTCTAGGACGGCATGGGTGTTGGTCGATCCGGCCATCGGCGCGGCCATATGGAAGCAGATAGCAGAGGGTCCCACCGGACCGACCGGAGCTCCGCAGGCCGGTGCATACCAGAAATACGAGTTCGTGGCACAGCAAGGGCAATATGTGTTCTACGCTGATCACGTCCCCGGTTACACGGATGTCTATTACGACGGTGTTAGGTTAACCCCCGATCAATATGACGACAGCAATGCCAGCTATGTGCTGCTTAACAATCCAGCCATCGGCGGCGATCCGGTTGAGATAATAGCGTGGCAGATAGCCAGCATCAGCCAGCTAACGGGTCCGTCGGGTCCCACTGGGCCCGCCGCCACGGGTGCATACGTCAGGCATGAGTTCACGGCCACCGACGGCCAGACCGTTTTCAGCGTGCCTTATAGCGTTGGATTCATAGACGTCTACTACGACGGGACGCTGCTACAGACCGATCAATATACAGCCACCGACGGCAACACAGTGGTGCTTGACAGCCCAGCCATCGGCGGCGATCCGGTGGTCATGATCAGCTGGGAGATCGCGCACGTCAGCCAGCTAACGGGTCCGTCGGGTCCCACCGGGCCCGCCGCCACGGGTGCATACGTCCGCTATGATTTCGTGGCCACCGATGGACAGACCATATACAGGGCACCATACCACGTGGGATTCGTCGATGTCTACTATGATGGCACGCTGCTGTCAGCGGATCAATACACGGCCACCGATGGCAACACCGTCATCCTCAACAATCCCAGCATAGGCGGTGACCAGGTCATCATCTTCAGCTGGGAGATAGCCAATGTCAGCCAGCTGACTGGACCAACTGGTCCGGCTGCGACGGGTGCGTTCCAACGCACGGAGTTCGTGGCCGCCAATGGACAAAGGGTGTTCAACGTCAGCTACTACCCAGGTTACCTGGATGTCTACTACGATGGCACGCTGCTTACCACCGACAGATACACGGCAACGGACGGTAGCACCGTGACCTTGGCCAATGCGGCCCTAGGCGGCGATCGCGTGGTCATGGTGGCATGGGAGCTCACCAACGTCAGCCAGCTGACGGGTCCAACAGGATCGCAGGGACCGACAGGCGCCGTGGGACCAACCGGGGTGGCCGAGACCGTCTTCTTTGGCACCATAGCCGATAGGGATGCATCATCTCCCTACCTAGGTGAGCTGGCATACGTGTCCGACGACGGTACGGGGAATGCCAGCCTATACATAGCCGCCCAGATAACACCATCTGTGATCTGGCTGCCGGTTTCCATGTCGCAGGGCAACAGGAGATTCCTCAGCACCCTGACAGGCAGCGTCAGCTACAGTGATTCCAATCCGGTTGTGTTGGGCATCCTAGAGGGCGGGACCACGGTGCTCAACGTGGATGTGCTGGTGATCACGCCGTTCAACGACCCCAGCGCCGCCATGACCATAGGCACGGATGCGCAGGATGATGCGTTCATGGGGGCTGGCATGCTTGATCCCACGACCGCGGGCACCTACATCAACGAATCGCAACAGCAGGTGCTCTCCCTGACCGTGCTCAAGGCATTCTTCACGCCGGGGTTCAGCGGCACGGGTTCGGTGCAGATAGTCATAACATACCAATGATAGCGCGGCGATAAATATCGGGTGATTGACACCTGATAGCGACCCATCGTGGGCCGTCTAACAGATGCGCATGATAGGCATTCTGACAGGGATCGAGGTATATGGCGGTTTTCTACAACATCAAGGGTACCACGTACCCTAGCTTCCAGATAGGCAAGGATGGCACGACCATCAACCAAGGCAACCTAACGCCATCCACCAACAACCTTGATCCCAGCTACATACCAGGCAACACGGGCGATCTGTTCATACGCAGAGGTTACAACAGCAACCCGGCCGTGTTCGTGCTGAACGGCAACACGTGGTTCCAGCGGGCAGATTGGTACCAGAACGGCGGCACGGCTTACACCCTGGATCAGATCGCCGTTGGAACCAACACGGCCGTCCAAGGTAACCTGATCACGGTCAACGGCAACATCATCGTCGAGGGTTCAAACTCTGGCATATTCTTCCCGGACGGCAGCTTCCAGGGATCATCGGCCGCGAGGGCCGCCGTGGGCAGCGCCGGGGACATACAGTTCAGCGACGGGCTCGGACATTTCCAAGCGGATCCAAACCTGCACTACGACAGCGGCAACGTGAGGTTGGGCATAGGAACCAACATGCCCATCACCAGCATACAGTATGTCAGCGTGACGCTTGAATGCACCGACAGCAGCACCCTGACGGCGGATCCGACCGTGATAGATAGCTTCCCCGTCACGCAGCTGAGATCAGCGCACTACTACGTGCAGATAACGGATGAGGACAACAGCTGGTACCATGTCACCCAGATAACCGTGGTGCACGACGGTCTCAACGCATACAAGAGCGAGTACAACATCCTGGTCAGCGTGGTCAGCCTTGGCCAGTTTGACGTGCAGGTGCAGAGCGGTAACTGCAACCTGATCTTCACCGCCTTCCAGGCCACCAACAAGACCATGAAGGTGTCTCGCACGGCGATAGCCATCTGATCGCCCGCAGCTTGGCGAAAACCACCGAAGCATAAATACTCTTGAATCACAAAGAATCCTTCGGAAGGTAGCTATCCAATGGCCAATAACATAGACTTCATCGTTCGTAATGGTTTGCAAGCGCTGAGCAATGTTACGATTGGTGCTTACGCCACCGTAAATCAGGCGCCTATAAACGGCATGATAGTGAGCGGCAACGTTGGTGTTGGGACGGCAACAGTACCTGTCGGCAATGTTTTCGCCGCATGGGGCAGGACGCTAACCTACGGTAACATCAACATAGCCAACACAGGTGTCGCCAGCAGCACTGGTATAGTGTTCCCAGACGGCACGTTCCAGTACACCGCGGCTAGCCATGCTGCGGCTGGTAGCCAATATTCCGTGCAGCTCAACGACGGCAGCGGTAACTTCACCTCTGGCAACTTCCTGTACGATTCTGCGGACAACAGGCTGGGCATCGGTACCAGCACCATAGCCAACTTCACCAACACCATACAGGCATGGGGATCGACCCCGGCATGGTTCGCAACCACCAATGGTTCGGATTACCAGGTGTTAGTCGGCAACGCCACCAGCACCGCGACCACCCTGGGCTACGTGCCTGGCACATCTCCATCTCATGGATACGGCTACCTCAAGTCGAGCATCGTTGGAGGCACCAACATCACCGCTCTATCTTTCACCAGCGGTGGGTTCGTGGGCGTGGCCGGCGTCACGACACCCAACAACGCCCTCGAGGTATACGGTAGCGCGGTCATCGGCGATCTCAACTACGTGGGTATCGGTGCTCTATCCCAATCATATAGCTTGGCGGTCAAGGGTTATGTTGGCATAGGTACCAACGCGCCGCTAT
>Ga0316218_1001450_pt1 | contig 25454 bp, 18 predicted proteins | sample TBH18003metaG_FD_203634 | JGI IMG/M metagenome (GOLD analysis project Ga0316218, IMG submission 203634) | Freshwater microbial communities from Trout Bog Lake, Wisconsin, USA - TBH18003 | ecosystem: Environmental > Aquatic > Freshwater > Lake > Hypolimnion/Profundal zone | place: USA: Wisconsin...
CTCTCTCGATCTCCGACTCCGGTTGGCCTTCGGCCACCCTCCGTCGAAGATCGACAAACCACAACCACCACCCCAACCTCAACTCATCACTCCGACTAACTCTCAGAGTGGCTCGAAAAAGCGTATCCCGTCAGCGGCTCAAGGCCCTCCAGGAGCTGGGCCGCACCGAAGCGTTCTGTCTGATAGCCAAGGACGACGATGCCTTTACCTACAATGACAAGGTCAGCCGCCTTTCGCTGATTCAGGAGCACGCCATGATCGTGCGGGCCATCGATCAGGGCGTCACGCCCGACCAGATTTCGAAAGCACTGAGCATCGATATCGCCAAGGTCAGATCGAGTCTCAACCTGCTCGACGGGATTGATGCCGATGCGGTCGAGCTTTTGAAGGATAAGCCGATCACGGCCTCGTCATTGAGACTATACCGCAAGGCGAAGCCCATGCGTCAGGTCGATATGGCCCACCTCATGGTCAGCGGAAACAACTACACTTGGGCCTATGCCGAGGCTCTCATCATCGGGACGCCAGCCGACCAGCTTGTCGGCAGCACTAAGCGAAAAGAAACCCATGGCATATCTGAGGAGGAAATCTCCCGGATGGAAAAGGAAATGGAGGTATTGGAACGGGACTACCGACTTTATCAGGATCAATTCGGCGAAAATTCGCTGCACCTGAATACGATCCAGCGTTACGTCAAACGCCTGCTTGAAAACACCAAGATCAAGCGGTTTCTCGGCACCCGCTATCCTGAATTATTGGAGGAGTTTCAGGAATTGGCGGCAATCGAGGCACTATAACCCACACACTTTTAGTCCAACGGGTTGGCGCCCAGAAGCCGTAACGTCCAAAGCCGCCAGAGGCGAATATGGGCACGAGGCCGCGAGGCCTGGTGAAATATTGTTCTTTTTTGCCCGAGCCCCGCGATTCTAGACTTGGCGGTGGTGGTCTCGGAAACGCGAGGCGAATCAATCCATTATTCCATAGCGGCGAACCAAACTGGTCCTCAGCATATCGCCGAGAATTGTGACCAGCCGGTGTCACGGCGGACCGTCAGCGACGTAACCTCGCAGTCTGATCTTGTTCGCCATCTGCGTTTCCGATAGCGGATTACGTGAGCCGGCCCATGCGCAATATCTTTATTCTCTACATGCCCCCGGGAAATGCCGAGGCAATGGTCCACTACGAGGATACGATTCGCAAAAAGGTGATGCCAGAGCGGATCTTTTCCCAAATTGACTCTGCTCTGCGGCGCCGACTCGAAGCGACCTTTGGGGGGAGACCGATTGCTGTCTGGGGCTCACGTGACAGCGCCCAGAATCGGGCAAAGTTCGACCGCATGGAGCCGGGAGATGAAGTTTTGATTGTTGAAGGTCCCACCGTAAGGCTTTTGGGCAAAGTAGCCGCCAAGACGGTGAATGCCGCACTTTCGAGAGAGCTCTGGCAAAATTTGCAGGGCGAAGCGTCTGGAGGATGGGATTTGATCTATTTTATCGCGAATCCGCGTGAGATCGGGGTGCCTTTCTCGTCGGTGCGGCAGCTCTTAGGGTACAAGCCAGACTTTCAACTCCGCGGATTTACAGCAGTTGCAGCGGAGCGCCTGGAGGACTTTTACTCCACCTACGACGATCTCTATTCCATACTTGTCGCCCAGAAGGACGGTTTCGCCATCCAGAAACTGCCCGAGGTTACCAAGCCTTACTTTCCGGCAGACAAGCGAGATCCCTTACTTGCAGAGGCACCGGCAAGCGACGACCCGGCGGAGGAACCAAAGGAACTATCGGAGCATTTGTGGATGCAGTGGACCTTGCTGCGCATGGGGCGTCAGGCGGGCGAAAAGGTCTGGGCACCGAAAAACGATCAATCCCGGATTACCGCCGCCCATAAGTTTACCGATTTTGAGCCGACATTTGCCAGTGGATTGGATACTCAGGTCAAATACGTGGAGAACATCGATGTGGTCTGGAAAGAGGAGTTTAGAATCGACGCCGCGTTTGAGGTGGAGAACAGCACTTCAATCTACTCCGGCCTGCTTCGGTTTGCTGACCTTACAATGGTCGCTCCGAACACTCACTATCCTCTCTTCATTGTGGCTCCTGACGAACGTCGCAATCGCGTGCGCGAACAACTGGCTCGCCCAACTTTCAAGCACCTCAAGATCGCCGAGAAGGTCCGCTTTCTTTCCTATGGCAAGATCAAGGAAATCGACCAATTCTTCGGGCCAGAGGCCAAAGGAATTACGGTTCAGGTCTTCTCGGATCGCGCCGAGAACCTTGTCAATTGATATGACATTTTGCCGATGAGCGATTTTGAACTCGGCGTGCAAGCGCGACCGGATCGCCGCAATCGAGGAGCATTTTAAGCCCTGAACACTTCATGGCGCCCAACCTGTCAAATGCTGACGTAGCCGAACGCGCGCGAATTTTTCGAGCGCTTATGTCGCATTTCGGAAAGGTGCTGCCCTCGGCGTTCTTTCAAAAGACGGCGAGTGTGGTGCCTGACGTCGAGCGCGTGCATAATTTGATCGAGGGGATCTACAAACCCGCTTGGTCTGCCTATCCCCTTAGTATCGCGTCGATGCTGAAGAGTCCTTACAGCGACCAAGTCTTTTTTAACTCCGATCGCACATGGTGGATTCAGTATAGCCCAAAAGCCGGGAGCATGGACAACGCTGTAAACGCTGCTCTTGTCCGTTGCATGATCGATCATGAGCCGGTGCTCGTGCTGCGCCAAGCCTCCGACAAAACACACCGTGAAGGTTCCCGTCATCGGTTGCTCGGACTCGGCTATGTCGAGCAGTTCGACGCCAGTCAGAACCTTTTTCGTATTCGCGGACTCGATTGGACGGAAGTAAGCACCGTCCTCGGGGTCGGCCTTTCCGATGACCTGCTAGAGACGGCGCTGCGGCTGGAATCCCTCGAACAATGGGCGCCATTCGTCGCGGAAGATCGCGCCGTCTACCAGGTTTCGCGACAAAAACGTGACGCGGCGTTCAGCGGGGTCGTCTTGGATAATTATGGATTCACATGTGCGGTAACGGGACAGCGGTATCGTTCCGAGCAACACGTTGAAGCAGACGGCGCGCACATCATCGGGAAGGAAGTCTTTGGCACGGATGATCCGCGCAACGGCATCGCCCTATCCAAATCAGCGCATTGGGCCTTTGATCGCGGCGTTTTTACGATTTCGGATCAATATGAGGTGGTCGTAAACCCCAAGGCGCGGGCCGCTGACACGGCAAACTTTCAGGTATTCGAATTTGATCGGCGACGGATTCAATTGCCGAAGGACTCCTACTATTGGCCGCATCCCGAAGCTTTGGCGTGGCACAAACGCGAAGTGTTCGACCGGTTCTCTCTTTAAGCAATGAAGCTTTTCGTTGGAGTCACCAATAACGAATGGTTCCGGTTTCTCGCAGAACGGAAACCCGATGAGGTGAATTTCTGGCGACCCCGGAGCCAGACCGATTTCAAAGCCCTCACCCAGGGCGACGTATTCCTTTTCAAGCTGCACTCGCCGTTGGACTTCATCGCGGGCGGCGGGATTTTTGTTAGTCACCGCTTCCTCCCGTTGCCGCTCGCCTGGCAGGCATTCGGGGAAAACAACGGGGTGCCCGACTTCGAAACATTCGAGCGCCGCATCCTGGAGCATCGTTCACCGGATGAACTGAGCCGGCAGATTGGCTGCACCGTCCTCGCGGAGCCGTTTTTCTGGCCACGTGATGCGTGGATTCCTGTTCCGAGCGACTGGAGCAAGAACATCGTGACCGGCAAAGGTTATGATGTCAGCGCTGGGATTGGCGCTGCGCTTTGGGCTGATGTGCAGGCCCGCCTGACCACAGGGGTGTCAGGTCGCCTTGCGGGTAGTATCGCGGAAGCAGCTGCACGTTACGGTGCGCCCGTGACAATTCGACCGCGGTTGGGACAAGGAGCTTTCAGGGTCGAAGTTACCGACGCGTATTCCCGCCGCTGTGCAATCACCGGAGAAAAGACGCTGCCCGCTCTGGAGGCTGGCCACATTCGCCCTTACGCCAAGAGCGGCCCTCACGAAATTCGAAATGGGCTTTTGCTGCGCTCCGATCTCCACAATCTTTTCGATCTTGGTTACCTCACGGTAACGCTAGACTACAAAGTCAAGGTCAGCCGGCGTATCCGCGAAGAGTTCGACAACGGACGCCACTACTATGCGCTGGATGGCCAATCGCTCGCAGTATTGCCCCGTGAAGAGAGTGCCCGACCGGCGCCGGAGTTTCTCGAATGGCATCACGGTATTTTCAAGAGCTGAGATTAGCTGTAACCATGGATTTCTCCGCCGCAGTCGAGACGCTGTACCGCCTGAATACCGGGGTGATAGGAACCGAAACGGGGAGGCACGAGCGCCCACACAAGCCGGTAATGCTCCTAGCGGTGCTCGACGCGCTCGCGGCGGGAAAAGGCCGGCCCGATCACGTGGCCTGGTGCGAATGGCTGCGCGAGCGTTTCCGTGTCTACTTTGAGCAGGTGCAGTCGCACGACGACGCGTGTACGCCGGAATTTCCATTCTACCACCTGAAGAGCGACGGACTTTGGCTCCCAATCTCAATGGAACCCACGGGAGAATTCGTTCTGGAGGCACCACCGAAGGCACGAGACCTTGATACCGGACGTATTTTCGGGCGCTTCATCGACGGCTGGGATGTGTTGGTCGCGAATCGGGTTTATCGTGCGGGGTTTCGCGATGCGCTCGTTTCAAGGTATTTTCCGCATGTTCGGTCAAAGCTGGTCGCGCATTTCATGGAACCTGGACTAGATTTGAGCGATTCCAGGGCGTCGGTCGCCGAGAACTCGCCTCAGGACGAGCTGCCGGGTCGCAGCGCGGCGTTTCGCCGGCGGGTCGTAGAACTCTACGACTATCAATGCGTCGCTTGCGGGCTCCGAATTTGGTTGCCGGAGCACGAACTCACCTTTGTCGACGCGGCGCATCTTGTCCCGTTTTCCGAGACGCGGAATGACCACCCAACGAACGGACTCGCCTTGTGTAAAAATCATCATTGGGCCCTCGATCAACGTTTGATCGCGCCAGACCCTAGCCGAGTCTGGCGCGTTTCACGCCACGTTGAACCACGCCGGTCTCGCGGGGAGGAGGACTTGGCTCATCTGGCCGGCAAGCCATTATTGGCTCCCGTTGAGTCGGCATTCGCACCCGACCGGCGCGGTTTGGAGTGGAGGCTGAACAGACTTCTTAACTGAAAAGTGAATTCAGTCGCACTACTTCCGCGCGTTTTCCCATTGTGCCACGCCGGTCAAGGTATCGCTCGCTGCGCTCGACTCCACCTTCCCTCCTTCGGCATAGACAGTCGCCCATTGCCGTACCGTTCCAACAAATGCAATTCGACTCACGATAGATCCCGTGTGCTCTTGGACGCACGCCTAGCGCTACCGCCCGCAGACGTTGCCTCGCCTCGTGCGATAATCGCTTCTATGCACTGACTCAGGTTTCTGCCTGACGGCCGTCGCAACCGCAGTTGAATCGCGGTTCCCTGATAGGCAGCAACCTCCTCCCGAACTTCATCGCGAGCGAGGCGTAATGCTGCGGTTCCGCTGATGACGCGGAATATGCCCAATTCTCTCCCGAGTTCCGAAAGCACAAAAAGACCAAACCCCGAATTCCCCCAAGGGTCATACGGATCATTGGACGGTGTTCGGCTCACTCCCGGTTGGAGTGCGTAACACAGGGCTTCTTGATCGGTATTAAACTTAAACCTTTCCTCAAGTGAACGCCGGATGCCCCGCCCTTGATCGATTACGGCCAACTCCACATTCCCGTCCGCGCATTTCTGAACACAGAGCACGCAGCGATCTGCTTGCGCATGCTCAAAAACATTACGAATTACCTCCCTCAAGCAATAAGCTAAGGGTGCATTTGCTTTGAGTTGATGGCTCTGCGTGACCAGGCGAGCAAGTCGCTCGCATTCAGAATGAATTACGCTCCCCAGCGGTTTTCCAGTTTCGGCCATCCGCTTGTCGAGTTCAGCGCGCGTGATGGTTGTTACTGGGAGCCAGGTCGCGCCACCGAGGGCCGCCCCGGGAGTGTTCCCAACACTAATCCCGACCCACTGGAAAAACCCGATGTGGGCGAGATATTCATGCGCTGGCTCGCCCGCATGGACGCCGCGCGCACCAATACCGCGGTATTCCCGCTTGCGAAAAAATGCCCTCAACGCCGCGCCAACATAGAGCAAACCAAAAGGCTCGATCTCGCGCAACTTGTCGAAATCTATGATCACCTCCTGTGCGGAAAGATACTCATCGAGATTTGTGACAAAGCGGAATGAAGCCTCAGTATCGAGGCTTGGAGGCATCAAGATCGTAGCCATTTCCAAACTCACGGGGTTGGCAAGATGGGCAGCACTCCGGCTGCATTTGGAGCACCAACAAGAAACCCCCGGGCGGCGTGGCGATCTAGCACCTCGTGATACCCTTGGTTGCCGTAGTCTTTGAGACAGTCGTAACAGGAATGCTCGCACTGATTTTTAGTGCACTCACATACCTCACGTGCTGCGGCTTCGACTTCCGCCCAACGTTGAGATGCTTCTTTTACAAAGCCTGCTCCACCTGGCGTGCGATCATAGAGGACGATTTCCTTGCCGCTAGTCCGTTCCGTCCGTTGATTGAGAAAGCGCCACGATACCCCGAGGTCGGATGTGTCGAGCTGGAGACAGTGGCACGCTCCTTTGTGAATGGCGTAGGCCAACGATTCGATGGAGCCCACCGGAAGCAATGGCCGGATAACGAGGCAATAGCTCTCAAACTGATGCGCATAGGCGATTCCAGTATGTCCCGTTCCGAAAAGATTCGTGCAGTTGCAAAAGCCACCTCCTGATCTCCAGCCACGGGGAGGGCTATGCTGTCTAGCGATTGCACTTTGTCGTGGTGTGCTCATTCCGCATGCCGGACAAAGCACAAAGCCTTTTCTTGCTGGCCCGAGGTTGTAACGAAAGAGCTGCCCGCGCGCCAGTAACGCTATTCTAAAGAGCGAACTCGCAGGCGTGAATTGGGACTCCGGCACAGAATCAATAAAGTGGGTGAGCGACTGCCGCTGGCGAATAAGCGTGCTCTTAGTAAATCGCGCGGTGTCATGCTGCCTTCTACCGTCGAAACGAATTGTGAACGCGTGGGGTTCTACAAACCCTCGTTTATGACCATCGCCGATCGGCTGGTCACAAACTTGGCACTTGGACGCAAGGTCTTCCTTCTTGCGGGCTGTTCTGATTTGCGCGCACGTCGGACATTGCGCAAACCAGCGACGCTCGGGCTTGTCTTCACTCGATGCAATGTAGAGGCCAGCGCTCACGAAGACTTTCTTACGCGCGACGACTTGTGCGCCAGGGGCAAACTCCGATATCGCGATGGCTCGGTCGCGGCTCAATTCCACGTCCGAATCGGTTGCCCATCGGGAACGCCGCGTCTCTAAAGACACAACGTCCAGCGGGAACGCGTAACGCGGCAAAAACCCGGCACGCGCCAGCACACCGATTACGTCGCCTTCTTGCCCGCCGCCGATAAGATTTTGAATAGAACGATCTACTTCTTCAGTATGTGCACCCGCCGTAAACCGCTGTTGGCGCTCGGATAGGAGGTCACCCAATTCCGCGCCTACTGCTGTCGTCAATGACCGATAACCTCTTTCATCGTCGAGCGCCGCGGCTTTCGCAGCGTCGAGACCTCCAAGAACGTTCAGTAGCATGTTTTTTCCGGTCGCACGGAAGAGGTCAGATGCATTCCTGGCACTTAGCCACGATGGAAAATCAAAATATTCGCTCGGCGGATTTACCTTACGCCACGCGGCCGGAATCTGGGTGCGAGATTCGGGCGGCAAAAATCCTTCGAGTCGAATTCGCTGCTTTCGATCTGGCAGACGTCCCGTCTCGGCAAGCTCTCGGAGAAACGCCGCAAAAGCAATGGCATTGAAATGGCGCTGGGCTATGATGCGATTTTCGAGAAACACTGTCGGGGCACGCATCGCACCAGACATAAGTCGCGCCGGCTCGCGCCACATATCAAGGTCATATTTTGTTCCGCGACAGAGCGTCACGCACACTGAATTTTTATCCGCACCCCGGCCCGCCCGGCCGACACGCTGGACATAGGCAGCCGGCGTAGGAGGAGCATTCCGGAGCAACACTTTTTGCAAGTCGCCGATGTTGATGCCCATCTCGAATGTGGTCGTGCTGCTAAGAAGATTCACCCCATTCCCTCGAAACGCCTCTTCGATTTCCTTGGCGAGATCTTTGTTGATCTGCGCGGTATGTTCCTCGGAGCGCAACGAGGCAAAATGCCACTTGCCGGCGCCCGCCACCCAGCATGCGATAGCGTTTTCAGTATTGGCATTAAAAGAGCGTGGTTCGAGGTGGCCACCGCAGGCTTTTCGTGGGCAGCATCGTAGCGCCGCCAGAGTCGTAACTATGCCGCAGCGGCTGCAAACGTATCGCTCTCGTGCGCTGCACACGCGGAGTTGATCGTGAAACAGCTGCCATTTGTCATCAGCGTGCCGCTTCAATGCGAGATGCGTTGTGAGCAAGCCCCAGGTGCTTTTAGCCAACTCACGTGTCGCTTCTGCATCGAGTCCCGTAAGCCGTGCGAGATAGTCGGTAATGGCATTATCATTGTAAGTGCCATCCTTTTTTACCCGCGGAAGCCAGCCGCGCGTATTTGTGCGCCCTTCCCGTCCTTCCGCAAAATATATGTCGGCAGCGACTCGCCCGAACGCTGGCGCGTCGGTGGGCACTCGAGTAGGCAGAGTAAACGCTCGGGCTTTTCGCATGAAAGCGAGAAGCGTTTGCAATGCGGCATAACTATCCGTCTCAGTCAAAAGATTCGCTGGCAACAGCTCGTGAAACGCGCGTTTCGTGCCTTCGTCGATTTGATACTCCATGGCCGCGAGGCCAAGATCTTCGGCTGACTCCCGTGCAGAGTCGGGGACACCAAAATAGGCGAATACTTCCGCCTGCCAGGCGGAGAGATTTGCGGGCTCGCCTGGCTTGGTGGTTTCGATGTCGTCCGGAAGGCGCGAAACCGGAAGAAAAAACTGGGGATCGTGCGCCGAGTGCCCGCGGCGTTCGTCCGCTATGCACGCGAGCTCGCGACCCAACTCCTCAATCGACCACGGTTCTTTCCGCCCGCGTAATAGTCCAACAATTTTTCTGCCAGCATCATGAGTGAAAGTCTCCTCTTCAAGTAGTGATGGGAACGCTGCAGCTCGTTGACGGTGGTCGGTAAAGGTGAGTAGCTTTTTAGGATTAGGCAGGATCGCACGAGACGCACGGGGCCCAACCGGGAAATATGCGAGCGGTAGCGCCATCGCGAGGCCCGTCTCATCTTCAGATTCCTGGAATCGGCGGACAAGCTCTACACCTGAGTTATTCCGAGCGCCACAGTTCGGACAGCAGGTGAGTGGACGCTTTGCGGCACGGTCGAGATTTGCGTGATCGTGGGCCGGGCACTGTCTGTGGAAAATCAGCAACTCCCTCTCCCCGCCGCCAGGACATAAGTGCTGGTGGCCCGCCTCGACTTTCTTCCCACAGGAAAGGCAGAAGCTGATGCGGGCTGGATTAACGAGAAGATCAAGTGGGTCCTCTTCATCCTCCTCTGGTCGCACCTGCGTCGGGTAAGGCAAATCGTCTTCGACGCTAAAAAATGACCAGAACGAGTCTGCCGCCCATCCGAGTGCGGTATCAAAGTTATCAAATCGCTCCTCCTGCACATCGCGAGTAATATCGGGATTCTGGCGAAACCGTGGGCCTAGATCTTGCAACGCACCAAACAAATAACCGCATTTGCGGCAGGAAACGACTTCTATGAGGTGCGAATGAAAACCCGCTCGGCTGCAATGTGGACACAGACCCTCCGGTGTTTCGTCGTCGTCCGGTTTGCGTGATAAAAAGACTGCCGGACGGCCTCCATTCCGCGCTCGTTCGGGACAGTCGCTCCGGAGACAAAGATGAAGCCCCTGTTGTGCCTTCACGAAATAGTGGAGTCGCGTTGGTAACATGTCCTCACAACCAGGTTCCCTTTTCGCTTCTGCCACGAGATCAAGCAGCGCATGTAGCGCAGCATCAGCTTCTGATTCCGGAACATCGCTCCAAAGGGCCTTCGCAACGTCACGGGCAAGACGTGGCGCTGTGAGAATCTCGCTACGGACTCGGTGAAGGTTGCGGTCGCGAGAGAGCAACTGGCCGAGAGGCTCGTTTGCACGCGCCGGTACAAGGCGACTGGCGACTTCACTCGTTGGCGAATCGGGGTTTGCGCGCAACACATTCGCTGCGGCGATATATTCGGTTGGTGCCAGCGCGATGGATGGTTCGAGAAGTTCGGGTGTCGCCGCAGTGCCATAAATTGGTGTGTGGTCACCAAATGGTGCATCAAAAAGATGCTCAGCGAAATCGCGGACTTTTTTTAGGCTAGTCGGATCGTTTCGATCCCCGAGAGTTGCGGAAGTCGCGATACACCGGGGCTTCGGTTGCCCCAAGCGATCTTTCAAGCGACGAAGCAGATAACCAATCTCTGTGGCCTGTACACCACGATAAGCATGTGCCTCGTCAAGGACGAGAAACTGAAGATTTGCGCCCTCGAATATCGGTGCGTCAACAGGGCGCACAAGGAGATATTCTAGCATCGAGAAATTCGTGATAAGCACCTGTGGCTTTTCCGCACGAATGGCAGCGCGGTGCCGGAGGTGGTTTGGTGTTTGGGCTTCTTCGTCGAGCTTGTCGCGCAACTCACGTTCAACACGTCGTTGTAATTCTGGCGAATCGTCGCTCAGGCCAGGTTCGATAGTTTGTATTCGCTTCGTGATCGATTCGCGCAGCCGCTCCTCGTGATCCTTTTGGTCACTAGGGGTTTGGCCGGTAAATTTGGCGAATGTTAGTTTTGGGTATGGCGCGAGCAGACGAGCCCACTCGTCGAGCTGATCGTTTACCAACGCATTTAGTGGGTAAATGATGACGGCACGCAGCCCAGGTGCGGCATCACCGAGCAGCGTGTGGAGAATGGGTAATTGGAAACAAAGCGTCTTGCCGCTACTTGTGCCGGTAGCGACTACGACGTTTTCACCTGCAAGGACGAGGCGGATGGCGTCCGTTTGGTGTTTGTAGAGTCCCCGCCCACCGAGCTTCGCCTCGACCGCGCGAACAGCATCTGAATGCAAGCCAAGCGTGCGCAAATCATCGCCGGGCGCATAGAGCTGCGCACGTTCGAGAAATGGACCATTTGCTAGCCGCTCCATAGAAAGCTCACGATCCCACACCTCTCGCACGAACGAAAAAGTCGGATGGATTCGGAACTGGGCCTTGAGCAAGTCGAGGTAGGGGCCGAAGACCTCGTTGCGAAATCGAGTTGGGAGCGAATCCATGGGTCGAAAAATAGTATTACCAAAGTTTCTGCACGGATTCTAGGCGGGATGTGTGGCAAACGCTCCTAACTTCGTCGCGATCACGATGAGCCCAATCGACGAGTAGTTTTGATGGACGACCCTGCTCCGGTGGTGCAATTGCGATCCTGCGCGGTTGAACCTTACGAACGACGTCATACAGCATGGACGTCAGGCCGCAGTATTCCCCGCGAAACGCGCCATCAGGACCAGTCCCAAAGGCAATTCGGCTTCTGAAATTCAGATAACGATGACCGCGAACGGCAAGATAACCGTGCCGTTCCAACTTGCGAATTTGGTAATAGACGGCGTTGAGTTTGACGCTCGCCCACATGGTGACCGCTTCTCGTGCGAAACGCACCTCTTCCCATGTCGCCGTTTCTCGGGTGTGCGCGAGAAACACCCAAGCAATATAGTCACCCCACGCAGCGGGCCACATGGCATCGGGTGTCCGTCCAACAAGTTCAAAACGGCATTCCCGAGCCACACCAAACGGCAGCCGACCCAGCCGGCGTGACTCGACATGCAAGATGTGTCGTCCGAGCGTGCTCGGCACAGCATCCCATTGCCAAAAGCAAAATGCCCGTTCAGCAGTGTTCTCATCATGGTTTGGCGGATCAAAGTCGTAAGACTTCCACCTACCTAGCGCGGGCTGCCCGTCGAGATAGACTGTGAATTCCTCCGGGATATTGTCGTCGGGAACCAAACTCAATGGTACTTCAAGGAACGGTCGCGGCCATGTCTCAGTGAAGATTGTCCCGTCACTCGACATCGAAAAACGCGCTGCGTTTTGCTGATTGCTCCCGCAGAACACCCGAAGCTCGACGTTTCGCCGCTGCGCGAAGGTCAGCCATCCGCCGCCATGGACTCTAAGGCGTGGCCGACGTGACGCCGGAAACAACCGCGTGAGAAATATTGGTGTTCCATCCGATAGATTGTGGGGAATATCGATCGCTGGGTCATCTGGATCATGCGACCACCCTTCCAGCTCCGGCTTTAGCGGCTGGCGGGAAATTACGGTGTATTGCGAAACCGGTAATAGTTCACGTTCGCGATTCAGAAGGCGCGCGCGTGCTTCATCGTAAAGCGCCCACCCATTAATGCCCCCAATACGTTGAGAACTCGATGGGGCGCTGGATGTAAGCTCTAGCCGCAGGATTCCTGAGAAAGCACGATCATTTAGCACGAATTCGGAAGCGGTGCTTGCCGCAGGCTGCTCAATTCCGTCAAGCCGCCACGTCGCCGGCAGTAGTTCTGCTCGTACGGGTGGCAGGTGAAGTGCAATCACGGCGCGATCTTCATTCCATGCAAGCCGACCGCGATCTGCTAATAGGGTTTCTGGGTTATCAGGGCGCAAAAAATCCGCCGTTTCCGGCACCTCATCGAAATACTCCGAACGAAGAAATACGAGTTCCTCAACATCACTGAGTGAAATCGTTTGATCCGTTGCGAGTATCTGCCGAGCTCCCAACATTTCTCTAATGAACTCAGACGCTGTAGCCCGATTATCAGTTAAGAATCGTATCAGCAAAACCCGACCTCCAAGCCGGCGAGTCATAGCCGCTTTCCATGCGGCATCATCAATTAATGCCCAGTCTTCGGTCCATAGTGCCCATTCGCAAACTTGTAGAAACCCATCCCACATTGATAACGGAATGCCGATATGCGATACTGCTGACACCACATATTCACTCGAAATGACACGTAGCCCGAATCGCTTTGCGGCGGTCGCGTAGATTCGGTTGATTGCAGTTTGGACGTTCGCAGTTAGGGGCGGCGAATTTACTGCATCCGCAAAATCATTCCAGAATGCACCACTCTGGTAGTTGAAAAACGCGACGCCATCATAGAACACAACGGCACACGCTGGGTTGGTGGCAAAAGCCCATTCCCAGTGCCGCCACTCCTGTCGCACTTTCGCAACAAATTGCTCCCATTCGTCATGTCGCGGGATGACAGAGAGCACAGCCCCAGCCTTTCCAAGCTGGGTGGCTGGAATGTTGCGCAGCGCAGTCTCAAAACGAAGTTCCCATTCTGTTAGGGACACGGCATAAGCATGAAAACAGCTGTAACGACAGCAACATGCTTTTCCTTACCGGGCACCATCAGGGACCTTAGAAATGCTGTTCTGGTCGCGCGCAGTAGGACGTTGGCCTATCGATGATGTGAGCACATCGGCAGTAGCTCGCAGATGCTTCCGGCCCGAGAGCTATTGCATCGTCGAGAAGTCAGCCGATGAGCGTGGATAGAGGCAGGCCTATCTTATAGAAGCGATGGACTCTGCTGTGCGGCTAAGACGAGCAGCTCGACGACTCTTGCAAGAGTCGAGCGACAGACGACTTGCGGCTTGTGGAGGGTGTTCTACTTCCGCGCGTTTTCCCATTGTGCCACGCCCGTCAAGGTATCGCTCGCTGCGCTCGACTCCACCTTCCCTCCTTCGGCCTTCCCCCTCGCGCGGAGCACCAGGGCTCCGGGCTCGGCGGCCGGCGTCGTGACTGGGCGTGCCCCAAAGGGCCAACGCGCGGGCGAGCCCGACAATCGGATAGCCGCGATTGAAGAAACGCTGTTGCGGCGAAAGTGTCTTCACCGTGAGGCGGTCGTCTTCAATCGTCACCGAGCCATCGGCGGCGACACCGCGCACCGTCACGAGTTCGCCGTTGGCAATGGCAAGGCCCTCCGTGGACTTGCCATTGAACTTGAGTTGCAGGCGGTCGCCGGGGGCGATGTCGGTCTCATGCTCGACGGCGATGGCCAGCCGGTGGGTGTGGCCGTAGCTCATGGTTGAACGCCGACCATCCTTTATGAGCACGACGCCCTGTTCATTGGTGCCAGCGATGGGGCAAATATCGCCCTTGGCATACCGGCCATAGCGTTTGATGACGTAGGCGAACTGGCCGGGTTGATAGAACCGGCCATCTCGCTTCTGCGCTTCGTCGAGATCGACCCCCTGGTAGGTCTTCAACGTGATGCCCAAGCCGATTCGCCCGGCCGCTTTGATTTCCGCCCTGATCGCTTCGTTCAAGGCGTTCACCTCGTTCCAAGTTTGGGCCACGACCAGCGGGCGTTCCTTGCGGTCAAGACTGGCGATGTATTCCCGGGCCAATAAAGCCCGTCGATCGCCCGGCGCGACTTCGCGGATGCACCCTAGCCGGTCCAAGCCGTCGAATGACTCGGCAATGTGCCCGGACGCCGCCGCTTTGACCGCCCGGCGGTAGTCCGCTACAAACCGCTTATCTTGCGCCGTCTTTGCCCGCGCCGGGTCTTGGCGGCGAATGTCCCCCAGGACGGCCGGCTTTAAACCACTGAATTCCTCGATAGCGCGCAAGGCGTCCGAAGCCTGCACGGCGCCATGCTGCCGGGTATCCCCCGAGAGGATCAATCGGCCGTTGTGCGTTTTTACTAGTGCCACCAGTGCGGCCAATTGCTTCCCGCCAATCTGACCGGACTCATCCACTAGCACCACCGCCCGCCACGGCAGGGTCTGGTTCTGAAGGCAGAGCGACAGCGTTGAGGCCGGGAGCCCGTCGGCGCAGAGGTCGGCGACCTGCTGGCGTTGTGGGGCCAGCACGACTACCCGATGGCCGGCGGCCTTGAGCCCGTTTGTCATTTCCCGCAGGGTGAAACTTTTACCCGTGCCGGCGCTGCCCCGAAACAAGGTGATGAAATCCCGGCTTTTGAGAATCTGCTTCACCGCCACGGCCTGCTCGCCCGAGAGGGTGGTCGCCGGCTGGTAGTCCTCACTGAGTGGACATTTCTGGCCACGGCCATCACGAGCGGCCATCACGATCCCGAGTTCACAGCGCAGCACCTCTTTAGAGGTGAGCTTGCGCGTGCCGTCTTCACGAATGTAACCCCTATTCTCGATGGCCCCCCGCAACGCAGCCAGGTCGAAATCCTCCCCACGACCGCGCGCGAGCGCCACCGACATCAGCTCGTAATCGTTGACCACGGACCGACGTTCAAAGAGGTGCTCATCAGCCCATGCGGTGATGCCCGCCACGTCGGCCAGTTTCGCCGCTTTCGGATGAACAGAACGCAACGCGCCCAGGGCCTTTGTTTCGTCCGGCGTCATCTGTTTTCCCCACGCCGGACGCAACCGATCCGCCGTCGAATCCTTGAGTTTCCGCCGCCGGTTTCCGTGCGCGATGCGTTTGCGCAGCTCGCCCACGTTGGCGATGGGTGATCCTATTTCTGACTGCTGTTTGGCCTCCTCGGTGATTTGTTGGTTTCGTTTTGAAAACCGGGCGATGAGCGACGCCGGGACACCCTTGATTTCAAAGCCTCGGGCGTTGTTTGCGATCTCGTAGCCAAGCGCCCGAAGACCCTTGCAGAGTTCGTGCCGGTAGTAATTCGTAGCGAAATTCTGCGCCCGATACATGGACTGAACTTCGAGCGCCTTCCACCGCGTTTCGGCCGGATCAAAGGTCGCGTTGAACACGACGCAATGGGTATGGAGGTGCGGGTCGAGTTCCCGGCTCGTGTCATGCCGGAACGTCGCAGCCACGAGATTTCCCGTCAGTCTTTCACTTCGCTGGCCACCCTTTCGGACGCGAGTTTCGGCATATTTTTCCAGCTCCAACATGGCCGTTTGCACCGCCCGGTTATGCAGCTCCAAAATACGATCATCTTGGTAGAGTGCGACCACCGACACCGACTTCGGGGGTGCAATCGCGAAGTCATAAAAGATACGCCGATTGGCGACCTCATCCATGCCCACACCTTGGCGAACCGTGTTTATCCGCTGGCCTAGTTTCTGCCCCGTCGCCGGATTCTTGCCCTCACATAACGCAACGAAAGCCGCCTCGTTTACGTTGCCTTTCAGTCCTAGTTTTTCGGCTCCTGCGCCTAGCCACTCACCGGCTATTTTTACCCCTTCAGAATAGTAGTCCCCGACGCTTAAGTGCTCGCGGAAATACTCCTTGGCATTGCTCAGATTTAACTGGATGTGTGATTGAATCATGGTTGGGAAAGCCGACTTAGCGGCAATGAGTTATGTAACGTAGCCACGTTACTTTTTAGGTGAGACACATTACTCCTTACGCTGAAGCGTAAGGCTCCGACTTGCGTAAATTCGACACGGCCACTGTCGCATTACACCTAACGCGAAGCGTCAACCGGCGCAGACCTGCGCACCGAGGAAACCGGGCAGCCGCCCGGAGGGCAGAGGCCCGGTTTCCGACCTCCACGAAGACACGCCGCGCTGCGCTGGTTCGGCGTGCCATCGTGGAGCCCGCGGAGCGTGCGGCACGCGCGCGGAGACATGGGGACGCTCCTCGCTTTCGCCCGCCGTCCGCCTCCGCTGACCACCACTTGGCGGGCACGCTGCGGCTCCCGGCCCGGCTTCGCTCGTCGCGTCCCCATGACTCCGCGCCGGCCGCCGGTTGTGGGCGCACGGCGCCCACCCAAGAATAGGATCAGCCGCGATTTTTTCAGAGGCGACACACGTGTGTCGCTTCACAATAGAGCCTTCATTCGGGACCCCGGCGGCGGCCCTATTTGGCGACACGTGTCGCCAATTTCCGGCCGCACCGGCCGGAGTGCCGCGCTGGCAGGGAAGCCAGCGCGGCGGGGGTCAGGCCGCGGCGCAAAGCACCAGAACGGGCGGCGTCGCCGGGACCACGACCGGCGGAACCTTAGCGGCCCGCTTCGGCCGAATGCCGAAGAACTGTTTCGCCTCGGCCGCGCTCTTCAAGTCGAGGTAGTGCTTTTTGATGATGGCCTCGGAATTGCCCGCTTGGAGTGCGGCTTCGCCGAGTGAGCGGAATTTCGCGACGTGCATCGAAATGAACGTGTGCCGCATCACGTCATGCGTGAGCCCGAAACGCTTCGCGATCCTTGCCCGGAGCTTTTGCAGGTTCGGCATGATGATCGGATTTTTAGCGAGCGGATACGCCCGGAGCCAGGCCGCGAGATTTGGCTGAATCGCGACGGTGCGTTTCTCCCGAACCTTGGAGACCTCGGGCTCGATGAGGATCACGCCCGTATCGAGCCGCACGTGGCCCGGCAGGAGGCGGAGAATTTCACCCGTCCGTAGGCATGGCCGGATGCCGGCGAAGAGGCACAGGGCAAAGAAAGGCACAAGGCGGCCGTTCTCGAAGCCCTCGACATAGGTCATCAACTCCTGTGCTTGAGCCGCTGTCAGGGTCTTGGCGGACCCGCGACGGTGGGCAATGCGGTAGTATGGGATTTTCTTGATGGGATTCGTCGCCAGCCATTCCTGCTGCTCGGCGAACTTGAGGAAGGTCGAGACGAGGCCGCGCCGGTTGTTGTAGGTCTTGAGGCACCCGTTGGCCCGTTGGAAATACGTCGTCAGCTTTGCCGCCGTCAGTTCGGCCACCGTGATGCCGGGGAAGTGTATTTTCAGCGCCTTCATGTGCCGGTTGATCGTCGTGAGCTGGGACGCCGAAATGAGCTTCTGCTCATGCTCCCGAGTTTTTACCGCCAGATAAGCGGTGACCGCCTCATCCAGCGCCTTCTGGTTTTCAGGCGTGCGATGATTGGTCAGGGCGTAATCGACGCAGAAGGACAGCGTGCGACTGCCGCCAGCCAGCCGCCGGAAAACGGCCTCGGCCTCGCGGACTTGATCCTCCGCGAGGCAGGTGGTGACGGCGCTTAGGCTCGACGCCAGTTGCAGCGCCTTGAGTTCAAGGACGCTCTTTTCGGCGGCAGCCTCCTCCTGACTCTTGAAGTTGCGGCGGATGCGGACGCCGTTGAGCTGCCCATCGACGCGGAACGAGAACACGCCGTTCCGGTTCTTAAACCGGCTGACAGCGAACATAGGTTGGACATTCATGCTTAGGTTGCCACGTCAACTTGGCAACCTAGCTTCGGGATTCTCCTCCTCATAGGGGGAAAATGGCGGAGAGGGAGGGATTCGAACCCCCGGAGCCTTGCGGCTCAGCGGTTTTCAAGACCGCCGCGATAGACCACTCTGCCACCTCTCCGGTCAACTACTTAGGTAATTATGGCTTACCCACAACTAGCGCCATTGACATTTCATTGACAGATACGCGAACCTTTGCGAACATTGGCGCATGAGAAAACCAATTCCGCGAGTGGTTCGGTATCCGGGCTCTGAAACATCCCCCTTTGTTGTGGAGGGTCTCAGGGTAGCTGGCAAGAGGACGCGCAAATTTTTCCCCACCCGCCGTGCCGCTGATGCGTGGCTCAGGAAAACCCTAGCCCGGATTGCAAAGGAAGGTGAAGGAGCCGTTCACATGCCCGAAAGCCTGCGCGTGGATGCCGTTGCCTGTGCCGAGAGGCTCAAACCGTATGGCAAGACCCTCGCGGACGCTACTGAGCACTTCCTAGCTTATCTAGCGGCGATTTCGCGGTCATGCACGGTCGCCGACCTGATTACCCAATTCAACGCATCCAAAGCACAGGACGGAGCCTCGGATCGCTATTTGAAAGACCTGAAGAACCGCCTCGACACCTTTGCCGTGGACTTCGGCTCGTTCAGGGTGGCGGAAATTCTGCCCAGCCAAATTGACGATTGGCTGCGCGGTTTGAAGGTAGCCGCACAGACGCGAAACAACTTCCGCACGGTTCTCCGCACACTCTTTGGCTATGCCGTGGCGCGGGGCTATGCCCAAGAGAACGCCGTCGCCAAGACCGCCAAGGCCAAGGTGGTGCGCGGTGCCCCGGATATTTTCACGCCGTCCCAGATGCAGACGATCTTGGAAAAAGCCCCGCGTGATTTCGTGCCTTACCTTGCAATTGGTGCATTCGCTGGCCTCCGCTCTGCCGAAATTGAGCGTCTCGACTGGTCGGAAATAGACCTCGCCGGGAAGCTGATTCACATCAAGGCGGAGAAATCCAAGAGCGCCCAGCGCCGGCTTGTGACCATCAGCGACAACCTCGCCGCATGGCTCGCTCCGCATTCACGCAAAGACGGGCAGGTGGCGGACCCTGAGCGTGTGCGGGTGGCGCGGGCCAAGACCTGCAAAGATGCCAAGATCAAGTGGCCGGCCAACGCGCTCCGTCACTCATACGCGTCCTATCACTTGGCGCAGTTCAAGAATGCTGCCGCTACTGCTGCCGAGCTAGGCCACACTTCCCCCACAATGCTCTACAAGCATTACCGGGAGGTTGTTCGCCCCGATGCCGCCTCGCTATGGTGGCAGGTAATGCCGCCGGCGGACTATGGCAATGTCGTGGCATTCCGCACTCCAGCAGAGGCTCGCGCATGAAAAAAGGAACGAACAAACCGGTCGGGAGAGTCTCGCCCGCCAAGTCCCCCGCTGAACTGCTTGCCGAGGGCCAACGCATCTTACGAGAACTACAACGCGCGATTCAGTTTAACGGTCAGTTTAACGGCGGTCCTGGGGCTGTTGAGCACGCCGTCGCAGCTATGTTTAAGTTGGCCAGCAGTGCGACAGTGAATTGTGCGATGGCGGCGCATAGCCCGAGGACAATCGCATACGCGCAGGAAGCAGCGAGCCGCTCCGATTGGATACCCGTCTTGAAGGGAAACCCTAAGCGTCTGCCATGGTTTGCCGAAGCGCTCAACCGGTTAGAAACCTTTCAAACCTATCGCTCGCGCGGGCCGCACAAGAAAGCCGGAGATAACGAGCGAGGCGACCTCACGGCAGATCAAGCACTCGCGGAATGGACATTGGCACGTATAAGCGAGTTTTGGAGAGGGGTCATCTCCCGTAGCGCGCGCATTCCGCCAATCCCTGACAGTGTGCGCGTGGACCTCCTTGGTCGAAAAAACCGCTTAGATGGTAGGAAGTGGGCGGAATCCCTTCTCGAACACTTGCCCAAAGAGCCGAATAACCCCTATCCGTTCGAGGTCTATGATCGGGGTAGTAAACAAGCATTCTTCGAGCGGCAGGTGCCAGAGAGAAAAAAGTCAGGGTCTGATCGTGTTTGCGCCGGTTTTGTGAAGTATGTTGGCGAGCGCTTCCAACCACACCTTGAGCACGAAATCAAGATGGCGGAAATCTCCTACCAAAAACTGAGACGAGAGCGCAGCCAGACGAATAGGGCCCGCCGCTAATCGTCCCATACTAAGCTACCGCCAAACGAATTCTTGGTATTAATGGGTGGTCGTGAACAACACGACCGAACCAAAACAGGCCAGCGAAAGGGCATATCTTTCGCTCCGCGAGGCAGCGCAGGAAATTTGCGCAACGCGTCGCTTCATTGAAAAAAGAATCGAAGACGGTGAAATCACTGTCTTTCGCCCAAGCCGGCGTCTGGTGCGCGTTTCGCGCATCGAGCTGAACCGCTGGATAGAGAGTTACAGCCACGGACGCAAACAGGCGCAGGGGCAGGGAGGGGGAACCGCATGACCGCCAGTCCCACCACCCTGCCGCCGCCTGTCGCTATACTGCGCCGACGCGAGTCAGCCACGGCGGCCATGCTTCGCCAGATCGACGACAAGATTGCCCGGCTCGGGTCTGCCCGTCTTGTCCGCCTAGCCGCTCTCAATCGCATCCGCTGTGAACTCGTTCGCGCCATCAAGGCCGAGCCAGTCGCACCCGACCACCATGAGTCCCGCTGAAAATGCCGCTCCGAAACCGGAGCCGTCGCGGATCATCAGCTATCCGAATCCAGCCGAACAAACGAAATCCACGCTGCCCGACCTTTCCGCCGGAGCGCCCGAGCAATTTCCCATCGCAGCATTTCCCGACACTCTCCGGGCGGTGGCTGTGAACATGACGGCGGTCTATCAAACACCGCTTTGCCTGCCGGCCATGTCGGCCCTGGCCGTGCTCTCCGGTGCCGTCGGGGCATCGGTAATTGTGACCGGCGCTTACAAGGACAAGCGAACCCGCCTCAATCTCTACGTCTGGCCTGTGGCTGAGCGTGGCAGCGGCAAGGGAGTCATCGGCGAGACGCTCTGTGCGCCTGTCGCCCGGCGGTCAAAGGAACTCGCCAAGCAACACCGGCAGGTCGTGGCCGGGAAGCGCGGGGAGATCGCCGCGCTGGCCATCGAGGCAAAATCGTTGGCTAGTCAGGTTGCGTCCGCTCAGGGAAGCGAACGCGATAACCTTCTCGTTACACTGAGCAACCGGCACGAGCATTTGGCGGAGCTGGAGGCAGAGGCTGCCCGCGAAAAGTCATTGCTGGTGGGTGACGTGACTAGCGAGGCGCTTGGCCGGGCGCTCGATGACAATGACGAAGTATTGTTTGGCTACTCTTCCGAGGCCGGCGCAGCCGTCAGCGTGGCGCTTGGCAAATATAGCAAGCAGGGCCAGAGCGACTATGACCTACTGCTGTCCGGTTACTCTGGCGATAGCGTGCGATCAAATCGCATCACACGTGGCTCCGTTGAGCTGGAGAATCCGTGCCTGTCGGTGCTGTGGCTTGTGCAAGGTTGCGTCATGCAGAGGATTTTGGGCCATCCTGAGACGACCCAGCGCGGCCTTACTGCACGACCGCTAATCTTCGACACCGGCTCGCGCCGGGAGAAAGATGACCGGAGCACCGCGACCTTTGAACAAGAGGAAAGCTGGAATACAGTTCTCTCAGTTGTGCTCGACCGCCGCTTGGGAAACAACGTGCCCGCCGAGATTGTCTGTTCCCCCGAGGCACGCGAGGTGTTCTCCAAGTTCCACGATGAGAGCATCGACCTAGAGCGCGGGCCGTTCGCCGACCTCACTGGCGAGCTGTCCCGCTGGCGGGAGAACGCAATCAAAGTGGCTGGCTTATTCGCCGTGGTTGAGCCCGCGACAACCATCTCGGCGGCGCTGGCCGAGCGTGCTGTCAGTGTCGTGCGTTGGTGCGGTTACAACTACCTCGGTCTGCTCCAGTCTGGCCGGCGCGAACGCCAGCGCGAGGAACTAGAGCGCGTGCAGGACGTGCTCCAGCGCCACGGCGGGCAGATTAACCTCGGGAAACTCGACGGCGACCACGGCATAAACCGCGCTCGGCTCAATGCCATCATGGCGGCTAACCCCGGCGAACTGGAGATCGTGCAATTGAAAACGGGCAAGGCTGGCAGACCCGCCGAAGTTCTGAGGCACGCCGGTAAATCCATTTAATCCGCTAAATCACCATGAAGCCTATTAAAATGGATTTACTGGATTTAATGGGAGGGGGTGTGACTCCATGAGCCTCAACCTCGGCAAACTCGAAAGCCTCAAGCTGCGTGGCGAAAAAATCATCGCGCGCTGTCCGGCCTGTGCTGAGGAAGGCGCGGACAAGTCTTGCGAGCATCTATTCATCGCTGACGGGGGGCGTGGGCCGTTCGGTTGCGTCGCGTTCGCTGGGCCAGCCGGTGATCAACACCGCAAGCGCATCTTTGAACTCGTTGGCATTACCACCAGCGCCACCAGCAAGACCCGCCCGGTGCCGTTGGCGAGACCCAGGCCGACCGTGAAGGCATTGCCGTCCCTTCCACCATTGCGCCCCTTAAACGTGAAGGAAATGGACTCTATCGCCCTCCTGCGCGGCTGGCCCAGCTTCGCCGGCTTGGAATTACTCACCAAGCGCGGGCTGCTGTGGCAGGGCTTGGTTTACGATGACGGCCACGAATTGCCGGCATGGATCATCACGGACACGGCGCGGCGCAATGCTCAGGCCCGGCGGCTCGACGGCGAGGCGTGGGCAGGCATCGGTGGAGCGAAGGCCAAGACTCTGCCGGGTTGTGACCCATCATGGCCGATAGGCTGTGCGGAGATCGGGGACCGTCATCTTGTCATGCTCTGCGAGGGCCAGCCTGACTTTGCCGCCGCACTGCTGGTCGCGTGGTGGGAAGGGGTGGACGTGGCCCCGGTGTGCATTACGGGCGCAGGCAACTCGATTAACGCGGATGCGCTGCCGATGTTCGCCGGCAAGCACGTTCGCATCGCGGTTCATACAGACGACAAGGGACGCGAAGCGGGCGAGCGGTGGGCGGGCCAGCTCTGGCGGGCCGGCGCAGCCTGTGTGGACTGGATCAATTTTCGCGGCCTGAAGACCAAGACTGGCCAGCCGGTGAAAGACCTCGCCGACTTTGCCAAGGGAATCGATCTGGAAGATTCGCCGGCTGCGCGTGTTCTCGGAGGCAACCTCTAATGAGCAAGGAATATAGTGAGATATGCCCAACCCAACCGAATCAGATATATCACGTTCAGTCCGATTGCTACCAACATCAAAACAAAGCCTATCGTCCCGAAGATAGTTTTTTTCTTTCGCTTCGACCACGCGACGAAACAAACCACCAAGAGGGCTACAGACAATGGACTGAAGGGGTGAATCAAACATCCTCCGATCCCAGCGACTAGAATTCCTATTTCCGCAGGAATGCTGGGTTCTAGACTGACAGGTGTTTTCATTTCATCTGTGTCCCGGCTGACGACGTCCGGAGACGATTGACTCACCAAAAGAGGGGGCATGTCTCCTGCATCGTCAGGGTTGGTTTCCCAGTCATCTAACCCCGCCGCCCTGTTATGCTCAATTCGCGCTTTGATTCGTGCCCTAGCGGCGTCTGCTCTCTTGGAAAGCTCCGCCATCGCGCTAGGGGACAATTTGAATTCCTCAATGGTGGGCTCTTGAGGAGCCTTCGATTTCAAAAAAGCGGCAATTTTCGCCTCGTGTGCTTCGAGATTCCTTTGGGCCTCTTCAATTTGCCGATGCAATTCTACTATTTCGGCAGTCTCCTTTGAAGACAGTGCCCTCCCCTTTGCTTTCGCGCTTTGCCGTAGCATGTCGGTTTCGCCGGAGTCCACCGTACTCCGGTTTACAAAGTATAAGCCCATGCCGCGGGTACCGAACGTAGCCGCCGTAAGAAATAAAAGCTCACCGAAGACAGCCCACTCCCCCTTGATAGCTGTAGCCAAAAGTGCAATCGGTAGCACTCCGACGCCTGCGATGACCAGTCCGACAATCAAGGCCACCCATCCCCAAAGTGTATAAGTAATCAACAGGCTCCAGAACCAAAGGGTCGCCCCAAACACGTAAGAAACAAAGGTTAGGCCGATACCGCCAACGCCGCGGGTCTCTTTTGATACGCAGAGCGGCAGAAGCACAAGGACGGCTAATATCAGGACGACCCAGGAGGTAGTAAACAGCCAAGGAGTAATTCGCTCGCTCAGCCACACTCCTCCTCGGAGGAACATAGCACCTACCAGAAAAAGGCCAACCAAGAGGGCAATATAGAGGGTGATGTAACCCAAGGTCTTAAATGCCTTAATGGGGCGCGCTGTTAAGGCTTCTTTAGCATTTGGATAATTCTGATCTGCCGCCATCTGCATCCATCTTCTAGACTCCGCAATATCTTTGGGAACGCCCTCGCCCTTCTCATAACATCGACCTAGCATAGATTGCGCTGCCGGATGGCCCTTTTCTGCGATTTCCCTCCACAAATTCACCGCTTTCGATGGGTCTTTCGTTACACCCTCCCCATACAAAAGTTGCCGCGCTAAATCGTAGCGAGCTTGGACATGTCCCTGATCCGTTGCCTTGCGAAACCATTTTACCGCCTCGGCGTTGTCTGGGCTGACCCCAAATCCGAGGTGAGATCGATAGGCGCTTCCCATCCGGTGCTGTGCGTCGGCGTGCCCTTGCTCGGCCGCTTTACGAAACCACTTAACCGCGTCCGATTCGTTTCGGTCGCCACCAATACCGAAAAAATAAAAGCTCCCCAGCGAGTGTTGAGCTTCCAAATCGCCTTCGTTAGCGGCGATAAGGAGAGCCCCTCTCGCCAACTCCATATCCGAAGGCATTGCATTTGCCTTAAAATATGCGACCCCCAGGCTCTCAAGTGCCACTGAATCTCCTTGCTGGGCGGCTAAAAGCGTCTTCGTAAAGTCATCGCTGGAAGTGGGCATGGCTTAGACGCTATTCGTTCATCGAGCAATTTCAGCAATGAGATATATTAGGGCGCAACGCTCACGCGTACTTCCACGTCGCTCGACGCCTGCGAAAGGATGCCAAGTGTCGTGTCTCGGAGCTCATAGTGAGCTTTGTGTTCCTCAAAAGCTTTCTTTGCCGCTTCCATGTCGCGAAGAGCATTTATGCGATGCCGATTAATTTCAGCCAGACCTAGGAATATCCAACCTATCGCGCCAACCACCGCCCATGCCGGACCTAGCCCGTAAGCCAGCAACCCAACGAGA
>Ga0316218_1001460_pt1 | contig 25354 bp, 18 predicted proteins | sample TBH18003metaG_FD_203634 | JGI IMG/M metagenome (GOLD analysis project Ga0316218, IMG submission 203634) | Freshwater microbial communities from Trout Bog Lake, Wisconsin, USA - TBH18003 | ecosystem: Environmental > Aquatic > Freshwater > Lake > Hypolimnion/Profundal zone | place: USA: Wisconsin...
ATCTCAAACCTCAATTCATTTTTTTTACGGGTTCCGAATCCCTTCCGGGCGCAGACCCGATCAGGGTCGAGCATTGGGTGGAAGTTGTCACCGACCAACGGGAGGGAAACTGTTTTGTCCAAGTCCGAAAAAATAATTAATTCCTCTCGGACGTAAAATTTGCGCAGCAAAATTTTGGATAAAACGGTTGACAACTGAACCCACGGGAGGAAAATTGAGAACCAAAAAAAATAATAAGCTAGGACTGTGAGCCGTTGCGCGAAGCGCATTGAGGCTCTGATAAACAATTCTTTAGTCCATTTAGAAAATACGAGGGAGCGGCGGCGACTGAGTAAATTAAATCCTTTAGTCCATTTCATTACAAAGCTTTACTACTTCACCATAAGTTTGCGGCAGCTGTAACAACTGAAGGAAGTTTTGTGAACGCTGCGGCATAGCCGCACAAGCGTGAGCAAAAATGAGTTCAGGTGGTGCAGCAAAGCAAACGAACTATTTCTATTATTAAAAATGCACACATTATCTTATAAATAAAAAAATATAACAAAATTATCGGGAAATCTATCTAAATATAAAAAAGCTAAAAAGTCGACCCTGCAAGCTTTATAAAAAAGTTACATATCGTTACAATATATTTTTTTATAGTAGTAGAAAAATCCTTAAAAATATACTATTATTCAAATAGCCTATAAAATTCAAGAGACCCCAGAAGGCAATCTAGGATCTCTCAGACGTGACCAGCCAAAGCAGGGCAGGAACGAATATTTATATAACTATTCTACTTTAAAAGCCGATTTTGTAAATAGTTTTCTTAAGTTTTCTAAATGTAGCCTATGGTCACGTCACACTAACCCTACGTGCACAGGATGTGACTCATGACAGATAAATATTTTGAAATAGCTTCTTTCATCAAACAACTTGAACTTCTTAACTATAGCGATGATGAAATCATTTATATACGAGAATTCAAAGGAAAACAAGCAACAACGGAAGAATTTAAGGCTGCAGGTTTACCCTTCCAGCAGTTTTATAACAATGTTCCACCAAAAAATAAAGAGTTGACGTTTAAACAATTAAAAACCAAACACTCATTCTTTCAGGATTCCAATCGAGGAATCTATTTTGTTGTCAATGGTGGAGGAACTTCGGATAAAGAAGTTAAAACTGGTCGTGCAATTTTTATTGAACACGATTTAAAAGATAATTTAACTAAAGAAGAACAACGAACTCTCTGGACTAAGCTAGATTTACCAGAACCGACTTTTCAGGTCGAAACAAGGAGTTCTATACATCAATACTGGAGCTTTGAACAACCTATACCTATAGATGAATGGAGAATTCTCCAAGAAGACATAATTAATTTAACTGGAGCAGATCCAACCAATAAAAACCCGAGTAGAGTCTTTAGAGTGGCGCAAGGTTGGCATATTGCAAAGGATCTGCAAGGTCAATTTTTACCTGACTTTGCCTGTAATCTAATCAGCGAATCTGGAAAAAAATATTCATATTCAGAGTTAAGGGCAGCCATTCCTTCTAAAAAAATTGAATTACCAACTTTTACGGCTAACGAGTTTGAGCCAATAAAAACGGACAATAAAACCAACACAGATCTAAAAGAATTATTAGAAAAAGAAATAATACCCAGATTATCTCCGGAAGTACTCTACAACTGGTCAGGACACAATTTCAAAGCAAGAAATAGTCATAAACTTGAAGGCTCTTGTCCTTGGCATGAGTCAACCAGCGGAACCAGTTTTTATACTGACTATAAAGACGGGCAGTGGTTATGGAGGTGCTGTGCATGCGATGTTGGAGGAAATGTAATAAACTATCGCCATCGTTTAGCTGGAGGCTCAGGCACGCCAAGAGGAAAAGATTTTATAGAAATAGTCCAACAACTGGCTAACGATGCAGGCGTAAATATGCCAGAATTCAAACCAACAGCCCAAAAACCCGCGTCCACTAGCAAAACCAGCAACAATGAAATAGATCAAAATCAATCTAATTCTGGGTTGACAATAGAGCAGCGAGTGCGCCGGGACCTCTACAACAAAAACTACAAATCAAATGGCTTAAATCTATTTAAAAAAGAAAACTTTGAATATTCGCTGAACGGAACCATACACAAAGGTTTCTATTATACGGAAGCCACCAGAGGCGCAGAACAACGCAGAATCCTTGAATATTTGTCTTCAGAAGCAGGCGCAAACTGGATCTGGAAGCCAGCACAAGAAAAAAACGGCATAAAAACAGAAGGATATTGGGAACCAGTCTACAGTTACGCGAAAGCTTCAGCAGCAATTAAATGCTTTGATTATGTACTAGGCATCTTGTGGCAAGAAATAAATGCAGATCCAGTTCTACATTTTCAAAACGGAATCTTAGAGGAAGTTCAAAACGGCTGGAATTCTAGTGGTAAACCTATTTTGGAGCACAAACTAAGACCATATAACGATCAAGACTTCCCGATCGGCAAACCAGAAATTATATACAATCCTAATGCAGATAGAACCGAGGCAGACAGACTATTAAGTTGTTTGGAACCTGAAGCTAGAAAAATATATTTGCAAACAATCTCACAGTCACTTTTTGGCGGAATAGCTAGTATAGAAAAGTTTATGGGTCCACCCAGAACACTAATTCTTAAAGGAGATGGACGAAATGGGAAAGATGCTTTGCGAAATGTTATCGCTAAAATAATGGGCTCAAAAATAGGCGATATAGACTTAAACAAGTTCCAAGATTATGATCTTGGTAAAAAGTTCGGATTGGCTCCAATCGAAAATATAAGACTTAACTACTCATCCGAAAACTCAGAGTTCGTTGACATAACCAAATTGCAAGGCTGGAAGCAAGTTACAGCTTGTGGACAAGTCATGATAGAAAGAAAATATTGCAACGGCTATGAAATCAAAGCCAACACGATCAATATATTCTCTATGAACAGACCCCCTCGCCTTGATACTGCGCTTCCAGCCGTTAGAGAAAGAATTGCAGTTATTCCTTTTGATAAAACCTACGTTACAACGCCAGATCCTAGTAGAAACGAATTGCAGGCTGACCCAAGGTTCAACTCAGATCCAAATTTTATTACCGAAAATCTAGCACCAGCATTGTTAAATTATCTGTTGGAGGCAAGGTTGGAAGCCATAGCCACCGGTATTAATTATGCTCCAGTTGCAGGCGAATTAACCGCAATAGAAGAAAGAAATAGTCACCTTCGAATATTTTGTCGAGAAATGCATTTTGACTATGCGCACCCTCAAGACTTCATCAGTTTCACCGAGATTTGGGATAAATTGTATAGCTGGTATGGTGAATCTGGTTATGTCGAAATAACTGGTAATCTTCGAGGCGAAACAAAAAGATCGTGGACGGATACTAGTAAATGGGACAAATGCTTAAGAGGAGCAAATCAAATCAGAGAAAGGCTTTCATTATTGTTCCCTAAAGCCAAAATCGTTACGCAAGATAGAAAAATGGGATTCCTAGGGCTTGGTTTCAACTCACTATCAAACTCTGCACCAGTTGGAATTACACCAGAAGTTATCAAGCTGGAAGAAAACATCAAAATAATTGCTCCAGTTGGAATACCAAAAATTGAAACAATAGCAATAAAAAGACCCATTCCATTAGTGGCAACAGAAGAAGAAAAAGAAGATTATGAAAACTGGGCTATTTCAGAATTCAATAAAGCCTATGAAAACCCAAAAAACGCAGATGCGCAAGTCCAAGCAATCAAAGATCGCCTTGCTGCGCTAAACGTTCAAGATATTTATTTAAAAGCTTGGAACGCTTTAGACATACAAAAACAAGAATTGATTAAACAACATATACACCCGGCAGGGCACATACGGCTAAGTCTTTTTTCTTAAGCTGGATCAAACAAACTTAAACGCTTAGGTCTTTTTGATCTAGGTCTTTCGTTTATTAACTTTTGGTTTACATATAAGCCAATTATCGGATCTGCATACATATTTCTGGAAAGCCACCAACAAGTTTTGTTGTCTGGACCGGAATATTTACAAGAATCCCAGAATGGCTCTGGTTCCCTTACAAACGGCTTTCTATAAATATGCCGAGCGATTGCTAATGCTTGGTTATCCATAATATATTCTACTTCTACTCATTTAATTAAAGGATATTAAAAAAAAAGATAAATTGCAACACTTTTACAACTACACCCACTTACACCCAGTTTACACCCACTTATACACCCACTTATACACCCACTAACACAGTCCTAGACTGCTTTTACACCCAGTGCACCCAGTTTATATATAAAAAAACAAACCATAAAATCCTAATAAAAAAAAAGAAGATATCCTATCTATCTCTCTATATCTATTTCTTTTTATCTCTAAAAAATTAAAGTTTATAGAATATTGGGTGAACTGGGTGCAAACCCTTATGTAGCAAGGATATATTGGGTGCAAACTGGGTGCAAACTGGGTGCAAACTGGGTGCAAGTGGGTGCAGAGTAAGAGGACAAAGTACAAAATAACTATTCTTTGAAGAAATAGCGAAAAGTTCCGTTGTCGAGGAAAAAAATAAAGCCATCATATTTTCCTCCGCTAGGAGAATAAACTCTTAAGTTTCTAAAGTTGCTTTTCAAGTTTTTGCTCGATATGTTCCAACCAAAACGCGCGCAAATTTCCTCCTTGGAGATCTCCCTGTATCCACTAGACAAAGCAGCATCAATTGTATTTAGTGGAATAATACTAGAATTTAATTTAATTCTACTTGAAGTCGAATTTTGCTTTTTAACCTGCAACAATAGCTCCTCTGTTAGCTGGAAAAGACTATTAACTTTATCCTCCAGTTCTTCAACCTTGTTGGCTAGATGGTTTAAGTTCTCATTACTAGGTGGCTCCAAATTCTCGTAATGATTGACTGCAAAATCAAGCAAGGCGCGGAGTGTTGGGCTAAGTTCAATTCTGGTTCCAGTGGGATTCATACCCGCCTTAAACTGTTTTATAGCTATCTCTGTAAGCCTTCCGACTAACTCTGGTGAAAGAAGAACTGTGATTTTTTCCATGATTTCTTTATTTCGATTTAAATTGAGTTTAATTAAAATTGAATTAAAGAGATATAGTCGACTTAATTAGAATAAAGTAAAATAACTTAACTCGAATTAATTTGAATTTAAAAACTAATATGAGCGTCCTAGAAACTTGTTACAAAGCCGAAGTTTTAACAGAAGAGGCTATCCGGCTCTTAGAAGACAACAAAAAAGAAGAAGCGCTGGCAAAACTAAAAGTTCTTTTGGCGTTGTTGGGAAAACAAAATTTAAGCAAAAATGGTTAATTTTCAAAAATTTTCAACCTGATATTATTTAATAAATCAACCAAGTAAGAGGAAAATTTAATGTTAAAAAGCAAAAGTTATGACGATCGCGTATATGCTGAATTTCCATCAGGCAAGTATTATATAGGCGATCTTTGTTATGGCATGGCGGATAAATATAGGAAAAAACTTAAGCAAGTAAAAAATTCAAGTAGATATCAATTAAAAGATAATAATGAAAATTTATTAGCTATAGAATTTCGTACTCGTTGGGGAGATGGCACTTATTTAGATCAAGATAAAAGAGAATATGCAGTTGATTCTGGTGGAATTGGTATTTGCACAGAAAACTGTATAGATCCAGAGAAAATAAAACAAGGATTTGGTCATGTTTTTACTTTTGATGAATCCTTTAAAGTAACCAAGGAGCGTAAAGACGGAGTATGGGAAGGTGTATTGAATTTTGGAAAAGTTGGTATTCACACTGGAATACTTCGTGTGATTTTTGATTAAAACTAGCTTTCCTTTTGGTTTTTTATCGTCCTCTTTACTTTTGGTAAGGAGGTTTTTTATTGTTTAAATCAGTAAATATGTGCAAGATTTCAACCTGATATTATTAGTTAAGACACCCTTTCCTGGAGAAAAAATGAATATAGAAAATAAATTCCTTTCTTACATTAACAGGCATGCTTTCTCAAAAAACAAGCTTTTCTATTTAAAAGAAACAACTTCTACAGTGCCGGACCTCCTTTGTTCTTTCTCTTTTTTATATAACGAGGAAGAATATATTGTAAAAATCGTTAAAATGCTTATTAACGAAGAAGATGATATATTATGTATTAAAGATCAAATTATCGACTTGACGTCAAAAGGAGCGTATTATGATGTGGCGGAATTGTTTGATCCGCTAGAAAGAAGAATAGCTTTAACAAACTTTGTGCTATTAGAAAATTCACCTGCGCTGAAAAACTACAAAGCTTTTTGTGAAGACGTTAATAAAGAGGTTAATTTTGATATTGACCGTTACCTTAATACAAATTTTTATTGTGCAGGCTGTATTTTTTTTGACCTAGACAGTCGTATTTTGGAAGAACCATGTTGTAGGATTGGATATGATGAAAACAACCTGCATTTATCTTGTGTAGATTGTCCTGGTTTTATTTCCAAGACAACAACAACTCTCGGTTAAAATCTTCTTAAAACTTAGACCGCAACGTCTTTAAACTACATAATAATTAGTTGCTTTTAACTCTTAGTTTAATGCTAGGAGTTTTTGTTCTTTTTCTGCAAAATTATTGATGGTAAAATAAAAAGATAAACTATGTACTTTTAATTATGGTAGAATCTTTCATTAAAGCACCAGGAATTGATTGTAGCGAGCAATTGAGACGGTCTGCTGCCGCCAAAAGAGTTACGGAACGAGCTATTGCCCAAAAAACTTTAGCAGTATTAGAAGACGTAAAAGTCAACCCCAATAAATACAAAGACAAAGCCAATTTATGGATAAATAAAACAACTTTAGCAATCGCAGATCCGCTTCAAGAAGATCAGCGCAATCTTTACAAGATATCAATAGAAAAATTAAGATCTACTTGTTCTGATATGTTTCACGCTCAGCTGAGACAAAATGAAATTGATCTAATTGCTGCTGCTGGAGAAGACAACTAATTCGACCGAGAAGTCGTTAAACTATCTCCTGTTGGTTCTAAGGGTTCCTCTTTCTTGTAAAGAGGTTTTTTAATGTCAAAAACAAGCCAATAATTGAAAATTTTAACTTTGATATTATTAGAAAAACCACTTAAAAATATCATGAAAAAAGGCTTTGGAATTGTTAAGTATAAAAAATCCTCTGTAAGATATGCACAAGAATTAATTTATTTTTCTATAAGAGAAAATTCTCTGTTTTTAGAAACCGCTAGGTTAAACAGCGATAGCAAAATAATAGTAAAAAAAACCATTAGAGAAACTTTAGACGTTTTAAAAAAAACTAACCCAGAATCTTTAGGATTTATCACGATCAGGCTAGATGTTTTGAACTCAACCCTATTAACCCAGCTAGTAGCGGAAGACCTCGGGAATTTTCAAAAAGCTATTTATAAAAAATATGGACGAGCCACCTTCTCTATCTGTTTTGAAGCAGATCCTTCGCTAGATAAAGCCATACTTAAAATTATTGCCCGAGGAATGGTTGCTTTCTATTAAATCAATATTAATTATTAAGTACGACGTATAATACAGGTATTATTAATATTACTTGTAATTATGTCTAAAAAAGAATTCAATATTTTGCAAAAGCAGATAATCAAAGAAGGCGAAATATTCCACATCGCAATTTTAACCGAAGAAATAGAAGACTTAACTAGAAGGTTGAATCTGTTTGAAGAATTCATCCTGGAGAAACTAAACCTTAAGCTGGAGGACTTAATCAAGTATGAGCAAAAACGCGACTAGTGCCCGCTATCAGTCCACTAATGCCACTATTCCTCTAATGCTGGACAAAACTATTAAGAACTTAGAACGGCGCTTATACGAAGTAGAGCAGCGCTTACAGCACCTTGTAGAAGTCCTAGAAGTTATTACTGACATAAACCTAACCGACTTAGAAAATCTTGAAAAGTAAATGAAATTAACCCCTACACAAAAAGGAGAAATTTTCGAATGGTTGCAGCATCCAGAAGAGACTGCGCTCTGGTGGAATAGATTTTTAGGTTATTATTGCCCGGCAGGCTTCACGAATCCTGAAGCGATGCTCACTTCTGCCTACCGATCTTGGTTACTTGACCGCTCTAAGTCTGGAGATATTAAAGCTTTATCAAAAATCAAAGATATTGCAGTTGTCAAGCCAGATCCAAACTGGAGAGCTGCAGCTAAAAATTACCAATGGTCTCATCGGTATCAGCAATACTCTAGCTATTTATTTGAAAGAGCGACGGATCTTGATAATAGAATTGTTTTTGACATTTTTCGCGAACGATTTAAAATAATTGCCAAGCTTTACGAGCGAGCGCAACATCTATTAGAAATTTCAACCACTTTTTCAATAACGAACGTAAACGATTTAAGAACTGCAGCTCAAGCTTTAACTTTGATCGCGGGATTAACTGACAGCACATTAAACCAATATTTAGAAACTAGCGGAGTTCTGGAAGGGCTAATGAATAAAAAAAATGAAGAATACTAAAAGTGTATTATAAAAGTATTACAGATGTTATGTTAACACCAGCCCTAGAACTTCGAACTAGGGTTTTATTTTGCCAAAACAAGCCGCCAAATAATCAAAATTAACCACAAAAACGACTAATACGCACTACTAAAATCTGCATTAGTACAACGACTAAACTATACTAATTTCTTAAAAATGAACAAAAATTATGTTTTAATTATTAAAAGAAAAAGCTATAATCATTATGTAGACTGGGTTCTACCAATAATATTGTTCTAGTTACGGAAAGGGATATTATCTTAACTAAAAAATTTTTATAAATAACGAACTAACCCTTTAAAATAAAAGCAAAGTTTGCTAATATAAAAAAACTGCAGTTTAACCTTAGATTTGCCACAAGGCGTTGATAATCACTACCAAAATCTGCAGCAATTAATCTAGAAGCCTTCAGGACTAAATGTTTTGGGGGCTTTTAGTGTGCTGGCAGAGTTGACATTGGGCTTCCGCTCCTTCGCTCCACTGTTGGAAAGTTCCGCTCCAGTCGCTCCAGCCCGTTAAACTTTGTGTGGTGATGGACGGCAAAAAGCGTGGCGGAAAATATAATTAATCCTACTCTTGCATAGCTTAACCAAAACGCGGACCCAGAAAACAAACTACACCAAGTTAAGGCTTAACAAACTGGTCTACGCTTAGTTCCCGTTCGCTCTCGCTCACTTCGGAGCTGCCACTTGCTCGGTTCACTTGGTCGCTTCGCTCCCTCGTTCCCTCGGCTCGTTTCGGAAATCACCGAAGGAGAAGATAATCCCGGATAATTTCGGACAGATCCGCTACGCCAAGTTAAATAGGGATAGCTTAACTACCCCCATAGAAATTAACGTTCATTCATAAGGTCAAACAAAGCCGCCTTAACTACAAGAAGACACATTTCGCGTGTGGGATAAAACTCTTTGCAATGCCAAATCTTTTTCCCGACCAACTTGAAGGAGTATTCTCCGTATTCATTGGCGCGGTATATCACCGCGGTGAGCGGAGGCGACTCTATTGTTATTAGTTCTAACTTGGATTTGATTATTGGATTTTCCATTTTTTGCTCCTATATTGGTTAAAGCAGATAGAGCTTCGCCCTTGTCTGTTCTTTTATTATAACTTACTTTCAATTAAATAGCAATACTTTTAATTTTAAAAATAAAGAGGTTCGCACCTCCTTAAATAAACCAATATAGGACGAAGTCCAAAATTAATTATACATCAAAAATAATATAAAGTTTTGTTAATTTTGTATTGCTATTTAATTAAAACTTGCGCTATAATAGAGAGACAGACAAGGGCGAAGCTCTATCTGATTCAACCAATGTAGGAAAAGAAATGCAAGCAACACTTATAGAGTCAAGGGCAGTAGAGACCCGGTTTGGGACCAAACAGTTAGGCATCTTCCGAACAGAAGAAGGTATCGCCGGCGAACTCTGGGAAGCACCAGAGAAAAACTTAGTAGAAGTTAAAGTCGGATCAACAATTGAGGTAGAAAAAAATAATAGAGGATCTGGATACCGCAGAGTCTTGTTATCAGAAACTAAGGTAAAAAACAAGGTAGAAACTAAAGTAGTAGATAAAAAAGAGATAGCAGATTACTCTAAGGAACAAATAAAATTATTGGCTTACTTGCACAAACAAGTGTCTGAAACTTTCGCAGAAAAGGGGATCGAACTGTCCCCAGAATTAACAGAAAAGTACGCGGTTACGACCTACCTCAAGGTCACTAAAACCTTAGGGTACTAAGCAAAAAAACAGGGAGTCTGCAATGGCTCCCATATAAAAGGAGAAGATATGGGCATTTATTTTTGGGATGAGTATAGATACACGACCACTGGATTAACGATCTTAGGTTACGCAGAGCCAAAAGAGGATGAAAATGAAGTAATGATCGTCAAAATCAGATCCGCAGACTATGAAGCACTATCCGATCTGCAAAAAGCTTGTCTAGATGAGCATTTAGCTAACCTGTATTACCCAGCACAAATTGATTTAATCTTAGTTTAAAGGAAGAGCCACATCATGACAAACCCAATTAATTTTTCAGTCAACATAGATCCCGCCGGCTTTGTTAGATGCTGGGCATTTTCAGGGTATCTCTGGCGAGTCTTCGACGTCAAAAACGACGTAACACAACGCGTAGAATCTTTTAACGCAGAGTATCTAATCGACGGCTCAGGTTATGATTTTGGTTTTTATGCCATAACACCTTGTGATCATGAACCTAAATATCCTGAGAACTACGAAATAAAAAAAATAATAGTTGATCGTGGTTGGTGCGTTCGAGAAGATAGCGGGTGGACCGTAACCTGTATCTCAGTAGAAAACGACGGTAAAGCCTACCTGATCGGAACAGATTAAAAATACGACCTAAGCAAGTCGTTAAACTGCTAAACTGTACTATAAAAATTTAGGCTCTTGCTTCGTTTAAGCTTTTTACCATGACTATTGATTCTAACCAAATTCTCCTCCAACAATATATTGACGCTTACTCAAAAAACAAAAGATCTATTCCTCTCGAACTAAAAAAAGCCGAAGAAGATTATCTTGAAAGTTTAACTGAAGCTGACGTCCTTCAAGGTTTGCATAATTTTGAAGCAGCTTTCAAAGTTAACCGAAAAACTATACCACCTGAACTGATAATAATTAAGCGAGTATGGACTTGGACTGATCGTACAAAAATTTCAGTTAAAAAAAAGAAACGGTATAATTCAGGCAATTTCAACAATCCTGTTAAACAACGAGTTTTCTCTTCCAGACGAGGACTAAGAGTTGATTCTGCAGCACTGGACGTATGGCATAGTCTACCGCTCCAACATAGATCACCATTGATCAACCTATACATTGCAACTCTGCACGACCAAAAAGTCTTGCCTGTTATTCCTCGTCAAATAAAAATAAAAGGGCAAAAAAAAGAACCCTTGACTGTTCGATTAACAGATCAAAATATAGAAATATTGGCTTCAATTAGAAAAACAATACCCACTAGCAAAATTGTCAGCAATTATTTGTCCGAAGTGATTCCTGCAATATTGAAACAAAAAAATATAAACCCAATCACCTTAATACTGACCTTAAACGATAGAAAAAAAGCATTGTATAATTTAACTACAAATGAGTTCTGGGACTTGCTCCAGCCCATACTAACTTTTTATCACCTAGAGGAAATTAACTTTTAATGGCTCCATCAATACTTTATTCCGTGAGCTTTAAGGGTGCGGCAAAGCTTAACGATTCAACACTGGCAGACTATCTGGCTGAATCAAAAGAAAAATGCATCGATCAATCTGGTTGGTTAACTAAAGCCGCTGATAATTTTATGGACGACTCCTCCAACTGGATAACTTGGAAACTAAGTTTTGATGACAGATATACTTTAGAAGAAGAAGAATTAGGTTTATATTTCGAAGAATTGTCCTTAAAACCAGATCTGCTCGATATCTGCACCGTCATATTTGAAAACAATAAGTTTAAAATCAATCGAAATTTTATTGATATTCCCTCAAAACCTTATCCTAAAATTTAATGTCTTCACCAAAAGTTTGCGGACTACACTAGACAACGAAGTTTTGCGAGCGCTGGATGCGTAGCATCCCACAAGCGGGAGTGAAACTGAGTTGTTCTGGTGTAGTAAGCGAACGTACTCTATTTATGCAGCTTTTGCTAGTTCATGACGCGCGACTTTGGGATGTTGCAAAAAAAAAAGGGGGCATAGCCCCCGATGATTACTTACTCTTAACTCTCAACTCCTCTTCAATTTCAATCTGAGACTCACCCCACAAAAAATACAGTAGATGTATCTCTTCAATCCAAGAAAGAGCTTTCTTCCTAGCAGATACTCTATTTAAACTCCACTTTTTACTTCCCCCTACAGACTTTTTAAACCCCTCATCTACCCCCTCATTCCACACCAACAAAATCCACACTCTACCTTCTCCATTCTTCAAAACCATCTTACCTAAATCTAAATTTCTCATTTCCAAACCTCAATTCAATTTTTTTTACAGGTTCCGTGTGCCTTCCGGGCGCAGACCCGATCAGGGTCGAGCATTGGGCGTAGCTTGTCACCGAACGCAGTGAGGGAAACTGTTTTGTACAAGGCTGAAAAATAATTAATTCCTCGCAGCCGTAAAAATTGCGTAGCAAATTTTTGGACAAAACGGTTGACAAGGTAGACCACGGGAGGATAATGAAGAACCAAAAAAAATAATAAGCTAGGACTGTGAGCCGTTGCGCGAAGCGCATTGAGGCTCTGATAAACAATTCTTTAGTCCATTTAGAAAATACGAGGGAGCGGCGGCGACTGAGTAAATTAAATCCTTTAGTCCATTTCATTACAAAGCTTTACTACTTCACCATAAGTTTGCGGCAGCTGTAACAACTGAAGGAAGTTTTGTGAACGCTGCGGCATAGCCGCACAAGCGTGAGCAAAAATGAGTTCAGGTGGTGCAGCAAAGCAAACGAACTATTTCTATTATTAAAAATGCACACATTATCTTATAAATAAAAAAATATAACAAAATTATCGGGAAATCTATCTAAATATAAAAAAGCTAAAAAGTCGACCCTGCAAGCTTTATAAAAAAGTTACATATCGTTACAATATATTTTTTTATAGTAGTAGAAAAATCCTTAAAAATATACTATTATTCAAATAGCCTATAAAATTCAAGAGACCCCAGAAGGCAATCTAGGATCTCTCAGACGTGACCAGCCAAAGCAGGGCAGGAACGAATATTTATATAACTATTCTACTTTAAAAGCCGATTTTGTAAATAGTTTTCTTAAGTTTTCTAAATGTAGCCTATGGTCACGTCACACTAACCCTACGTGCACAGGATGTGACTCATGACAGATAAATATTTTGAAATAGCTTCTTTCATCAAACAACTTGAACTTCTTAACTATAGCGATGATGAAATCATTTATATACGAGAATTCAAAGGAAAACAAGCAACAACGGAAGAATTTAAGGCTGCAGGTTTACCCTTCCAGCAGTTTTATAACAATGTTCCACCAAAAAATAAAGAGTTGACGTTTAAACAATTAAAAACCAAACACTCATTCTTTCAGGATTCCAATCGAGGAATCTATTTTGTTGTCAATGGTGGAGGAACTTCGGATAAAGAAGTTAAAACTGGTCGTGCAATTTTTATTGAACACGATTTAAAAGATAATTTAACTAAAGAAGAACAACGAACTCTCTGGACTAAGCTAGATTTACCAGAACCGACTTTTCAGGTCGAAACAAGGAGTTCTATACATCAATACTGGAGCTTTGAACAACCTATACCTATAGATGAATGGAGAATTCTCCAAGAAGACATAATTAATTTAACTGGAGCAGATCCAACCAATAAAAACCCGAGTAGAGTCTTTAGAGTGGCGCAAGGTTGGCATATTGCAAAGGATCTGCAAGGTCAATTTTTACCTGACTTTGCCTGTAATCTAATCAGCGAATCTGGAAAAAAATATTCATATTCAGAGTTAAGGGCAGCCATTCCTTCTAAAAAAATTGAATTACCAACTTTTACGGCTAACGAGTTTGAGCCAATAAAAACGGACAATAAAACCAACACAGATCTAAAAGAATTATTAGAAAAAGAAATAATACCCAGATTATCTCCGGAAGTACTCTACAACTGGTCAGGACACAATTTCAAAGCAAGAAATAGTCATAAACTTGAAGGCTCTTGTCCTTGGCATGAGTCAACCAGCGGAACCAGTTTTTATACTGACTATAAAGACGGGCAGTGGTTATGGAGGTGCTGTGCATGCGATGTTGGAGGAAATGTAATAAACTATCGCCATCGTTTAGCTGGAGGCTCAGGCACGCCAAGAGGAAAAGATTTTATAGAAATAGTCCAACAACTGGCTAACGATGCAGGCGTAAATATGCCAGAATTCAAACCAACAGCCCAAAAACCCGCGTCCACTAGCAAAACCAGCAACAATGAAATAGATCAAAATCAATCTAATTCTGGGTTGACAATAGAGCAGCGAGTGCGCCGGGACCTCTACAACAAAAACTACAAATCAAATGGCTTAAATCTATTTAAAAAAGAAAACTTTGAATATTCGCTGAACGGAACCATACACAAAGGTTTCTATTATACGGAAGCCACCAGAGGCGCAGAACAACGCAGAATCCTTGAATATTTGTCTTCAGAAGCAGGCGCAAACTGGATCTGGAAGCCAGCACAAGAAAAAAACGGCATAAAAACAGAAGGATATTGGGAACCAGTCTACAGTTACGCGAAAGCTTCAGCAGCAATTAAATGCTTTGATTATGTACTAGGCATCTTGTGGCAAGAAATAAATGCAGATCCAGTTCTACATTTTCAAAACGGAATCTTAGAGGAAGTTCAAAACGGCTGGAATTCTAGTGGTAAACCTATTTTGGAGCACAAACTAAGACCATATAACGATCAAGACTTCCCGATCGGCAAACCAGAAATTATATACAATCCTAATGCAGATAGAACCGAGGCAGACAGACTATTAAGTTGTTTGGAACCTGAAGCTAGAAAAATATATTTGCAAACAATCTCACAGTCACTTTTTGGCGGAATAGCTAGTATAGAAAAGTTTATGGGTCCACCCAGAACACTAATTCTTAAAGGAGATGGACGAAATGGGAAAGATGCTTTGCGAAATGTTATCGCTAAAATAATGGGCTCAAAAATAGGCGATATAGACTTAAACAAGTTCCAAGATTATGATCTTGGTAAAAAGTTCGGATTGGCTCCAATCGAAAATATAAGACTTAACTACTCATCCGAAAACTCAGAGTTCGTTGACATAACCAAATTGCAAGGCTGGAAGCAAGTTACAGCTTGTGGACAAGTCATGATAGAAAGAAAATATTGCAACGGCTATGAAATCAAAGCCAACACGATCAATATATTCTCTATGAACAGACCCCCTCGCCTTGATACTGCGCTTCCAGCCGTTAGAGAAAGAATTGCAGTTATTCCTTTTGATAAAACCTACGTTACAACGCCAGATCCTAGTAGAAACGAATTGCAGGCTGACCCAAGGTTCAACTCAGATCCAAATTTTATTACCGAAAATCTAGCACCAGCATTGTTAAATTATCTGTTGGAGGCAAGGTTGGAAGCCATAGCCACCGGTATTAATTATGCTCCAGTTGCAGGCGAATTAACCGCAATAGAAGAAAGAAATAGTCACCTTCGAATATTTTGTCGAGAAATGCATTTTGACTATGCGCACCCTCAAGACTTCATCAGTTTCACCGAGATTTGGGATAAATTGTATAGCTGGTATGGTGAATCTGGTTATGTCGAAATAACTGGTAATCTTCGAGGCGAAACAAAAAGATCGTGGACGGATACTAGTAAATGGGACAAATGCTTAAGAGGAGCAAATCAAATCAGAGAAAGGCTTTCATTATTGTTCCCTAAAGCCAAAATCGTTACGCAAGATAGAAAAATGGGATTCCTAGGGCTTGGTTTCAACTCACTATCAAACTCTGCACCAGTTGGAATTACACCAGAAGTTATCAAGCTGGAAGAAAACATCAAAATAATTGCTCCAGTTGGAATACCAAAAATTGAAACAATAGCAATAAAAAGACCCATTCCATTAGTGGCAACAGAAGAAGAAAAAGAAGATTATGAAAACTGGGCTATTTCAGAATTCAATAAAGCCTATGAAAACCCAAAAAACGCAGATGCGCAAGTCCAAGCAATCAAAGATCGCCTTGCTGCGCTAAACGTTCAAGATATTTATTTAAAAGCTTGGAACGCTTTAGACATACAAAAACAAGAATTGATTAAACAACATATACACCCGGCAGGGCACATACGGCTAAGTCTTTTTTCTTAAGCTGGATCAAACAAACTTAAACGCTTAGGTCTTTTTGATCTAGGTCTTTCGTTTATTAACTTTTGGTTTACATATAAGCCAATTATCGGATCTGCATACATATTTCTGGAAAGCCACCAACAAGTTTTGTTGTCTGGACCGGAATATTTACAAGAATCCCAGAATGGCTCTGGTTCCCTTACAAACGGCTTTCTATAAATATGCCGAGCGATTGCTAATGCTTGGTTATCCATAATATATTCTACTTCTACTCATTTAATTAAAGGATATTAAAAAAAAAGATAAATTGCAACACTTTTACAACTACACCCACTTACACCCAGTTTACACCCACTTATACACCCACTTATACACCCACTAACACAGTCCTAGACTGCTTTTACACCCAGTGCACCCAGTTTATATATAAAAAAACAAACCATAAAATCCTAATAAAAAAAAAGAAGATATCCTATCTATCTCTCTATATCTATTTCTTTTTATCTCTAAAAAATTAAAGTTTATAGAATATTGGGTGAACTGGGTGCAAACCCTTATGTAGCAAGGATATATTGGGTGCAAACTGGGTGCAAACTGGGTGCAAACTGGGTGCAAGTGGGTGCAGAGTAAGAGGACAAAGTACAAAATAACTATTCTTTGAAGAAATAGCGAAAAGTTCCGTTGTCGAGGAAAAAAATAAAGCCATCATATTTTCCTCCGCTAGGAGAATAAACTCTTAAGTTTCTAAAGTTGCTTTTCAAGTTTTTGCTCGATATGTTCCAACCAAAACGCGCGCAAATTTCCTCCTTGGAGATCTCCCTGTATCCACTAGACAAAGCAGCATCAATTGTATTTAGTGGAATAATACTAGAATTTAATTTAATTCTACTTGAAGTCGAATTTTGCTTTTTAACCTGCAACAATAGCTCCTCTGTTAGCTGGAAAAGACTATTAACTTTATCCTCCAGTTCTTCAACCTTGTTGGCTAGATGGTTTAAGTTCTCATTACTAGGTGGCTCCAAATTCTCGTAATGATTGACTGCAAAATCAAGCAAGGCGCGGAGTGTTGGGCTAAGTTCAATTCTGGTTCCAGTGGGATTCATACCCGCCTTAAACTGTTTTATAGCTATCTCTGTAAGCCTTCCGACTAACTCTGGTGAAAGAAGAACTGTGATTTTTTCCATGATTTCTTTATTTCGATTTAAATTGAGTTTAATTAAAATTGAATTAAAGAGATATAGTCGACTTAATTAGAATAAAGTAAAATAACTTAACTCGAATTAATTTGAATTTAAAAACTAATATGAGCGTCCTAGAAACTTGTTACAAAGCCGAAGTTTTAACAGAAGAGGCTATCCGGCTCTTAGAAGACAACAAAAAAGAAGAAGCGCTGGCAAAACTAAAAGTTCTTTTGGCGTTGTTGGGAAAACAAAATTTAAGCAAAAATGGTTAATTTTCAAAAATTTTCAACCTGATATTATTTAATAAATCAACCAAGTAAGAGGAAAATTTAATGTTAAAAAGCAAAAGTTATGACGATCGCGTATATGCTGAATTTCCATCAGGCAAGTATTATATAGGCGATCTTTGTTATGGCATGGCGGATAAATATAGGAAAAAACTTAAGCAAGTAAAAAATTCAAGTAGATATCAATTAAAAGATAATAATGAAAATTTATTAGCTATAGAATTTCGTACTCGTTGGGGAGATGGCACTTATTTAGATCAAGATAAAAGAGAATATGCAGTTGATTCTGGTGGAATTGGTATTTGCACAGAAAACTGTATAGATCCAGAGAAAATAAAACAAGGATTTGGTCATGTTTTTACTTTTGATGAATCCTTTAAAGTAACCAAGGAGCGTAAAGACGGAGTATGGGAAGGTGTATTGAATTTTGGAAAAGTTGGTATTCACACTGGAATACTTCGTGTGATTTTTGATTAAAACTAGCTTTCCTTTTGGTTTTTTATCGTCCTCTTTACTTTTGGTAAGGAGGTTTTTTATTGTTTAAATCAGTAAATATGTGCAAGATTTCAACCTGATATTATTAGTTAAGACACCCTTTCCTGGAGAAAAAATGAATATAGAAAATAAATTCCTTTCTTACATTAACAGGCATGCTTTCTCAAAAAACAAGCTTTTCTATTTAAAAGAAACAACTTCTACAGTGCCGGACCTCCTTTGTTCTTTCTCTTTTTTATATAACGAGGAAGAATATATTGTAAAAATCGTTAAAATGCTTATTAACGAAGAAGATGATATATTATGTATTAAAGATCAAATTATCGACTTGACGTCAAAAGGAGCGTATTATGATGTGGCGGAATTGTTTGATCCGCTAGAAAGAAGAATAGCTTTAACAAACTTTGTGCTATTAGAAAATTCACCTGCGCTGAAAAACTACAAAGCTTTTTGTGAAGACGTTAATAAAGAGGTTAATTTTGATATTGACCGTTACCTTAATACAAATTTTTATTGTGCAGGCTGTATTTTTTTTGACCTAGACAGTCGTATTTTGGAAGAACCATGTTGTAGGATTGGATATGATGAAAACAACCTGCATTTATCTTGTGTAGATTGTCCTGGTTTTATTTCCAAGACAACAACAACTCTCGGTTAAAATCTTCTTAAAACTTAGACCGCAACGTCTTTAAACTACATAATAATTAGTTGCTTTTAACTCTTAGTTTAATGCTAGGAGTTTTTGTTCTTTTTCTGCAAAATTATTGATGGTAAAATAAAAAGATAAACTATGTACTTTTAATTATGGTAGAATCTTTCATTAAAGCACCAGGAATTGATTGTAGCGAGCAATTGAGACGGTCTGCTGCCGCCAAAAGAGTTACGGAACGAGCTATTGCCCAAAAAACTTTAGCAGTATTAGAAGACGTAAAAGTCAACCCCAATAAATACAAAGACAAAGCCAATTTATGGATAAATAAAACAACTTTAGCAATCGCAGATCCGCTTCAAGAAGATCAGCGCAATCTTTACAAGATATCAATAGAAAAATTAAGATCTACTTGTTCTGATATGTTTCACGCTCAGCTGAGACAAAATGAAATTGATCTAATTGCTGCTGCTGGAGAAGACAACTAATTCGACCGAGAAGTCGTTAAACTATCTCCTGTTGGTTCTAAGGGTTCCTCTTTCTTGTAAAGAGGTTTTTTAATGTCAAAAACAAGCCAATAATTGAAAATTTTAACTTTGATATTATTAGAAAAACCACTTAAAAATATCATGAAAAAAGGCTTTGGAATTGTTAAGTATAAAAAATCCTCTGTAAGATATGCACAAGAATTAATTTATTTTTCTATAAGAGAAAATTCTCTGTTTTTAGAAACCGCTAGGTTAAACAGCGATAGCAAAATAATAGTAAAAAAAACCATTAGAGAAACTTTAGACGTTTTAAAAAAAACTAACCCAGAATCTTTAGGATTTATCACGATCAGGCTAGATGTTTTGAACTCAACCCTATTAACCCAGCTAGTAGCGGAAGACCTCGGGAATTTTCAAAAAGCTATTTATAAAAAATATGGACGAGCCACCTTCTCTATCTGTTTTGAAGCAGATCCTTCGCTAGATAAAGCCATACTTAAAATTATTGCCCGAGGAATGGTTGCTTTCTATTAAATCAATATTAATTATTAAGTACGACGTATAATACAGGTATTATTAATATTACTTGTAATTATGTCTAAAAAAGAATTCAATATTTTGCAAAAGCAGATAATCAAAGAAGGCGAAATATTCCACATCGCAATTTTAACCGAAGAAATAGAAGACTTAACTAGAAGGTTGAATCTGTTTGAAGAATTCATCCTGGAGAAACTAAACCTTAAGCTGGAGGACTTAATCAAGTATGAGCAAAAACGCGACTAGTGCCCGCTATCAGTCCACTAATGCCACTATTCCTCTAATGCTGGACAAAACTATTAAGAACTTAGAACGGCGCTTATACGAAGTAGAGCAGCGCTTACAGCACCTTGTAGAAGTCCTAGAAGTTATTACTGACATAAACCTAACCGACTTAGAAAATCTTGAAAAGTAAATGAAATTAACCCCTACACAAAAAGGAGAAATTTTCGAATGGTTGCAGCATCCAGAAGAGACTGCGCTCTGGTGGAATAGATTTTTAGGTTATTATTGCCCGGCAGGCTTCACGAATCCTGAAGCGATGCTCACTTCTGCCTACCGATCTTGGTTACTTGACCGCTCTAAGTCTGGAGATATTAAAGCTTTATCAAAAATCAAAGATATTGCAGTTGTCAAGCCAGATCCAAACTGGAGAGCTGCAGCTAAAAATTACCAATGGTCTCATCGGTATCAGCAATACTCTAGCTATTTATTTGAAAGAGCGACGGATCTTGATAATAGAATTGTTTTTGACATTTTTCGCGAACGATTTAAAATAATTGCCAAGCTTTACGAGCGAGCGCAACATCTATTAGAAATTTCAACCACTTTTTCAATAACGAACGTAAACGATTTAAGAACTGCAGCTCAAGCTTTAACTTTGATCGCGGGATTAACTGACAGCACATTAAACCAATATTTAGAAACTAGCGGAGTTCTGGAAGGGCTAATGAATAAAAAAAATGAAGAATACTAAAAGTGTATTATAAAAGTATTACAGATGTTATGTTAACACCAGCCCTAGAACTTCGAACTAGGGTTTTATTTTGCCAAAACAAGCCGCCAAATAATCAAAATTAACCACAAAAACGACTAATACGCACTACTAAAATCTGCATTAGTACAACGACTAAACTATACTAATTTCTTAAAAATGAACAAAAATTATGTTTTAATTATTAAAAGAAAAAGCTATAATCATTATGTAGACTGGGTTCTACCAATAATATTGTTCTAGTTACGGAAAGGGATATTATCTTAACTAAAAAATTTTTATAAATAACGAACTAACCCTTTAAAATAAAAGCAAAGTTTGCTAATATAAAAAAACTGCAGTTTAACCTTAGATTTGCCACAAGGCGTTGATAATCACTACCAAAATCTGCAGCAATTAATCTAGAAGCCTTCAGGACTAAATGTTTTGGGGGCTTTTAGTGTGCTGGCAGAGTTGACATTGGGCTTCCGCTCCTTCGCTCCACTGTTGGAAAGTTCCGCTCCAGTCGCTCCAGCCCGTTAAACTTTGTGTGGTGATGGACGGCAAAAAGCGTGGCGGAAAATATAATTAATCCTACTCTTGCATAGCTTAACCAAAACGCGGACCCAGAAAACAAACTACACCAAGTTAAGGCTTAACAAACTGGTCTACGCTTAGTTCCCGTTCGCTCTCGCTCACTTCGGAGCTGCCACTTGCTCGGTTCACTTGGTCGCTTCGCTCCCTCGTTCCCTCGGCTCGTTTCGGAAATCACCGAAGGAGAAGATAATCCCGGATAATTTCGGACAGATCCGCTACGCCAAGTTAAATAGGGATAGCTTAACTACCCCCATAGAAATTAACGTTCATTCATAAGGTCAAACAAAGCCGCCTTAACTACAAGAAGACACATTTCGCGTGTGGGATAAAACTCTTTGCAATGCCAAATCTTTTTCCCGACCAACTTGAAGGAGTATTCTCCGTATTCATTGGCGCGGTATATCACCGCGGTGAGCGGAGGCGACTCTATTGTTATTAGTTCTAACTTGGATTTGATTATTGGATTTTCCATTTTTTGCTCCTATATTGGTTAAAGCAGATAGAGCTTCGCCCTTGTCTGTTCTTTTATTATAACTTACTTTCAATTAAATAGCAATACTTTTAATTTTAAAAATAAAGAGGTTCGCACCTCCTTAAATAAACCAATATAGGACGAAGTCCAAAATTAATTATACATCAAAAATAATATAAAGTTTTGTTAATTTTGTATTGCTATTTAATTAAAACTTGCGCTATAATAGAGAGACAGACAAGGGCGAAGCTCTATCTGATTCAACCAATGTAGGAAAAGAAATGCAAGCAACACTTATAGAGTCAAGGGCAGTAGAGACCCGGTTTGGGACCAAACAGTTAGGCATCTTCCGAACAGAAGAAGGTATCGCCGGCGAACTCTGGGAAGCACCAGAGAAAAACTTAGTAGAAGTTAAAGTCGGATCAACAATTGAGGTAGAAAAAAATAATAGAGGATCTGGATACCGCAGAGTCTTGTTATCAGAAACTAAGGTAAAAAACAAGGTAGAAACTAAAGTAGTAGATAAAAAAGAGATAGCAGATTACTCTAAGGAACAAATAAAATTATTGGCTTACTTGCACAAACAAGTGTCTGAAACTTTCGCAGAAAAGGGGATCGAACTGTCCCCAGAATTAACAGAAAAGTACGCGGTTACGACCTACCTCAAGGTCACTAAAACCTTAGGGTACTAAGCAAAAAAACAGGGAGTCTGCAATGGCTCCCATATAAAAGGAGAAGATATGGGCATTTATTTTTGGGATGAGTATAGATACACGACCACTGGATTAACGATCTTAGGTTACGCAGAGCCAAAAGAGGATGAAAATGAAGTAATGATCGTCAAAATCAGATCCGCAGACTATGAAGCACTATCCGATCTGCAAAAAGCTTGTCTAGATGAGCATTTAGCTAACCTGTATTACCCAGCACAAATTGATTTAATCTTAGTTTAAAGGAAGAGCCACATCATGACAAACCCAATTAATTTTTCAGTCAACATAGATCCCGCCGGCTTTGTTAGATGCTGGGCATTTTCAGGGTATCTCTGGCGAGTCTTCGACGTCAAAAACGACGTAACACAACGCGTAGAATCTTTTAACGCAGAGTATCTAATCGACGGCTCAGGTTATGATTTTGGTTTTTATGCCATAACACCTTGTGATCATGAACCTAAATATCCTGAGAACTACGAAATAAAAAAAATAATAGTTGATCGTGGTTGGTGCGTTCGAGAAGATAGCGGGTGGACCGTAACCTGTATCTCAGTAGAAAACGACGGTAAAGCCTACCTGATCGGAACAGATTAAAAATACGACCTAAGCAAGTCGTTAAACTGCTAAACTGTACTATAAAAATTTAGGCTCTTGCTTCGTTTAAGCTTTTTACCATGACTATTGATTCTAACCAAATTCTCCTCCAACAATATATTGACGCTTACTCAAAAAACAAAAGATCTATTCCTCTCGAACTAAAAAAAGCCGAAGAAGATTATCTTGAAAGTTTAACTGAAGCTGACGTCCTTCAAGGTTTGCATAATTTTGAAGCAGCTTTCAAAGTTAACCGAAAAACTATACCACCTGAACTGATAATAATTAAGCGAGTATGGACTTGGACTGATCGTACAAAAATTTCAGTTAAAAAAAAGAAACGGTATAATTCAGGCAATTTCAACAATCCTGTTAAACAACGAGTTTTCTCTTCCAGACGAGGACTAAGAGTTGATTCTGCAGCACTGGACGTATGGCATAGTCTACCGCTCCAACATAGATCACCATTGATCAACCTATACATTGCAACTCTGCACGACCAAAAAGTCTTGCCTGTTATTCCTCGTCAAATAAAAATAAAAGGGCAAAAAAAAGAACCCTTGACTGTTCGATTAACAGATCAAAATATAGAAATATTGGCTTCAATTAGAAAAACAATACCCACTAGCAAAATTGTCAGCAATTATTTGTCCGAAGTGATTCCTGCAATATTGAAACAAAAAAATATAAACCCAATCACCTTAATACTGACCTTAAACGATAGAAAAAAAGCATTGTATAATTTAACTACAAATGAGTTCTGGGACTTGCTCCAGCCCATACTAACTTTTTATCACCTAGAGGAAATTAACTTTTAATGGCTCCATCAATACTTTATTCCGTGAGCTTTAAGGGTGCGGCAAAGCTTAACGATTCAACACTGGCAGACTATCTGGCTGAATCAAAAGAAAAATGCATCGATCAATCTGGTTGGTTAACTAAAGCCGCTGATAATTTTATGGACGACTCCTCCAACTGGATAACTTGGAAACTAAGTTTTGATGACAGATATACTTTAGAAGAAGAAGAATTAGGTTTATATTTCGAAGAATTGTCCTTAAAACCAGATCTGCTCGATATCTGCACCGTCATATTTGAAAACAATAAGTTTAAAATCAATCGAAATTTTATTGATATTCCCTCAAAACCTTATCCTAAAATTTAATGTCTTCACCAAAAGTTTGCGGACTACACTAGACAACGAAGTTTTGCGAGCGCTGGATGCGTAGCATCCCACAAGCGGGAGTGAAACTGAGTTGTTCTGGTGTAGTAAGCGAACGTACTCTATTTATGCAGCTTTTGCTAGTTCATGACGCGCGACTTTGGGATGTTGCAAAAAAAAAAGGGGGCATAGCCCCCGATGATTACTTACTCTTAACTCTCAACTCCTCTTCAATTTCAATCTGAGACTCACCCCACAAAAAATACAGTAGATGTATCTCTTCAATCCAAGAAAGAGCTTTCTTCCTAGCAGATACTCTATTTAAACTCCACTTTTTACTTCCCCCTACAGACTTTTTAAACCCCTCATCTACCCCCTCATTCCACACCAACAAAATCCACACTCTACCTTCTCCATTCTTCAAAACCATCTTACCTAAATCTAAATTTCTCATTTCCAAACCTCAATTCAATTTTTTTTACAGGTTCCGTGTGCCTTCCGGGCGCAGACCCGATCAGGGTCGAGCATTGGGCGTAGCTTGTCACCGAACGCAGTGAGGGAAACTGTTTTGTACAAGGCTGAAAAATAATTAATTCCTCGCAGCCGTAAAAATTGCGTAGCAAATTTTTGGACAAAACGGTTGACAAGGTAGACCACGGGAGGATAATGAAGAACCAAAAAAAATAATAAGCTAGGACTGTGAGCCGTTGCGCGAAGCGCATTGAGGCTCTGATAAACAGTTCTTTAGTCCATTTCGGAAATACGAGGGAGCGGCGGCGACTGAGTAAATTAAGTCCTTTAGTCCTTTTCATTACAACGTCTTGATTCACCACCAAAAGTTTGCGGCAGCTGTAACAACTGAAGGAAGTTTTGTGAACGCTGGATGCGTAGCATCCCAGAGCG